>Ga0169931_10012929_pt1 | contig 11486 bp, 12 predicted proteins | sample Kivu_15m_20L_FD_129675 | JGI IMG/M metagenome (GOLD analysis project Ga0169931, IMG submission 129675) | Freshwater microbial communities from Lake Kivu, Western Province, Rwanda to study Microbial Dark Matter (Phase II) - Kivu_15m_20L... | ecosystem: Environmental > Aquatic > Freshwater > Lake... | reverse complement strand
GAGATGCGCGGTAATCGCCTTAAAAGGCGCAGCAAGTTTTTCGAGCAGCGCGTGGCCAAAGAGATGCGCCTGCCAGTCTTGCTGCCAGCGCTCGCGGCGCGCTACGAAAATTTCCTGCCAGTCGTGCCGTGCAAAGCTCTGGCGAATTGCAACCGCCTCTCCGGCAGGCACCACCAGGACAGCAAGGTTCTCGTCCCATAGTGTGAACGCGTCGCGTTGTCGGCCGCGGACCTGACTGCCCAACTGTCTGCCCAACTGTCTGCCCATCGCTGCCACCTGGGCTTGATTGAGCGAGGCCTTGGTCTTGGGAAAGGTAAGCCAGACCAGGGCGTTGTAACGGTCGTGCAGATTGTCGCGCGTCGGAATTTCTCCAGTCTCAGCGATACAGCGCTCATAGTCCGCCCCCGCAAAGGGTGTCGTCTGGGGCACGAAGCGTGTGGGCTTACCGTGGCCTGTGCACTGCCCCTGCATCTCCGCCCGCTGGTTGGCGTATTGAAGAAATTCTTCAATGGGCAGGGCTGCGACGGCCGAGACTAGGGCTGGGTCGAAACCCGCCAGCCAAGGAGGGCTATGCAAGGGGCACAGAGCCGTCATAAGGGGCGCGTGAGCCAATGCAGCGCCCGTGCAGCCGCCACCATCCCCATCGCCGCGGTGACCATCACCAGCGATCCATATCCTGCGCAGGCCAGAGCACTGCCCGCCCGCTGCGCGGGTTGACCGGGGTCGCCGAGTGTATCGACCAGAGGCCGCTGAACGGCCTCTGGGCTATAGACCACAGGAACCGACAGGCGGCTATCGCGGGTAAACCCATGGCTGCGGCGAAGCCCGTAACGAAGCTTGGCCAGCAGCGGATCATGGCTCGTCTCCGCCAGGTCGGCATGCACGACACGACTCGGATCACGCTTGCCCCCCGCCGCCCCGCAGACGATCAGCCGCCGAGTACGGTGCTTGGGCGAGAACTGCAATACGAGGGCCGTCTTGGCGGCCATATCGTCACAGGCATCGATAAAGAAGTCGGCCCCACAGGCACGAATGGCTGCGGCATTGTCTGGGGTAAGAAAGTCGTCAATACAGTGCACCTCGGTGTGGGGGGCGATGAGGGCGAGTCGCACTTTGAGGGCCTCGGTCTTGGCCTGGCCTAGGCTCTGCATGCTGGCCTGTACCTGTCGATTGAGGTTGGACTCGGCAACATGATCAAAGTCCACCAGGGTGAGTTGCCCCACGCCGCTGCGCCCAAGGGCCTCGGCCGCCCAGGAGCCAACACCGCCCAGGCCAATGATCGCCACATGCCCGCTGCGCAAGGCGGCAAACGCATCGGGCGGGTAGAGCCGTGCAGTGCTCGCCAGGCTTCGCGGAATCGTCATACGGGGTGTCCTTTTTCTTGGTTTTCGCGTTCTTCGCCTGTTGGCTTGCTCACCCGCGCGCCGCTGTGCCAGGGCCCCACGACGACCGGTACACTTAGGCCCAGACTCTTCATTGTTTCTTCACTCCCTTAGAACAGGCGTTTGTGCATCATGGCGGGACATTCCAAATGGGCCAATATTCAACACCGAAAAGGCCGGCAAGACGAAAAACGTGGGCGCATTTTTACCCGGATTATTAAAGAGGTCACCGTCGCCGCAAAGCTCGACGGGGCGGACCCTGGCACCAACCCCCGGCTTCGTCTTGCCATGGATAAGGCAAGCGACGCGAATATGGCGAAGGATAAGGTGCAAGAGGCCATCAAACGTGGTTCGGGTCAGCTTGAGGGCGTGGACTACGAGGAGATTCGGTACGAGGGATACGGCATCGGCGGCGCAGCCGTCATGGTGGACTGCCTGACAGATAACCGCACCCGTACGGTAGCCGAGGTGCGGCACGCCTTCTCGAAGCATGGAGGCAATCTGGGTACCGATGGCTCGGTGGGCTTTCTGTTCAAACACTGTGGCCAGTTGGTCTTCGCCCCCGGCACCTCCGAGGACCGAGTCATGGAGATTGCGCTCGAGGCGGGGGCAGACGATGTCCTCACCGATGAGGAGGGGGCAATCGAGGTGCTCACCGCCCCGAACGATCTCAGTATCGTGCGGGCAGCCCTTGAGGCCGCCGGGCTTAAGCCTGAACTCGCGGAGGTGACCATGCGCCCTACCACCACCGCAGAACTGCAGGGGGACGATGGGGTGCGGATGCAGAAACTCCTGGACGCCATAGAAGGGCTTGACGATGTGCAGGAGGTCTACACCAACGCGGTGATTCTGTGAAGATTTTGGTGGTCGGGGGGGGTGGACGAGAACATGCCCTGGCCTGGCGCCTGGCCCAGTCCCCGAGGGTGCATAAGATCTTTGTGGCCCCGGGTAATGCGGGCACCGCCCGAGAAGAAGGGCTCGTGAATGTCGACATCGACCCACTGAAGGCGCCCGATGCACTGGCAGATTTTGTAGCGCAGGAGCGGGTGGCCTATACGGTGGTGGGTCCCGAGGGGCCGCTGGCAGCCGGACTGGTCGACCGATTTCAGGCCCGAGGCCTGAAGATCTTCGGCCCCACCCAGGCGGCGGCCCAGCTAGAGTCTTCCAAAGACTTCGCAAAACAGTTTATGGCTAGGCACGGCATTCCCACGGCGAAGTTCCAGACCTTCGAAGCCGTCGAGGCCGCCTGCGACTATGCGGCCGAACAGGCCGTACGGGCCCCAGGCCTGCCAATTGTGGTCAAGGCCGATGGGCTGGCTGCTGGTAAAGGCGTGGTGGTGGCAGAGACCCTCGCGCAGGCGCAGGCGGCGATTCGCGACATGCTCTCGGGCAATCGACTCGGCGCGGCCGGCGCGCGGGTGGTCATCGAAGAATTTCTGCCAGGTGAAGAGGCGAGTTTTATCGTGGTCTGCGACGGAAAAAGCGCCTTTGCCCTGGCCACCAGCCAAGACCATAAGCGGCTCAAAGACCACGACCAAGGCCCCAACACAGGGGGCATGGGTGCCTATTCTCCGGCCCCTGTCGTAACGCCCGAGGTCTTTGCCCGCGTCATGCGCGAAGTGATTCGTCCGACCCTCAAGGGCATGGCCGCAGAGGGTCATCCGTACACCGGGTTTCTCTATGCGGGTCTCATGATTGGTCGTGAGGGCGCACCCAAGGTCGTGGAATTCAACTGTAGACTCGGGGACCCCGAGACCCAGCCCATCATGATGCGGATGCGCGGAGACCTGACGGTACTGCTCGACCACGCATTGACAGGGCGACTCGAGGAGGCAGAACCCCTTGCGGATACCTTCTGGGACCGCCGGCCGGCGCTGGGGGTTGTGCTTGCGGTCGACGGCTACCCCGATGCGCCTCGGTTGGGAGACTCCATCGACGCCCTGCCAGAGAACCGTGCAGAGGCAAGACTTTTTCACGCCGGCACCCGTGCCGAGCAGACGGGGTTGGTGACAGCGGGTGGGCGGGTCTTCTGCGCCACGGCACTCGGCGAGAGCCTGAAAGAAGCGCAGGCACAGGCCTATCGTCTGGTCGATGCGGTCCGGTTTTCTGGCAGCCAGTTCCGCCGGGACATCGGCCACCGCGGCCTGCCTTCGTCATGACCCACCTCTCAACATGCTGACGCTTCAGACCGCAGTCGTTGGCGGAGGCATTATGGGTGCCTGCACCTGCCTGGCCCTTGCCGAAGAAGGGCATCAGGTGCACTGGTATGCCCCCGAAGAGCCGCCGCGTCGCAGCGATGGTGCGCAGGCACGGGCCTATGCGCTGTCGCCCGAGACGGTCAGCCTTTTAGAGTCCCTCGGGGTCTGGAGTCGCATAGCTGAAAAGGCGAGGGCGGTGGGCGCTATGGAGATCTACCCGCGTGCCGCAGAAATGGGATATGCCCGTCTCAAGGCCGAAGAGGTGTCGTCAGACTACTTGGCGCAGATTCTCGGGCATGCGGAGTTGCTCGCGGCCTGTGAAGATCAGCTACGGGGCGTCGCACGCATTACCCGGGATCCCCGCTTTCCCGCAGATATTCGGGTGGGAAGCCACGAAACACCTGCGCAACTAATTTTCGCGGGTCCTCTGGAGAAAGGCGCCCCAAGCGTCGGGCAAGAGCAATTGTTTTTTGACTTGGTCGTGGCAGCCGATGGCGCGGGCTCGTTTCTACGCCGGCGATCAGGCATCCTCTGGGGGCGCCGCGACTATGGACAGACGGCCCTAGTCATGGCCTTTGAGTCGGCTACCCCACATGGGGGGGTGGCCTGCCAGTGGTTTGGGGAGGACAGAATTCTGGCGCTCCTGCCCCTGGTGCACGACCGGCAGCTTTCGATGGTCTATTCGCTGCCTCACACAGAGGCCGATGAATGGGTGGCCAGTGGCCCACAAGAGATTGCCCGTCGGGTCACGACGGACTCGGGCTACCGATGGGGGAATCTCTCGGCCTTGAGTCGGCCCGTGACGAGCCCATTGGCCATGACCGTCGTTGAGCGTCCCTCGCTTGGGCGGCTGCTGCTGCTTGGCGATGCCGCCCACACCGTGCACCCCTTAGCGGGCTACGGTCTGAACCTCGGCATGCAAGACCTCTTCGCCCTACGACAGACCTTAAAGGGGCTGCCTGCGGACAACGCGGAGTGGGGCCATGCGGGGAGCCCCCCCACAGCGAGCGCAATTCCCAAACGGCTGCAATCGCTGGCCGGACAAAGGGCTTGGGCCGTACGCCGGGTGCAGTGGGGGCTCGATAGCCTCTGGCGCGCGATGCGACTAGAAGGCCCTGGCATGCCGTTGGCGCGACAGATTGGCATACACTGCATCGATGCCCTGCCGATGCTCAGACGCTGGTTGATAGCGCAGGCCCTCGGCCGAGTTACCCCCTAATTTTTTGAAAGACCCCCCATCGCCATGGCCTCTGCCCTCCCACTCGCCCTGACCCAGGTTGTTCGCCCACTGCTGCTGGGCCTTGCCTTTCTGATCATCACTACCCAGGCAACAGTCGCGCAGCGGGCAACAGAAGCGACCGCGGCACCCCCAGCAGTGCAACAGGCCGTCAGTAAGGCGGTGGAGTCTTGGCTACAGGGCAGGTTTAAAGTCGACGGGGTGCGGCGCACGGCAATGCCAGGCATTTACGAGGTGCGACTTGGCACCGATCTCATCTATGTCGACGAGAAGGCGAGCCACGCGATTGTGGAGGGCCAGATGATCGACCTGAAGACCGGTAAGAACCTCACCGCCCTGCGCCTGGATGAAATCACCGCCATCGACTTTGCCAAGCTCCCCGTAGAACTCGCACTCAAGACGGTGATTGGGAACGGCGGCCGTCAGATCGCCGTTTTTGAAGACCCTTACTGCTCGTTTTGTCGGCGGTTTCGCGGCACGCTCATGACGCTTGAAAACGTCACCATCTACACCTTTTTCTACCCCATCCTACGACCCGAATCCACCACGGTCTCACGTAACGCCTGGTGCGCAAAAGACCGGCAGGCGGCCTGGGACGACTGGATGCTGTCGGGCAAAGAGCCCCCGAATGCCAGCGCCGCGTGTGACTTTCCGAAAGACAAGATTCTTGCTTTAGGTAAGTCGCTCAATGTGCAGGCGACCCCCATGTCCTTTGTAACAAACGGCAAACGACTACAGGGCGCGGTCTCGAAAGAGGCTATAGAGGCCGCATTCGCGGGACGTTAAACATGGAAGCCTTAGCCGAAGCGTGAACGCTTAAGCGGCCCGTACGCGCTTCTCTAGCCGATCAATACGCTCACGTAGTGCCCGCAGAGACTGGGCGTGGACGGCCAGTTCTTCGCGACGTACGAGAATGCCCGCTTCGTAGACGGCATACTGCGCAGCCCGTTGGGCAGCGCCCAGTAGAGGAAAGCGGGCGATTGCCAGTTGAAACGGGGAAAGCCGGGCCCGCATGACTTCCAACAGAGGCATCAGCCGCTGCGCCAACGCAGCATCCCCTTCGATGCGCACCCCATGTAGGGCCGCGGGCCCACTGGGAGCGGCCGCCGTGGCAAATCGATCAGGCGCGAAGGCCGTCTCTGCAGTCTGGGCTTTTTTGGGCCAGAGGCTAGAGGTCGCCTGGCCTGCCATATTGGAAAAAAAAGCCGCGGTAAGCCAAAGAGTGACATCAGGGTGGGGCGCCTGAGGTTGCTCTTGCGCTGATCCGCCGGTGGGTGGTGGGGCTGCCTCGGGCACCCCGGGAGGCTCAGATACTGAACGCGCTGGGCTTGACGCACGCATCCCAGGCTCTGCGCGAACCTCCTCTAAGAGGCCGTCTTTGGCGAAGCTTCCATAAAACGAGAGCCCATCGAGAGCCCCCGGTAGATCGAGCCGAAAGGCCAGTGTCTTACCTGCAAGCCCACGCATCGCCGCATGGAGGTCGTCGTCGCGCTCGATCGAAAAATTAATCGCTGCCAAGATCCCCTGGCTACCATAGGCAACGAGGGGATCGAGCAGCGACATCAGCGGACCGACTATGCTCGTTAACTGTGCTGCGAAATGCCCGCGAGCAGCCAGCCATCTTGGCCGTCTTTGCGCTTCTGGAGCACCCAGACCTCATGGAAGGCGTCTGCCACGCCGTCGGCGGATTCACGCACCAAGCCCTTAAAGCCCACATAGGCCTCATCAACGGGGTGGCCCTCGTCGTTGACGCCATCTTGCAGACCCATCCACTCGACCTCGAGCTGTACCACCGAGGTGTAGTTGACCGCGTGGCCCCGGGCGGCAAGCTGACCGGCAAGTTCTTGGGCCATCGTGGAGGTGCAGAAGCCTTCAATGGCCTTGAGGTCTCCCGCATCCCAGAGTTTCTGAAGACTCAAGAACTGGGCGCGCGCCACCTGAAGGAACTGATCTACCTCTTCTTGGCTCATGCTACCGGTGCTTGCGGCGACCACGGCTTGATCGTCGTCGTGCGCAGGCGTGTCTTGGCGCAGGCCGCCCACGGGCTGCGGCGCGTTCCAGCCACCGGGAGAAGACCCGGATCCTGTAGATCCTAGGCCACTACGGGCCATAGCGGGCTCAAGCGCACCCGACTGGGATGCCCTACGACCACGGGCAAGCACCATACGGAGAATGAAAAAGCCCACAGCGACCAGCAACACGATCATGAGCATGCCCATGAGTTCTTCGCCCAGCCCGAGATGTGAGGCGAGTGCTGCCAGGCCCAGACCTGCGGCTAAGCCGGCTAAGGGGGCCATCCAGCGGCTGGCGCCAGAGGCGGCCTGAGAAGCGGCGGCGGCTGGGGCGGCGGCCGCAGCCCCAGCGGGCTGCTGGGCCGGTGCGGCCTGCTGCGTCGGGGGCGTCTGCTGCTGCGCGGGCTTCGCCGGAGGCGTGGCCTGGCGCTGCATGGGGGTTGCGGACTTTCCGATGGATCCACCGCCACCCATGCGCTTGGCCTGCGCCTCCGAGAGGCCGCTTGAAGCAACCAAAAAGACGAGCGCCAGCATTGAAGCGCCCAGGCGCGTACCGAACCGGGTCGAGACGCCCGCACCCATCTGAGAAACTGTGGTCTGACTACCGAGTTGTGCCATCGATGCCTCCTTTGTGACGGCCTACGTGAGCCGGATTCCCTGGTGAAGTGCCACCACCCCACCGGTTAAGCACTGAAACCTTACCACGCCAAACCCGGCAGAATGCATCATCTCCTTAAGGGCTTCCGGGCCAGGATGCAAACGGATCGACTCCGCAAGATAGGCGTAGCTCTCGGCATCGTTGGCGATCTTCTGACCGAGCCAGGGCAGAACCTTAAATGAATAATGGTCATAGAGACGCCGCAGGGGCGGAATAACCTCGGAGAATTCCAGCACCAGGAGTTTGCCCTGGGGCTTGAGCACCCGATGCATCTCGGCAAGCGCACGGTCTTTGTGGGTCATGTTGCGCAGACCAAAGGCCACCATCACGCGATCGAAGGACCTGTCGGGGAAGGGCAGGTGCTCCGCATCACAGACCACCGCCGGCACGGGGTAGCCTGCATCCATCAGCCGGTCACGTCCTCGGGCGAGCATCTGGGCATTGATGTCGGTCATCACGACCGACCCTGCCGGACCCACCCGTTGCGCAAAGGCCAGGGCGAGATCTCCGGTGCCACTGGCCACATCGAGAATGGACTGCCCCTCGCGAATCTGGGCCTGAGCAATGGCAATGGCCTTCCAGACCCGATGGAGCCCCAACGACATCACATCATTCATCAGGTCGTAACGGCTTGCCACCGAGTCGAAGACCCGGCGGACATGTCGCACCTTCTCGTCTTCAGGAACCTGCTGAAATCCAAAATGGGTCTGGGTCATGCCGAAGGCTGCCTTTCACGGGTAGCGCCGGCCGCCGCAAGCCGGTCGAGATAGTCTTGCCAGAGCGCCGACTGATGCTGGGCCAGCCAATAGAGATAAGTCCATGAATACAAGCCCGTGTCATGGCCATCAGAGAAGTGTGGCTGAACTGCGTACTGGCCAACCGGCGCCAGACTCTGAATCGTGACATCGCGCTTGCCCACCTGCAAGACCTCTTGTCCTGGTCCATGGCCCACGACCTCTGCGGAGGGCGAATAGACCCGGAGAAACTCAAAGGGAAGCCGAAAGCTGCTGCCATCTTCGTAGGCGAGTTCCAGCACTGCCGACTGCTGGTGAACAACGATCGACCGGGGCACCGGCGCGGTGTCGTCATGACGAAATGCAACAAAACCCGTGTTTGTCATTGACTTGTCATCTTCATGGCATAAATTAAAGGTATGGCAAGCACGATTCTAGTGGTGGAAGACGAGCCGGCAATCGCCGAACTGGTGGCCGTAAACCTGAGCTTTGCAGGGCATAAGGTGTTGCGGGCAGCCGACACGCTGGCCGCCGACCTGATGATACGCGCGGAGCTGCCCGACCTGGTGCTGCTTGACTGGATGCTTCCTGGGTCAAGCGGCATTCAGTACGCGCGCAGGCTGCGTGCCGATGAACGGACCACGGGCATTCCGATCATCATGCTCACCGCCCGCTCTGAAGAAGGCGACAAGATTGAGGGCCTTGACAGCGGCGCAGACGATTATGTGACCAAGCCCTTCTCGCCCAAAGAACTCTTGGCCCGGATTAAGGCAGTCTTGCGTCGACGGGCCCCCCAGCTCACCGACGACACGGTAGAAATCGCGGGCCTGCGGCTCGACCCACAGACCCACCGGGTCAGCGCCAAGGGGCAGTCCCTCGACCTCGGGCCGACAGAGTTTCGGCTCTTGCATTTCTTTATGACCCATCCAGAGCGGGTACACAGCCGCAGCCAGCTGCTGGACCATGTCTGGGGTGACCATGTCTTCGTAGAAGAGCGCACGGTGGATGTGCATATCCGTCGACTCCGGCAGGCGCTCATCGGCTCGGGCCACGACCGGCATGTGGAGACCGTACGCGGCAGCGGCTATCGATTCACCGCCCTGCCCTCGGGAGCCTCCGCCGCCTAGGCTCGCGCGGCCGCATAATCCTGTCCATGACGGGGTTCTGGTTTCGAATCTGCTTGATCTTTCTGGGCATTGGCCTGGTGGCCGGGTTTTTCCAGCTCGCCGCTGGCGGCAGTGCGGGCCTCTGGGTCATGGCCATCGGCATGGGTTTCTGGGTGGGCTTTCAGGTCTGGCACCTCGAGAAGATGGTGCGATGGCTCAATGATTTTCGTCTGGGTAATGTGCCCACGGGGCTGGGTACCTGGGATTTGCTCTATGCCGCCGTCTATCGACTGGCGCGATCCTACGAACGGCAACAGTCGCAGCTGCAAGAAATGCTCAAGAGTTTTCGCAGCGTGACCGACGCCATGCCCGATGGGGTGGTATCCCTGGATGATCACCACCAGATTACTTACGCGAGTCTGCGCGCAGAACAGCACCTGGGGCTCAAGGCCCAGGCCGACCTGGGCCGGAACATTCTCAACCTCTTACGCCACCCCGACTTCGTAAAGTATCTGGAGTCTGGGCAGTGGAAGAGTCCGGTGGTGCTTCGGGGCGTGCCCCAGCCAGACCGGATCCTGCAGCTCCAGGTCATTGCCTACGGTCAGAGCGAACGGCTCCTGCTCACACGCGACATTACCCAGATCGAACGGCTCGAGACCACGCGTCGCGACTTTGTGGCCAATGTCTCCCACGAACTGAAGACACCTCTTACCGTGCTTGCGGGATACATTGAGACACTGCGAGACCTGCCGCTCGATAAGACCCAGCGGGGTCAGGCGCTGTCGACCATGGGAGATCAGGCAGAGCGTATGCAGCGCCTCATCGACGACCTGCTGACCCTCGGACGACTAGAGACCGAACAGACACCCCCGGGCGACACACCGATTTCTATGCCAACCATGCTCGCCCGACTGGTGCGTGAGGCACAGGCCCTGAGCCACAACAGCCACGACATAACAGCAGGCCCCCCAATCACGGGCCCCGCTGCCGTGCTCGGAGAGGAGCGTGAGCTCTACAGCGCCTTTAGTAACCTGGTGAATAACGCCGTGCGATACACGCCCAAGGGCGGCAGTATCCAACTCGACTGGCAGAGCACGCCGGATGGGTCAGCGATTTTTAGTGTGCGGGACAGCGGGCCGGGTATTGAATCTCAGCATCTCTCGCGACTCACCGAGCGGTTCTATCGCATTGATAAGGGCCGGTCACGGGAAACCGGCGGCACGGGATTGGGGCTGGCGATTGTCAAACACGTGGCCTCGCGGCATGGGGCAGAATTGAAGATTGAGAGTGTCGTGGGACAGGGCAGCTGCTTCTCCCTGCGATTTCCCAGTGCGCGACTGCAGATCAGCGAGAACCCAACCAGCGAGAAGCCGGCAAGCGAAATCCGCTAGACCAAGACCCGCTCAATCCCCCCGGCATTGGCCCGCGCCACATAGTCTTCAAGCCACTGCTCGCCCAGAAGCGCGCGAGCAAGTTCAACGACAATGTAATCGGCCTCCACACCGGTGTCCCCCGTGTAGCGATTCAGACCCTGCATGCACGACGGGCAGGCGGTGAGAATCTTCACCGCCTGATTGTCATCACCGGCACGCACCTTCTCTGCCCCTGCCCGCATCTCGGCTTCCTTACGAAACCGCACCTGGGTGGAGACATCGGGACGGGCCACGGCAAAAGTACCCGACTCGCCACAGCAGCGGTCGTTCTTTTCGACCTTGCCGTTGACCTCGCTATTGATCAAGGTGTTCACCACCTTCAGAGGGTTGTGCTGCTTCATGGGGCTGTGGCAGGGGTCGTGATACATGTACCGCACACCGGTCACGCCGTCTAGCCGCACGCCCTTCTCTAGAAGGTACTCGTGGATATCCAAAATGCGGCAGCCGGGGAAGATCTTGTCAAACTCGTAGCCCGCAAGCTGGTCGTAACAGGTGCCGCAGGAGACCACCACCGTCTTGATGTCGAGGTAGTTGAGTGTGTTGGCCACCCGATGAAACAAGACCCGGTTGTCGGTGATGATCTTATTGGCCTTATCGAACTGACCGGAGCCCCGCTGCGGATAGCCGCAGCAGAGGTAGCCCGGGGGCAATACGGTCTGCACACCGACCTGCCAGAGCATGGCCTGGGTCGCGAGGCCTACCTGCGAGAAGAGCCGCTCAGAACCG
>Ga0169931_10012928_pt1 | contig 11486 bp, 7 predicted proteins | sample Kivu_15m_20L_FD_129675 | JGI IMG/M metagenome (GOLD analysis project Ga0169931, IMG submission 129675) | Freshwater microbial communities from Lake Kivu, Western Province, Rwanda to study Microbial Dark Matter (Phase II) - Kivu_15m_20L... | ecosystem: Environmental > Aquatic > Freshwater > Lake ... | reverse complement strand
GCGCGCGATCCGCTCCCAGTGCTCGTCGCTCAAATCGTGGCGGCTGAACATTGGCGGCTCCCGACCGGGAAAATGGCCGCCTCGCTATCGCAAACCGCCTACCTTCAGTCAATATGGCCTAGCAGGTTGGCCGCAAAAAGGCACAAGAGACACAAAAGAAGGCAGAAGAGCAAAGTTGAGTTCAAACCCACTCTGGTCTTGGTCTTCCTTTTGTGTCTTTTGTGCCTTTTTGTGGCGAATCGGTCTTTGCATTGGTCTGGATCGTGTCTTCGTCTGCGTTGATCGTGCGGCTAAAATCTTGAGCGCCCTGTGGAGCCTTGCATGCGCGCGAAGTGCGTTGTCGTGTTCGTGTTGCTCGCCACCGGTGCGCCGGCGCGCGCGGCCGATAGCGCGTTCGAGCGGGACGTGCTCCCGGTGCTCACGCGCGCCGGGTGCAACCTCGGCGCGTGCCACGGCAACCTCAACGGCAAAGGCGGCTTCAAGCTCTCACTCAAGGGCGAAGACCCCGACACCGACTACCGCGCCCTCACGCGCGACGTGCTCGCGCGCCGCACCGACGTGCCGCGCCCGGACGAAAGTCTCATCCTCAAGAAAGCCACCGGGCAGGTGCCGCACGAGGGCGGTTCGCGGTTCGCTACCAGCAGTCACGAATACGCGGTGCTGCGCGAGTGGGTAAAGCGCGGCGCGCCCCGCGGCACTTCCGGTAGCGCGCTCACGAAACTGGTGGTGACGCCGTCGAGCAAGATTCTAGTTGAACCGGCGGACCGGTTCGCGGTGCGCGCGGTCGCGCACTTCGCGGACGGCACCACGCGCGACGTGACGCCCTTCATGGCGACCGAGTTCACGACGGTCGGCGTTGCGAAGATCACGCCGGGCGGAGAAGTGATGCGCGAACAGACCGGCGAAACGGTGCTGCTCGTGCGCTACGCGTCCGAAGTGTCGCCGGTGCGGGTGGTGTTCCTGCCAGATCGCCCGGTTCCCGAAATGGGCGACCTCAAGCCGAACAACCGCATCGACGAGTTGGTGTTCGCGCAACTCAAAGAGTTGCGGTTGAAGCCCGCGGAGACCGCTCCCGACAACGTCTTCTTGCGCCGCGCGTACCTCGATGCACTCGGCGTTCTGCCAACCGCGGCCGAAGCTCGCGCGTTTCTCAGCGACAGTTCGCCGAACAAGCGCGCGAAGCTGATTGATTCACTGTTGGAGCGCCCGGAGTTCGCGGAGTATTGGGCGCAGAAGTGGTCCGATTTGCTGCGCAACGAAGAGAAGGCGCTCGACAAGAAGGGCGTCGCGGTGTTCTACCGGTGGATCGCGGCGCAGCTCGCGGAGGACCGGCCGCTGAACGAGTTCGCGCGCGACGTGCTCGCGGCCCGCGGCAGCACTTATTCCAACCCGCCGGCGAACTTCTGGCGGGCCGTCCGCGAACCGCTCGTGCGCGCCGAGAGCGTGGCGCAGGTGTTCCTCGGCGTGCGCATCGGCTGCGCGAAGTGCCACAACCACCCGTTCGACCGGTGGACGATCGACGACTACTACGGGTTCGCGGCGCTGTTCGCGCGTGTCGATTACCGCGTGCTGGAAAACGAGAAGCGCGACCGGCTCGACAAGCACGAGTTCGTCGGCGAACAGATCGTGTGGCAGAACCGCACCAGCGAGCAGGAGAACCCGCGCACGCGCACGTTCGCGAAACCCAAGTTCCTCGGCGCGCCCACGCCGGACCTCGGCGAAGAGGGCGACCGGCTCGGGGCGGTCGCGGAGTGGGTCGCCTCGCCCACGAACCCGTTCTTCGCGCGCGCGCAGGCGAACCGCATTTGGCTGCACCTGATGGGCCGCGGGTTGGTCGATCCGAACGACGACTTCCGCGCCACGAACCCGCCGACGAACCCCGAGTTGCTCGATTGGCTCGCGGCCGACTTCGCCAAAGGCGGCTTCCGGCTGAAGCGCACGGTGCGCGCGATCATGAACAGCCGCACCTACCAGTTCGCCGCCACCACGCGCGACCGGTCCACTATGTCGGACGACCTGCACCACTCGCACGCGCTGGTGCAACCGCTCGAAGCAGAGCAGTTGCTCGACGCGCTGGCGCATGTGACGGGCGTCCCGGTGTCGTTCAAGGGCTACCCGTTGGGCATGCGGGCGAACCAAGTGCCGGCCCCGCCGCAGAGCGGTCGGCGCGGGTTCGAGGGGATGGGCGAACGGTTCCTGAAAGTGTTCGGCAAGCCGGACCGCCTGCTGACGTGCGAGTGCGAGCGCAGCGACGACCCCGGCCTGTTGCAGGCGTTCCAACTCATCACCGGCGAGCTAATGAACTCGCTGGTGAAGGACGAATCCAACCGCGTCGGGAAGATGCTAAGTACGGGGGCGAGCGACACCGAGATGCTGGAAGAGTTGTACCTCGCGGCGCTGAGCCGACCTCCGACGGACGCCGAGGCGAAGAAGTTGACCGCGTACGTGAAGGCCGCAAAGGACCGCCGCGCCGCGTGGGAAGACGTGCTCTGGGCGCTGCTGAACAGCAAAGAGTTTTTGCTGCGGAGGTGATGCCGTGGAAGCGGACCCGGTGGCCGAATTGGAAGAGCTACTCGCTGGCGAAACAAGGGCGGAAGTCGAATTATGGGCATCACGCGATTTCGTTGGTGAGAGCGATCCCAGCGTAGTCGAAGCCGCTTGTGACCAGTGCCGCGCGGTGTATTCGGCGTGTGTCGAACGAATCAGTAGCGAATGGGGACCACCGGAGTTTCGCGGTTCCCTCACGGTTGCGGACGGTGAACTTGTGGTTCCCGATGGATACCCGTGGGAGTTGTGCGAGTTCGCATCAGAGGTCGCGATTTGGCAGCGCGACGAGAACTGGCGCGCTTGTGCGTGGTGGGAACAACAAGACCCCGTGATGCCGTTCTCGGTGCGTGTTGGGATCACCGAATCGAATGAATAGGTGCCGGAGCCGCGGAGCGGCGGCAGATTTGTAGCCCGGGGTGCGGCGAGCGCAGCGAGCAAACCCCGGGTACGCACGCGAAACAAGAACGCAGCCCCGGAGGGGCGACAGAACACGGGCACGCCCACGCGGCGTCTGTCGCCCCTCCGGGGCTACGGCAATACACGGTTCGGCTTCCCGGGGTTTGTTCGCTGCGCGAACTGCACCCCGGGCTATAAATCGGTCGCCCCTCCGGGGCGGCAAGCCACGAAGCCCGGTGTAGCGGCAACTATCCCCGTTTGGTAACGTGACATCGGACGCCACGGAGATCGCGCATGCCCGCCGCTACGTTCGATACGCTGAAGTTCGCCAACGCGCTGAAGGCCGCGGGCGTTCCTCCCGCGCAAGCCGAGGCAGAAGCGCAAGTGCTCGCCGAAGCGCTGCAAGTCAACCTGAAGGACTTGGTAACGAAAGACGATTTGAAGCTGACCAAAGAAGACCTTCAGCGCGAAATGGCCGATCTTAAAAAGGAACTCAAGCAGGACCTCAAGGACGTTCGGCAAGAACTCAAAGACGTCGAACAACGGTTGAGCGCGAAGCACGACGTCCAAGCGGCCGAAATGAAAGCGCTCCGGGCGGAACTGAAGGGCGACATGGCCCTTCTCAAATGGATGTTCGCTTCGATGATCACCGTCGGCGTTGGCATCTTGGTCCGGCTCTTCCTCGTTCGGGGACCGCTGTGATGATTGCCTCCCCTTCCCGGCGTGCCGTCCTTTCGGTCGGTGGGGCGTCGCTGTTGGGCCTCACGTTCCCGCAGATGCTCGCCGCGGCCGAGTCGCCGCGCGCCAAGCACAAGGCGCGCGCCAAGAGCGTCATCTTCCTGCACCAGTGGGGCGGCCCGGGGCAGCACGAGACCTTCGACCCCAAACCGGACGCGCCGGACAACGTCCGCGGGTGGTACGGCACCACCAAGACGAAACTCCCCGGTGTGCTGTTCGGCGAGCGCATCCCGAAGCTCGCGGCGATGGCCGACAAGTTGTGCGTGGTGCGGTGCCTCACGCACACCATGAAGAACCACAACTCCGCCGGGTACTACTCGCTCACCGGTGTCGCCCCGCCCACCGACGACCAGCGGCTCCGCGACTCCATCGACCTGTTCCCCGCGTACGGCAGCATCGTCGATAAGCTCAGCCCGGCGGCGAAGGGCGTCGCGTCGTTCGTGTCGTTCCCGCACGTCATCGCGGACGGCAGCATCACCCCCGGGCAGCACGCGAGCTTCCTCGGCAAGACGCACAACCCGCTGTTCGTGAACCAAGACCCGAGCCGCGCCGACTTCAAACTGCCCGAACTCTGGCTCCCGGATTCGCTCACCGTCGAGCGCCTCGAGAACCGCAAAGACATCCTGAAACTGATCGACGAACAGAGCGACCTGCTCGAAACTTCGCTCGTCGCGCAGGGGCTGGACGAGAGCTACCAGAAGGCCGTCGCGATGCTCACCTCGCCGCGCTTCAAGGCGGCGTTCGACCTCTCGAAGGAAGACAAGAAGACCCGCGACGCCTACGGGCGCACCGCCTACGGTCAGTCTTGCTTGTTGGCGCGCCGCGTGGTCGAAGCCGGGGCGAAGTTCGTGAACGTGTACTTCTCGCGCGCCATCGGCGGCAAGGGGCAAGGCTGGGACTATCACGGCTTCAACAAGGAAGACCCGAAGGAGCGGCTGAACGAACTGCTGCCGATCACGGACCAAACGCTCCCGGCGCTGCTGAACGACCTCGAAGCGCGCGGGATGCTGGACAGCACGCTCGTGGTGTGGGTGGGCGAGTTCGGGCGCACGCCGCGCATCAGCTCGAACGGCGGCCGCGACCACTGGCCCCAGTGCTACAGCGCGGTCCTCGCGGGCGGTGGAACGAAGAAGGGCTTCGTGTACGGGGCGAGCGACAAACTCGGCGCGTACGCGACCGTGGGCCAGTTGCGGCCGGAAGACTTGGCCGCGACGATGTTCGACGCGCTCGGCATCGACCCGGACACGGAGATTCGCGACAAGCTGAACCGGCCGCTGCCGATCGCGCGCGGCAAACCGGCAACGGAACTGTTCGCGTAACGTTCGGAGCCTTCGCATGTGCGCGCCCTCTGTGATCGCTGCCGCCCTCGCCGGGATGAACCGGCGCGACGCCCTCCACTTCGCCGCGGGCGTCGTCGCGGGTGTCGCGTGCGTGTCGTGTAGCAACGGGACCGCAGCCGCGCGCGACGAACCGAGCGCGCCGAACGCGGGCGCGCCGCCGGTCGCGCCGAAGCGCACCATCAGCGCCGATACCGTGCTCGACCTGACGCACACGCTCTCGCCGGCGTTCCCCATTTGGCCGAACAACGCGCCCGTCAAAATCACCAACAAGAGCACGTTCCAGAAGAACGGGTTCTACTCGAACCGGTGGGACATCGGCGAGCACCACGGCACGCACTTAGACGCCCCGGCGCACTGCTCCGCGAACGGCGCGACCGCCGAGAAGGTGCCGGCCGCGTCGCTGGTGGCCCCGGCGGTGGTGATTGATGTGCGCGCCCGCGCGAAGCGGGACGCGGACGCCGCGGTGAGCGCCGACGACCTGCTTGCGTGGGAGCAGGCGCACGGCCGGATGCCGAAGGGCTGCGCGGTGGTGCTGAACAGCGGCTGGGACGCGAAGGCCGGCGACGCGAAGGCGTTTCTGGGCACCGACGCGGGCGGCGCGCTGCACTTCCCCGGCTTCTCGAAAGCGGCGGCCGAGTTCCTGCTGCACGAGCGCGACGCGGTGGGGCTGCTCGTCGATACGCTCTCGATCGACACCGGCGCGGCGACCGACTTCCCGGTTCACAAGCTGTGGCTGGGCGCGGGCAAGTGGTGCGTGGAGTGCGTGGCGAACGCCGGGAAGTTGCCGCCCGCGGGCGCGACGGTCGTGGTGGGCGCGCCGAAAGTGGAAGGCGCGAGCGGCGGCCCGACCCGCGTGCTGGGCTTGTGGTGAGCCGCGCCGTTACGTGCGCACGCCCGCGCGGCGGCGCAGCTTGCGCGCGACCGCGGGCGGGAGCGCGTTCCCCCCGAGCGTGCACTCCGCCAAGCGCGGCAGCGCGCCGCGGTCCGCGAGCACTTCCGCGCCCGCGCCGATCGCGTTGTTGTCCAACCTCAGTTCGATCAGTCCGCTCAGGTTCGGGGCGGTCGCCAGCACGGCGAGCGCGCGGTCGCTCAGGTTGCACTCGCGCAAATCCAAGCGCGTGAGCGCCGCGAACTTCGGATCGGCGAGCCGGCGCGCGGCCCGCGGGCCGATGCGCCGCCCGTGCAGGTCCAAGTGCCGCAGGTCCGGCAGGTCCAACTTCGTGAGCAGCGCCTCGAACTGCGACGGCCCCAGTTCCGGGCGGCGGTGCATCGTGCCGAGGCGCAGCGCGCGCAGCCCGCGGAGCGCCGGGTTCGCCGCGAGCGCCGCCAACCCGCTCGGGCCGATCGCGGTTTCGTCGAGGCTCAGGTGCCGCAGCGCGCCGAACGCGCGACAGTTCAGCAGCGCGTGCGCGCCGCGCGGTTCGAGGCCGCACCAGTCGAGCGCGAGCCGCCGCAACTTCCCCGCCCACGGACTCGCGGCGAGCGCCGCCCCGACGCGGTTCCCGGCCCCGCAGCGGATCAGTTCGAGCGCCCGCAGCGCGAACCCGCGGGCCGCCGCGACGTGCGGCGCGCCGGGGCCGAGGTGCCCGTCTTCGATCTTCAGCGCCGCGAGCGCGGGCAGCGCCTTCGTGCGCTCGAACGCTTCCCACACCTCCGGGGCGAACCGCGGGTGCTCCACGGTCAGCGCGTGCAGGCGCTTGAGCGGTGCCACGCGGGTGAGCGCGTCGAACGTTTCGCCGGAGAGGCCGCCGAACAGCGTGAGTTCGCCGAGGCGGTTGAACCAGTCGCTCCCCGCGAGCGCGCGGAGACCGTCCGGGGTGACGCCGGCGCAATCGAGGCTGAGCCAGTCCAGTTCGCCCCAGTGCGCGCCGGCGAGGGCGGCGCAGCCCTCGTCACCCACCGGCACCGAGAGCGCGAGGCCGCTCAGGTTCCGCAGGTGCCGGCACTTCGCCAGCAGCCGCGCCGCTTCGGTCGCTTCGGCGTCGGTGGGCGTCGTGAGGTGAACGGTGAACTGGTCGAGCGCGCTCAGCACCGGCTGCTTCAGCAGTGCCGTGAGCTGCGCGAGCGTGATGTCGGTGACGACGAGGTGCCGCGCGGGCACCGCCTCGAACGCGCGCTTCAGCGCCGCCGCGAGCGCCCGCATCGCGCGCGCCCCGGGCCGCTCGGTGCCGTCGAACTCCAAGCACCGCGGGTACCCGCGGCGCGCGTACCACCACCAGTGCGAGCCGCCGTCGATGGACAGGCCCGCCGGGAACGCGAGCCGCGGCCCGGGCACGTGCGCCGTGAGCCACAGGCGCAGCTCCTCGTCGCGGTCGAGCAGTTCGGGGTAGGCGGGGTCGGTGGCGTCGGTAGCGGCGAGCCGGCACTGCACCCGCAGGAACTCGGCCTCTTCGGGCCGGTCGTTCTCTTCGAGCCAGTCCGCGTACACGAGGCGCGGCGTGTCTTCCCGCGGCTTGCGGACGATGGTGCGGAGCAGCGCGTCGGCGTCGGGGTCGGTCATCGGTTCGGTGGTCGCGGGTGGATGTGCTACCTTACCCGCGCGCGCGGCCCGCGCGCAACCCGAAGTGCGAAAAGTGGCGCGCCGTCACGTCGCCACTTCGTCCACCAGCGGTTCGAGGCGCGTGATGTGCCGGTTCGCCACGATCACCGGTTCGTCGAAGAACTCGCTCGCCGAGTCGGCGCGGTTCATCCCGATGAACGTGACGGCACCGCCGATCACACACATCTCCGGGTTCGTCACGTCGTAGCTCACCTGATCGCTGACGTGAATACGGAACGGGATGAAGGGGCGCCGCTTCAGCATCGCGCGGATCGATTCAGGGGCCATGAGTCGTCCTCCGGGTACGGGTTCCAAACTGCGTGAATCATATCGCGCCGCGGCCCTTCGCACCACCTTCGCGCCCGCGGCGCGGGCCGCGGGTATACTGCCGGAATGAACCCCATCGTCTTCGCCATGCGCCACCCGTACGCCGTGATGGTGGCGGTGGTCGCGGTCCTCATCGGCAGCGCGCTCGCGGTCACGCGCATCAAAGCCGACATCTTCCCGTCGCTGAACCAACCGGTCATTTACATCTGTCAGCCGTACGGCGGGATGAGCCCGGCGCAGATGGAAGGGTTGCTCACCAACTACTACGAGTTCCACCTGCTGTACGTGAACGGCGTGAAACACGTCGAGAGCCGGAACATCACCGGCATGGCGCTCGTGAAGGTCCACTTTCACCCCGGCACCGACATGGCGCAGGCGATGGCCGAAGTGGTCGCTTCGGTGAACCGGTCGCGGTTCATGATGCCCCCGGGCACGGTGCCGCCGTTCGTCGCGCGCACCGACACCGGCACCGCGCCCATCGGGTTCCTTGTGCTTTCGAGCGACACGAAATCGATCAAGGACATTCAGGACGTCGCCACGCTCCGCGTGCGCCCGCAGTTCGCCAGCATTCCCGGTGTGAGCAGCCCGCCGGCGTTCGGCGGGAACCAGCGCGCGGTGGTGGTCAGCGTGAACCCGGACGCGGTGACCAAACAGGGGCTGACCCTCTGGCACGTCACCGAAGCGCTGAACGCCGGCAACCCCACGACGCCGAGCGGCATTTTGAAAGACGGCGACCGGCAGTACCTCGTCACGTCGAACGTGATGGTGGGAGCGAACCCGGTCCAAGAACTCGGCACGGTGCCGGTGAAACTCGGCGAACACCCGGTGCTGCTGCGCGACGTCGCCACCATCGAAGACGGCTCCGACCTCACCGCCGGCTACGCGCTCGTGAACGGCCGGCGCTCCGTGTACATGCTGCTCACCAAGCGCGCGGATGCCAGCACGCTCGAAGTGGTGAACAACCTCAAGGAAGCCCTTCCGCGGATGCGCGAGAGCGCACCGGAAGACATCGGCATCGAGTTCACGTTCGACCAATCGCCCATCGTGAAAGAGGCGATGTGGGGCGTCGCCATTGAGGGGCTGATCGGGGCGCTTCTCACCGGCGTGATGGTGCTCGTGTTCCTCCGCGACTGGCGCTCGGTCGTTGTGGTGGTCTTGAACATCCCGATCGCGCTCGCGGCGGCGGTATTCGCGCTGTGGGCCAGCGGGCAAACGCTGAACCTGATGACGCTCGGCGGGCTGGCGCTCGCGGTCGGCATTCTGGTGGATGAAGCGACCGTCGAAGTGGAGAACATCCACACGCAACTGCTGAAGTTCGACAACGTGGCGCGGGCCGTCCGACAGGGGAACCGCGAAACGGCGGTGCCGCGGTTGCTCGCGCTGCTGTGCATCCTCGCGGTGTTCGTGCCGTCGTTCTTCATGGAAGGCGCGGCCCGCGAGCTGTTCGTACCGCTCTCGATGGCGGTGGGCTACGCGATGATCGCGTCGTACTTCCTCAGCAGCACGTTCGTGCCGGTACTGAGCGCGTGGCTGCTGAAACACGGGCACCACACCGACGACACGCAAGGCTTCTTCGGCAAGGTGCTCGGTGTGTACGAAGCGCTCGTCGCGCGCGTGGTCGCGCTGCGGTACGTGGTGGTGCCCGCGTACATCGGCGGCGCGCTCGCGCTCGCGGGGCTGCTCTACCTCGCGCTCGGCACGGCCATCTTCCCGCCGACGGACAAAGGGCAGTTCCTGCTGCGGCTCAAAGCGCCCACCGGGACGCGCATCGAGCGCACGGAAGAGCTCGCGCAAGAAGCGACCCGCCTCATTAAAGAGGAAGTGGGCGCGAAGAACGTGGAAGCGACCGTCGGCTACGTCGGGATGTTCCCCACGAACTACCCGATTCAGGCGATTCACCAGTGGACGAGCGGACCGGGCGAGTGCCTGCTGAAGGTGGCGCTGCGCGAAGGCGCGGTCCACCTCGAAGACGAAAAGGAGAAGCTGCGCGACAAGCTCGACGCCGGCCTGAAGGAGTGGTTGAGCACGCGCTGGAAAGAAGACGGGCTGCCGGACGCGGAGATCGCGAAGCGGCTGCCGGGGCTGCGCCTGTCGTTCGAGCCGGGCGACATCGTGAGCGAGGTGATGAGCTTCGGCGCGCCGACGCCGGTCGAAATTCAGGTGAGCAGCGCGGACATGGCGACCAACGTGCGGTTCGCCACCGTGCTGCGCGAGAAGTTGAACGCGGTGCCGGAACTCCGCGACGTGCAACTGAACCCGGCCCAAGACTACCCGACCGTCGATTTCACCATCGACCGCGCCCGGGCCGCGACGATGGGCCTCACTGCGCGTGACATCGGTATGTCACTGATCCCCGCGACCGCGTCCAGCCGGTACATGTACCCCATTTACTGGCGCGACCCGAAGGGGCAGGCGTACATCGTGCAGGTGCAGGTGCCGCCGCCGGCGGTGGGCGGGGTGAACGCACTCGCGAACGTGCCGGTGGGCCTGAAGCCGCACGCGAACGGCCACGCCGCGCACGGCACCGCCGACCCGCCGGGCACGGTGCTGCTGCGCGACGCGCTCGCGCCGAGCGGCGGCATTTTGCACACCACATCGGCCGAAGAGGTGTTCCGCTACAACATGCGCCGCGCGGTCAGCATCACGGCGAACGTCTCGACGCAAGACCTCGGCACCGTGCGGAAGAAGGTGCTGCGCGCCATCGCGGAAGCCGGCGCGCCCCCGCGCGGCGTTCAGGTGGACGTGCGCGGTCAACTCAACACGCTCGCGGTGGTGCAACAGAGCCTCGGCCGCGGGTTGCTGCTCGCGGTGCTCGCCATCGCGCTGCTGCTTACGGCCTACTTCCAGTCGATCCGCCTCGCGCTCGTGAGTGTCGCCTCAGTGCCCGCGACGCTGTGCGGTGTGGGGCTGATGCTGTTCCTCACCGGCACCACGCTGAACCTGCAATCGTTCATGGGCGCGATTATGGCGCTGGGCGTGAGTGTGGCGAACGCGATTCTGCTCGTCACATTCGCGGAGCGCGCCCGCCGGACGCACGGCGGCGCGGTGCGGGCCGCCGTCGAAGGCGGCCGGTCGCGGTTGCGCCCGATCCTGATGACGAGTTGCGCGATGATCGCCGGGATGCTGCCAATGGCGCTCGGCTTCTCCGAAGGCGGCGACCAAACCGCGCCGCTGGGCCGCGCGGTGGTGGGCGGCTTGGCCGCGAGCACGCTGGCAACGCTGGTGCTGCTCCCGGCGGTGTTCGCGGTGGCGCAGCGGAAAGCCGGCGTGGGCGGCGCGTCGCTGGACCCCGACGACCCGAACAGCGGCCGCTACGACGAGAACAAGGTGAGCCTGTTCGACGGACAGTGAGGGGACTGCGCGCTGCGCATTCACCCCGAAGGGGTGTGACAACATAGCCCGGTGCAACGCACCGGGAAGGGTGTCCGCCCCGCGCGCACCCCGAAGGGGTGCGACAAGAGTGCGCGTGTCGCAGGCTGGAGTTCCCCACGAAAAGTGGACAACGTTTAGCGGTGGGTTTGGTTGTACGCCCGCTCGTACTCGTCCGGGGCGACGTACCCCAGAGCCGAGTGCCTTCGGACGCGGTTGTAGAACGCCTC
>Ga0169931_10012927_pt1 | contig 11487 bp, 8 predicted proteins | sample Kivu_15m_20L_FD_129675 | JGI IMG/M metagenome (GOLD analysis project Ga0169931, IMG submission 129675) | Freshwater microbial communities from Lake Kivu, Western Province, Rwanda to study Microbial Dark Matter (Phase II) - Kivu_15m_20L... | ecosystem: Environmental > Aquatic > Freshwater > Lake ... | reverse complement strand
TGAGCTTTTGAATAGAGAATCGGCATCTAGTTCAGCAATGAAGGCACTGAAGGAGCTGATGTGGGCGATGCTAGAAGCTGAGTCTCTCGAGGATTTGGGATTGGATGGTTGGCCCGCAGAGCGTGGAATCTATGCATCCGTTGTTAAGGCAACGGAGCATCACATTAGGCAAGGTGATGTCTGGCGATTTGAATGTTCGCCAGCCCGAAAGGATGAATTTGGCCGATTCTGGGCTGACACCGATAGCTTTTTAAAATCACCGAAGCCGAGATCTTTCCCGGAGCTTTACGCGTATTGGGAGGGGCCTCCTTATGGAGTCAAGGCTGGTTTGGCCCCTTTGCTTGTATGGCTCTATTTGCTGTGTCGCAAGCAGGAAGTTGTTTTTTATTTCGATGGGGTTTTTCAGCCTAAGCTCTTAGCCATTAACGCTGACGAGTTGCTTCGTCGGCCGAAAGAATTCACGCTTCGTTATCTTGAAGTGACTGACGAGGAGGTCGCTTTACTTACGGAGTTGAGCATTCAGTTTGCTGCTAAAACAGGGCAGCTCATTCCGGATGACCCTTTGTCGGTGGCCCGCGCCGTGGTTTATCAGTTTCGAGTTCTCCCGCTTTGGGCTCGGAGGACTATGATGATTGATATTGAGGATAGGAACATCCGAACGCAAGTTCTCAAGGCGGCTGACCCCAATCAGCTCCTTTTCGTAGTTTTGCCCGAGTTATTCGGAACAAAGGATCCCAAGATCGTTACGGGCAAGCTACTTCAGTGCCTACAAAAGCTAGATCGGTGCCTGCCCGACTTGGTCGAACAGATTTGGGTCGATTTTATGGGGGCGCTTGACGTCTCAGGCCCGCCGGCGACTCACGTCAGAGACCTCGTCGACAGAATCAGTTCGATCCCAGAGGACTTGCTCTCCGCTGGGCTACGACTCATGAAACAACGGTTTGCCGCAATCAACGCGGCCGACGCGGCAGACTCCGTGACTGAAAAGTTCAGCCTTATATGTGCTGCTGTAGGGAAGACAGAAAAAGATTTTGTCGACCACGACATAGGCAACGCAAAAACTGTTTTGTATGAGTGGGCGCTGGAACTTCGGAAGCTCGAGATGCAGCAACATCTTAATAATCGGTCGAAAACCCGTGCTGTGTTGACGGTTGGTCTAGGACTGCCTGGCTCTAACAGTCGTCTCGCAACTCTAGATGTGGATTCCGAATTGATAGGCAAACACTCTGAGCTTGCGGCCGAGCTGTCAAAAAGGATCGAACACCTTACAACTTCGCAGAAGATTGCGTGTCTAGTGGGTTTGGCTGCTTCTATACAGACGGAGGACGAACATGGATGAATTTCACGTCTTAGGACTATCAGGCGGTAAGGACAGTGCGGCGCTAGCGCTCTATATGCGCCAGAATTACCCCGATCTCGACATTAATTACTTCTTCACTGATACGGGAAAGGAACTGGACGAAGTCAGTGAATTCTTGAATCGGCTCAGTGCCCTGCTTGGCAAGCCAATTCTGCGTCTTGAAGATGATCGTTATCAAAAGTGGGGCGCTGAGGATGAGACGCCTTTTGATTGGTGGTTAAAGCAGAATCGGTATTTTTTGCCCTCTCCTCAGCAGCGTTGGTGCACAGTGAAGTTGAAGTTGGACCCCTTCCGCCGCTGGGTTGAACCCTACCTAAAAAAGGGTGTAAAGGTTACTCAGTACGTGGCCATTCGTGCTGATGAAGACCATCGGGAGGGGTTGCAGATCGGAGATCCACGGCTAGTCACCAAATTGCCTTTCCGAGAGGATGGCATTGACAAGGCCGGCGTCATTGAGATCTTAGACTGTGGCGGGATCGGCCTGCCAAAGTATTACGAGTGGCGTTCCCGTAGCGGATGTAGCTTTTGCTTCTTTCAACAGAAGATAGAGTGGGTGCGATTACTTGAGAGACATCCAGATAAGTTCAAGGAGGCGGCACAATACGAAAAATTGGCGGTCGAACATGAGTCGCCGTTTACGTGGACTGAGGGTGAGTCTTTGGTCGAGTTATCAAAGCCCGAACGTATTGCACAGATAAAACAGGATTATGAGAAGAGACGAAAGGTGGCAGAGGAATGCCGACTCATCAATCCGCTTCACGCCGGATATGATGATATTGATGAGATCTACGGCGATGACGAAGGGGCAGGCGCCTGCCTGATTTGCCATAAGTAAGCTTATTTGAGCCACTGTATTAGCCTGTCGTAGCCCTGTTCTAGAAGGGAAACCCCTCGGCGTTCGATCAGTCCGGAGTCCCACTTTTCAACTAGCGAAATCGCAGCAGCGCCCGTTAAGTGTGCTGCCTCCTGAAGTACCTCAGGGTCAAAGTCCAGAATTTCATTTCTAGCCTCTCCTAAATTTTTGTCACGAGCGGGGTTTGCTAGAATCGAAAATATTGCTTTTTTGTGTGCCCAACTCTTGTTACTCAAAAGAAGGTTCACTTTTTTGGGAACAACGATTAAGTTGCCGAGATAATTTATTGTCCTCCGGTCGGACAGCACCTGTTGCGGCCAATCAGGATCCTGGGGGGTTTGAGGATAAACATGCTCCTTTTCGAGGTCATCGTTGACGTAGTTAGAGTACGTGAATGTTGGTGCACACCCCTTCGCTCCGCGCTTTATTTGCCCAGCCATTCCCGGATCCTCGACGGTATCGTGATGGGCGAGTAGCAGGAAGAATTTGCTAACGCTCTTTAAGGCGTAGAAGTCTGTGTGCCTCGCTTGTGATACCCAAGACACCTTTGACGGAAACGGGCCGCCGCGGCGAGTACTTGTATTTTCAAGCTGCCTGAGAAGCAGGCCCTTAAAAACCTCGAGGGTCCGTTGTTCCTCTGGGACTTCACGCACCTGGGCGGTTATTCGCCTGTATATTGCATCGATTCCATTTGTACCCCCAAAAGCACATCTCCATAGCACAGAAAATGCGGTGATTGCTTTTAGGATGCCTCGTATAGTTGAAGAGCGAACCGTATTGCCTTGCGCTTCACCGTTTCGCTCAAGTTCATATCTGTCAAAAAAGAGGGCGATGATTGGAAGAACTATCGAATGTCTTATATCAGCGACAAGGCTAAAACATATCTTGGTGTCGTCATCAGCGTTAAAAATCTCACTGAGTCTTGAGTATCCCCCGAGATTCCCGCTGTGGTAAAGGTGCATAACCTCCGCTGTAGTTCCAAGTAAGTGAAGGTATCTAGAGGTGTCAGTATCCGAACTACCATTAACACTCAAGTAAGATGCCCGAAAGAACCGGTGTTGATCGCTTAGCTTTCGGCCAACTTTTGTTCCGTCGTGAGCCATTGCGAAGCTCACAATTGTCTCCTCAACCAAACGGCGCTTTTTCTCGTCTGTATTTGGGCGCTGGAAACACTGGTCTATTCGTTGAAAAAGAGTTTGTTCATCCGATCCAGCGTAATTAGCTGGATTCATCCTTCGAATAACACTTGGTTTGAACGTTTCATAGGCATTCAGTGGAACGCCAGAGGTGTTAAGTGATTGAAAGACCTCCAAAGCAAAATTCTCTGTTTTGCCATCCACTACTGTCAATGCAACTCGATGCAACATGTAGTGTGCAAACGTGCACAGTCGAATTACCTGCTGCATCTCGTTTTTTAAGTCTGAGTCAGGCGTAGAAAGCTTCGTTGGACTACATTCTAAGTCGTCAAAAACAAAATTGAGACAGCTTTTGCTCTCCACTACCTCTTCGAAGGATGGAATTTTTGAAAACCCAAGCCCATCCTCGTCATCGGTGTTCAACTGATCGATGTCCGATATGAAGTCATTAATCGCAAACGAGAGTTCGCCTATCCGTTGTCTCTCGTGGTTCGTTCCCTCGTACTTTTTCGGACTTGTATAGGCGGTAAAATTCGCATTAGACAGCAACTGTTGCTTTACTAGATGAGCTATTGGTGATCCTGCGTCTGTGCTTCCGTTATTTAGCCAGCGATCTTCAGAGATTCTTATTAGTTTTGGAAAGCGCTGCTCCAGGAGCCCGTGTCGACGCGTAAGAACGACGTCTTCTAGCCCTCTGATGGTTTTCTGAATCAGAGAGATTAAAAACTGCCGGTCCTTAGCTTCGGCTGCTGTGGGCAAGCGGTTGGACTGATATTTTGCGAGCTTTTCGGATAGATGACGCAGGATCGCTAGCGAAATCAACCCAAGCGTGCTTGCGCGCTGTTGTCCGTCAACAATCTCAGTTACTTTAGAAGGTATCGGGTCGCATCCACCTGCTTCCAGCAGACCGCGCCCGTCCGTGGTAATCATCGTACCGATATATGTAAAGTTGTTGGGGTCGCCACTGCGAACCAGAGTGTCTAAGCCGTTCGCAATGTCGTCTACGAGTTGTGCGAGATTCTTAGAACTCCACGCGTATCGCCTCTGGTATGAGGGGATCACAAATCCTTGGGTTGGAAGCCCCAGTGCCTCGTAAACGCTATAAGTGCTTGTTGGGAAGCAATCTTTTGCAAAGATCATTAAAACGCGACTCCGATAAATTTTTCATTATTCATGTTGACCCCTAGCCCATCACTGAAAATAGGCAGAAATGTAGGTTTCCCATCATTTGAGAGATTTTTGTCGAGCAGTGTTCGAAGCAAACTCCTGATGCCCTTCTTTAAGTCAACTGCTGTTAGGGATGTAGTCCAAAATACACGGATAATTTTCTTCCCGCATCTCACGAAGGTGACTGTGTCATTGTGGTTTGCATACCAATGCGCTAGTGCAGGTGTAAAAGCGCTTGTGTCAGCGGAGTAGAGCTCTAAGAAGAAGTGTTTCGCGTATAGCCCCACACCGGTCCGCAGACCAACAGTCTTGATGCTCTCAAAGGCGGAGTATTCATCCCAGAGGTTGGCGAGGTTGAGCTCTTCAAGTTGCTTAACAAGAGTTTGCTCCCCGTCACTATCAATGCTGTCACTGATCCAGTAGGGGTCCGCCGGTAGGTAAGCACTTGTGCGAGACGGGTGTGAGTAGTAGTCAGACATTAGCCCTATGCACTCCGCGGCACTTGCTAGATTAAAAACGTCCTGTTTTGATATCTCTCGGAAGTGAGCTACTTTGTTTCTAAGCGGTGTCAGATCTCGTAGGAGAGACGACTTAAAACTTCTACGTTGGTTAAAAATTTTCGCGAAGTGTGCCGTCCAAAGTTGATCAAACAATATGTGCACTAACTCCCCCAGAGATAGGTAGGACAGCTCGGATATGGGCCTCCTCGACGAGAGGGCCTCATTTCTCAGGCGTTCTTGAATCAGATCGAAATTGTCACCAAGCGATACAAGCCACTTACGACCATACGTCCCCATCAACTCGAAGCGCAATGCACGCCTCAGCGTTATTTCAATTTGTCCGATGCTGAGGTAGAGACGATCGGGAGTCATACGCTTACCTGAGCTGCAACGCTCTTTCCATGTCTAGCTTTATCTGGGGCCCGCCGACAACCCCAGTTGCATTCTTGTATTTCCCATGCTTTCGCCAGTCTATTTTGTCTGACAAGTAAGTTACTTGATCCTGTACCCTTGCCCAGTCCATCTCTTGCTCAGCGTAATTAAATGCCTCAGTGAGTATCAACGGTGCGATAAGTGACCAGGCTACAAATCCTGTCAGTTCTAATAGCTTGAATTCGAAACTTTTCCGGCCTTCCTTTGGGATCCCAAGCTTATCCATGTCGGCAAACTGCTCTGGATGTGCGTCTTGTATAAGGTTCCAATACTTGATCGCTATAGATGTTTTGGTCTCGATGTCGAGGTCAACTAATGCACCATGAGCGAACATTTTCTCCACGTACTGTGCGACGCTGTGTAGCGCAAACAGCGAGGTTGGGCCTAGCTTTGTACGGGTAATACGAGCAAAAAATGGGCTCGAACTATCCTGGTCAAGAGCCCAAGCTATGCGGACGTAGTCCGAATCTACCCTCGCATCCAGGAGCGGGTTTTCAGCTGCCAAGAATGTTGTTAGGGACCGGGGAACGCCAACTTGGCTGTTGTTGATGATCACAAACTCATGCTCTTCGTCATGCTGAGTAAGATTGTCGATTACGACAAAGTCAACTGATAAGGAACTGCCTATCTCTTCTTGATGTAAGACGTAGCCACCTAGACGATGTTGTCCGTCAATTATTGCGGCCTTGCCGGTAACGCGAATGCGCCCAAAGTCCTCGTGCGCATTCCCCGGCTCAAAAATCCATTTTCCGCGGGCACTCAGTATCACCGGAGGTACTAAACTTGATGGGTTATCTCTGAGGAATACTGCGAAACGTCTCATCCGAGAAATACTCCCTGGTCGTTGATAGCCGCCCTCGTCGTTTTCGTTTAGGGGAGTTTTTACACTCGTCTCTATCACTGGAACGAAAGTTAGTTCTTTCGCGACATCTGAGTCAAAGGACCCATAGAAAAAGGTCCTGTCTTTTACTCGCTTACGCCTGACGTTTTGTAAAATTGTTTCCATTAGAGTCCTCGCTATAAATCTAGTGGTCTTCTACGCTTGCGCAATACGGTCTGCTCCGGCTTTGAGGGAGACTTATTATGAGCGTCGAAACCACTCAACTTAAACCTGAGCGCTACATTTGCATGGTCACAGTTTTCCCCCAAGAGAGCTCACGTGTGAGCAAAGGCGATAAATGTGTTGAGCGGGTTGAAGATTTTGTTTGAGCTTATATAGTGAAATCAAGGTTGCGCGATTCCAGCATGTGCAGAGTTTAGCGTAAACTCTCCCAGGAATAGAGAAGCGATTTTTTTTCGGAGCGAGGAGTTCCAGGAGGTCTAGCGTTGGGCTTTTGGCATACCGGTTACGCCGAGTTCCACGAGCTTTCGGGTCTAGGGGAGTATGTCTACACCCCGCCCCCACCCGTTCGTTATGCCTGCGACCATTGTTCTCAGTCCTTCGGGGATTTGGACGCACTTCGAAGGCACCGGTTCGAGGCGCATCCAGTGCGCCAGCCCGCATTGATGCTAAGGGGTAAGCCAGTCGGTGCTCTGCCGCAAGTTCTGAACACAAGGCTCGATGAAGCTGACGTGCTTGTGGAAGACGCCACTACCTGCCAGTTAAATGGGCAGCCGGTCCAGCCGGCGAGTCTGGGTCAGCATCTGGCAACCATGAGGCGAGAGTTTACCCTTGTGGAGCTGAGAAACCGGGGGGCGACGACTCGCTTTCAACTGGACTTCCAGGTTGCCGATGAGGCTGATCTCGTCGGTGTTGAGGCCGCCTTTTTTCGAATGGCGCGAGATCGTTTGCTCGACATCGAAGCGGTCTCCCGATTCATTAAAGACTGCCGCGAATATTTAAGTGCCATGCCTTACTGCAACGGCATCGCAAACTACCTATATGGTGTCATGGCGAAGGAGCGTTCTTCAGACAGTGGGTTGAAGCACGAGGATTACATCCAGAAGTTTCTTCGGTCGACTGACGAACTCGCAGGTTTCAACCGACCCCTTGCACGTAGCGTCCGCGCCCTGGTGGCCTTCCAATTTAACCAGTTTGACGATGCGAGGTGTCTGGCACCCGAGGGCGCTCTGCGCCATGCGGCGGGAGCCTTTTCCGGTTTGCTGCAAGGGCTTCGCTGGCACGTCGACGAGTCTTTCTCGTCGGCGTCAGGCGGCGCTGTAGAAGACTTACTCACCGATCAGGACACCTTGCAAATCTTGACCGACGCCAGCCATGGCATTGGCTTGCTGAAGACACGGGCAAATGAACTGTTGACGCGTCTGGGCCGCGCCTCGTCGGAAGGCTACGACCATATGAAGCGCGTATTGCTGGCTTGTGAGGCATTAGCAGCAAGAGATGAACCAGATTCACATGCCAAAGCACGAACCCTAGCGAGGGCAATGGCTAGCAGGCCCGAAACTAGCACGTGGGCTAACGACATGTTGGTGCGACTCACTGCAAAATGAAAGGTAAGAAAATAAGACCTCATAACTGCAGTAAGTCGCAAGATCGCAACTGCCTAATAATATCTCTGGCGACACAGAGTGAGCGGCGGCTGATACAAAGTTCAATGGGAACAAAGATATGACGACCTCTGGTACGCCTTCTAACACTCCGCCTATTTCGGCGGAGGCATTAACGTCAGCGACCCCATCAAATGAAGTATTGGAAACTGAAGCTGAAAGGGTGGCGCCTGGATCTGAGCCGATCCGCTCAGAGTCGTCGGTAGAGGGCACTGCGGAAGCTCTAAAGCGCGATCGCGCAGGAAAGAGAGCTAAATCAGAGCCGGAGACGCTTGCTCAAGTCTTCGAGTACGCCTATAGACGCAAAGGTCAACCGCTTACGCTGAAACCCAAGGCAGAGAAGCAGGTTGCCCTTAATGTCCAGCTCGACGAGCTTGAGCTCAGTCATATCTTGCAGCTCTCAAAGAGCGATAAGTTGCTCGCGGTACCACGGCAAATCCTTTTGCTTAGCCAACAGGTAAGAGCATTTCCAAGCTTGAGAGCTGCACTGACTTCGTTTGTGTTGAATGTCATGCTGACTCACCCAGTTTTTGGTGATGCGGGCGTTCAGGGGGCGCTTCGTAACCTCCCTGAGGGGCTCCAGCCCGCTGATGCACTTGCTAGGGTGGCTAATTTTGAACCCTCTCCGAATACAGAGATGGGCCTCATGAAGGGCAGCGATCTGCGGGACCTACAGTGCAACGCAGTCAACCTTTTCGTCGCATGGCTAGCAGTGAATCGAGGTTTAAGCTCCGAAGAGTTGTCCGCGCTGCTATTCCAGGTGATCTGGCAGCCAGCGGTAAGTGACCTAGCTGATGACAACTTGCGCCTGGCGGCGCTAACGGATTTAACGCAGGTGGCGGGGGTGGGGTTAGCGTGCCATCGTTTCCGTCAACAAGCCATCGAGGCGCGTGCTCAGCAGGATCAGACGCAACGAGAGGCCACAAACCTTCGAGATCGATTAGCTGCCGCCGAGGCACAGCTCTCCAATTCCGAAGAGCAGTTGGCTGCTGTTGAGCTCGAGTTGGAGGCCTTGCAGGTGAGCTCTGCTGCTGAGGTTGAAGAATTGAGACGACAGCATGCTGTGGATAGAACCCATCTGCAGCATCAACTCGAGCAGCTTCGTGGTCGCCTGGTAAAGCGCTTAACAGATAGCATCGAAATGCTAAATGTCGGCTTATCCGCACTTTGCAAGGATACGCCTCGTGTCCCGGTGATGATGGAGAGGGCTGAGCATGTAATCGATGCACTAAGAGCCGAAGTTCAAGAGTTGAGAGAGGAGTAGGACATGACAGTGGTTGGATTCGACTTCGGAACTACGAACAGCCTCGCATCGGTTGTTGTTGGCAATAATGTCATTACCTTCCTTGAGGATGAGCAACCTATCCCTTCGGTCGTCAGCTTCGAAGGTGGGAAGGTGGAGGTAGGCCGTAAGGCACGCGAAAAGCTGACCAGCGCCGGGCTTGGTGTGCAGGGCAGCACCGTACGCTCGCCAAAGACCCTTCTTGGCCGTGAGGAGCAGGTCATAGAAGGTGTTCGCCGAGACCCAGTGAAAATGGTCGAGTACATACTAGATCACGTGCGGTGCTTTGTACTGCAGACTAAGGCAGGCCGCGACTTAACGATGGACCGCGTGGTGGCCACGATTCCGGTGAACATGGACGGCTCCCGTCGCGCGCTTTTGCGGCAGGCCTTTCGGCAGGCTGGCATGAGTGTGGTTCAGTTCGTGCATGAGCCGCTGGCAGCTCTATATGGCTTCCTGCGCATGTCTGAAGGAACTTCGGACCTCATTCGCCGATATGACGGCAAATTGCTGCTGGTTTTTGACTGGGGCGGCGGCACATTGGATCTGACTCTCTGCCGGGTGTTGAACGGGCTCCTGGTACAAATCGCTAACGATGGGACAGAGGAGGTCGGTGGTGATGTCTTCGACGAGGAGCTTCGCAATGAGGTGGAGAGACGGTCGCGGGCGGAGCAAGGGCTAGGAAATGAAGTCGAGGTCCTACCAGAGGCGCGCAAGCGGCTGTTGCACGAATGCGAAAAAGCCAAAATTCGACTGAGCGACCGCAGCGCCTGGAACGTCTTTGTTGATCCCTACTACCAGGATGACAATCAGTCTGACTTGCAGATTAATCTCACCAGAGATGACCTACAAGATATTGTGGGGCACTTGGTGAAGAAGGGTGTAACACGCATCGAGCGGCTGCTGGAGGAGAAGGGTTTCTCCACTGCATCAGTAGAGCTTTGCTTGGCAACCGGCGGCATGGTAAACATGCCCATGGTGAAGAACCGTCTTGACGAGTTGTTTGGTCCCGGCCGAGTTCATGTCTCGAAGCGCAGCGCTTCCGCCATTGCTGACGGAGCAGCGTGGGTGGCACATGATCAGGCGCGACTGCATCTCGCAAAGAATGTAGAGCTGATGTTGGCGCGCAACTCTTATATGCCTTTATTGCAGGCGGGAGTAGAGATGCCGATCGAGAGAGAGAACCGACGCGAGCGATTCGACCTCTACTGTGCGGACCCCAGTGATGGTCACGGCAAGTTCAGCCTAGTCAGCCCGCAGCGGCCTGGACCCAGGGTGTTGGCCAACGATACGCGTAGGCCTTTGTGCAACATGCTCTTGCAAGTTGATGGGAAGGCAAGGCCCTTCCGGGAGCGCATAAGTTTGGAGGTCAACATAGACGAGAACCTTGTGTTGACGGCAACCGCCTGGTCGCTAAATCAGAAGGGAAGCGCCGTAGCGGAAGTACATGACCTCGAGTTCGCGTTGGCGACTCCGGGTGCACGTAACAATTGGCTCAACCCGAGCCTACTTGACGCCGATGGCGACGTTAGCCCGAGCGAATCCGGTGACTTATCGATGCGTTCGAACATAGCGGCGTCGGAAGATGAGGAGCTGGTGCCAGGCGAGGTTCTATACCGCCACAACCCTTTTTACTTCAGGGTCGAAAACAATCCGCCGAAAATTCAGGTTGAAGAGCACCTTTACTATCAGCCTTGTGCGATATGTAGGCGTGCCTCAAACGACCCGCTCTGTAAATGCGGATCTCTTTTCGAAAACCGCGAACAGACGAGCGGTAGGCTAACCATATGAGTTTGCTTTGATCGAATAGGCTCGAACGCATAACTGTGTGCGACACTCTCGATGACTTACAGAAACTGCGCTGTTTAAGGAATGTTTTAGCCATGGGCCACTGCTCGGGTTGATCTCGTGAGCAAGCGCTCATATGTATAAGTCGGCAGTATTCCTCAACAATCTCCGTTTAGATCTGATCAAGCCGAGTAGTCCAGGCTCGATCGCCCTTGCCAGGTCTGTCAGACTTCTCTCGGATCCGCCAGCCGTACTCTCTCCAACACTTAAGAATTGTTCGGTCAAAAGAGCTGTGCTCCGCCGATATATGCCCCCTCCGAATAACGTCGCCGGCGTAGTGAGCGATGGCCGTGTCACTAACTGAATTGAGTAAAGCGAGGGCCTCTTGTTGCTCCGGCCACGTCTTGTCGTAATCAACAAACGTACGGATGGTTGACGATGTCGGGTCAATCGAAAAATCACTG
>Ga0169931_10012924_pt1 | contig 11488 bp, 14 predicted proteins | sample Kivu_15m_20L_FD_129675 | JGI IMG/M metagenome (GOLD analysis project Ga0169931, IMG submission 129675) | Freshwater microbial communities from Lake Kivu, Western Province, Rwanda to study Microbial Dark Matter (Phase II) - Kivu_15m_20L... | ecosystem: Environmental > Aquatic > Freshwater > Lake... | reverse complement strand
GCAACAAGACCTAGACTTGCATATCATCCAGCAGATAAAATGTTTGGAGGTTTCAGTGGTGTAACAATGACAGTTGATGGAGTAGTTACACAAGCTCAAACACAGCAAGCACCTCCAAAACCAGCTGAGGTTGCAAAGCCAAAAGGTACACTGCCTAAAGGAGTAGAACAATCTCAAACTTCATCTACATCTGAAAGTTCTGGAAAGTCAAGAAAAGAACAATTAGAAGAATATGAAAAAGAGTATCTTCAAAGAATGGAACAACAAAGAATTGAAGATGAGAAAAGATACCAAGAAGCTGTTGCTGAAGAAGTAAAAACTAGAACAAATACAACACATGGTGCTTTACCAAAAGGATTTGAAGCAAAACCATCTCCTGAACCACCAAAAACTTCTAGAGGTACACTGCCAAAAGGATTCTAATTTTTATTCTCTTTTTATTTTTAATTTAATTTTAAAAAATCATCTAATACTTCCTTTGAATGTCCGGCAGGTTTTACCTTGGGATATACCTTGAAAATTTTTCCTTTCTCATCAACTAAAAATGTACTTCTTGCTACTCCCATGTACTCTCTTCCCATAAATTGTTTTTTACCCCATACTCCAAATTGTTTTGAAATTGTTTTATCGACATCTGCAAGAAGCGGATATTTTATTCCCATCTTATCGCAAAATTTCTTGTGTGAATTAACATCATCTGGGCTAATTCCTATGATCTCAATTCCTGCTTTTTGAAATTTTTTATAATCTTTGGAAAACTCATCAGCCTCTGTTGTACATCCTGGCGTAAAGTCTTTAGGATAAAAATAGATTACATGCTTTTTGCCCTTGAAATCACTTGATTTGACACTGCTTCCGTTTGCATCTTTTACTTCAAATTTTGGAACTAATTCTCCTTCTTCTAACATGATATGTCTAAAGATATTTTGACCATTAATTACTTTTTGACTTGAGATGATCTATCCTACTTCGAATGTTTTATATGGAAATCTGATTGGCTTTAGCTTGATGGTTAATCCAAGAGCGTATCTTGCAGAAGCAATTGCAACATATGGTTTGGTATTTTTTGGTCCGCTTTCTGTAATTATTGCAGTAGCATCTTTTGGAGAAACTCTGACAACACAATCTGTATTATTTATCTCACTTGGTCATGGTGGTGCAATTGCTCTTATGGTTTATGCATTTGGACATGTATCTGGAGCTCACATCAATCCAGCAGTTACAATTCCAATGATGATTACTAAAAAAATTGGAATTAAAGATGGTGTTGGATATATTATTTCACAAATAATTGGTGCAGTTGCCGCAGCTGCAACTCTTAAAGCAATTTTACCAGAACTCGGTGCTAAAGTTAACTTTGGTACTCAAGGCGGTCCAAGCGAACTTATCAATAACAGCGTAAGTTCTGGATTTGCAATTGAAGCAATTTTGACTTTCTTCTTGGTACTAGTAATTTTCATGACAGCTGTTCACAAGAAAGCATCACCTGGATGGCATGGATTTTCAATTGGTGGAATGGTGTTTTTGATTCATCTTGTTGCAGTTCCATTAACTGGTGCCTCTGTAAATCCTGCAAGAACATTTGGTCCTGCATTAATTTCCGGAGCTTGGGAGTTTCAATGGTTGTATTGGGCAGCACCAATTCTGGGTGGTATAATTGCAGGTTTGATCATGAATTATGTCTATGTCAACAAGGCAGAAAAAGAAGCATAATTTTTTCAAATACCAAACGTTTTTAAAAATTTGATATCCCGATTCTGTTGGACTCGTTGCATAGCTTGGATAGTGCGAACGCTTGCGGAGCGTTAGGTCGTCGGTTCGAATCCGACCGAGCCCGCTTTACTTGAATTTTTAGATTCTAATTTGAAATGAAATTTTTAGAATGTTTTTGTCTTTCTTAAAAAAATAGTTACTGATATCATATAACATGTAGTAGCTATAATTTCTGATATTAGTGATGCAATAAATGGCTCTATGCTCATTTCAAGAAAATAATACAAAGAAGGCCATCGTACTGCAAGATAAATAACTTCACCTGCTCCAAATGATGAAATCATATTCAGAATCTCTTTTTTAATTAAACTTGAATTCATTTGCTTGTATCTGACTTTATTATCCAAATAAAATAAAACCGAGAAAATTCCAAAATATATTATGTATCCTGTTATTATTGTAATTGTAGTTGTGAGGTGATTCTCATATCCTGTTAATGATTGAGCAACAACTGCTGAAAGTGAGGCTGAAATGATAAAACAAATTATAAAATTCCTGTTTATTTGCAGTAATTGCTGGTTGACCTTCATGTTCTGTTTTTCATCTAGTAACTATTATTTTATGTTAAACAAACTTTCATTCTATGAGAACTAGATGCCAATGGGCAAAGGATGATCTTAACATTGAGTATCATGATAATGAATGGGGAAAACCTCAGCATGATGATCGTAAACTATTTGAATTTTTAATTTTAGAAGGAGCTCAGGCTGGCTTAACATGGACTACTATTCTTAAACGAAGAGATGGGTATAGAAAAGCATTCTCTGACTTTGATCCAGTTAAAGTATCCAAGTATACTGAAAAGCATATCAAAAATTTACTAAATAATCCTGAAATCATTCGTAATAAACTAAAAATCAATTCAGCAATCAATAACGCAAAACTCTTTATAAAAATTCAAAAGGAGTATGGCTCATTTGATAAATTCATTTGGATCTTTGTTAATCATACTACAATAATAAACAATTTCAAATGTCTTTCAGATATACCTGCATCTACTGATATTTCCAAAAAAATGAGTGATGAATTAAAAAAATATGGTTTTAATTTTGTTGGTCCTACGATCTGTTATGCTTTCATGCAAGCTGTAGGTATGGTAAACGATCATACATGTGACTGTTTTAGATTTCAAAAATACCCATAATTTCTATTTTGATGCTCCAATCTTTTTGATGGTGTCGCTATAGAGATTCATTGGAACTATTTTGACTGTACTCATTGATGAAATTCCAACATCAATGCATAATTTTTCTATATCATGTGCATGAACCGCATCAATAACTATGATCCACTCGTGTTCTAACACGGACATGTAAAATTCTACGATTTTATTTATGTTGTATTTCTTTATTTCCTTGTCCATATTGGATTTGAGCTTTAAGAAAATTTTCTTACTTTTTTCATTGTTTAGTGGACACAATTCTGGACCATGTGTTGCAAATACGCCAAAAAGCATAAAGAAATTATTATTGTCTGATATTTAACTTTAATTTTTTTACGTCTTTGTATTTTTTAATTGTAGTGTATTCTGTTTTTTTTGATAACTTATTCATATATCTGAATGTATTTTTTAGTAAGTTTTTTTAATACTAAAACATTTCATAAAATAGAATATGAAAATTTCAAAAAATATACAAAATGGATTAAACAATCAAATCTCCTTAGAAGCAAATGCTTCTAACATCTATTTGTCAATGGCTTCTTGGTGTGAAGTGATTGGATATGAGGGTGGTGCTAGTTTCTTTTATGCTCAATCTAATGAAGAAAGAGCCCATATGTTAAAAATTGTTCATTACTTAAATAATCTGGGAATTGCTGCAACAATTCCTGCAACTAAATTACCTTCATCTGATTTTAAATCATTAGAATCTATTTTAAAAACGGCTTTAAAAAATGAGCAAGCAGTTACTGCTGCAATTCATAAACTAGTTGAAATTGCACAAAAAGATAAAGACCATTCAACTTATGCCTTTCTAGAGTGGTTTGTTAATGAACAAGTTCAAGAAGAAACAAAATTTGAGACTTTGATTCAAAAGTTTGAATTAATTGGAAGAGATAAGATTGCCATTAATGAAATAGATAAAATTTTGGCATCCTCTGTTACTTCTGCAAACTCTGCAGGATCCGCCTAGTTTAATCTAAAATTCATAATTTTAAATGATATATTTTTCACATTTACAACCTTTTACAAGACATCTACCATTTCCTTCAAAATGAATAGCATTGTCGTGATAGCATCCAATTTTCATATTGTTACATTTCATTACAATTCCTGTTTGTGATGATTCTTTAATCTTGTTTATCAGACAATTATAATTACACACTAAACCTATTGTCTATATGGCTAATCTCAAAAGCATAGGCCGTTTTTTTATTTTTATTGTAGGTGGACTCGTTGCTATTATTGTTGGCTCGTTTATGATTCGCGGAACTATGCACATGTGGGATAAACCTGATTCAGATAAAAAATCTGATAAAAATAATGACTAAAAAACAAGTATGATAAACTGATTTTAGAAATGATGCCTGATTCTTCAATTAGAAAATCTCTTGAAGATTATGTAAAATTAAGAATTAGAGATGTTCCATCTGAAATTCATCAAACTTTTCCAAATGTTAAACAAATTTGGAAATGTGAAAATCAAGTTGATTTTCTTTATGGCTACTATGTCGGAAAGATTGAAGAAGGAACATTGCATTATTTGCTCAAAGCAACTCGATCATCGACAGGCGGGTTTGTTGATGCTTTTGAAATTAGAGGTATTCTTGAAACATATCGGACAGATCTGAGAAATTCTATTGAGAAAGCACTCTCTTAGTGAAGTAGAAATACTACGCTGTTCTAAATATTGACATGGTTGGACCTCAAGACGGTGGATTTGGTTTTGATCAATCAAAAAAATACACTAGTGTCGAAAATATAGAACAGGTATGTGTTCAATGTCAAGCTGGCCAACACAAAAAATGTTTGGTAAAATCAAAACAACAAGAAAATTGTGAATGCGAACATTGCCTAATTTATGGATAATATTTTTTTCAAAATTAATTTAATTATTTATTTTAATATCTTATTGTTGTAAAATTCATCATTGTGATTTTTAATAATTGCATAGATTCAATAATATGTTGTTTCTTAATTTAATAATAATGTCTAAAATTAAACAAATTATTGCATGGATTGCAATTCTTGGTGGCGGTATTGGCTTTTTCTTCTTCTCATTATATGCTGTAGACTTTATGCGCTAAATTTGGAAATTGTCTCTATTCTTTAGATTCTTTCTTTTCTTTTAGTTTTTCAAGTTCCTCTCTAGTTTGAGCATGTTCTCTGCGTTCTTTGTCTAGTAGAACGTGAAGCGTTTCTAGCTCTTTTTCTGCCTTACTTAGTTTTGATTTTAACCCTCCCACTACTGCGCTAGCAGCTTCGATTATTCCTTTAGTTGCTTTTTTGTCAGTAATTTCTCCTTCGATGAATTCTTTTTCTTTAGAGGTGAAAATTCCTGTTTCACCATCAATATTTTCCTGTATGTTTTTTACATCATGTTTTGCATTATATAGTCTAGAAGTAATTTCTTCTAGCTCTTTTTGTGCTTGAATCTGTTGTGCACGTATTTCTCGTAATTCTGATTGACCTTCTGTGATTTTTTCTTTAATATCATCATACTCTTTTGTGATCTTTTCAAGTTCTTGATTCTTTTTTGTAATATTGATCTCCGCTCTATCTATTTCCTCGATAATTTTTTTATTTTTATTGAATTTTTCTTCCGAGTCATTTATTTTTGTTTTGATATTTTTATATTCTAAGTATATTGTATCGAGTTCTAATTTTTTTTGATTTGATTCTCGTTTTATCTCCATTAACTTGCTAGTTGCTTCATCATATTCTTCTTTTACACTTTGCAGCTTTTTTGTAATGTTGTCAATTTCTTCTTGTTTTGTTCTAAATTCAATTTGTAGTCCTTCTACTTCTGTTTCAAGTGATTCCTTTAAAACTCTCTCTTCATTTTTTTCATATGTCTTTTCTTCTACTTGCTCCTTTTTCTTTCCAAAAAGACCCATGTTAATCTACAAAAATCTCCAAAAGATGAACGTTTCTTTAGTTTTTTGCTCTTGTGCGAATAAACTTGAGGTAAAAACCAATTCCGCCAATAACTATGCCTCCAATCAATGCTAGCATTCCTAATTCTGGATTATCGGGATTTATGTTGGGTGCTAAAAATAATAATAATGCCCCAAATATGATTAGAGCAAAACTGCTACCGCCTCTTGATTTATTGTGCTCGCTGTGTACCATTTTAGATATATTCTGAAACTGTTTTTGCTACTTTCTTTCTTCCAATATCTGTTATTAGTGGTCCAATTTTAGGTCCTCTTGATGTGCCGAGTATTATTTGATATAAAATTCTAAAGAAGTCTTTTGGTTCAACCCCGTTTGACTTTGCAATTTGATATATTGTATTTTGAATATCTTCTGGCTCATCTTCTGCATTGAGTGCATCTACTAGTAGTTTCAAAACTTTTTTTGCTGATTCATCCATGTCCACTTCTACTTTTTCTTGTTGATCAAATTCATCTGCAAAATTTCCAGCTAGCTCAATTAATTTTTCTATTTGTGGATCAGGGTTTTTGATTACACCGTAATCTAATAGTTTTTTCATTACCCTTTCAGTTCTGTTTTCTTTGAACATTTTTGCTAATTCAACTAATAATCTATAATTGACATGTATGCTTGGTTGCTTTGGAGGATTTAGTAAATTTACATATTCATAGAGTCCTTTTGATTTTATTAATTTGGCCTCATTGTCAACCTTGATTTTTCCAAAAAATATGTCCTCTAATTCGTTATACTCATTCATCAACGATGGTATGTCTTCAAATCCTAATTCTCTTGCACCTGTAATTCTTTTGTAAAGTAGTAGCAAAATTGATTTTGGACTTCCAAACTCCATCCATTTTTGTCCTGTAACCACATTTCCTAATGATTTTGAAATCTTTTTTCCTCCTTTATCCAAAAACATTTCATATTTTACATGATGAGGATGTGGAAAATTCAAAATCTCATCTGAGACCCAATCATTTACTTTTACTGAATCCATGATGTCTTTTCCATACGCTTCAAATCTAATATCAAATGCTGCCCATCTTGCTGCAAATTCTACTTTCCATGCTAATTTGCCGAGATCTTTTGTAATGTCTGCTTCTCCATCGTGTCCACAACCTTTGATCATTTTTGCGCTAATCTCTGTATCCTGACACTTGTATCTTATTTTCTTCTCATTTTCTAGATACTCAAATGCTTCTGCTGTGTAAAGTCGGTCACAATTTGAACATACTGGAAAGTATGGTAGGAATTTCTGATATTTTTCTTGCCCTACTAATTCTGAAATCTTATCTCCTATCTTTGCGCTGTTTTGTAAAATTGTATGAATTTGATCTTTTAGCAATCCATTTTTGTAAGTGTCTTTCGCTCTTCTAAATTCATATTTAATTCCCATCTTGTCCAGTCCATCTAAAAGAATACTACTCATGTGCATTCCATATGACTCATGACAACCGTAAGGGTCTGGAATCAACGAAACAGGTTTAGCAATGTGTTTTTCTAAATCATCCGGAAATCCTTCCGGAATTTTTCTCAATCCGTCTAAATCATCTGAATATGCAATTAATTCTGATTTGAATCCATAATTTTCTAATGCAAGTTTTACTCCATATGCCCTAACTGCATCTCCTAAACTTCCTATATGTGGAACTCCTGAAGCCCCAAGTCCGCTTTCAACTCTTAATAGTTCTAAACTTCTACCTAGAGTTTTTTCTCGCTCTAGTAACTCATGCGCTAATTTATCTATCCAAGTTCCCTTGCCGAAAATCTCTTGTTCTGACATGTCTATTCTTTATTCAACGATTTTGTCATGTATGGCCCATATAACGAATACCCTATTTTTTGATAATATTCTCTTGTTCCTACAGCACTAATTACTAGTAGTTTTGTAGCATCAAATTCTTCTTTGGAAATTTTTTCAGCCTCTTTCATTAAATTTTTCCCCAATCCTGAATGCTGAATCTCATTTTCTAATTTTTCTCCAAGCTTCAATGATTTACCATACACATGTAATTCGCGTACAATACAAGAATTATCTCCAATTTCTTTTCTATGTGCAAGATTGCTTGGTTTTCTTAATCTCAAAAACCCATAAATTGATTCATTTGAATCTTCATATGACAAAAATACTTCTTTTCCACCTGATGAATCATAATTAATTCTGTTTAATTTTATATCTTGTTCGTTAGTTTTTTTGTTTGATAGTCCTGCCTCTCTGCATCTGATGCATTTACATGAAATACCTTGTTTACTTAGATTTTGTTGTACTATTTGTCTGAGATTTCCTGATTTTGGGCCTGCTATGATTTCATTTGGTGATATTTCTCTTTGAACTCTCATTATTCTGACCCATTTTGGAACGTTTTTCTTTACTTCAGTTAGAACTTTGATCATATCTTGATCAGAGTATGGTGAGTATCTTCCTTGTTCGTATTCCTCATAGAGTGGCGTGTTCTCAATTACTAGTGATGGGTAAATTTTCAGCATGTCTGGTCTAAGTTCTGGGTCTTCAAACAATTTTTTAAAATCTGCAATATCTCCTTCTGGTGTCATTGTAGGAAGTCCAGGCATCATATGTGCTACGATTTTATATCCCGCATCTTTAGAAATTTGAAATGATTCTATAACATCATTGTAATTATGTCCTCTATTGACAATTTGATATACTCTGTCTTGTAATGATTGTACTCCTATCTCTATTCTAGTAATCCCGTAATCTAACATCGCATCAACATGTTTTTGCTTGCAATAGTCTGGTTTTGTCTCAATTGTAAATCCTACGTTTCTTATTTTTGCATGTTCGTTGTTTAATTTAGCTTCCTCCAAATTTTTTGAGTCAATTCCATTTAACGCATCATAGCAAGATTTGATAAAATTCTCTTGATAGTCTTTTGGCATGAACAAAAATGTTCCTCCCACAATTACTATCTCCATTTTAGATGGATCATGTCCAAAAGCAATTAATTTTTCAATTTTTGATATTATCTGCAGTTTAGGATCATATTCATTTTGTATTGCGTTAAGTGTTGATGGTTCTTTCCCAGTGTAGCTATTTGGCGAATTGAATTCTATTCCGCCTGGACAGTACGTACATCTTCCATGAGGACATGCATAAGGTTTTGGCATCAATGCAATCACTGATACTCCAGATGCTGTCTTGATTGGTTTTTTTAACAAAACTTTTTGTAATTTGAAAAAATCAGTATCTTTTACAGTTGAAAGAATTTCATGATTTCTTGGAATTCTTTCTAGTGCATATTTTGCACATATTTTTTTAATTTCTGCCTTTACTTGTTTTTTAGTTGGCTCTTTAATTGTCAAAAGATTCTGGGTTATTTCAGTGCATGCAGTTGAAAATAACACATCTAGTTTATTCATATTTGAAATCATATCTAATTGAACATAAATTCGTTAAATAATCTTGGGACGTTAGATGCCTAATTTTGCCTGAAAATTCATTCTTTTATTCTATCTATTCATAGCAGATTATTTGCTTGTGGTTCTGCCCCTTCCTGTTTCTGTTCTTTTTTATATTCTATCTTTAGCCATATTGGCGTTATGATTGTTGTAACTGCTACCATGATCACAATGGTGGAATACACACTTGATGTTAAAATTCCTGATGCTACTCCTACTCCTGCCACAATCAAACCTACTTCTCCTCTTGATATCATACCTATTCCCACCTTCATTCCCTTGGATTTGCTTTTCAAAAACATCATTGCTGGAAGTCCACATCCCAATAATTTTGTAGCAATTGCTATTGCAATAATTATCCCACTAAGATACAATATCTCTGCATTTACCTGTCTAAAATCTACTTGTGCACCAATTATTGCAAAGAATAACGGTGCAAAGATCAATCCTATTTGATGTGCATAGTTTTCAACTTTTTCAAATACCTTGGTAGTTGATAATGCCATTCCTACTGCAAATGCACCTACGATTGGCGACAGTCCAATAGATCCTGCAAGTGCCGCTGCTCCAAAAAATGATGCTGTTGCAATTCCTTCTACACTTCCTTTTGCTTTCCATAATCTTGGTGTAATAATTTTTGGCATTACCCAAACAGATGCTATGAGCATTGCTGCAAAGAATCCTAACACTTGAAGAATTTTTATTATTACATCTGAAATATCGATACTATCCACTCCACCTGGACCGTTTGCAATTGATATTACCACTGACAGTACTGCTATAGCTAAAATATCGTCAACTACTGCTGCTCCAATAATCAGACGTGCTTCTGTTGATTTGAGTTTTCCAAATTCACTTAATACTTGAACTGAAATTGCGATACTTGTTGCTGTAAGTGCTGTAGCAATAAGCATTGATTGCAACGCATCAAAACCAAACATCTGAAAAACTATCAGTCCTACTGCAAATGGAACTACAACTCCTAATGTTCCAACTGTAAACGATGCTTTTCCACCTTTTAGGAATTCCTTTGGAGTCATCTCAAGTCCTGCCATAAACAAAATTACTATTGCCCCAATCTCTCCAAGAATTTTTATCTCGTTGTTAATGTTAACTAGTGATACTCCTCCAGACCCAACAATGTATGCTCCAAGTGCAAATGGGCCGATTACCATGCCTGCTATTAATTCCCCTAATACAATTGGAAGTTTAAGCCTAAGAAATAATTCTGCCATTAATTTTGCGGCAAATAGTAGAATTCCTACCCCAATGATCGTTTCAATAAAATTCGCTTCTGCTGCCATTCTCTATCTTTGTTGATTTATTGCTAATATAAGGCGATATTTGGTTGAAAATTATTTCATATTTGTCTAATTATGTGATTTTTGATGAATTTACAAAAACTCCTTTTTTGGATACTATCCGCCCTATTTCTTGAGTTGTAATTTTATGCTTTTTGAAAATTGATCTTATTCTTGATACCTGATCTTTTGGAGATATAATGCAAAACCCTATGCCCATGTTAAATGTCTTGTACATCTCTTCTGGTTTTACTCCTTGCTCTTCAATTAATCCCATTATTGGAGGTATTTTTGGTAAACTATCTACCTCGTATCCTATTTTTTTAAGTCTCATTAGTTTTGTAAATGCTCCTCCAGTGATGTGAGCTAATCCATTAATCTTACATTTTTGAATGCTTTCTAAAACCGGTTTTACATAAATTTCCGTTGGTGTCAATAATGCATCTCCTATGACTCCTACTCCTTTTACTTTGTCTTTTACAGAATATTTTGATAGCAGAGCTTTTCTTGCAAGTGAGTATCCATTTGAATGGATACCGCTACTGTTTGCTCCAATAATTACATCTCCTGGTTTTATTTTGTTACCCAACATAATATCTTTTTTTGAAACAAGACCTACCACCATTCCTGCTAAATCAAATGAGAATCCTTTTCCTGTAAGAACGTCTGGCATTATTGCTGTCTCTCCTCCTACAATTGGCAGTGCTGATTTTTTTGCGCCATTAACTAATCCTTCTACAATTTTTTTAAAGATTATTTGATCATTTTTGTTTGCAGCAATGTAATCTACAAATGAAACAGGAGTTGCACCGATACATATTATGTCATTTACATTCATTGCGACACAATCAATTCCAATTGTGTTGTATTTTTTCATCATATTTGCAATTACTACCTTAGT
>Ga0169931_10012923_pt1 | contig 11489 bp, 5 predicted proteins | sample Kivu_15m_20L_FD_129675 | JGI IMG/M metagenome (GOLD analysis project Ga0169931, IMG submission 129675) | Freshwater microbial communities from Lake Kivu, Western Province, Rwanda to study Microbial Dark Matter (Phase II) - Kivu_15m_20L... | ecosystem: Environmental > Aquatic > Freshwater > Lake ... | reverse complement strand
ATGATTGGTGATGTGGTTTTGGTGGTGGATGTTGATAGTTGATAAGGATTGTGAATGTTAGTTGTTGGGGATTAGTATTTATTAATTTTTGATATGATTTGTATTTTCATAATCAAATTATAACTGTTTAATATAATATAAATTAAAAGCATTCATAAATTTCATTAATATTAAGTTCTAAAATAATATAATCTATAATATAAGAATCAATTATTAATAATATGATTGATATTGCATCTGTGTATATAATTTGATATGAAATTTAATGACAATCATATAATCCTATAAATCATATAAATCATATATTTCACATGATAATAGTTGATAAAACATAGTAATTATAAATTGTCTATATTTTATATATTAAATTGCCTATATATTTTATAATTGAGCATTATAATTGATCATATATATTATAAAGATTGCTTCAACATGAGCTAAACTTAGAAATTACTACAAATTATTCATAATGTATTACAGAGTCATGATACGAATTTAAGAAAGACTTCAGAAAATATATTAGTTAGTCTTAGAACTGAAAAAGGTAATGAATTAATGACTGCCTATCTAGAAATCATTAAAAGTAATATATATTCTAATATAGGTGTTTAGTATCCTATTCAATGCAGAAATTTCTCAGCTTCACAACTAAGATTATGCCTATCAGACTATAGTCCATCGACTTATACGAACATCTGGTCTCAACTTCAACCAGAGGTACAAGAATTTATTAAAATTGGTCTATTTTAAGCAATTTTTGCATAACCTGACCTTTCTATGAAGAAATACATAGCGGATACTATAGGGTAGATAGCTGGTAGTATAATTAATAAAAATGAATCAAGTTGGCCATAGTTTAAAATTAACGTATGGAAGTTGTTTGGTCACAATGATATCAATTCTGTATTTTCAGGGTTTTATATACTATAGAGTTTCTTTGGGTTTGCTTCATAACATTTTAAAGATAATGCTAATGACTTGTTTGCACTCTTTAGGTTGGGGTTTAGTAATTAAAACTCTAAATTGAAATTATCAGCTTTGAGATGTTTTTCATCATATTTATAAGTATTATAACCTAAGAAACAAACTACTTTTCAGCCATTGGTCATATAGATATATGAAGCTGTATTCTATTTGATGAATAAAGATCAAAATTAATAAGGTTTATAGACATTGTCTGATATGCTTGATTTAGAGCCCAAGTTCTTCAAAAAGACATTTAAAGAGTTGGTGGAATTACTTACTAGAATATTTAAGTTACCTAAAATAGAGCCTGGGATAAGAAGGATGACTACTTAGATATTAGTAGATTTTGCATAGAAATCACCAGCTATTTTTAGAAAAAGAAAATAATCATTATAATCATTAGTAGAGATGGTATTTTTTCATATGATAGAAATAAGTGATGAGATTACATAGGAATGGATGACACCTAAGTAGGGTTATAACTAATAGATGGAAGATGATTAAGATTTTTAGACTACTAGATTTGGTATGGGTGCTATAGATAGATTGATCTATTCGATTGGAGAACAAGAGTTATTGCCGATATTATCAGCAGCTATATAGAAATTGTTGGGTCATGCTGATTGGAGGTATAAATATAATGCAGTAATGGCATTATCGCAGATAGGAGAGTATATTGATGACGTTGATAAGATCAATTCGGTATTGTTTATGATAGTAGGTTTTTTGAAGAATGAAAATCCTATGTTGAGATATGCTGCATGCCATGCTATAGGTCAAATATCAGATGATATGCAACCTAAATTCCAATAAAAATATGGCGATGTCATCTTCCCTGAGCTTATCGAAATCCTTAATAGTGATAAAGTACCTAGAGTAGTCTCACATTCAGCAGCATGTCTAACAAATTTCTTATAAGGCATGAAATTTTAGCAAATTTAAAAGCAATTTGATTCATTAGTAAAGTTATTGCTTTCTCAATCAATAAATGGTATATCATTAGTAAAAGAGAGTGCATTAAGTGCGATATCATCAACTGTAGAAATATCTAAATAAAAATATTAGCCATATTTAAATCAAACATTATAGATATTATTTGGTTATTTCTCTACGACTAACTTTAGTGGTCGATAATATAAACAGTTGAAGGGTCAATCGATATAGACATTGACTATAATAGCTAATTCAGTAGGGGCATAGATGTTTAGACCAGCAGCAACAAAACTTATCCAACTATTGATTTCATTACAAAACTCATAGTTTTAGCAGGTAGATCCACAAAAATCATATATCCTTGCAGGTTGGCAACGTCTTTGTCTAGTCTATGGTCGATAATTAGGTGGATATCTCTAAAATATATTACCTGGTTTATTTGTATTAGTCTAAAAGGTAGTAAAGTAATAGATAAATCAATTGAATAATATAAGTAAGGTATAAGAATAATAAGATAATAATATAAATGCTAATACACATGATACAGAATAAGCATAAATAGCAATATCTATGTTAAATGTATTTATTTAACAATTAAAATAATTATATAATCCTTATGTATAAAAGACTGTCAATCTATTATGTAATATTATTAAATAACATCCTAATTAAGATGTTAAGTAAGAGGCATGTAAATGTTTGCCCAATTTGATCATAGCTGTCAAAACATAGAATGCCCAGTTGGCTATCAGCTTAGCAAAATTATTTATGGGTACTCTTGTAGAAACTATATAAAAGGAATATGATTCAGAGATTATTATTGTAGAGTTGAATACACTACAGAATGTATTAGAGGAACTTGGTTTTTGTTTTTTGACTGAACAGGAAGTTAAATAGTTTTCAGAGAAGATGTTGAACATATTGAAGAATTCTGATGAAAAGAAGGCTAATAATAAATAAGGTCTGGATGATTTGGATTAATAATAAAAAGAAATTGTTGATTAGTAAATAAAACAAGAGGAAGAAGTACAAGTTGCATTATCTTAACTTATAGGTATATTATTCAAAACTCATAAGACTATGACCCTGGGCCTAGCTAACTATTTGATATATAATATCTTGCCAAAGGTATTCAATGAGGGTCAGACTTAAAATATGTTGAAATTTGGTATATTCCTTATTGATGATATAGTGTAGTATTTGGGGTATGATTTACTACCTAATTAATGGGGTTCTTTTGCTACAGTTCTTATGAAATATATAAATGAAAAGAGTTGTGTATTGAGGCAGGCTGCATGTTATGGTCTTGGTATATTTGGTTAGAAGACACCTAGTAATATATTAAATAATTAAACTATACAGTTATGGCTTAATACATTATTATAAGCAGTTAAGATACCAAAGGGTTCTTAGAAATAGAAGACATATGGACATTGTCGAGATAATGGTATTGCTGCTATTGGTAAGATAATAAAGGCGCATTCAACTATATTTGATCCAAAGCCATATATAGCTATATGGATGAAGTTTTTACCGTTGAGATTTGATAAGGAATAAGGTTTTATCCAAAATGAATTATTGGTATATATGATGTTATATAGATTGATATAATGATGACTCAACCTGATTATATATTAGTTGATTCTAAGATAGAGAAGATAAAGTAAGTGTTGAGTATTTATGGTTAGATAACTGGGAATAAAAAGTTATATAATGATGTTGTTTCTAAAAAGATAAAAGATCATATTAGTGTTATGCAGAGTGATGGGTTCTTTAATGAAAATATTAATGTTATTTGGGAAGCATTGACAAATAAACATAGAGATAATCTTATGAACTTCATGAAATGATCACTTTTATCAATATCAATAAAATACATCATCTTTATTCATAAATAATAATAAATATATAATTTTTGTTTAATGAATCAAGAAATTAATAATTTTTACATGATAACATTTAAAAGAATAGAATTTATAACAAAGGATATAATTATAATATTAAAATGATAGGTTTTTTAGTTTATAGATTGATAAATAATCTAATATATATTATTTTGTTTATAATTTGAATATAATTCGAGAATATTCTTTAATGAGTGTTGAGCCTAATTAATCTACTCCTTCCCTTAAAAAAGAGAATTCTTACACATATTGGGTTGATTCAAACAACAAAAGTAGATAATTACCTGAGTAGCATCGACCTAAAAAAATAGATCCTCCTCCAATCATCTAAAACAAGTATCATTAATTCTTATCTAGCTCTACAGGACCATCCAAGTGGAATACCTCAGGCACGTGGTAATAAAGAACGATCCTTCTTCCTGAGTTGAACTCATCGACATAATAATAACTAAAAAAATATCTATCATAAACGAATAATAGTTTAGAGCTGATTTAAGTAAATTTCTAGGGAGAGGTAGATGTTTTTATATATAGTTTAAGCAGGTATTTTCTAATAATAAGCGTAAGTTGATGTACTAGATATCTGGTAAGATAAAATTTCGAGGGTAGGATTTGTATATAAAATTGAAATAGTTGAGTTGTTATGGGGATAAGGAGTATTAGGTGAAGGGTAAGGATAAGTAATAGAGGTAGATGTTGGGGAAATGTGCTAATGAAATAATTGAGGTTGTATTGAAATGTTTTAATAGGTATAAAGAATGAATAATGATATGTATTAGTATATAGTTTAGTTATATTATATAGATGAGTCAGTTATATTATAGATAATTCAGTTGTTTAATATATGTTTATTTGAATTTATAATATTTTTATATCATCTAATTATGTATTATTATATCTTTTGTTTGTTTGTTGAATCAATATATTATTATACTATATATGTATGTTTATTGATAATAGTATATTTACTATACTATATAGTTAGTTATACGATGATATTATTATAGTATATAGTATATATTGACTGATGTTAAAATAACAGATTATTAACGATCATATATATTTCAATCTAGATCCTATGATCCATGCTATTTTTTATACAATTCAGGATGCTTTAATTTTATGTGCTGCTGTAATGACCCCTATGACCCATAGCATCTATCACAAAACTATGCACCACAGTAATATTTTCGTTATATCTCTTCTGCAGTTCGTCTTGTCCGCTTATTGATCTTCCTTTTAGAGTCATTCTCTTCTTAGTTATCATCCTATGGTTCGTCATGTTTTTTACATTTATGTAAGGTTGTTAATTGTATCTTTGTAATGTATGTGTTACGTCTATTTGATTGATTTTATTAGTGAGTATTTATTTTAATTTATTTTGTTTTTTGATCTATGTTGATAATTTATATGAAGTTAGATATATTTTTTTATATTAATCATAATATTTGATTTGTATGTTGGTTTGGATGTTGATATCTTATAGTTATTAATTGAGTTATTGTAGTTAGTTGTTGTGGTTGTGGCGCAGATGGTCGTTGCTGGTAAGCGATTTTTATTAATCGCTTATTATTAGTTATTTGGGTGGTGTTTCCATGGTAAGTTAAATTATCGATTAAATATAAACTGTTTATAGTAGAAATATATAAGAATATAGAAATATATAGTTACATAATCAGATTATATCAATAATATAAATAATAAGAAATATGGTACTTTTATATATGATAATATGATGTTATCTTATAGATGATTAATTATACTTATATATGACCTTATTATATACTTTATAAATATACTTTATATATTTATTTGATATTATTGGTTATAGATCATAGTAATTATATAAGTGTATCAACAAGTATATATCCGCCAACACAAAACATACTTATTATAACCATAAAATCTACTATTTTCTATCTTGAACTATAATTATCTTTATTGCAGCCGCATTAATACGTCTATCTTGCTTATTAACCTATATCTCTCTATTGTATATGCTATTTCAACTAAATCTAAGTCTTTTTATTAATTTATTGTCCTTGGGGTTGACCTTATTCTATCATTATTTAATACTTCTAATTCTATTTCATTTATTTTAATGGTATTTTATTGTTATTGATATACATACATTTGATATGCATAGATATGGGTATAAGATATATAAATATAAAACCTAATAATGCACCATTTATATCTATTATTTATCTTATGCTTATTCTCAGTATAGATATTACCAGGCATATCGATATGAATATTGTTATGTATATTATTTAATATATAGATATGTTTTAAGTTATGTTTAGAACGTTGAATAATCTTTTTCTATGATAAAAAGGATAGTACTTGCTGATTAATAAAAATTATGGGAAGACTGAGTAGAGATGAATTAGATATATAAGTTCGATTATGTTGACTTACCATGTGCCTATACCAAAATATGCTTATATAGTACGAATGTCATCGTTATAATCAATAGGACTGCGATATAGGATGCCTATGTTATGTATAGAATACCGTATGAACCAACCAAAGCGATGAAGAGATAAGCAGATCCACCAACAATATATGCTATTTTTAATAATCTTTGATAGCTGTTAATGTTTTTATATTTTTTTAAGATAGGGATGAAGAATGTTTGTATTGAGAAACCCATGCCCATTGATGCGAATAGTTATATACCGTTTTAACCAAAAGCAGTATATTTAATATCTCTAGTTGATGATTTTTATTAGTCTATGAATACCCATGATAAAAATATAATATAACTAATGATACTTATGATACCATATGCCATTAATTTAGTCCCAAATGAATAGTATTTCATAAAAATGGTTAATCCGAATATCAAGATGGCATTGAGTATGGCGTTGATGTTTGTGAAATAGTAAGGAGGGACAAGGCCGATCCATTGTAATATAATTAATTAGAAATAGAGAATATCTATGGCTATTAAACTTAGAAATATGCTCAGGTCATAGAACTTTTTTATGATGATGCTGTTATTGAAATGTTTATAAAGAGCTTTATCGAGATCTGGTTAATTGCCTATATGTAGTATGCATAGATTGCATGAATAATAACTGAAAAAGCCAGCGATGACTATCATGATGGTACTTAAGAGATAGCCTGATTTTAGTGATAAAATGGGTAATAAGAGTATGATTCCACCGATCATACCGTTTATAAGTGATAATACTACTGTTTTTGATGTTAGTGAGGACTCTTTTGATACACTCATCTTTATCGATTTGAAATTTAATTTATCATAGTACTATATAATTATATAGTATTATAGTTGTATTAGTTATATAAGTTATAGTTTTATAAGATATATAGCTGTATTAGTTTTATAGTTACTATTATATATCTATAATATATATGTAAAATAATTAATAAATAAATTTCCTTGAGCTTTCTCAGCCCCAACAACTAAAATAATTATTACTGCTTCTCAATTAAAAAAGATTGGCTGATTTTATAAAAAAATGTTAATTGTTAATCAACAAAGGTGTATAGTTATCAAAATTATCATCATAATTTATGCCATAATTTTAATTATAGTACCATTATCTGTAGATGAAAAGGATTTACTATTCATGTTTATAATTATTATAGAAATCTAGGTTGAAAGATGAGGGTTGGAGGAATATTCAAGCTGATTAACGTTGTTAGATGTCATTAAAATTAACAAATACTATATTATAACTAAAATCAAAAGGAACTATTTTATGTAATATAAAGAATATATTTGTGATGGCATATTTAATAAAATTGTATAATTAATGCCTGCCTTTTTGTAAATAAGCAGTATAGATATGTCAACCAACAAAATTATAGAAGGTAGGTATGATTAATATGAGTTTTCCTATTCCTTTTGTAAAAGATAGATGTTTATATATTAGAGGTTTGGGCATAGATATGTTGAAAGAGAGTGGGGTTGTGTGTATATATGCATAGGGTATAAATGATAATGAATAGTTCTTAGATAAGTATAAGATCAATGCGAAAGAAGTCATGAAAAGGAGATAGAAGTTAGATTTGAAGCATTTTGTTATTGAGTTAAAGTATGTTGACAATAAAACTACAGAGTATTGTGGATATGCAAAGATAGATCATCATTTAAGTTTAGTGCCTTAAGCTGTTATATTACTTATTGCTAAATAAATGGGAGTTTTCTTGTTTAAGAAATTGATGAAGAAATTGATGAACTTTGAGAGTACTGTATGGCATAAGGAAATTAAATAAAAATATTAAGAAAATGCTGATTTTTATGATTGGCTTAACAAAAAAGTACAATAGTAAATGGTATCAAGAAAAAATCATCCTAAATTTTGAAAATAAGTTCATAATTATGATTATATGATGTATAGCATATTGATTATTGCTATACTCTATCGATTTACTTATATATTTTATATATTCGTTATGATTACAAGGAATAAAATATAAAAAATGAGTAATATATATTTACTATATATTTTGTATGTTTATGATTCATTTAAGTAACTGTCTACATAGTATTTAATATTGAAGCCTTCTTATTTCTTTACTAAAATCAATCTTTCTTCTGCAAACAGGGCATGACATTTGTGTCTACAACCAGTTGTCTATGCATTACCTATGATAAGAATGACTGCAAGGTGTCTTTCTGATTTCATCCATATCCTCAAATTACTGTAGGCATATCGAACAGCAATCTTGGTCTTACTGTCTATGTGTCTATATATCTGTCATAGTTGTGGTAGGGCTTTAAAAGGTAGTATTGCTATGTCGATATAGGGTAGTAGGCATGAAGATGTCTATATGATTGAAGTTATTTAGTTTTAGTTTTTCTCTGATTTATTATGGGTTGATTGTTCTTGCGAGGTCTAAGGTGGTATTTGATTGAAAATGATATTAGATATCGATTGATCTTGATCTGTACTTATTTTTGAGGTAGATTGCAAAAGATAGGAGGATGAGGAGTAATGATGCTGAAGTAAATATGATTATAAATGTGTTTGAGTATTAATTTTTAATGTAGACTTAGTGCAATACTTTTATGCTTATTATTTGGTAGTTTTATTAATTATTAGTTTATTATTTTAGTTTTTGTGATGTAGTCGATGACTTGTCTTTATTCCCTGTCTTTTAATTAGATTTTTATTATTTATCATATCTCGTTTATTAGTCTTATTACCCTTTTGTGTTTTTATTATTTTATTATTTTATTAAATTTTGTGTTTTTATTGATTTTTTTTGTTGATTTTATTTTTCTTATGGATTGATTAGATAATTAAAATATGAATATTTCTATGCCTATTATTGACTCATCGTTTTAAGCCCTACAATAATTTTTTTATAAGTATCATCTTATCTCTTCTTGATATTGACATAATGAGTGGTAAAGTTTGTACAATTATTATTATTTAATCGAAATTTAGCCGTTTAAAAGATCGATGGACTCATTTGAATAGACCCGTCGTCTCGTTATATCTAATAAAAAAAATAGGAATAACTATTTTTATAGTTTCTGTTCATGCATATCATAAATGTTAGTTGGTAGTAGTTTTGTTATGAGGGTTGGAAGTAGAAATATGTAAAATCAGTTGATATTGAAAGTTAAATAGGTTTTTTTGAGAGCTATTGACTTTTTATGTGACATTTTTAGCCGATGTAGGGTGATGGGCAGATGCAGCGAGAGTATCTTTGTTCTAATGAACAATGGCCATTATTGAGGCAGTCACAGGCTTGGTTGGGAGTTATTAGAATAATAAAGATGGTGAGTTGAGTTAGTAGACTTGAAAATAGTAAAAATCTCATATGATAATAAATTTATCTAAAGAAGATTATATATTTTATGTAGCGTTTTATAAAAATCATATAAAGTATATCTTATAATTACATAAAACCTAAAATATCAATATTATCCATATATTTATCTTATTGCTCATAATTAATTTCTTAAAATTCGTTTTCTCTTTTAAAATTATTTGATATCTGTTCTTTAAAAATTAAATTATTATTATTCTTAGCTGTTGTCACTGTCTAGCTCGATGTCTTATCGCATCAAATTAAGAATGTTTTAGTTGTATTACCCTGAAGTGTTTAGTCTACGCAGGCATAGGGCTATCAACCAACGGGTCTACTTGAATCTTCTTGATAATTTGTTTGTTCTTAGTAATACAACTATGAAGTACCGACCCTTTGCGTTGTATAAAGTTGCTAAACATGGTCCAGCAGTAGCCGTTACACCAGTTTTTATGCCTTAAAAGCAGGGTCTTCGTAATAGTTTGTTAGTGTTTTACCAAGTTACTTATCGCTTTATTTTATTATTTTATGTCATACATTTATATTTTTGGCATTTTACTATATCTTTGAAACTTTGAAATTAAAGGCATTTACAGATCAAGATGCTGACATCTTATGCAGTGCATGAGTTTTGAGGATGAGGTAATCCATGAGAATTACCAAAACATGAATTTTTCATCCCTATTTATGAGGCAAGTTTATTCATATAGTTTACAAATCCTTTTTCTCCATCTTTTAATATGTGATTACCCCATTTTGAAAGTGTCAAAGCAGCATCGTTTCCACTTGGCAGCATTAACGCATATAGCAATTGAGTTATATTATATTTATCGCCTTAATATAATTATGCGGTTGTCCCAGTCATATCTGCTGCATGTGAATCTATTTCTACATACTAACAATCAGGGTCTATTTATTTTTGTATGATTAATCTCATCGATGCATAAAAAGTCATTATTTTAGTCAAACTAGCTATTTATACAATCTTTTTATAGTAATAACCTGTTACTATTTGATTCTTTGGGTATTCTACAATTATAAAACTTTAAGATTTTATTTAATTTATATCTCTTTGATTCAGATAGAACATCTGCTTTCTTCTTACTTATTAAGATGCACCTTTGTATCTTTATACTTATTATTTTTTTATCTAAAGTTTTTGTTATATTGCTAGTTTTAGTTATTTTTGTCTTTATCTTGGATAGTTACGGCAGTCTGTCTGCTGTCGCTAGCTTTTTTGAGAAAAATTTAGCATTCTGGTTACAGGTTTCTTGAATATGTTGCTTGACGGTGCTCGAGTCCCGCTAAAAGTTTTAATGCATATTGATGAATCATCGTTTGACATGCAATTTATTATATCTTATTTGGACGAAACTGATTTTTTTTTATAGATTTATGCCTTTGTAGGATTCCAACTACTTTTTTTAATTTTTTATTTGAAAGCTTATATGAAGCGAAGGTCGATGTCATCATTCCAGGTGGGTTTGAAATTGACTACTTGTTATCCTTCAAGATAGATATCAGGTCTTTAATTTCTTGTTTTGATTCGGCTTATTTTATGTTTTGCGATTTTGGCATTCGATAATTATTGTTTTTTCATGATGAATTGATTGCTGGCGAGGTGACAGTTTTTTTTGAAGGTGATATTGGGTATGGCTTTTGAGCCTAAAATAATTGAATTATATTAGAATACTTTGGTCCTATTAAATGAATAATTCATATAACTTAATGTTAATATGCTATTATATCAATAATATTATATAAGAACTACAAATACTTTTATAATAAGTTAATATAAAGCTGAATTAAAGTAAAACAATGATCATTGATGATTTTATTATAGATTATATGTATTTGTATTTTGATATCATTGATATATTCATATATTGATAT
>Ga0169931_10012922_pt1 | contig 11489 bp, 10 predicted proteins | sample Kivu_15m_20L_FD_129675 | JGI IMG/M metagenome (GOLD analysis project Ga0169931, IMG submission 129675) | Freshwater microbial communities from Lake Kivu, Western Province, Rwanda to study Microbial Dark Matter (Phase II) - Kivu_15m_20L... | ecosystem: Environmental > Aquatic > Freshwater > Lake... | reverse complement strand
GAGGTCCTTCGGTGTGCTGACTTCAACCGAAAGCCCGAACCGGTCGAGCAATTGCGGACGCAATTCGCCTTCTTCCGGATTGCCACTGCCAATCAGCACAAAGCGCGCGGGATGGCGAAGGCTAATGCCCTCACGCTCCACCACATTTTCACCCGATGCGGCGACATCGAGCAGAAGATCAACCAAATGATCTTCCAGCAGATTGACCTCATCAATATAGAGAAACCCGCGATGCGCGGCAGCGAGCAGCCCCGGTTCAAAGGCTTTCACGCCCTGCGCCAAGGCCCTTTCGATATCGAGCGCGCCGGCCAGGCGATCCTCAGTCGTGCCGAGCGGCAAATCCACGACCGGCACAGGCACCATGCGCTTTTCTGGCTTACGCCCCTTCGGCAGATTGCCACAATGGGAACAGCCTGATTGCGGCGCGGCAGGATCACAGGCGAAGGGACAACCGGCAACGACGGGCATTTCTGGCAGCAGCGCTGCCAATGAACGCACCGCGGTGGATTTGCCCGTGCCGCGATCCCCAAATACCAGGACGCCACCAATCCTTGGATCAACCGCGGAAATCATCAGCGCAAGCTTCATTTCCTCCTGCCCGACAATGGCACTGAAGGGATAGGCATTGCGGGCGATGGGTGTAGCTAAACGGCCTGCGGTTTCCGAAGGCGCGCGTGGCGCTTGGCGACGCGAAACCTGCCCTTCCTGGCCAGGCCGATTGGCCGGCCGGAAGCTGCTCAGGGCGCCATCCATTACGCGGCCCGCCGCAAGCGGAATTGCGACCAAACCTGTTCAAGCGATTGGACCAGGTGATCCATATCGGCATCCGAATGCACCGGCGATGGCGTGATGCGGAGCCTCTCCGTCCCGCGCGGCACGGTTGGATAATTGATCGGCTGCACGTAAATCCCATGCTCATCCAACAGCGTATCGCTGAGCTTCTTGCAGAGGGTCGGATCACCCACCATCACCGGCACGATATGGCTGAGGTTATCCAGATGCGGCACGCCAATCGCGTCCAAGCGCTGCCGCAAGGTGGCGGCGCGTTCATGCAGCTTTTCCCGTTCATCATTGCTCTGCCGCAAATGACGAATGGCAGCGCGTGCGCCGGCCGCTATGGCTGGCGGCAAGGCGGTTGAGAAGATGAAGCCGGATGCGAAGGAACGCACGAAATCACACATGGCCGTGCTGCCAGCGATATAGCCACCAATGACACCGAATGCCTTGGCGAGTGTGCCTTCAATGACCGTCACACGGTCCGCGACGCCATCACGTTGCGTGATACCACCACCATTTGCGCCATAAAGGCCGACCGCATGCACTTCATCGCAATAGGTCATGGCGCCGTGTTCATCAGCAACATCGCAGATATCGCTGATCGGAGCGATATCGCCATCCATGGAATAGACGCTTTCGAAAGCCACCAGTTTCGGCGCCGATCTCGGGAGCTCCGCCAATACCCGCCGCAAATCCGCAACATCATTATGCCTAAACAGGACGCGCTTGGCCTTGCTGTGGCGCATGCCTTCAATCATGGAGGCATGGTTCATTTCATCCGAGACAATGATGCAGCCAGGCAGCTTGGAACCCAAGGTGGAAAGTGACGCCCAATTCGACATATAGCCGGAATTAAACAGTAGCGCCGCCTCGCGCCCATGTAGTGCAGCGAGGTCTTTTTCCAATAGAACGTGCTCGTGATTGGTGCCTGAGATATTGCGCGTGCCGCCCGCCCCGGCCCCGCAACGATCCAAGGCTTCGTGCATGGCATTCAGCACATCGGGGTGTTGCCCCATGCCGAGATAGTCATTCGAACACCAAACCGTCACTTCACCGCGTACGCCCTTATCGTGCCGCGTTGCACGCGGAAATTGGCCACGGCGCCGTTCCAAATCTGCAAACACCCTATACCGGCCTTCACGGCGAAGCCCATCAAGCTGACCCTGGAAAAATTCCTCGTAATTCATCTCACATTCTCCTTGCCCAGAATGATTTTCCAGGTCTTGCCATTGCGCGAAGGTCACTTCCGGCGAATGCCGCCGAAACAAGGCCCCTCATCATGCCTTGGATGATTTGCTTCATGCGCCATGCCTCAGCGCATAATCCTCAAGCTCAGCGCGTATGCCGCGCATGTCGAGCAAGCGTCCCGTCACGGTGATGCCAGTACGGGTTGTCTCTGGTACCGCTTCTTGCCGCAGATGCACCGCGCCATTGGTGAAATCCAACGTGAGCCAACCTTCTGGCGCGCGAATAGAACCGCGCAGGCTCTCAACTGAACCAAAGGCTCCTGCCGTGATACGCGTGAGCAAGGCGTTCAGGGGCTGCGTATCAAATGGTCCGGCTTTATCTGTTGACCAAATCGCCGTCTGCGCTGGCGCTTGCTGATCCCGCAAACCCCAGCCCCATAGAGCTTCAAGGGGTAAAGGCAACATCAGGAACCAATGTTCGATAACCGCGAGGGAGGCGAGTATCGCCACAAGCATAAACCCCGTTGCCTGATGCGCATCGGCACCTGCAGCAAATGTCTTATGGAAAAGCCAGGCGCTCAGGATGGTGCCGAGGGTGATGGAGAAGGGAAAAAGCAGGTTCATTGGCCGATGTGCAAAATAGCTGCTCATGTAGCGCAGATGCGCCGGCAATAGCCTCTCGCCCGTATTGCGCACACCAAGATAGAGATTGAGCTTAGCGCTCAGGCGCATCAGCCAGAGAATGCCATAGGTCAGCAAGCCAATCTGATTTGGCCCTTGTGCGAATGCAATGATGAGCAAAAAGCCAAGGGCCAGGATAAATAATTCGTGCCAAAGCACAACGCGCGTTGCCGACCAGAAGCGCTGCAAACCGGTGAATTGGGCCGGCATTTCCGCGCGGTTGGGGCCAGTAATCAATCCACCAAGAAAGCTGATCTCAACCGCGCCCCAGATCGCCAGCGCCGCGATAAAGGAAAGATAGGCGCCGGACGTCGTTACATCTTCGGCAGTTGCATGAAGCGTGATCAAGCCAGCCGCCAGCAAGCCAGCCGACGCCGCGCTCAGCGCGAGACGATACGGCGCAAGCCGAGTGACCGCAAAAAGAATTGCGCCCGTTGTCAGCCACCAAAGAAAGATGGCGATCAGGGCAGCGGTCAAGCTTTCAGGCATAGAAAATGCCTACCAGATTGGCGAGAGGCGTATTTCAGACGGCAGCGGATGCTTCCGTGGCCGGCGGAAAAACAGCTTCCCGAAAGTGGTTGCGGCTGAGATGCTCAAGCCAATTCGCCGCAGTCTGCCGCCAACGCCGCCCTGCCGTCGGGCATCACTCATTTTTTCCGAGATCTGCCAGAGGCGATCCATATCCTCCATGAAGCCGGGGCCATCGACATCCAGCGTCACGGGGAATACCTGGCGGCAAATCTCCTCTGTGATCTTGAAGACCTCCCGATCATATTCCGTGGGGGTCATGCCAAGCGCCTTGTGAAATTCAGGCCGGCCGTGATCACGTACATACATGGTCGCGAAAACCGCCAGCTGGAAGAAGCGGCACCAAAGCGCATTCACACCCGTCACCAGCTTGGGATTGGCGCGCATCAGCAAGGCGAATGCCTCACCATGACGGAATTCGTCATTGCACCATTTCTCAAACCACTGGAAGATTGGGTGGAAACGCAATTCCGGGTGGCGTTCAAATTGCCGAAAGATGGTGATGTAGCGGGCGTAGCCGATTTTTTCACTCAGGTAAGTCGCATAGAAGATGAATTTCGGCTGGAAGTAATGGTATTTCTTGGCGCGCGTGAGAAAGCCGAGATCAACGCCAATGCCCAAATCCTTCAGCGCGTCATTGATAAAACCTGCATGACGGCTTTCATCGCGCGCCATGACGGAAAACAATTCACGCATATCCGGATTGCTCACGCGCTTCTTGATTTCCGCGTAAAGGACGCAGCCGGAAAACTCCGCTGTCACGCTACTGACCAGGAAATCCACCAGTTCCTTCTGCAGGCCCTCAGGTAGGTCTTCCAAGCGAAAGGTGTCAAACTGGTCATTGCGGACAAAGTGGCCCTTATTGGGATCTTTATGGAATTCCTCCATCAGCCGGTCCCATTCAGCACGCACGGGCTCAACATTGATCGCATCCATTGCGGCGAAATCAGTCGTATAGAAGCGCGGCGAAAGCGCTGTTTCGGTAAGCGCAAGCTCTGTTGTTTCTCGCGAGAGCTTATCACGCATCGCGTGTGTTACGGCGTTCATGCGGCCTCCTTCGGCTCAAAGCCCACATGATAGAGTTCGGTCAACTCAAGAATAGAGCAAAACTGAGTCCAATGGCGGCGAAAGAACCCGGCGCGAATGATCGTGGCCGAGGTTTCGAAACTAAATTTCTCACCAAAAGCCACATGGCCTGGCGCGCCATGCACAATCACTTGATCCCCAGGCCGCAATACTACGTCCTCCGGCACGGCATAGGCATGAAAACTATCGAAGCTGCGTTCGATTTCGACGATACAGGGCACATCGAAGCGCCTCGCTCGCCGTGTATCTCTTGGTTGGGTCATTTGCCTTCCTCGTTTTTTTTGAACAATATTTCTGCAAAACTTTGTACATTCGTTGCCCCGAAGGCGCGTAAATCGGTCCAGCGACCACTTGCCGGGTCTTCCAGAATGATGGCACCGCCCTTCAGGGCCGCAAGTCGCAATGGACTTTCAGCACCAGGATTTTCCAGACGCCGATCGCGCGTAAATCCGCGCAAGGCACCCCGCACAAAGCCCCCTTCACCAGGCGCAATTTCGCCAATCAACTGCCCATTTGTCGCATCGCGAATGGAAATGCCGCCATCCACACGATCACTGAACAGGATATCTCGCGCAAAAACTGCCTCACTTGGCTGATGCCTTACCTGTTGCATCTCACCTGCATTAAGGATCACCAATGCAATGAGGCCGGCCAGCATCACCCCAAGGCCGATGCCCAGATAATCCTTGCGCGGCGCTATTGCCCTGGCTGTCATCACTCCTTTCCTATGCCATTGCCGTTGCGCCACTTGGCATTTTGGCTTCCGGCTTATTCTGACCACGGCTTATGGCAGCACCGCCCGCATTGGCGACCGCTTCACCCAAAATCCCGGCGACCTCAGTAGCTTCCGCTACACCACGGAGCATCGGCTTTGGTCGTCCAACGCTCCAGCCCGCGCAATGGGGCCATAGTGCAATCCAGGAAATTCGGTGGCTTGGCAGGAGTTCCACCACAAGATCACCATGGCCATCCTTGCGATTACGCAAAACGGCCCCCGCGATTGCCACGAATGGGATATTGATGGTGATGGGCAAGGCAACCCCAACCCGCAGCACCAGGCGACGAGAGGTGATGGAATACACGCTCGTCCTTGCGATCACCTTTGCGAGCAGCACCAGAATACCAATAGCGATACTACCCACAAGCATCAGTGTCGCTGCAGAGCCGATGGCGGGCACCATTGGCCGGCCTTGCAGGGCTGCATTCAAAAGATCCCAACCGGCGAGCAGCAAGAAATAACCCATGACCCAGCGAATTCCGAAAACCCGCTGAGCAATTTCAGTCCAAGCTGGCGCCCCCTGCCACAGCAAGACCTCACCTGCCGGAAGCGCTTCCGGTAGGCCCGGTATCGGTTCCAGCCCGTGTTCGGTCAGGCGTGCGGGGGCTGACTTGGTCACAGGCATGGCTCGCTGCGTTCCGCCGTCGCATAGAAATGGCCACCGCCAAAATAGGCGGAGATACGATCTTCCTCCAACAAGGTGATCTGTTCGGCTTGCGCAATCCCGGGCGCGGCAATGAACTGCGCAGCGGTAACTGAAATCACCCGTGCCGTGCCGTCATCGGTAAAGGTACAAAGAAACATTGGCACAAGCACACGGCGCCCATCGGCGACTTCTGCTTCCAGATACCGCAGAATGTATTCAGACCGGTCAACCCAAAGATCAACGACGGTGCCCGCGACCGCGCCATCCAGGGTGATCACCGCCTTGCCGCGCGGATCAGGATCCTCATGCGCGATATGCCAGCCTGGAGCAGCCCTCAGTGGAACGATCTTTGGCTTGTTGTCGTCAAACGCCAAATCAGGTACATCGGCGCGGTCCGCATATGATGCCGGGCCGACGCCGTCACGCATTGCATCACCTGTCGGCACAAAGGCAGTGCCTGGGTAAGGGTATTCTGGCGTCAACAGCGCATCCACATTACGCTCAGGCCTTTCACCCTGAACCACGGTGGCGCCTTCCGGATAATGAAGACGAAATACCTTTGGAGGAGGGCTTTCTGGGAAGCCGTGCATGGTGGCGAATGCTGGCCGATCCGGCAATTCGCCGATCATCGGAAAACCTTCGCGCTTACCTTCACGCTGGAGGTAGTATACCAGACCAGCAAAAAATGCGAAGAAAAGATACAGTGAGAGCGCGGCCGCATCTAGAAAGACCGGCGTTACGGGTGTTGTCATGGCAATGCTCCATGTTGGTTCTGCAGCCCGACCAAACTTGGCCGGCCTGCATCATGTTGAGGTCCGGAAGAAACCGTGTCGTTCGCCCTAAGCAGCGGGCCAACGACCGCAAGCATCATGAAAAGAAGAATGATTTCGACGATGTAAACACCGACATAGCCCGTACTGGGCGCATCAAGCCCGGCACCGAGAACACCGGCTGACGCGAGCGAGGAAATGACATCGCGGATGACGCCACCAAGAGCGACCGCCGCGCCACCAGCAGTGGCAGTCACCGCGCCCCAAACGCCAAGCGTCAGACCAATCTGGCCTTCCGGAGCGGCCTGCATGCAACCCGTCAGCGTTGCATGTGCAAAAAGGCCCGCGCCGAAACCAATGGCGGCAGTTCCAGCCGCGAAGATAAGCGTTGATTCGAGCGGCGACGCGAAGATCACCATCACAAAGCCAGAGATACCAACAATGGCACCGGCGCTGGAAACGCGTTGTGCATGCATGCCACGGCCGAGCAAGGGTGCGGCGCGCAAAAAGCCCAGGACTGCACCACTTGCGAAAAGCGCGGTTAAAGCGGTTGTGGCCCCAACACTAAGCGACAGGATCTGTCCGCCATACGGCTCCAACAAGACGTCCTGCATGCCAAAGGCAGCGGTACCCAGCGCCGCCGCCAACAAACGCCGATCCCATGGGCCAGACTTGCGCAGCAGCTTCAGACTCGCACGAAACCCCGGGTCACCCGGGGCACGACCAATCGTGAGTTCGGGGCGTCTTGGTTCCTGCTTCCAGGCCGCGATCAGGTTGATCACAAGCGTTGCGGCTGCCATGCCTTGTACAAGTTGGATCAGCTTGATTTGCGAAAAATTGGCAAGGAAAGCGCCAAAGGCAATCGCGGAAATCACCATGCCAATCAACTGCATCAAGGATAAAATCGTGACGACATTGGGCTGCGCTTCACGCGGGACCATATCAGTTGCCAAGGCAAGCCCAACGGTCTGCACCGTATGCATACCAGCGCCAACCATGAGGAACGCAAGCCCCGCTGCAAGCTGTGCCACCCAAGGCGGCGCCCAGGTATCACCTGACAGAATAATCAGCGCGAAGGGCATCATTGCTAGCCCACCAAACTGGATGATGGTGCCAAGCCAAAGATAGGGCACACGCCGCCAACCAAGCACCGAGCGATGCGAGTCGGATCGAAACCCAATCAAAGCCCGCAGCGGGGCAAACAGAAGCGGCAGCGCCACCATGATGGCGACCAGGCTGGCGGCAACGCCCATCTCTACGATCATAACCCGGTTGAGCGTGCCAACCATGAGCACCGCCGTCATGCCGCAGGAAATCTGAAACAGCGAAAGACGCAACAAACGCCCGATCGGCAAAGGACCACTGCTGGCTTCGGCAAAGGGCAGCACATTCAGGCTGATCCCTGTCCAAAGCCTGGCCAAGCGGTCATTCACCTCGCTCATTTCCGGAACAACTCCAGCGCATGAGAGGTATAAAACCCGCGGGAGACACGGCGATCCCGGCCAAGGTTCCAGGACATAAGGTGTCTGTCGCCCTTGATGCGTGCCTTGAGGCTGCGTTCCGCCACGGGTTCAATCGCCGGCGCACGATCGCCGCGCGGAAAGGCGCGCCCGACAAAATGCATCGCAGCCAGCAATGGCGTTTTTGGCGCAAAAGTCATTTGCATGGAGCGGCGGATGCGCGGAGCGAGGCTAGCCAAGCTCTGCACCATATCATCCGGGTGATAATGGATAAGGCTATCCATGGCGACGACATGGTCAAACATGCCGAATTGGCCATCCAGCATGTCACCCACTTCATGGATAATGCTGCCTTCCGGCACCAGTCCTTCACTACGTTCCCGCGCAATCTTGATGAGTGAGGGCGAGACATCAATCGCAACCACCTGCGCACCACGCCGTGCTACTTCGATTGCGAAAGCACCAGTGCCGCACCCAGCGTCAAGCACACGCTTGCCGGTTAGATCAGCGGGCAGCCAGGACAACAATGTCTGGCGCATTTCATCCCGCCCGGCACGCACGGTTGCGCGAATACCACTGACCGGAGCATCAGAAGTCAGCCGCGCCCAGGCGTCCGCGGCCGTACGATCGAAATAGGTTTCGATCTGGCTGCGGCGGCTTTGATAGGTCGCGGTTTGCATCAATCAAACCCCAACAAATCAAAGATTTCACGATCCTTCAACGGCGCAGCTTCCAAGCCATCCGCACCGGCCCAGAGCGATTCCGCGAGGCGAATGTATTCCGCCTGCACCGCTTCAAGCTCTGGCGAGCCTTCCATTTCAAACAGCGTTGCCTTTTTCAGGCGAGAGCGGCGAATGACATCAAGATCCGGGAAATGGGCAAGTGTTTTCATACCGCTCGCGGCATTGAAGCGATCAATCTGATCGGTCGCGGCGCTGCGATTGCAAATCACGCCACCAAGCCGCACGGGGTAGTTCTTCGACTTTGCCTTGATGGCGGCGATGATGCGGTTCATGGCGAAGATACTGTCGAAATCATTCGCGGCCACCACCAGGCCACGTTCCGCATGCAGCAAGGGTGCGGCAAAGCCACCGCAGACCACATCGCCCAATACGTCGAAGATCACAACATCCGTATCATCAAGCAGATGATGTTCCTTTAGCAGCTTAACGGTTTGCCCTACGACATAGCCACCACAGCCCGTGCCGGCTGGCGGCCCACCCGCTTCAACACACATGACGCCATTGTAGCCTTCAAAAACGAAGTCTTCGGCGCGCAGTTCCTCAGCGTGGAATTGCACCGATTCCAACACATCAATGACGGTTGGGATCAGGCGCTTGGTGAGGGTGAAAGTGCTGTCATGCTTTGGATCACACCCGATTTGCAGCACCTTCTTGCCAATCTTGGAAAAAGCGACGGAAAGATTGGAAGAGGTAGTGCTTTTACCGATACCGCCCTTGCCATAAACAGCGAAAACCTTTGCCGTCGTACCGGAAACGGCTTCATCCATATGTACCTGGACACTGCCTTCGCCATCTCCTTGGCGGGGGCGAGCGGTAAGGCGGGGCGGCTCTCTCATCAACACGGTCATGCCGCGACTCCTTCACTGATGCCTTCGATGCGATCTTCAAGCTCATCACCTGCCTGACGCAATGCAGCCAGAACATCGGCGCTAGGATTCCAGTAGCGACGTTCTTGCGCCTCAATCAGGCGATTCGCGATTTTTGCGGATGCCGTTGGGTTTAGCCGTGCGATGCGATCACGCATTTCTGCATCCAGCACATAGACATCCGCGATGCGTTCATAGACCCAAGGCGCAACATGGCCGGTTGTCGCCGACCAACCCATGGTATTCGTCACATGCGCTTCAATCTCGCGCACGCCTTCATAGCCATTTTTCAACAGGCCTTCATACCATTTCGGATTCAGGGCGCGCGTGCGGGTTTCCAGCGTTACCTGTTCGGATAATGTCCTGATCTTGCCCTCGCCACGCGTCTGATCGCTGATGTAAATGGCGGAGGCACGACCACCGCGCGCGACTTGAACGGCGCGGCTGACGCCACCCAGCATATCAAAATACTGATCAATGCTGGTGACGCCAACTTCGACACTATCAAGGTTCTGGTAAGTGATCTCCACACTCGCCAAAACCTGCTGTAACACCTTATCAGCTCGGGCCGGCTTGCCATCCATGCCATAGGCGAAGCCCTTGCGGCGGACGAAGCTGGTTGCCAATTCGTCTTCGTCATTCCAGGCGCTATCATGGATCATGGAATTCACATGTGCGCCATAGGTGCCATCAGTATTGCCGAAAACGCGGAGCGCGGCCTGTTCCATGCTGCCGCCATGTTGTGTGATATGCTGCAGCGCATGTTTACGAATGAAGTTCTGTTCTACGGGTTCCTCCGCTTCTGCTGCAAGCAGTGCCGCCTCGGCGAGTAGTTTCATCTGCAGCGGCAGTAGATCGCGGAAAATACCCGATAGCGTCATCACGACATCAATGCGCGGGCGGCCCAACTCGGCCAGGGGCACTAACGCGGCACCAGCCAAGCGGCCATAGCTGTCATAGCGCGGCAGGGCGCCCATCAGCGCAAGCGCCTGGGCAATCGGTCCACCTTCGGTCTTCAGATTATCCGTGCCCCACAAAACCATCGCTACGGTTTCCGGCACGGCATTGCCTTCGGCCAAATGGCGTTCCAGCAAACGCTCCGCCTGGCGCATCCCATCCTGCACGGCGAAGGCACTCGGCAGCTTGAAAGGATCGAAGCCATGCAGGTTCCGACCCGTGGGCAATACATCCATGCTGCGCAGCAAATCGCCACCAGGCGCGGGCATGATGTAGCGCCCTTCCAAGGCACGCAGGATGGAGGGGATTTCGTGATCCTCCGCCAGAAGCGCATCATAACGCGCTTTTGCGCTGCCTTCCACAACACCGGCTGCGGTCAGCATTTCCGCGCGCTGTTCTGCATTCGGCGGCTCACCCACCACATGCATGCCATGCGGGATCAGCGTGTATTCCAATTCCAGCAGGCTGGCGCCGAGCTTCACAATCTCCGGCGCGGGCTTGGCCCAGACGGGTTCCTCAGTCGCCAAATCCACCGCGCTTGCCTGTGCCTGGATCAAACCGGCCAAGGCAGCGCGCTGATTTGGATCAGCCTCAGGATCAAGCGCACGCCAACGATCAATCGAAGCTTTCAGGTCAAGCAGGCCACGATAAAGCCCCGCAGAGGCGATCGGTGGCGTCAAATAGCTGATCAAAGTTGCGCCGGCGCGACGCTTGGCCAACATGCCCTCAGACGGGTTGTTCGACGCGTAGAGGTAGTAATTCGGCAAATCGCCAATCAACCGATCGGGCCAGCATTGCCCTGACATACCTGCCTGCTTACCCGGCATAAATTCTAGCGCGCCATGCGTGCCGAAATGCAGCACAGCATCCGCGCCAAAATCCTGCCTCAGCCATTGATAGAAAGCGCTGAAGGCATGGGTTGGCGCGAAATCCCGTTCAAACAGCAACCGCATCGGGTCGCCTTCATAGCCAAAGCCTGGCTGCACGCCGACAAAGACATTACCGAGCTG
>Ga0169931_10012921_pt1 | contig 11490 bp, 8 predicted proteins | sample Kivu_15m_20L_FD_129675 | JGI IMG/M metagenome (GOLD analysis project Ga0169931, IMG submission 129675) | Freshwater microbial communities from Lake Kivu, Western Province, Rwanda to study Microbial Dark Matter (Phase II) - Kivu_15m_20L... | ecosystem: Environmental > Aquatic > Freshwater > Lake ... | reverse complement strand
CACTTTTTGCACTTAAATACAACTCGCCAATGTGCAATCGTTCTTTGGCAATGGGACGCAAAAAATTCTCAAGTACCAGGGCAGATAATCCCAATGAATAGGCATTGATTACTAAAAATCCTTTTGGATCGAGGATAGCCAAAACATTCTCCATCATCTCTGCAATATTTTCCTCGAGCTTCCACTTCTCCCCCTTTGGACCATGCCCAAAAGCCGGAGGATCCAAAATGATGCCTTGGTATTGATTGCCCCTACGTTGCTCTCTTTGAGCAAACTTGAGCGCATCTTCCACCATCCAACGGATATCGGGCAACTGGCTGGCTTGTCTATTGTCATTGGCCCAGGAGACCACTTGCTTAATGCTGTCCACGTGCGTCACATCCGCACCGGCTGCACAAGCCGCCAAGGAGGCACCACCGGTGTAAGCAAACAAGTTGAGCACCTTGGGCTTTTGTTGAAACTGCTTCACTTGCTGTTCAATGAACCACCAATTGGCACTTTGCTCAGGAAAAACGCCGACATGTTTGAAGGCCGTTAGACCCAATCGCATATTGAACACCCCTTTGCTCTTCATCGGAAATTCTATCATCCATTGATCGGGCATGGATTTGAATTTATTCCAATCGCCCGAGTTGCTTCCCTTCTGCACAAAACGTACATGTGCCAACTTCTTCCATTCTGTCTCCGGCCAACGCTTCTTCCACACTGCCTGCGGCTCTGGTCGTATGGTGATGTACTTACCAAAACGCTCCAGCTTTTCAAAATCGCCGCAATCCAAAAGTTCATAATCCGGCCAAGGATCTGGGGTTATCAATTCAAAATTATCAATCATCCCCGCGAATTTACAAGGGAATGCGGAACGATGTACCTTTGCGCTATGAAGTTTGCGGTTATCGGATCTGGAAATGTTGCTTGGCACTACACAAGAATGCTGATCAAAGCAGGTCATATCCCATCCAAAGCCTTTGCAAGAAACCCTCAAAATTGGGACACTTGCTTTGGTGAGTTGAATGGCATAGAACGCAGCGATTGGGATGGAATTCATGAAAATGTCGATTTCATTTTGTTGGCCGTCAACGATCATCAAATAGCGCCTCTCGCTCAACAAATTCATCCTTCCGCCACCATTATTCATCCCTCGGGAGCCACTGCATTGAAAGATATACCCCAAGAAAATTTTGGGGTCATTTGGGGAATTTATTCGTTTGTGAAAAACCAGCCATTGGATTATTCACCAATTCCATTTTGCATTGAAGGCAGCAACGATCAGACCCAGCAGTTAATTGTAGACCTATTGAAAAATGTCTCGGACAAAGTATATCACACCACATTAAAACAGCGACAACAAGCGCATTTAGCAGCGGTATTTGGAAACAATTTTATTACCCTATTGCTTCAAGAGTCGTTTGATTTATTGCGCGAGGTCAACTTACCCGAGCATCTGATTCAACCCACCTTGATGCAACTCGTGCAAGGAATAGAAAATCAAGCACCGGCTCAACTCCAGACAGGGCCTGCCAAACGCGGTGATGTTCCAACACTTCAAGTTCACTTTGAGTTGTTATCGCATACACCAGAATGGCAAGCCACCTATCTGCACTTAACCAATGTATTATTGAAAAAATATGGACATTCAAAATTATAAACATCAACTGGCATTGACAGACACCTTCATTTTTGATGTGGATGGCGTTTTTACAGACAATATTGTTTACCTCACCAGTGATGGAGAACAAATGCGAACCGCCAACGTCAGAGATGGCTATGCCGTGCAGTTGGCGATCAAAAAAGGAATCCGAATTTTTATTTTGAGTGGTGGGAAAAGTGAAGCGGTTAGAAAACGATTTGAAATGCTCGGCGTAAAAGAAATTCACCTTGGAGTGCCCACTAAAAAAGAGAGATTGCAAGAGTGGATAGATCAGGGCAAAATCAATCCCGACACCACCGTCTACATGGGAGACGACATTCCAGATTATTGGGTGATGCAAATGGTAAAAATGAGGACCTGTCCGAACGATGCAGCCCCGGAAATCAGAAATATCAGCGACTACATTTCCCCAAAAAATGGTGGACATGGCTGTGTGCGTGACATCTTGGAACAAACTTTGAAAATGAAAAATCTTTGGATGGATGATGAATCCACCAGTTGGTAAATAATACAACTTGAACACATGAAAAAAATCGTCCTACTCACTCATCTTCTAGCCCTGTCTTTTGGTTACAGTTTTGCTCAATATCCAGGATATTGGCAGCAAGCAGTGCATTACAAAATGCAGGTAAAACTCAATGAAACCCATCATCAGTTTGATGGTCATACCGATTTGACCTACACCAACAACAGCTCCGACACTTTACGAGAGATTTACTTTCACTTGTATTTCAATGCTTTTCAGCCAGGAAGTGACATGGACATTCGCTCGCTATGGATAGTGGATCCGGATTCACGGGTAACGGATCGAATTTCCAAATTAACGCCAGACCAAATGGGTCAGCAGCACATTCAACAATTGACACTGAACGGAAAAAAAATCGAGGCGCAGCAAGAGCAAGGCACCATTGCAAGATTTGACCTGTCAGCACAGCCCATTCTTCCGCATCAATCCGTACAATTGTCTTTTGACTGGAACGGACAAGTGCCGATACAAATCCGAAGAAGCGGAAGAGACAATGCAGAAGGAGTGGACTATAGCATGGCCCAATGGTATCCTAAAATTTGTGCCTATGACAAAGATGGGTGGCATCCCAATCCTTATGTAGGGCGTGAATTCTATGGGGAATATGGCAACTTTGATGTGGAGATCACGATGAATCAAGATTTTGTGATTGGTGGAACGGGAGAAATCAAAAATGAAATCAATCGAAAAGGTCAAAAAACGTGGACTTTTCACGCAGAAAATGTGCATGATTTTGTGTGGGCCGCAGATAAAGATTACCAGCATGATGTCGTGAAGATGAGCAATGGCTTGAATATTCATTTTTATTACTTGAAAAATCAAGAATTGGAGGAAAACTGGAAGAAACTGGAAGAGTTCACTCCAAAGATGTTTGAATACATGAACCAACATTTTGGTGAATATCCTTATCCTGTTTACAGCATCATACAAGGAGGAGATGGCGGAATGGAGTATCCCATGGCTACCTTGATTACAGGAAAAAGAAAAGTGGGATCGTTGGTAGGCGTTACGGCCCATGAGCTCGCACACAGCTGGTACCAGGGGATATTGGGTTTCAATGAAAGTTTGTATGGTTGGATGGATGAAGGTTTTACTAGTTTTGCTTCGGATGAGGTGATGGATCAACTGTTTCCTCGTCCACAAGCCCCTGTGCATTTGGACGCCATGAATGGTTATATATCTCTTGCCACCAGCGGAAAGGAAGAACCCATGAACACCCACGCCGATCATTACAACACCAACTTCGCTTATGGTTCGGCGGTGTACAATAAAGGAGAGACCTATTTATATCAACTGAAAGGAATGATGGGAGATGCGTTGTTTTATAAGACAATGAAGCGCTTTTTCAACACCTACCGATTCAAACATCCCACCGATGCTGATTTCATCAGAATAGCCGAAAAGGAGAGTGGCTGGGTGCTGGATTGGTACAATGAATACATGGTGAACAGCACCAAGACCATTGACTACGCCATCGACACTGTCTATCAGCAAAAGTTGGATGCCAATAGCCATGAAATTTCCAATATCATTTCTTTGAAAAAAATCGGTTCGTTTCCGATGCCGTTGGAGTTGGTCATCACCACCCAGCAGGGAGAACAAATTTTATTTAACATCCCCGTTGATTTAATGCGAGTGAACAACGAGCTTCAACGCTCGAAAAATTATCTGGACCCGTGGCGATGGGTTGAAACCACCTATGACCTGGCCTTGCCGGGTAATATCCAATCCATTCAAATAGATCCGCGCAGTGTGGTGGGCGATATTGACCGCACCAACAACCACTGGCCTCGATTGAAGGAATAAAAAAAGGCGACCCGAGGGTCGCCTTTCTCCAAAACCTTCATCCATTATTGTATGGTAATGGTCTTTGTAGTCTCGTCAGGATTTTTATCTGAACAATCAGTACAATCACATCCTTCTTTATAGTATTTCGCGTTTAACCAAATAGTATAAGTTCCCGGAGTATTGAAACTAAAGGTCCATGCATTGTCGCATCGAGTGCCACCCGAAACTGTTGTAACACTGCCACTGCTAGCTCCAGTTGGAGTAGTTACAGAACCATCGTAAGCAGACCATACATAAGCATTGGTTTCCTCACCATCAAAAGTGGCTGTGATACTCTCACCCACTGCAGCGGTAGTTTTGCTCAATTTAAAAGAAGCCGAAGGCTTTTTAGCACAAGCTGCAAAGAACACAATCATTGCAGTAGCTGCAAAATACGTCAAAAAGTTTTTTTTCATTATTTGTTTTTGTTAGTTCTCCTACTCATATGGCTTTTCGGTTTCCGCCTGGAGTTAGGTCTCCAACACCCGCCATTTTTAAAATTGATGAATCAAATATAATGATAAAACTGAACAAAGTCAACTATGATTTTTCATAGTACCCATCCCGCAGAATCGCCAAATGCATAGATCCAGAGAATCTTTAAGCCAAAAAAAAGTCGACCGTTAATACGGCCGACTTTCAATATTGCAATAAGCTCAAACTAGTGTCTAACTTCCCACTTCAAGACTTGAACGGTATCAGACGATTTCAACTCAATCGTATACAATCCATTCGGGAAACGCAAGGCATTCAATGAAATATCATTCCCAAAGCTGCTCATTTGAATAAGCTCTTGATACATTAACTGCCCCAAGCAATTTCGCACCTTCAAGAGCCCATTTCCAGGAGCAAAACCACTTAGGTGAAGTACTGATTGCTCTTGAGTAGGATTCGGATATACAACCATAGACGCTACTGAAGTATCATCAATTCCTACTGTGCCCTGGCAGTTGGTATTGACCACTTGAATTTCATCCACATAAATATTATTGCCATAGCCATTGATACCGGTAAATTTCAATAAAACATTGGCCGATGCGAAACTACCCAGGTCCACGCATTCCTGCCTCCATTCTGTAGCCGTAGGATTGGTAAAATCCAACAAAGAATTGTTGCCCGTAGCTAGTGTTGCGCCTTCCTTGAAATACACCTGTGACCAAGGGCCGTCACAATCCGTGGCTACACTCACTTTAAGACCATCGGTATAGGTGCCACTGTAACGTCGGTGCGCCACCTTAAACTTCAAAGAAAATGAAGTGAAATTGGACAATGCAAACGGAGCGGTAATAAAATCATCTTCCTCACCATCCGCATCGTAATTGTAGCAATCATACTTCAATACACCGCCACCATTGGTAACCGTAGTATGAGCCCAAGTAACTCCTCCATCCGGATTATTCAACTGCCAACCAACATAAGGAAAAGCATTACTGGTAAGATTATTCAAATACGGAACCGCACTCGCTGTGCCTACATCAATCAAAGTGGAAGTAAATGAAACACTGTTATTGGAGGTATTCTCGTCGGTGCTGTTGTTGGGGTTTACAATATTCACGGTGAAGGTATTGTTCCCTGATGTTAAAGTGATGGCTGGAAGATTAACATTCACCGATTGTCCTTGTGCCAGAGCTCCTGTCCAAGGGAATGAATTCAAAGTTCCGCTATTCAATTGATACTGAATGGTGCAAGAATTCAAAGTATTGGCTCCTTGATTCAACAAAGTAACGATAGGATTAGCACTTGCATTACAAGTTGATGCTTCTAACCCACTGATGGCGGTAGCCCCTGCGTCCAAGGCCAAAGGAGTAAACCCATCGGGATAGCCATCCAAGACCAGAACACCCGAGTTCCCGGGATCTAACCACTCCTTTAAACGGGCAGCCGCGCTTGAACCTGCATCCCAAGCAACACCAAATCGCCCATAAGAATCGCCCTGTCCATTCTCTACCGAACCACTGCAAGCAGATCCGCCTCCGTATAACTGTCCAATGATGCGATGGTTTTGATCAAATAATGGAGAGCCCGATGAGCCCGGCTCAGTAATGCCATCATCCCATTGCGACACATTCCAAGTTTGAGCGCCGCCCCAAGTTCCCTGAGAGACGGGATCATCTTCAAAACTAATTTTCTTCAAATCCCCCGATGGATGATGAATGCAAGTAGCGGAACTCACCGTGTTGGCATCACTCGCATCCCAACCTGCATATTGCACATTGTAGCTGGCTGGCGGAATGGAGTTCAACTCGACCAAGCAAAAGTCACTACCCGCATTTTTAGCTCTTAACACACATCCGGAAACGGTCTGGTTAGTTGGACCCGTATTTCCCGTACATCCGGTAGTCTCATGATTGAAAACAAATACCCAACTAGTGGTAGTATTGCCATAACAATGATTAGCCGTTAAAAAATAAGGAGTTCCATCATTTGCTGTATTGTTCACCAATGCACCGGTGCAAGCTGCAAAACCACCATCCAAAATCAAAGCCACCGATCTTTTCTCCACTTGCCAGTCTGCACCAACAGGACAATTCACATTATTGTTACAACTTCCACTGCTACCATAAGGTCCGCGTTGCTCGTCAAAGTGGCTCATTAACACAGGGCGATAGCCATGTACGATTTTTCCAATTTCCAATTCCACTTCACCCATCAATTCAATGGGTACCATAAGCTCCAAAACCGCTCTATCTGTTGACAAAACAGTAGTACCTAAAACGTTGGCTTCATTGTTATTTTTTTCGTTGAAAGCACCAATGAATTCAGTTCGATCTACGCTCCAAATAAATAGAGAAGACCCCTTAACCAATCGATATTTTGATAGAACAAAATTCATAGAACGTGCTCCAGGGCAAGCGATGCCCAATTGCCAAATGGCCAGTCCATTTTCTGCATCTACTTCCCAAATACCGTCATTGAGTCCGAACTGAACATCGAATTCAACACCAAAGCGATAAGGCAAACGTTTATCTTGGTCAGTGATGGCATCTTCCATTGACAAATAATTCATATCAATCGGATCCGTCTCGATAAAAGGGATCTGATCATTCAAGGTTTTGTCCAACCAACGGGAGGGTTCTCCTCCAAAACTCACTTGACCAAAGGCGCTGCACAATTGAACGCCAAATAATAAAAAGAATACAATTTTCTTCATTGTTTTGATTTATGATTTGCTAAAGTAGACAAAAGATGATTGAAAAAGGGTGCATCGAAAAAGGATTAACATACCATTCTTCCGCTGCCAATCAACTCATTTTGTTGATACCAAGCGGCAAACTGTCCTCTCGCCACAGCACGTTGCGCCTGCCAAAAAACAATATACACACCATTGGCTAATTTGATCATCCATGCCTTTTCCAAAGGCTGTCGATAGCGAATTCTGATATCAATCAGTTTTTTCTCCTCTAAGCCGAAAAATGCATCTTTATCCTGAAGCCAAGATTGCTCTTCATCTGGAATGAAAATCACTGAACGAAACAGGGCCACATGGTGCTCTCCCTCCCCGACATAAACGGTATTGGTGGTGGTATCTGTTGCTAAAATGAAAAGCGGCTCTTTAAAACCACCTAGCTTTAAACCCTTTCTTTGTCCTACCGTGAAATAATGAGCTCCTGTGTGCTTCCCCACCCATTTGCCTTTCATGGATATCCAATTGACAGAGCGTGAAGCATGCAACAATTGCTCTTCAGAAATATCTTGAGTCTGCAAAACCAAAGCTTTTTCATTTGCCTCAAAATCCTCGGGGGTGATCAAAATAATATTCCCCTCTTTTGGCGCTAATTGTTGTTGTAAAAAAACAGGCAACTTTACTTTCCCCACGAAACATAGGCCTTGAGAATCCTTCTTATTAGCGGTAGGTAAATCAATCTCTGCCGCTATTTTTCTGACTTCTGATTTCTGTAAATGTCCAATTGGAAATAAGGCTTTGGCCAACTGCTCCTGGTTCAATTGACATAAAAAATAACTTTGGTCTTTATTGTCATCCGCTCCAGCGATGAGATGGTAAATCGTTCCGTTTTCAGAGGCAGATTCTTTTCTTTGGCAATAGTGCCCTGTCGCCACGAAGTCAGCGCCCAATTGTTCGGCAGCCTTTAAAAAAACATCGAACTTTATCTCCCGATTGCACAAAATATCCGGATTGGGTGTGAAACCGGATTCGTACTCTGAAAACATGTACTGAACAATTCGCTCATGGTAAGCTTTGCTGAGATCGAGTACTTGAAAAGGAATTCCTAAATGATTGGCTACCAGCATCGCATCATTGCTATCGTCTATCCATGGGCATTCTTGATTGATCACCACAGACTCGTCATGCCAATTGCGCATGAATATGCCAATCACCTCATATCCCTGCTGCAATAATAAATGCGCCGCAACGCTGGAATCTACCCCTCCAGACAAACCCACCACAACGCGTTTCCCTTCCATAAGACAAAACTATCGAAAAAAAACTTCCGCTGAGGCAACCCATTTTATTTTTTTCGTCATTCATTTGTGTTGTGGAGAAAACTAAGTTGCTAAATGATTTGTTAGCGGGCTGCGTTCAAGGAGAACGGAGGTCTCAACAATTACTTTACACGATGTTTTCAGGAAAGATGAAAGCGGTATGTTTACGTTATTTGAAATCTAGGGAAGACGCAGAAGATCTTTTGCAAGAGGGTTTTATCAAAGCTTTTCAAAATATACATCAATATAAATTTGAGGGAAGTTTTGAAGGGTGGTTGCGAAGAACATTCGTCCATGTATGTATTGATTGGATCAGAAAGCAAAAAAATAAAGGTTGGAATACTGAGTTCAACGATCAAAAACATGACCAAAAAGAAGATACTGAGGAAATAGAGGAAATTACATTGCCTGAAATTACTCCTGAACAGATATTGGAATCCATGGATCAATTGAGCCCTGTATACCGAACGGTATTCAATCTGATTGCTTTTGAACAATTCAGTCATCAGGAAGTAGCGGATCAATTGGGTATCAGTGTTGGCACCTCCAAGAGCAATTACTCCAAGGCAAAAAGAAACATTCAGCGAATTTTACTAGATTTGAATGCAAGAAAATGAAGAAAGAACAATTTGAAGAACAACTAAGAACCACCTACGAAAAGTATGAGGGAGCTGTGCATCCTTCTACCTGGAGCAAAATTGAGAGCGGTCTTTCGCATTCAGGTGGTGGCTATAAATTCGGAAAATCGGGGATAATATTAGGATCCGCATTGATGATTGGTGCTCTGAGCCTTACCTTATGGTGGAATTCTAAATCTACCAACCCATCGAACACCCCCGACTCTACGGATCAACTTGCATTTTTAGAAGGGCCCAACCAGCCCTCACCAAGCGACGCAGCAACTGCCGAAAATCATTATGCAAACAGCCCTAATACAACTACAAATTCAGAGGATATTGACCTAATTGATATGCATGTTGATCAGTCATTTTCTAACGGAAATCATAATGCTGCACTATCCTCTGACCGAGGCAATTCAAAAGCATCCAACGCTCAGAAAAATGGTTTTGAAATTTCTCAAAACACCACCGCTTTGGGAGGACAGAAAAGCCAAGATGGATCATCCACTGTAGTCAATTCAACCACCAAGAGTTTGAGCAATGTGCGCCAAACTTGTGCAGGAACTGAAGTCAGTTTCAAACCGCAAAGCGGCCCGAGTGATGGGAGCTATTTATGGAATTTTGGAGATGGCGCTTTTAGCAGTGAGCATAACCCCAAGCACCGCTTCTTAAAGCCCGGCACCTATGAGGTTTCATTATCGGTAACGGACAATAAAAACGCACAAATCAACACGGTAAACATGAGTGAAACCATCACCATTTTACCCAACCCTACAGCTGATTTTGATTGGGCCTTTATCAATGGCTCAAAAGAAGCGCCCACGGTTGAAATCAAGAATTTGTCGAGCAACGCAATAAATGCACAATGGAATTTTGCAGACGGTACCCAATCCAGTGAAGTGCACCCCATTAAATCCTTTACCAACAAGGGAAGTCATTCAGTGATGATCACTGCTATCAATGAGTATGGCTGCAAAGATCAAAGAATCAAATACATCAACATCAATTCAGACTACAATCTGAACGCCCCAGGTTACGTGCATTGTGGAGAAGGGTTTATGCCAGAAGGACTTTTGAGTGCAAAAGGGAAAATCACATTGACGATTTATGATGGTACCAAAAAAATCTTCGAAACCAAGAGCAACAAGACGCCATGGTATTGTTCAGATGCAGCTGGAAACAGGGTGGAGCCCAACAAACAGTATCCCTGGATTGCGATAATCCATGACACCAAAACAGGAGAAGATCGCTATTACAGTGGTGCTGTTTTAGTAAAACCATAGTACCTTAACCAAACCCTATATATCTAGTAAAAAGCACCTCCGATTTGGGGGTGTTTTTTTTACAGAAATTCATCTTCTGAGCAACCACTTTCTTTGTATTTTCGTCTGCTAATAAAAGAACCGATTTTTGTGCTATGAAAGAACTAAAATTAATCCTCATTGCATTCGTATTTACCCTTCCCAAGCTCGCTTTTGCTCAACCCGTTGTTATGACCAATGGAACAGTAAACGTGTGCGGAGGCACCTTGTATGATGATGGAGGCGAGGCTGGCGCTCCTTACAGTGCTGCGGATTATACCATGACATTATGTCCGAGCAATCCAGGTGATGTAATCCAATTAACCTTTACCGCGTTTGCATTGCAAACCAATGTCAATCCCAATAATTCTGATTACATCACCTTTTACGATGGAAACAGTACAGCTGCCCCTTCATTGGGTAGCTACACCGGAAATGCGCTTCAAGGATACCAAGTCACAGGCACAGTCAACAATGCGACTGGCTGCTTGACCATTGTGTTCTCTGATAATGGGCCTGCCAATACCACTTCTCCAGGATTTGAAGCGGAAATCATTTGCACCACGCCTTGTGCCAATCCAACATCTAACATTTCGATAGTCGGAATGAATGTAGCCAATCCCGCCGCTCCCAGTGTTTCTATTTGCATCGGAGAATCTTTAACTTTCAGCGGACAAGGCTCTGCTCCACAACCCGGATTTCAAATAACCAATTACATTTGGAATTTTGATGATGGCGCTCCGATAGTCAATGCAGCCGTTCCCGGAGTGAACACAGAATCACACACTTTCAACGAGCCCGGTGAATATCTTGTCAGTTTGGTCGTGCAGGATGATAATGGCTGTCAAAGCCTGAATCTATTGCCTGTTCAGGTGTTGGTGTCCACCATTCCCCTTTTCACTGGACTCGAAGACCAAATTGGAACAGGAGTGACTTGCTTCGGGGAATTAATCACTTTGGAAGGAACCTATGAAAGTGTCACATGGACGGCTCTGCCTCCACAAGTAGTGGCTGGTGAAACCTATCTAGCGGATGGTGCAGGATTTTCCTATTCCAGCTCTCTAGATTTCGACTTTTTTGAGGCAGGTGCTACTCTAACAGATTGCGCTGACCTTCAAAGTATTT
>Ga0169931_10012920_pt1 | contig 11490 bp, 13 predicted proteins | sample Kivu_15m_20L_FD_129675 | JGI IMG/M metagenome (GOLD analysis project Ga0169931, IMG submission 129675) | Freshwater microbial communities from Lake Kivu, Western Province, Rwanda to study Microbial Dark Matter (Phase II) - Kivu_15m_20L... | ecosystem: Environmental > Aquatic > Freshwater > Lake... | reverse complement strand
TGTTCATGCAACTTTTCTCGAAATAGGTTAATCTCTTTCATAGGGGGTTTTATTTGTGATGTGGTTATCTTTTATAAAACCCCTTTCTGCCTACTTTTGCAACTTTTTGTCCTGTACTAAGGTAGTCGAAGTGAAAACCACAATGATCAAATGTTGCTAAAGTTTAGTCTTCAGTACTGCCTCACTCAAAGCAACCCACTGAGCAACATCTAGATCCTCGGCTCTTACCTGCCCATTAATTCCCATTGATTCCAAAATCAGAACTAACTGATCGCGATCTATTTCGGAAGTTAAATTGTTGCGGAGCATTTTGCGTTTAGTCGCAAAACCAAGTGTGAGTAGACGATCTAAGAACTTAGGATCGCTTGCAGCAGTAATTGGTGGACGCGGAATGATGCGGACAACTGCCGAGTTAACCTTGGGAGGCGGATAGAAAGCAGTCGCAGGAACATCGCAAATAAACTGACATTCTGCCAGATATTGAATCTTAACACTGAGAGCATTGTAAGCTTTATGTCCTGCTTTTGCAGCTAAGCGATCGCCGATTTCTTTTTGAACCAATAGAACAATTTGTTCAAACTGTTGCACTGGTTCGGCGAGAGTTCCCAATAGTTTTTTGAGGATTTCGCCTGTAATGTTGTAAGGAATATTGGCGATTACCTTATTAGTATGCGCTGGAAGTTGAATCTCCAAAATGCTCCCTTCAATTAGTTGAAAATTCTTTTGGGTCATGGTCTTACGCAGCTTTTCGCAAATATCCCAATCAATTTCCACAGCAGTCAGGGATTCAACTAATGGCAACAGTAAACGAGTGAGATTACCAGTACCAGGACCAATTTCTAAAATGCGATCGCTTGGTTTCAATTGCCCCGCCCGTAAAATTTTATTCAATACGTCATCACTACGTAACCAATGCTGCCCAAATTGTTTGCGCGGGCGAATAGTTTTGCTAGGGACATAGATAGGCTTGTCGGGATTGGTCATTGCGATCGCACAAGTAGATCCAAATTTGCAAGGTTGCACCTCAAGGGGGGACAACCTCGCAAATTTGAGGTAATTTATTAGTGATAATAGCTGAGAATCATCAAATTATTTTCGCTAAGCCCTTAGCGCTGAATGTGGCAAGCCCATCTCCTTCGTTTACAATTCGTCACGCTAGCTCCAGAGATGTTGGGCATGTATCCGATATCTTGACGGAGAGCTTTTATCGGCATACCGATCACCCAGTTAACTTTTTACAGCGCTACTTTACGAATCTGGTATATCCACTTTTGCGTTACGGCATCATGCTTGATCTCAGTAGTCGTTTTGGCGATAAGGCAACTTGCTATGCTTGTCTTGTAGCTACCCATCCTGTTAATAAATTTCAAGCGATCGCCTCTTTAGAAATTTGTATGCGTTACGTACCTGTCAAAAACTATCGAGAATTTTGGCTAGGGCGTGAAATGAAGCAATATCCCTATGTGTTTAACCTAGCAGTACATCCACAATGGCGGCGACAGGGCGTAGCCAAGCAACTCTTGCTAGCAGCAGAGCAAACCGTAAAACAATGGGGATTTTCGCGGCTGTATATACATGTACTTGAGGACAATCAACCTGCTCGCAGTCTATACAATCGCATTGGCTATCGACTACATAGCCAAGAAGGTGCTGTCAAGTATTGGCTAATGGGACAACCAAGAAGATTTTTACTGCACAAAAGGTTTTAACCCAAGAAGTGAGTGGCGGCGCTTCGCGCGGCGCAAATGGCGCAAAATGGTAAAAATCGCAGAGCGACTTTTACCATTTATAGCTGTAATGCCTAACTTGGAGATCAAGTTACAATATAGATGTGCTGAAGTAATTTATCAGGAGTACATCTGCCAACTATGACCATCGCAACCGATATCGATACCTCCACGGATCTCAATCTCACTCAGAGAGAGCAAGACCAAAGCTATCAAATAGCACAAGCAGCCGCGATCGCCGCAGATGATCGCAAGGGAGAAAATATCGTTTTGCTGGCGATCGGTGAAGTGTCGAGTTTGGCGGAGTATTTTGTCATTGCATCGGGATTTTCTAAGGCGCAAGTACGGGCGATCGCAGATATGGCTGAAGAATCAATCTTTGAAAAATTTGGACGTAAGCCTAGAAACATTGCAGGAGAGCAGGATGGCACATGGATTTTGCTAGATTACGGTGATGTGATCGTCCATGCAATGATGGCTCAAGAGCGTGAATATTATGACCTAGAAGCATTTTGGGGTCATGCACCGAAGCTTGAAGTGTTTTTGCCAGAGCCTGAAGACTAATCAGCTTAATTTGAAAACCCTTACGGGATCAGTGTTTGGGTTCACAAAAATGCTTCACATTTTCGTGAATTGATGCGCCCCTATCAAAAACAAAAAGTAGAGCCACGCTTAGCGTGGCTCTACTTTTTGTTTTTGATGTTAATTAACACGTCAGACAAGCGATAATTAACAAATCTCGTTTACATTTGGACATATTAAAATTTTATGAAGGTTGGCGATCGCGTTCGTGTCAAAACAGCATTAAATGTTTTCCATCATCCTGAACACAAAGGTAAATCCTTTGATATAGCAGGAATGGAAGGCGAAATTGTCCGTGTGCATACGGAGTGGAATGGTCGCCCGATCAGTCCCAACTATCCCTATGAGGTGAGATTTACACCAAAATTTGTAACCCATTTAGGCGATCACGAAATAGAATCAATTAGTTAAGATTCCAAGGATATACAAAAGAGCGGCTAAGCTACTCTTTTGTATATCCTTGGAATCCAAATAAATCGCTACCATTGGTTTGTATATATGGAAGCAACAATTTTTAGCATTGTCTTTGCGATCTTAAGTGGTACTTATATCTATCGTTCCTTTCGGATTATCGAAGAAGGTCACATTGCTCTGGTTGAAAGGTTTGGGAAGTACCAAAAGACAATGGAACCAGGAATTAACATTGTTCTCCCATTTATAGATCGTGTCTCCTTGATTAAAAGTGCGCGTGAGCAGGTATTAGAGCTTCCACCTCAGCCCTGCATGACCTCCGATAATGTTAGTGTCAATGTTAGTGGTGCAATGTATTGGCAAATTGCTGATCTTCAAAAAGCTCGTTATAACATTGAAAATGTCGATCAGTCTTTACAAATCTCTCTTTCAACTCAAATCCAAACTCAAATTGGTCGCTGTGAACTAGATAATATTATCGGTGGTCAGGATCGGATTAATGGCGAAATTTTAGCGGGAATTTCTGGTGATACCCAAGACTGGGGAATCAATGTCTTGCGCGTCAGACTGGGCGAAATCACGATTCCCAATTCTGTACTTCAGTCGATGGAAAAACAAAAAGCTGCCGAGATTGAGAAAAAGGCAATGATTTCATTATCTGAGGGTGTGAAGACTTCAGAAATTACGAAGGCTGAGGCTGAAGCTCGCTCTAATCGCGTATTGGCTGAATCGGAGCGTCAAGTGCAGTTAGAACAAACTGAGGCGATGGCTCAGTCGATTGAGCGAATTGCCAATGCGATCGCCAAGCATCCGAATGGCAAGGAAGCAGTGCAGTATTTGTTAGCCCAACAATATCTAGAAATGGGACAGGCGATCGGTGAGAGTCCAAGCAGTAAAGTTTTATTTATGGATCCAGATTCCATTCCTGCGGCTCTTCAATCTCTACTAGCAATGACCGATCGCAAACTCCCTGAAAAAATAAATGAGCAGATCTCTAAAAAACCTTTTGGTGAAAGTACAAATATTTCCCCCACGTTACGCAATTTGCCTGAAATTAAGCCATTCAACCCACCACTTGATAGTGAGAATGGTGATCCAAGTTCTAATTAGTTGCTCCAGAAGAACTTTTAAAGGGCTTGCGAAGCAAGCCCTTTAAAAGTTCTTCTGGTTTTAGGGAAAGCTCAAAGCCAGAATGTCACCCCTTACGCGATCGAGTAGTATCAGTGTGGCGTCTCATTCTATCCATTTGAGGCAAAAGCAGGTATCTGATTTTGCTGTATAGGCATTGGGCAAGACAATAGCTCAACCCATACCTCTAAGGCGGTACAACTCAAAATTCCTGAGTGACAGCGTAAAGGCTTATTTTTATTTCAATTGCCTCCTTACTGCTCGCAGATGAATCCCATTGAATTAGAGTGGTTGCATTTAAAGCGTGACCATCTTGCTGGGCAAATGTTTGACTCTGAAGACAATTTAATTTGGGGTATAGAAGATGCTCTGCTTTCCCGTTACGATTCCCCTGGCTTGGATACTTCATATTTTGAGTTTTCTTATGCCTAGCTACTTATAAAAAGTCTCAAGGATACCAACTTAATGCTAGGTAAATCTATTAAGGTTACCATCAGCCATTGATCATAATGTTAATGCTGACTCGATTGTTGGGGTTTGAAAGAACATAAGTCTTGACTCTATGTTTTCTGAATGAGGCGTTCCTTGTACTCTTTGTAAATCAGAAATGGAGCGAATCAACCAAACTAAATTATGGTAACTAGTCAGGCTTAAAAAATGGGGATTTTTTAGGTCTGACTAGTTACAAAAGAGACTTGTAAAAGTCGAAGCTTAAGTTGATATGTTAAAGTTGAACCAAAGGATCTCTCGGAATTACTATGCAAAGCACCCAAGCGCTGATTTTAACCGATGCTCCCACACCTCAACTTCCTGCCACAACTAAACTCAGCCTCCCCGACCATACGCAACTACCCGACTCAGACGGAACCTTTGTGAAAAATTTTCAGGAACATCCGCAAAGCATTGTTTTAACTAGCTCCATTGAGCCAATCTTACAAAAACTCCACCCTGACGGACATTACTGCATTGGACAGGATAGCGGTATCTACTGGCGATTAACCGAGCCAGCCGAAAAAGGAGCAGAGGCTCCAGACTGGTTTTATGTTCCCAACGTACCACCGCTTCTTGATGGAGAATACCGTCGCTCCTATGTGTTATGGAAAGAAGTTGTTGCCCCCTTAATCGCCATTGAGTTTGTTTCTGGTAATGGTTCTGAAGAACGTGATGCCACACCTCCTAGCGAAACCGATAAGGTAGGCAAGTTTTGGGTATACGAACAAGCAATTCGCATTCCCTTTTATGCCATTTTTGAAGCTAAGAAAGCTTCCGTTGAGGTTTATCATTTAGTTGATGGACGGTATGAGAAGTTAATGCCCAATGAACGTGGACATTATCCGATCGCTGCGATGGGTGTCGAACTTGGGCTCAAAGAAGATGCGGGTCTGCCTTGGTTACGCTGGTGGGATCAGACTGGTAATTTATTACTAACTGGCGATGAAAGGGCTTTACGTGCAGAAGCGATCGCTGATCAAGAACGTCTTGCTAAACAACAAGCTGAGCAAAAACAACAACAAGCTGAGCAAAAAGCTGAGCGACTTGCTGCAAAGCTGAGAGCGTTAGGAATTGATCCTGATGAAGCTTAGGGAGAGAAAATCAAGAAATTAAAGTTACCACCATAAGCCAATCAGGGCGAGATTAGCCTCGATGTAACTTGTGCCTTCAGTTGGCTGGACTTGGTGCTGACTCGCGAGATGTTCTCTTAGAGAATCCAAATCGATATTGTTTTGGGCGATCGCCTTCGTTAACTTGTCCTTGATTGGTTTGAGAACTAGCCGAATCTGCATCGCCCGAATTGAGTCAGGTGCATGATCTTCGACAAGGACGTGGCTTTGTAATAGATTAATGGATTTGAGATTTTGTTGGGTAGCGATCGCGATAATTTCCTTACTCACTTCATCCACAAATTGACGATTTACATACTTCAGTACTACAGGCTCTAACAAAAACATCACCTCATCCTGTTCAGAGACTTTTTCGATTAGCGATCGCCACCGCAATGACTCTAGAGCATTAATTAATTCTGAGCCAGAGGTTTGCAAATTCATCTGCGATCGCAAAGTTGAGAGGGATACAGGACGATGCTTGATCGCTAGCCAGTACAGCACATCTTTTTCTAGTTTGGAGAGGCGTTCAAACTGTTGATAGAGAAGCGTGCGTAGCACATCACCTAGAGCAAGGGCTGTCTGTTTGAGAAATTCCGAAACATTACCGTTAAATAATTCCTGAATTGTCCCCGCCACAATTCTCAAAGCTGAAGGATTACCCCGATATTGTTGCACTAGAGCATCTAATCCATTTTCGGAACCTGTAAAACCTCTCGCTCTCAGTAATTCAAAGGCTCCTTGTCTCTGTAATCCATTTACTTTGTAATAGCGAATCGGTTGATCTTCCCCTTGGTGCATGGAGATTTCTTTGGGTTGTTCGCGCCCAATCAAAATCAAAGAGCTTTGATGCCGCTCAGAACCAACACGCTGTAATAATTCGGCATGGGCTTCGCAACCTTGGCGATAGACCCCTACCAATTCCCCATCTTGCAGCGTCGCTTCAAAGTCATCTAGTACAATCAAACACCGCTTTTGGCGCAAAACTTCCAACAAGTCAGAAATGCCACAACCAGTTTGCTGTGAACTATTGAGAAATTGCAACAGATCAGCAATTAACTGTGCGGTCGGCTGTGCGCCTCGCAGCGATCGCCAAATAAAGCAATCAAACTGCGATTGCATATTTTCGACTAGTTTCACGGCAAGAGCCGTCTTCCCAATGCCACCCATCCCACAAATTGCCAAGAGATGACAGCGATCGCGCGCAATCCATTGCTCTAGTTTGGCTAATTCTTCGGTACGTCCATAAAAAGTTTGAATATTCGGAGCCTCGCCCCAATCAGCAAAATTTGGCCCTAAATTAACCTGAGAGTCGGCGGCTGGACTATGTAGATTTTGGCGTTGAGTTTTATAACCCTTAGCCTCTAGCCATTCAGGTACTTTTTCCCAACGTAAAGTGTTAAGCGGCTGATCAGCGATCGCCTCAAGCGATCGATATAAACCCTTATTTAACTCCACCCGCAACGCCCCCGAAGTCCAAGCTAGCTTAAAGGCTAGTTGTCCTGGACGATAACGACACAGCAACCCACGCAAACAAGCCTTTTCAAAGGGCTTAATTTCCTTGCCACTAACAACTTGTAAATCAGCGTAAAGCCGATTTAAGTCCCAATTTTGAGCAGCTTCGAGGAACAGCCCTTCAATATGGTCATTGTCAGATAACATGACAGGATATGGCGGCGAGCGATCGCATAGATGTGTGTCGTGTGCATCGATAAGATACATCAATATATTTATCGATTTATCTGGATCGTAACAAAAAAAGCGATCGCTAGAGATATTACGATTTTCAAATGAGTGCGGACTCATTTGAAAATCAAAAACAAGCATTGTCAGGGTTTTGAGTTTTTATTTTGCCGTAGGCAAAATGAAAACTGCAATAATGCTTAAAGTGGCTGATAGTTTCAGGCTCAGACCCGTATAAAATCATCTTGTAGTGTTACCACAAAACTCGTGACTAATACCAAAGTACAAAATGAATATGCCATTTGTACTTTCAAAACCCTTACAGGGTTTGGTTTTTAATTCACAGAAGTGTCGCCAAACTTCTGTGAATTGGTATATAGCCTGTATCAGGCTAGTGAAGTACAGGTTTGTTTCCCCGCCTTCGGCGGGGAAACAAACCTGTGTACCTCGCTTGATTGAAAAACGCAATAACTTATAAATAATTAAATAAAGAACTATATTTTTTGACGGTGCGGCGGAGTCACGCCATCAAAAATTAATTTTTTATTTTACGGCGAAGCCCTTAAACGACTAATACTAAACTGAGTGCCGTTTAACTATGTTAAGTAAGCTGCAACAACTAGGAACAGATGCAGATGGTCGCTATGCTAGCGATGACGAACTGCAATTTATGGATACCTATATCTCCTCTTTTGACTCGCGGGTTGAAGCTTATCGCCGCATTAAAGCTGTCGAGAGAGAAATTGTCGATACTGTTTTGATCAAACTAAAAACATCCTATCCCAAATTGCTTTTCCCAAAGGGGGAAGACATGCAAAGCAAGTGGAAGCAAGACACCTTAAGAGTTTTACGCCATTCTGCTATGACTGTTTTATTAGATGACCCAGAACTTTTGCGGCAACAGTTTTTGTATTGGTTCCAAACAATCATGCAAGCCTTTGGCGCACAGGAAGCCTGTAACATTACCTATCTAGTAATGCAAGATGTGGTTAAGGAGCTTCTACCCAAAAATGTTGCTGATTTGTTATGCCCCATTCTGGAAATAAATCGAGATTTACTGGGATCTCAGCCAAAAAGCTGACACAAAAGGGAGAGATTATAAGCATCTTCTCCCTTTTGTGGTTTTTTACATTGTTATACAATAAGTTTGCAAAAAAATTACAGCCTAAGTGTGAGGAGTTAGAGCTTACCTAGCTCATTAGTGATTATGGGGAAAATTAATTTTGTACCATGGCAAGCACGGCTTCGCTTCCTAGTTTTAACGTTTCTAGGATTTGCGATCGCAATGATGATCAATTTTCCTTTTTGGGCGTTGGCTCAGACTCCTGACAGTAATGCTAGTAATACTGCTAGCAACACAATTGAGCAATTACCCCCACCAAGTCAGCCGCCGATCAGACCATCTAATGGCAATGAACTAAGAGGTATTTGGCTGACTAATGTCGATAGTGATGTTTTATTCTCGACCCAAAAACTTGAAAGAGCAATCAAAAGATTAAAACGTTTAAACTTTAATACCCTATATCCAACGGTTTGGAATCGTGGATACACACTCTACCCCAGCAAAGTTGCTAAAGATCAGTTTGGCGTAGAGGTATATCCTGAATCTGGCTTGCAAGAGCGAGATATGCTGTCAGAAGCGATCAAATTTGGACATGAACAGAATTTTGCTGTAATTCCCTGGTTTGAGTATGGCTTAATGACCGAGGAAGGCTCGGAGCTAATGCGCCAACATCCAGACTGGGTCACCCAGCGTAGAGATGGCTCCCATCTTTTCTTGCATGGTGAAAATAATCAACATCGCCTTGCTTGGCTCAACCCTGCACACCCTGAAGTCCAAAAATTTCTCACAGATTTAATTGTAGAAGTGGTCACCAAATATGATGTTGATGGCATTCAGCTTGACGATCATTTTGGAATGCCCGTAGAACTTGGCTACGACAATTACACGATCGCTTTATACAAGAAAGATCATTTCGGACGGCTACCACCTGAAGATTTTAATGATCCCTCATGGATGAAATGGCGTGCTAAGTACATTACAAATTTAATGCGAAAAATCTCTAAGGCTGTTAGGGCGATCAAACCCAATTGCCTAGTTTCTTTGTCTCCTAATCCAAAAGACTTTTCTTATAAAAAATACTTGCAAGATTGGTATAGCTGGGTCTATCTCAATTATATTGATGAACTAATTGTGCAGGTATATCGAGATGATATTAGCAACTATATAAGTGAGTTATCACGACCAGAACTACAGGAAATTCGCCAGAAAATTCCTGTAGCTGTAGGGATTTTGACGGGGCTTAGAGTTCAAAATGTTGATATGCGCCAAATTAAAGGTCAAGTCAAAATTGCGCGTGAGCTTACCCTTGATGGTTTCTCATTTTTCTTTTATGAGACCTTAGGCAATCGCGATGCATCCTTTGAGACGCTCTTCTTTACACCCGCAACCCGTCCAGATTTAAGAAATATTGTTTCTAGTTAAGCTAAAAAGCGGCGCTTCGCGCCGCTTTTTAGCTTTTAGTCATGCCAATGGCGAAAAATGGTAAGAATCGCTCAGCGATTCTTACCATTTTTCGCTTTCGTCGAATTGACGTTTAGTTAGAAATGCTGTGATCTTATCAATAGATATTTGAGGATTCTCGAAGTGAATATTGTGACCACACTTAGGGATAATTTCTAGTTGTGAATACTTGCATAACTGTTTCATTTGACGGTTTATTTGCACAAACTTAGGATCTAACTCACCTGCAAGTAACAACAACGGAACCTGATTTTCTGGTAATTTCTCCCATAATGATGGTTGCATTCCAGTACTAAGATTGCATAGAGACTTAGCTAGTAATGCAGGGGAATTATTTAACCTTTGCTCTAGCATCTGGGCAAAATTTGGATGCGATCGCAAGGTGGCAAAAATAGGCTGTTGATACCAATTTTCCAGAAATAATCTCAAATCACCAGCTTCTAGGGTTGCTGCTAATAGCCGATCCTTGGCGAGACGATCGCCCCTCTCTTGATCTGTTTGTAAGCCTGCGGATGCAGATTCGAGGATTGTCCTACAAAAATATTGTGGGAAATGGATTGTTAAATATAAAGCTACCCTTCCACCCATAGAGTATCCTACTAAAAAACAGCGATCCACACGAAGTAAATCCAAAAATTTGATGACAAAGTTGGCGGTGGACTGTATTGTGTAGTAGTCATCTTGATCAATTTTTGGATCTATGACCCTAGTTTGACCATGCCCTAGTAGATTGATCGCAACGCAGTAAAATTGTTTAGACAAAATTGCGATCACCTCCTTAAACTCTGAGAGATCACCCATAAATCCATGCAAAAATAAAATTGTGGGATCGCTGGAATTTCCCTCTGAGAGGTAACTCAAACAATAATTATCAATTTGCAACTTGAGTACCATCATCAAATAATGCAAGCGAGACTATGAACGAACAGGAAATTCTGCAAGAAATCGAGACTGCCAGAGATTTAGAAGCAACATCTCTATATCTTAGTGAACTACAAATGCGGGTAGTTCCTGAAGAGATTGGTAAATTGAAAGATTTAGTGTGGCTGTATCTCAGTGAAAATAACTTGATTTCTCTGCCAGAAGCGATCGCAAATTTACAAAGGCTCACATGGCTACATCTAGAATCCAATCAACTGCCAAAAATTCCTGAGCCAGTGATGCAGCTAAAACATCTCACAGTACTAAATTTAGCCGAGAACCAGATTACCAGTTTGCCATCGGATATTAGCCGACTATCCAATCTAGCCAGATTAGATATTAATCAAAATCTTTTAACAAACTTGCCCTCAGAAATTGGTTTTCTTAAGTTTTTAACTTGGCTTGATTTGAGTGAAAATAAACTCGAAAAATTACCTATAGAAATTGCTAATCTCACAAATTTAAATGAGTTAGATTTGCGAAAAAATAATCTAACTACTTTGCCAGAAGAAATTTGTGATCTCACAGCACTAAGGCACTGGTCAGCTAATGAGGGATAGGTGCTGAAACGTCCATTTCAAGCCGATAAAAAAGGCGGAAATACGTCGATCACGTTTTAGATGACCAGTGCCAGCACTAACTGATCTATATCTTGGCAATAATCAACTGAGTGATCTGCCATTTGAATTTGGTAATCTTAGAAATCTTACAGAATTAGACTTGTCTTACAACCAACTAACTCACCTTCCTGCTAGCATTACTAATCTCAAGAAGCTTGTACGCTTAGATTTAAGAGGTAACTCCATTGACGCATCTTCTTTAAGTAATTTGAAACATGGCATGATTTTAATCTAAAGCCGAAAGATGATAAGCAGTGCATTGCACTGCTTATCATCTTTCAGCTAGAGAAGTA
>Ga0169931_10012919_pt1 | contig 11491 bp, 9 predicted proteins | sample Kivu_15m_20L_FD_129675 | JGI IMG/M metagenome (GOLD analysis project Ga0169931, IMG submission 129675) | Freshwater microbial communities from Lake Kivu, Western Province, Rwanda to study Microbial Dark Matter (Phase II) - Kivu_15m_20L... | ecosystem: Environmental > Aquatic > Freshwater > Lake ... | reverse complement strand
TCGTCTTTGTCTGAGCTCTACAAAGCCAAGAAAGAGAGATAAGCTGGGATCATATAGCAGACAAAACTGGTTATGAGTGAGTGGGTTTGAATGATGGGGCTGAGAATGACTATAACGATGAAGACACCCAAAGCGAGAATGCTGGGCTTGAGCTTGTATTTGTCTTCGAGGAAAACGAGTCCGGGCAATCTATCGAGGGTGGTCAGTCTAAGCCAGTCTGGAATCTTGTTGAGAGCTTACATTATATTATATTTAAATCATTAAAAGAGAAGCGGCGTAAACTAAAATCTAATATCAACATACAGAATCAGCAAAATATCTTCGAGATAATAAAAACCATCATAAATATCAGTTTTTATATTATATTTTGCCAATTTATGATAAATTAGCCATATTTAGCTATCAAAAATAAATTGAAAACATAAATAGTTTATGTTCATTTTTATGATTATGTGTTTTTAGTTATACTCCATAGTTTTAAACTATTTTATGCGATGTTTGGATACCCTAATTATTCTTGATATAGTATGTGGGCGTTGACCAGAAAAGTTCTCGCCAAGCCAGTTTCTCTTTTGCTAAGAATTCGTTTCCCTTGCTCCTCCCTCCCTTATGTACAACAACATCCATTTCTTTTATTATTTTTTACTTATATAGATGTAGAACGAAGAAGCTCCCCAAGAGCAAACCGTCAAGTGCCTTTCAGCCAAGGTAACTACTTCATCACTCAGGAAGTCAAAAATCTAAAAAGACCAGAGTTTGAAGCAAACCCTGATCTCTACTATCCTACTGAAACTTTCAAAAAGATGGGGCTTAGTCGATCCCAATGTAAGTGCGGACACTACTATTGGCGCGCCAGCGAGTCACAAACCACTTGCGGAGACTCTAAGTAAGGTATATACTATTCAGTTGCCGAGGATAATACAGCTTCATTGGCAAGGGTTGTGGAATCGGTCTGGAGAAAAAAATAACCTACAGCGAAGCTTGGGATACTTTTGAACGCTCGCTCACAAGTGCTCGCATTCCATGCAAAAAGATCGATAGATACCCTGTAATTGCTCGTTGGCGTAACGATGTTGATTACGTGGCCGCAGGTATCTTTTGTTTCCAACCTTACTGTGTCACTGGATAAATGGATCCTCCCGCCAATCCACTCATCTGTCCTCAGTTCTGTCTCAGATTCAACGATCTTGACAACATCGGACTGACTGGCCGACATTTTTCAGGTTTTGTCATGATGGGCATACAAGTGTTCAACAAACCCGGGTAATTCATATTTTTCAAGGACGAATGTGTGGAGTTCAACTACAGATGGCTTACTTAGTAGCTCAAGATTGACCCTAAAGAAATCACTCTTATTGAAGATATTTGGGCAGGAGGCGGTAATCTCGGTCCTTGTGTCGAATACTTCGTCCATGGACTCGAACTGGGTAACATGGTGTTCATGCAATACCGTTACGATCATAAAGGCAACACCGAATAGCTTCCAGTAAAGGTCATTGATGTGGGTATTGGTCTCTAGCGAGTCCCCTGGCTGCTCAATGGTTCTTTCACTTCATACTTGGACGTCTTTAGATAATCTCTAGCTTTCCTTCAATAAAGAACCCAACTCTAGCTAAAAACTTAAGTATGGTAGAAAGTAGGTCCCTACACATGCATGTTGAACATCGATTAAGCTGACGATATCGATAAGATATGGCATGATATCGCCGCAAAAGTAGACTTACCTGTCGAAAAAGTCAAAAACGGAATGAAATAAGTCAAAGATTTCTACGTTGTTTTAGATCATACCAGAACAGTCTTCATGATCATTCAAGATGGTGGTCTACCCAGCAACACTGGAGGAGGATCCAACTGCAGAAACGTCCTTAGAAGAGTTTTTGCCATCTTGAAGAAAAATGGATGGTGGGATAAGATCGGAGGAATGGAAGGACTACTTGGGCTTTTCTAGTCACATAAAATCGATCTTGCTAGGTTGTATGGAAAATTCGCAGAGTATAAGAGTTTCGACGATATTATCAAGATTTAGTATGAAAGATGGGCCACTACTGAAGGAGGTCAGAAGAAAAAACTAGAGCAACTCGTCTCAAAAAATAAGGGAAAACTGTCTATTGATAACTGGATCATGGCGATTCAATCTTGGGGTATTCCTGCTGATGCTATCAGTCAGATTTGCAACTTACCAGTTCCTGACAATCTTTATGCTTAAATCGCTGATCGTGCCTAAAAAGTAGCCAAAGCAAGTGAGTTAGTTCTATACGATACAATCACTATTCCTGAGACTGAAAACCTATATTATGAGAATCACAGAGCTACCTCTTTTGATGCTAAAGTTCAGGCTGTTCTTCAGAATGTCTAGCAAAGAGAAAAAGGCAAAAATATAGTGATTTTGAGCAGAAGTGCCTTCTATCCGACCTCAGGAGGTCAATAGCATGATATCGGTAGCCTATAATTCGGTGGAAAACACTACAAAGTTCTTAACGTGACCAAAGTTGGCAAGAGTTTCCTTCATTACCTTGACCAGTAGGTAGATGAAGCCGCAGTTGGACAATAGGTCAAGGGACAAATCGATGCTTAAAGAAGAAACACTTTGAGAGCTTTCCACACTGGAACTCATATTGTATACGCTGCTGCTAGAAGAGTTCTAGGTCCACACATATGGCAAAGTGGAGCCAAAAAGACATAAAATAATGCTCATTTGGATATCACTCATTACTCTTCGATCACTAAAGAAATCTAGATGGCGATCTAGAACTAAGCTAACAGGATCATTCTTGAAGGCCATCGCATTATCAAATATTTCTAAGGAAAAAAATAAGCTGAAGGTAAGTATGGTTTCAATCTTTATCAAGGAGGTATCGTACCTGGAAACGTTATCAGAGTTGTCAATATCTAAGACGTTGATGTCGAGGCTTGCTGCGGAACTCACTGCGATAACACTAGCTAAGTTGGTTGGATCAAGATATACAAATCTTCGAGGATCAGTGATGGTGTACTGCGACTATATTACGTTGCAAATAACAAAGTTTTCAAGGCACTCAACGAAGAAACTACTGTCATAAATCAGCTCAAAGATATGTGGGGCATCAATCAGACCGAAATTGTTCAAACTGCTAAAAGATTCTTTGAAGATTATAAGAAATATGAAAAAGAAACTCAGTCACAAAAATTAAGTCTTTTGTGCATGCATGTCAAGTATATCGTCGAGTCTAAAGACACTACTTTCCTGATTCCGTCTCTGGAGAAAGAGTTGACTCTTTATTTCTCGAACATGAAAACTCACCTCGCCCCTATAGTCGTATATATTTTAATACATAGTAAAACGGCAAAACTGTTGTCTTCATCAACGAAAATTTCTTCTTTGGTATAGTATCCAAACCCGAGCACTTCGACGTCGAACCTTTAAAAGCGCTTCTAAAAGAATAACAAGGTGCTTAGATGGTTGATAAGAAGTTTATGGTGAAAAAGGGAGTTTTTGGCAAGAAAAATCAAGATGCATATCAGTTCAGTTATGTTGGAAATTTCAAAGAAAAAACTGTTCAAGAGTTCTTTGTCGAGAGAAAGTTTGCTGCACTTAAGTGATGAGATAACAATAAAAATTTGAAGTATAAGCTAGTGACCCGTTAGTTTTTTCCAATTTAATAGATCATAAAATTTACAATAAATATATAATTTGTCTTTTTCAAAATTAAATCTGATGGAATTTTTAAATATTTAAGTCAGAACTAAAGATGTTTTTTGCTAATATGATTATTGATTTAAAAGCTAATTATATTAAATATTTTATAAAACAAAAATATGATTCAGTATTTTAAGAATCATTCAACATAATCTTGTTTCCATCATCCTACGTTTCGGAAGAGACTGTAATCTATTTCAAATATTTTTAGCTAAACTATTTTCGTAAACTTTTTAATATTTAAACGAATGCCATTCACCCTTCAAAAGCTGTTTAATTGTAAAAGTGCTCACTTTGATATTTAATTTGAATTTATATGACTCGAAAATATATATTATATTAAAAAATTAAGACTACGACGACAGCACAACGAAAATTAACACTCATTTTTATATGCTTATTTGATATCTACCTCTCTTTTATCAAATATATCCACGGTATAATGGGAAATTTTTAGTCGTTCAGAAATTATAAGTCAAACTTTTTTTGATTTTTTGTTAGCATCACAAGTCTAAACATCATCAAAATTCTTCATCACTGCAACAGTCCCCATCATGATCATGAGTCCTCTCATAGTACCCATAAAGAATAGAAATCGATAGTAAAATACCTGGACTTGAACCAGCAACGTTCATCAGATCTCCCAAAACAGTCAAAAAGCCAATCACAACTCCTCCCAATGAAGCAATCAAAGGAATGATTTGCTCACAAGCTTCGATGTTTGATTTTTCTTTGTATTATGGGAGCGTTAGTTATGCAGCTCTAAGCATTTTTGCGTAATCTTTGGGTGTACTTTTACTGATGACTATCCAGAATCTAAATCATAAATGATTTACCTTGCGAAGACAGAACAAAGGAAACAGACGAAGAAAGTGTAAAATATGGTACGATGAGGATACGTAAAAGCTTGAGTCATGTTCTATGGAGGAGCTATATACCATAATAGACCTCCAGTGATTTTGCTATCTTACCAGGTACCAAGTAGTTTGATGAAAGCCGAGTTATGGAACCTGTCGTGGAGAGTATTCAGAGTCTTATAAAGGAATGAGATGCATAGAGATTGAAGAATGACACTCATGTTTGATGTGAAAAATAATTTTATTGGATACTTTTGAGTGAATCCTGGATGTTTTTGATGTATGAATACTGCAGTGACTTTAAACCTGTGAACATAGACCATGATTAAAAAAATTATTACTGATCCTGCTAGCTGATTGAGGTTGAATCCGTTCTATCTTGTGAATGCTTGGTAGACTGCCTACCATACGCTGTTTTTAGTAAACAAAAAATGAACCAAAGCAATAAATGCGCCCTAGAACTCGACTCCGAACTATGAAGACATTGTTACTGGGCTGAAAGCGAACCAGAAAAGAGTTTATGACGTATTTGCGACAATAAAGAGAGAAATTCCTGAGCCGATTCCGTATCCTTTTTTAAGCATATCATCTAAAAGGATTACTATCAGTCCTGCGCCTGTTAATTGTGCCAGAATGAGTATGATCGTTACTACACTCATGTTTGAAGGTTGACCATAGGCACCATAGAAGATGGCTCCGGCTGCTTCTCCGAAACAAAAAATCAAACCTATTACTTTTTAAACACCCTAGAGATCCTTATGATCTTGTTTGGTGACCACTTTGAGCAGTCCGATAGTACTACAAATCATCGTGATCCATCCTGCAGAGATGATCGGAGATATACCAAACTCCATCAAAGTGCCCCTACTTGATGCCATTATGACTCTTATCACATGCAGAGGGTCAGCCTCGTGTGTCCTCTATATACCGTAGATGGGTATTTGCGAGCATATGAGGAAAATAAACAAAGCCAGCGCGGTAAAAATTGTCTTTTGTCCTGAGTTCAGTGGGAAGTCAGGTTTAGGTACAGTGGGTACGAGATTAGCCAACGGTCTTAAAAGGTTCAAAAGACTCATATCTGTGATTATGTGTGTTATAATGAATACACGCTTTGCATCTATAAGAATTGATTTTTTTGAATTTTGAATTAATATTTTTGTTGACTATCTTACAAATCAATACAATAATGTTTCAAGAGAATTAAATTTGATATTTTCGAGTAGTATTTTCACGTTTCTTAAGTTTTTATACATCTATAATTTAATTCTCAGAGTCTATAAATCGAAAATATGAAATAACTAACGTTAGCCCACAGGCCCGAGATTGTCTAACATATGCAGACAATTAAAATTATGATAGTTGCCCCTCTCTTCTATCTGTTCCTTGTAAATTTCTCTTCATATAGTCTCACTACGTTTTTCATTTGATACGCATTTTCAAGAATGCCAATCATGCTAAACCAGCCCTCAACGACTTCGGAAAACGACTTTTTCTCTTTGGAGTTGCCAGCCTTTTCAGCCTCAACTTTATCCAAAGCAACCCTTTGGCCGGTTTCTTCGCATGTGTGACCCTAGTGTGGACGATGTTCGCACAGAGCATGACTTTCGTTAAACAAGCCACTCAAAAGTTCCACAACGTATCTCTTCTGATCTATTACATCTTGCTGGCACTTTGGATGGGATCGACTGTTTTCTTCTACTTCTGGGATGGATTCAACGCATGAATGATAGTTTTGAATATGTTTTTCATAGAATAAAATACTAGCAGCCTATGAAAACACTAGCAATCTGTTTAAAAAATGATCCGGCACATCATATTGAAGCCATTATCAACAAGAGCATCCGCCTTTCTTCCTCTGCTCGCTCACTTGCACCGCATTCTTCAAATCAACATTTCCCCTTCCTTTCGATCCAACGTTATTCTCAACCGCAGTCTGCTACTTGGATTCCCGAGAATCAGATGATTTCTTGCCTCCTGCCATTTGGAAGCTTAATTCTTTGAAAAATTATTTAATATTTGCTCCACTCTTAGCTGAAACCTCCATGAAAGTCAACCCTAGCTATTTGAATTTTTGAGTTGCTTGCTATCGAGAAACCGCTCTCTAGGATTATAGATCCACCTTGTTGCCGACGACCATTATGAGAGCCTACTCACCGCGAATGTCTCTGACATTGTCGATCCATTTGTGCAAATTAGCGAAAGAATTCGGACCTTTTTATGACAGGTGTACTTGTGATATCGTATACGATGACCGCAGCGTGGGCATCTTTGACGTATGATGGAATCAAAGCTATGAATCTCTACTGTCCAGCAGTATCCCATAACTGCATTCTGAGAGTTTTGTTGTCGACGTTGACAGTTTTAGATACGAAATCAACTCCCACTGTAGGCTAGATGGAGACAAGAGTACTTGTTCGTTTCCGGTGAAGTTGTCGAAGATGAAGCGATTGATTATGGATGTTTTGCCTGCGGATTGGTCGCCGAGGATCACTACTTTCACCTTGATGGCTGGACTGCTCTACATAACACCTAAATTTATATATTCTATTGCTCTCATTTACAAAATACCACACATAATTAACAAAAAATGCATACAAATCATAATATTTAGGTGAAATTCAATTAAAAATTAAGCAAAAAACAGTTAATAGTTATCATTTGAGCATTCTTTTTATGTAATGCCGCTGTTTTTGTATATTTTAAGCCATCTATTTTCTTGTTTTTTATTTCTATATCTTGTTCAAAAGCATCGCCTTTTTTGACGGCGCTTTATCCTAAGGTTTATTCTAAGTCCTAATATTCTCATTTTTAATATTGTATCCCAAAGAAATCTGCCTTTACTTTTATCTTTATTTTTCCTTTTCCTGCAAAAAATAAGCAGTTTACTGCAGTTTCAGCAGCCCTTAGTCCTCACAAACCTAAGGCAAAAAAGTTGTTTTGATAGAATGTCCTTCAGACTGTTCGGAAGATCCGTATATGCAAGTAGTATTCGAATTGGATGTTTTTGTGTTGTTTTTTGAGTTTTTTACAAACTTGAAATCAGCCTATTCGAACTCTTATTTTTATTTTTATTAGATCTAAGTCTTGCATTTGAGCCAAGTATCACATTAGCTATCAACAATACTACTATGGGCTTCTTCTTTTTCAGTAAAATTCTAAAAACGCTAAATATTTTCTTCAGACGCAAAAGTTCCATGAGACTCATAATGCTCGGACTGTATATAAGGAACATTTTTTATCGAAGCATGAGACTACTAGTGATTCTAAGGTAGATATATTGCACTTTGTACCATAGCTGCTTGATAATTGATCTGAATATGATCGATGATACCTCATAGATTTGCTGAGCATGAAGATACTCCTAAATAAATTTAGTGAGTTGTATGAAATGAAGAGAATTTGTAGGGTTTAGACTGAGGGAGCTTTACTTTCGAGTATGCTAACGACTGCGCATTCAAAATATAAACTAACAGAAAAAACATCAATCTGATTAATAATAAATTACATGAAAGAAAAATACGAATAGTTTTCGTTTTAGGTCGAGAAGTAAAGTTTAATTATGGATATCAGTAATTTGATATGATTATTCTATGTTGGTTGATATGTGATAAATTTAATTATTGGCTTATGCAAGGCAAACCAGTTAAACGAATTTAGGGCTACCTTATTGACATGGGCAGTAAGAAGGGCTAGGGCGTTTCCGGAGCAGTCTATACATGCAAATAAGACAAGACCAATCTATAGTTAGCAGTAAAGATCATCTCCAAACAAAACAGTAAATACTCTAACATGAAGTTCAAAAAGATGAGTATCTCAAAGCTGCACTTACAAACGAAATCAACATTTTAAAGAAACTTCGATCAGAGCATATAATACTGTTGTATGATGTCAAGGAAAGCAACCAAAATTACTACCTTGTGCAAGAATTATGTGACGCTGACCTATATTCATAAATGCTGGTTGGCAGAAGAAATAAAGTTTTTTAGTAAAGAGAGGCGTTGGATATACTCAAACAGATTTGCTAGGGTTTCTTGGTGCTTGTTCGAGAGGGAATTATTCATAGGTAAAAACGGCAAGATTTAGGGATCTCAAGCCATAAAATATAATGAGAAAGGGACAATTCTTGAAACTAGGAGATTTTGGGTTCGCTCAACAGTTAGATCCTAACTCGACGACCAGCGGTTGTGTTGGCAGTCCTCTTTATATGTCTTTGCAAATTTTACACAACTAAAGATACACTTCGAAATGCGATATTTGGTCTCTGGGAGTACTTTTCTACGAGCTTTTGCATGGCGACACCCCTTGGACTGCGTCTAACCCAGTACAGCTGGCTCGAAACATTTAAACAAAGCCTTTGAAAATAACGCGCTAAGATCTTTCAAAAGAAAGCAAAGATTTTATCCAAAAAACATTGGCACTTCAAGAAAAAGATCGTATTTCGTGGAACTAAATATTTTTACATCCTATCTTCAAAGGCTACTTCTAAACGAAATCTAACTAGTTCAAATAGTTTGAAAACAGGATGAAATACATTCTAAATGAAGTAAGGTTTTACATAGCCCAAAGAAATCTCAATATGAACAAAATATTAGATTCGTTAGGATTCGGCTTAGATAAATCAGAGATAAGCTTTCACGATTTATACAGATTTTTTCAAAGAACTAACCCTTAAATTACTAGATAAGAGGTCGACTATTTGTTCAAAAAAGCAGATACAGACAACAGCGATAGCATTTCTATAGATTAGTTGAAAAATTTATTGATATAGCATGGAATTAAATTAGAGTAACAGTTCTCAACTATTCCAGCTTTTTAGCCAAACTAAGACAACAGTGAGTCTTTTTAAAAAATAAGTGAGTAAAAAAGTCAAAAAATTAAAAATTGTTTTAAAAAATTATACTAAGTTATTTCTCCTATAAATATGTCTCTTGAATAGATTTACAAAAGATTCGACGCAAACCATAAGAAAAAACTAACTCTAGAGGATTTTACACAATTAATAGAAGCCATCAACAAAGGGCAAGAGATCATCACTTAAGAAGAAATAAGATACTCTTTTCAAATCATCGATGAAGACTCTTCCAACAGCATCGAGTTCTGGTAACTGTAAAAATATTACTACAAGATTAATGGAGTCAGTAGTATGAAACCAGGAGGTAAAATTAAAAGGACTAGTTCATAAACTTTTTTGCTTAAACAGTAAGGGCAGTAACCTCTTCAATTTAACCATCAAGCAAAAATGAATCGAAGAGTTATCAAAGCAAATCTTTAAATTATACACTAGAAAAATGCAAGCCCTGAATTAAACAAAAAAAGATTTTTTTCTCCTGAAGCTCCAAAACTGTATTTAAATCATTCATTTAAGCCTTCAGACACTTCTTGGAAAAGATCAATTCAAGATTTTCTGAATTTGTACCCTCAAAACTAAACTAATACATCTTAAAAAATATTTTCAAAGCAGAAAAATGACCAACAACTTGATAAAAAAGAAATAAAGAATCTCAAAAAGAAATAAATTCAGATAAATCTACAAGAATAAACATAGGATTCAATTAAAATGCCATCAAGAAATATTTTGAACCCAAATAAACCCTCTTTGTTTTGCTCTGAACGCACTTAAAAGAAGTTACAAAAATTTCTCGAAAAGCCTTTATCTTCTCAAAGTCCGAAATAAAAAACCTCAAAAAAGGCAAATAATGACTTGAAAAAATTTATTCCTAAGTTCCTCAAAAAGAATATAAGCTAAAATACTGAAGAAAAAGTATAAAAAATATAATCAGCTGCCTAACCGCAGAAAAAAAAAGTGAATCCTTCTCTATCAGCTTAAAATCTATTTAATCGTATGAAAATGCCAAAATCTTTATTCCAAAGTCCACGCTAAACCATTACCGTTCCTAACTTAAAAGAGTCTGCTACTATTGTTGTTTCTCCTGAAAAATTAAAAAAATTTCAAAAAAGAATTTTTACAGCCACAGGTTCGCCTATAAAAGTAATGAAAAAAACCTAAAGAGTTCAATCAAATCGAGATTTCTCTAAAAATCTGTTCAGCCCAAAATTAATGCAATAAAACTCATAGGCAAATCTGAATAATTAAGTCAAAGTGATTCCTTTAAGTCCAAAAAATCAGATCTCTAATTTCAACGAGCTTTATACCCCTCAATTCAAAAGAACTAGACCGCAATAACCTCATTTTCTTTACTCTCCTCGTAACGTTGATAATTCTCGACCAATCACAAATAAAGCTGTCAAAATATTTTTCGACATTTCAAAATTTTAGTCAAGTCGCACGACTTTCTGATTTCTTTTATTCATAAATTGATATTTGCTGATATCCTATATGTACATACATGAAATATTATCTGATATAATTTATTCATAACGACATAATGAAAACTGAAAGACCCACCAAAGAAGTCGTGTCGTTCATCGACCCCAGTCTGCTAGCTTAAAAAAGACTCGCTATTCAAAAAATAAAGGTAAAAAGTATCATATTTAGTAAAGAAACACATAAAGGCTATCATAAGCGAGAAAAGTTATTGAAGAAGAGAGTGCCGGCAAAGAAACTAAAAGACGCTAAGCTTAAGAGCAAAGTGAAAATTAAGAATAGAGGATTGAAATTAGATAGTTTGAACAAAAATCTTCACAGAAAAAAGACAAAAATATCGGAGTTAGTGACACTGATAGGATGGTCTTCGACAAGCGATTCAAAAATTATCTCAATCACAAGGAAGAATTTTTGAGAAAAGTCAGATAGAATCATAAAAAAGCTCAAAAAGGAGCAAAAAAAGTTGAATAAGATGGAGGAGATGCTTAGTACTATAACGAAGAATAAGTTCTGTCGAACACTGGAAGTGAATACCAGTATAGAGATGCAGATGACATGCAGGCTGCTTACGACCAGATGATGACCGGCAAGAAAAGAAAGGGAGGAAGTTTTGAGCTATTTCACGGAGAACTC
>Ga0169931_10012917_pt1 | contig 11493 bp, 5 predicted proteins | sample Kivu_15m_20L_FD_129675 | JGI IMG/M metagenome (GOLD analysis project Ga0169931, IMG submission 129675) | Freshwater microbial communities from Lake Kivu, Western Province, Rwanda to study Microbial Dark Matter (Phase II) - Kivu_15m_20L... | ecosystem: Environmental > Aquatic > Freshwater > Lake ... | reverse complement strand
ATCGATGCAGGAAGTTCATTGTTCATGGACTGGGGTGGACTTGAAATGACACAACCAATCACCGTAGGTGGAAGTGTCATCCTTAATGGTTCGCTTTCACTAAGCTCACAGGTGGGTGGAGATATGACCATTAGAGGAAACTTCACATTGAATACGGGTTCAAATTTCTCTGCCAATGGTCGTTCTGTTGCCTTTACCGGTACAACACCACAGCAAGTAAACGGCAGTGTACTTGGAGTTACGTTTTCCTTTTTAACCATTAACAACAATGCCAATGTGACACTTCAATTGCCAACAACGGTTACAACCGACTTGTTTGTTGGTTCAGGTTCACTCACCGCCAATGCCAATCTCACCTTGAACAACGGTGGTTTATTGGGAAGTCTTTTAACCATTAATTCAGGTAGAACTTTGTTTGTAACCGGAGGTACATTATCAGCCAATGGTTCACTCACCCTAAATTCGGGCGCATCTTTAATGCACGGCGCCGGAACACCTGGCGGTGGAGGTAACGTAACAGGAAACATCCGCGTGAGAAGAAGCGGACAAAGCACTCCTGCCTTTAATTTCTGGTCATCGCCTGTAGCTGGAGCCACTGCTAATATTTTAGGTAGCCAGCGTTATTTATACGATCCTGTTTCAGGAACTCAGTCTAATGCCGACGATACCTTCGATCCGGGTTGGATTACTACAAGTGCAGTAATGACCGCTGGTCGCGGATATGCATCATCGGCCGGAGGCAATGTATTATTTGTAGGAACAGCGCATAACGGAGGTGTAGATTACGCGGTGCAATCGCCATCACTGCCGTCAAGCAGGTTTAATCTGGTAGGAAATCCTTATCCATCGGCCATTTCGGCAAATGCATTCCTGGCTGCCAACGGGCCTTCAGGTTCCAACGTGATTCAAGGTTCCATTTATTTTTGGGACGATGATCAGTCGCAGGGAGCGGGGTACGCTGTGTCTGACTATGCCGTATGGAATGGCTCAGGCTCTATTGGTGGTGGAGGAAACACACCCAATGGAAATATTGGTTCAGGACAAGGTTTCTTTGTAGAAGCTAACGCATCAGCCGATATCACTTTTACCAACAGCATGCGCACCAACAACAATACGCAGTTTTTCCAAAACGAAACAATTCGTCGTATAAAACTAAGTTTGCTAAGCGAAAATGGCGATTACAACGAAACACTCATTGCCTTCATCAATGATGCTACAGAAGGTATTGACGGAAATTACGATGCCGCCAAACTGATGGGTAATCCTAATATTGCTTTTTATTCAAAACTCAATAACGAAGCGTATGCGATTCAGGGCTTGCCCGATCATTTTAATGGACGTGTGGTTGAACTTGGTATTCATGGATTGAATGTGAGTCATACCATTTCTCTTGCCTCACTCGAACTGATGCCAGCTACAACCATGATTTATCTGGAGGACCGTGAAACCGGAAATTTTATAAATCTTAGGACACAAGGCTCATACACCTTTTTACCTGGAACTATGAGTCTGGATGCTCGTTTTGCTTTGCATTTTACCGCAGCAATCGAAGCCAATGCATTTGCAGCAAGCTGCGATGGTGCCCCGGGATCAGTAAAATTGGTGAACCCATCTGCCGAAAGCTTTAGCTATGAAGTCTTCAATTCAGAAAATCAATTTATTACTTCAGGTCAAACCTCATCAGATATAGTTATTGAAAATCTGAATGCAGGAAATTACATCATTCGTCTTGAAATGAACGATGGTTACAACGCTGCTTTGCAGGTTCAGGTAAATGGACAAGATGCCATTCAAATGAATGTAAGCGTAACAGAAGCCGAAATCAACGAAGGCGAAGGTATTGAACTGAATGCGACAGCAAACGGTCAAATTACCTGGTTGATGAACGGAATTCTGATTTCCGAAGGCACTAGTTTCATTTTTGAAGGCTTCGAACCGGGAATTTATGCAGTTCAGGTAAATGCTAACAACGGCACCTGTTCTCTAGAAAACACCATTTACATAACAGTTCGTGGTGCTATTTCCACCGGTATAAACCAAAACAACCTTACAGGTTTTGAAACCTACCCCAACCCTGCTACTGATCTGGTATCTGTAACTGTTCCTGCTTCATTTGCCGGAAAAACAGCAAATGTGGAAATGTTTGACACACAGGGGAAACTCATCCTATCTCAAACAATATCTGTTCAGGCAGGTGCACGCCTTGATGTATCGCTGAACGGTATCGAATCAGGACTTTATCTGATAACGTTGACCGGAAGTTCTGATCGTTATATTTCACGTGTGGTTGTGAAATAATCCGGTCAAACAATAATCAAGAGGCTGTCCCCAAAGGACAGCCTCTTTTGTTTTTTGGCCCTGTCGGGCCGATGAATATAGGCTTCGTGTTTTTTATACACTATCATTCAAATCATGTATTTTAGAGCCATGAGAAAACAACACATTTTAATCATCCTGCTGCTAGCAGGAATATTCTCAGGCACTAAAGCCCTGGCACAAAAAAACAAAGTTACCCGTGTGGATCCCGCCAATTGGTTTGCAGGAATGCCATCGGGCGAGCTTGAATTGATCGTGTATCATCCCGGCATTGGGAACAGCAATGTGCAGCTCAGCTATCCGGGAGTGCAAGTGCTGCGCACCGAAACCCCTGAGAATGCCAATTACCTGTATCTCACACTTCAAATCAACCGCGAAGCAGCGCCTGGAAGTTTTGAAATTTTGTTTACCAAAGCAAAGCAAAAGCTTTCCTACACTTATGAACTTAAGAAGCGCCGTCAGGCCGGGACCTATGCCAAGGGCGTAAATCCAAACGATTTAATATACCTCATCATGCCCGATCGTTTTGCCAATGGCGATCCGAAAAATGATATCGTACCAGGCACTGCTGAAGCCAGCATCAACCGCGATTCGATGTACTGGAGGCATGGCGGCGATTTGAAGGGAATTTCAGACAGGCTTTCTTATCTCCAAAACCTGGGAATTACCAGTTTGTGGTTAAATCCGGTACAGGAAAACGATATGCATAAAACATCCTACCATGGTTATGCAATTACCGATCACTACAAAATTGATCCACGATTTGGTAGTAACCGCGATTATATTTCCTTGGTCGATTCCCTGCACAGCAGGGGAATGAAAGCGGTAATGGATATTGTACCCAATCACATCGGGCTCAATCATTACTTGTACAAGCAACTGCCTTCTGAAGATTGGGTTAATCGCTGGGATGCATTTACCAGAACAACCTACCGGGCCCCTACCCTGCTCGATCCTTACGTTTCTCAAAAAGACCTTAAATTGTTTAACGACGGTTGGTTCGACCACCACATGCCCGACCTCAACCAAAGGAATCCACATGTGGCACGTTACCTCACCCAAAGTTATATCTGGTGGGTAGAAACATCCGGACTTGATGATTTTCGTATCGACACCTATGCGTATCCCGACCAGGAATACATGGCGCAGCTTTGCGCTGGACTAACAAGTTTGTATCCTCAAATGAATTTATTTGGCGAAATATGGGAACACGGAGTCACCGTTCAATCTTTCTTTTCCGAAGGTTTTAGCAACCGTGCATACAATTCCAATCTTCCGGGAACCATCGATTTTCAGTTGTACTTCGCAATCAACGAAGCTCTCACCAAACCATTTGGCTGGACCGACGGTGTCGCAAGAATTTATTACACCCTTTCGAAAGACATACTTTATCGCGACCCGATGCGCAATGTTACTTTTTTGGACAATCATGACCTCAGCAGGTTTTATTCGGTTGTTGGTGAAGATTTGAGGAAATATAAAATGGGTATTGCGTTTTTGCTCACCATGCGAGGTATTCCATCTGTGTATTATGGAACTGAAATATTGATGACGGGTTTTTCGAATCCCGACGGTTTGGTAAGAAGTGATTTTCAAGGAGGATGGGCAAGCGATAAGCAAAATAAATTTCTGGCCGAAGGCCGGAATGAAAAAGAAAATGAAGCACATGATTTTTTTGCCCGAATCGCAAATTGGAGGATAAAATCTAAAGCTGCCACCGAAGGAAAACTCATGCAATTTGTTCCGGAAAAAAGCATTTATGTTTATTTCAGATATACCCAAAACGAAAAGGTCATGGTCGTGCTGAATGCAAACGAGAACAAGGAATCTCTTCCCCTTCAGCGATTTTCTGAAATGATTGGCGCAAATCAAAAAGGGTTGGACATTTGCACCGGAAAGGAATTGATTTTTAGCAATACGCTCGAATTAGAACCCTGGAGTGTGAAAGTGATTGAGATGAAATAATGGTTTTTTATACAAATCCAATAAAAATTAAAATTGAGCTTTCATAAACATTTTATAAGCCTGAATTGAAAGATTGAAAAATCCATTCAATCGCTGAGCCTTTCATTTTCCTGAATATGAATGCACTAAAAAATAGCCGACTTTCCGGTTAGTTTTAAACCCATTGAATCATTAATAAAAAAAGCCCCTGCATTTCACAGGGGCTTTTCTACTAATCACCACCACATGATTAATTCACTATGCTAAATCGGGCAAATAATCCTTTTCCGGGAAAATGCAAAATGTAAATACCAGCATCTAAGCGCTCAGTTTGAATAAAACCATCTGAAAGCAAGATTCCTTCACAAACCTGTTGACCACTGCTGTTCACTATTTGATAAAATTCCTCCTCCAGTGCTTTATTCACTCTGATAAATGATGTTCCGGGATTGGGATAAACAGTTAAAGAATTTAATTTAACTGATTTTAAATTAGAAGGAATACCGGCGTTAGCAAACTTTACTTTTACCATACTGTAAAAATCTTTATCATCATTGAACCAGGCTCCTGCAATAAATAAATTACCATCGTTTGAAAAAGCTGCTGTTAAATCAGAAGATGAAGGATTTGCTGTACCCAGAGATGCAGCACCCTGACTTCCGAATTCAGAAATCAATTCTCCCTGGGAGTTCAACTTGGATATCAACACCTGATTGAACTCTCTTCCCACTGCATAAATAAATCCCTCCTCGTCGATTAATAATTTATTTCCAATATCAAGCGCAGGAATATTTAAATAACCTATCTCATTAAATTCTTCATCCAAAAATCCATTGGAATCCAAACGTACAATGGTTAGCATTTGGGAAGCGTTTCCTGTGGCCAGAATATTGCCATTTGCATCAATAATTAAATCGTTAAGAATTACAGCCGATTCGTTTCCCCGTTCAACAATTACACTTCCATTTATTCCAAATCCCTCATCAAGGCTACCATTTTCATTTAATTGAATGAACCTGTATTTTGAAATACCCGAAATAGAAACAGTGCCTGCAAGAAGGATTTTGCCATTTTCACGAACGGCTATTTTGGCAGCAAGATCATTCAGGGTAGCATCAATAATAAAGCTAAACCCATTTTCAGCAAAACTGGAATCGATGCTTCCATCGCTGTTCAAACGGGCAACACAATACTCATTTCCAAGTCCCACCGGATTGGTGGAGCTGTATCTGGTATCCATGAGTAGTAGCAATTGTCCATTCGCTAATACTTTCAAATCACGAGCTCTGGTAAAACTACCAATTGGCGATAATCGAAATACGTTTTCGCCTCCGTTACCAAAAGTATTGTCAATGGTGCCTTCAGGCGACAGTCTCATCACGACAGCCTCTTCAATACTAGTAAAAGGATCTTTTCGTTCACCAAAAACATACACAGCACCTTGTTCGTCGGTATCCAATGCAACTAATGCATTGCCTACTCCATCATTTCCCGAAAAAATAATTACTTGACCGTTTTCGCCAAAGGTATTATCGGGCGAACCGTCACTTAAAGTGCGTGAAATCCAATAATTTCTGTTGGCATTAAACTGATTTATTTTTGCTGTTGTCCCCAATAACATCTTACCATCGGGCAGCATTTTCAACATTCTTTTTCCCATACCCGATTCGCCGGAACTGCTTATTCCAACTTCAATAGCAATTCGACCATTTACTCCAAAAGAAGAGTCGGGCGAAACCAGAATTTGCCCAAAAACTGAAACAAAAGAAAAGGAGAAGAAATAGAGTAAAATATTTTTCATGAGATTAATTTTATGACTACAAATATTCAAGAAAAGCAGACCCACATCAATCACTAATTCTAGTGAAATAAAAAAGCCCCTGCATTTCGCAGAGGCTTTCCACTAATCACCATCACATGATTAATCCACAATAATAAATCGGGCCGAAAGGCCATTATCAGGAAGAATTAAATAATAAATTCCCGCTTTTAATTCAGTTGTATTTATTGAATTTTCGTTACTCATTTTGCCTTGCATAACTGAAGCACCCAAAGAATTAATTAAAATAAATTCAGTATTTGGATTTATTCCTTTCAAATTAATAATTTCACTGGAAGGGTTTGGATAAATCATTAATCCCCCTGAATTTACTCTATTGAAACCGGTAGAAACAAAAACTAATTCCGATTCGGCTTCTCCTTCGCAGCCAAAATCGTAGGAATAAACAACTGAATAGTTGCCTTCTTCTGTCGCTTCATAACTCTGGGCATTGGCGCCTTCAATTAAATTACCATTTAAATACCACTGAATGGTGCCTGAAAATGCAGGTTCGGCAGTTAGAGTTGTTCCAGAGGCTGAAATTTGAGGAGTAGGAACCTCATCAGGCTCTCCATTAAAAGCAGAAACAGCAATGCCAAAATTCGAGGGATAATTCTGACAACTTAATTCATACGAACCTATTCCTGATAAAAATCCGGAAACATAATATTCTCCCGTACCGTTCTTGGATAATGCTTGAGGAAAATTCTGAATGTTTGCAGGAGTTCCATAGGAAAATGCACGCGTAATTAGTCCATTGTTGTTTATATGTGCAATAAACCCCTTGCTTGTTTGTGCTCCATTCAATGTTGTATTTCCTAGTGTAATTGTTCCGGGATGTGTTCCGCAGAACCAAACACCCGAATCTTCAGTCGATGTCGTCAATCCTCCCATGGATGGAGCTATTGAACTTTCAAAGGCGCGTATCCAGATCGGTTCACCATTTGAATTCATACGCGTAATTGCTCCTTTGCCATTTACCAAATTGCTATTGAATAAAGAATCCTCACCAAAAACAATCGGTGTAGAAAATGACAACAGCACAGAGGTGTAAATATCTCCAATATCGTCAATTGCCAATCCTGTTATATAATCAGCCGAGCTTTTGAAACTACCATACGATTTAAACCAAACTACTTCCAAATCAGGCGTACAACGCAAATAAAATAGTCGGTTCAAGGCGGCATCATTATCACTTAATGGCAAGGTATCCTGATCAAATGCAAGTTTACCATGGTGTTCGCCGCAAAATAAAATGTCGCCATTACTGAATACATCCGCATTTTTTAACCAAATGTTCGAAAATGCTGTGGTCGGGTTGTAATAGCTTGCATTTAATTCTGTAACAAACACACCTGCTGTATCAATGCATGAAAGTTTAGTATTTCCACCTTGAAAGTAAATCCGATCATCGACAACCTTCAACAAGCTGGAGCGGTTATTTCCACCTGTTGGCGGCATACCGGTGTTTTGAATCCATTGAAGGTCTCCAGCAGGATTGAACTTAAGAATAAATTTCGAACCATTAATGGCAATGGTTGTGTCGATTGTACTTAAGGTTGAAGGGAGAATTACCTGGCCCAAAACATAAGCATTCCCAGCTCCATCTGTCTCAATAGCATAAGGATAAAATTCAGGCCCAACAGCCTTCAACCAGATTAACTCCCCATCCTGTGTGAATTTATAAATGTAGCCATTCGAAAAAATACTTGAGCCGATATTTTCAGCAGTATCACCTTGACACTGCTGATCGCCGCTGGTGTTAGAAAATGTAAATAAATTACCGTTTACATCGCGCGCTATATCAAGTGCTCCATATGAATTCGATCCAGCTGCACCAACAATTCCGCCGCTTGTTGACCAACGGAATCCCTGTGAATAAACAGGATTCTGAAATAAAGGAATTAAAAATAAAAAAAGGAAAAAGGAAAAATTAGATTTCATTATCTCATTGAATTAATTTGATATTATAACGACTTTAGTAAGCAAGGTCTCATCGCTTTTGATAACCCTTAGTAAATAAAGGCCATCGGGCACATCACCGACAGGTATAGAGCTCAAGGGATTCGAAATTCTTTTTATTAAATTTCCATTCACATCCAAAAGCTCCACAAAATCATTTTTCGAACGCAATTGGTTCAAATAAATTTCTCCGGTTGCAGGATTTGGATAAATACTTAGTGGTTTATTTTCAATGCTTCGCATGGATGTTGATACAAAAAGCACTTCTGAAGCAGCTTCTCCTTCGCATCCAAAATCGTAAGAATACACAACCGAATAATTACCATCGTTAGAGGCTTCTATGCTTTGACCGGTGGCTCCCGGAATTTCTTCACCTTCGAAAAACCATTGAATTATACCCGAAAAATCGGGCAAAGCTGTTAATGTAGTTCCATCCGAAATTATTTCGGGCGTTGGTGGATTCTGAGGAACATCCAGGAAACTAGCCACATACAAACCTTTCGCACCAGGATAATCCAAACAGTTAATTGAATACTCGCTGTTGTTATTCAGGTTTCCTGCCAAATACAATTGACCTGACAACCCTTTTGCAAGGCATTTCCCTTTCGAACCTCCCGGCAATTCGTTCAACGAAATTTGATTTGAAAAAATCCCTTCAGAATTAACGGCTGCAAGAATAGGACTTCCATTCACTCCTGGTGTAACAACCGCATCGCCCACAGTGGTTGGAGAACTGCTAATTCCGGTTAACCATACCTTGTTACTTTCATTATCGAAAAACAAATCTGTGATTTGCAGTGAATTATTACTTTCCAGCTCTATTAACCAAAGCGGATTTCCATTCTCGTCCATTGAAAGAAGCGTACCTGCCCAATTGTTAAAATCACCAAACACTGTTATACCGTTAATCGAAATCGTATCCAACACTTCCCAACCTGTGTAAATCTGATTATTAGCATCAATTTCTGTTGGGATAAAATGGGTTTCAGGATCATGCAGGCTGCCAAAAGTATTGGCCCAAACGGGCTGCAAATCGGGCGTTAAGCGCACATAACTGATGTTGCGGTACAAAAACGGATTGTCAACCTGAAATAAAGTATCGCCTTCAATGAAGCTTGCATCTCCGGCCTGAAGGCCGGCCAAAAGGATGTCGCCATTACTAAAAACTGCCGAACCCTGAATGGGCAAGGTGAAAATTGCCGTACCCGGATCAAAGTAAAAGGTGTAATTCGTATCGGGCGTTTGATCGAATTCCATCGATTCAATGCGAGTTTGCCCTGACTGATAATAAATACGGTCGTTGGCTACTTCGAGCATCAAGCAGGCCGGGCAACTAAATCCGGTTGACTTAACCCACTCAATATCTCCGTTTTCATCAAAACACAAAATAACATTTGCAGGAGCCGAAACATTGAATGTGGTATCTTCGGTTAATATATTATTGGCATTGATGTGTACCAAAGCAAACAGCTTGTTGTTATTGCCATACTCCAGATTCAGCGGCACGACACTTCCCCCGCCGGGGCCCGGTCCAATAGCTTTGCCCCAGACCAAATTTCCTTCAGGACTAAATTTATATACAAAAAGATTAGATCCGGGCGAAACAAGTTCGATAGTATCGCCCTGGCAAACCTGATTTAAATTCCCATAATCAAAGGTGTAAACATTTCCAGATGCATCGGTAACTAAATCAACAGCGCCTAAATAGCTATTGGCAATTCCCGGATAACCTGCCGAAGATGACCAGTTAAAACGCTGCGCGCTTGCATGAAATGAAATGCCTAAAATTAAAAATAAAAGGTATTTTTTTGTCATAATTCAATTTCCGGTTTGTTCAGGCAAAAATTGAATTTAGATGAGACAAATTCAATCACTAATATTAGTGAATAAAAAAGCCCCTGCGTTTCGCAGAGGCTTTTAAGAACTATGTTTTGTTTACTTAATTAAACGATGCCCGCTTTAATCAAATTCAATGCTGATCCGGCTTTAAACCATTCAATTTGCTGTTCATTGTAGCTGTGGTTTGCCTGAATAACTTCAGAACCGCCATCGGCATGATGCAAAATGATATCAAGCGGCTTACCGGCTGCAAAGCTTGTTAATCCTGTAATGTCGATACTATCATCTTGGAGAATCTTGTTGTAGTCTTCCTTGTTCGCAAAAGTTAAAGCCAGCATTCCCTGCTTCTTGAGGTTGGTTTCGTGAATACGTGCAAAGCTTTTTACAAGTACCGCGCGCACACCCAGGTGACGGGGTTCCATAGCCGCATGCTCGCGGCTGGAGCCTTCGCCATAGTTTTCATCGCCTACCACAATCGAACCAATGCCTGCTGCTTTGTATGCTCTCTGTGTAGCAGGAACGGGTCCGTAAACACCTGTTAGCTGGTTTTTTACAGAGTCGGTTTTCTCATTAAAATAATTAACGGCCCCGATGAGGAGATTATTGGAAATATTGTCGAGGTGTCCGCGATATTTCAACCAGGGACCGGCCATTGAAATATGATCGGTCGTACATTTCCCTTTGGCTTTAATAAGCAGTTTCAGACCTTTCAGGTCGATGCCTTCCCATGCCGGGAAAGAATCGAGCAGTTGAAGTCGATCACTCGTTGGTGAAACGCGCACTTGAACAGAGGAACCATCTTCAGCGGGTGCCTGATAGCCTGCATCGCCCACGTCGAATCCACGCGGTGGCAATTCTTCGCCCGTAGGTGCATCAAGTTTTACTTGCTCACCTTTGAAATTGGTAAGCGTATCGGTAATTGGATTAAAGCCCAGGTCGCCTGCAATGGCAAGTGCTGTAACCAATTCGGGGGAGCCCACAAATGCGTAGGTATTTGGATTTCCATCGGCACGTTTGGCAAAATTCCGGTTAAAGGAATGTACAATGGTGTTTTTTTCCTGTTTTTCTGCTCCCATGCGGTTCCACATTCCAATGCAGGGACCGCATGCATTGGCAAATACCTTCGCGCCAATTTTATCGAAAACATCTAAAAAACCGTCGCGTTCGATGGTGTAACGCACCTGCTCCGAACCCGGGGTAATGGTAAATTCTGCCTTCGGCAGGAGATTTTTATCCACGGCCTGACGGGCAAGCGATACCGAACGACTGATGTCTTCGTAAGAGGAATTCGTACAGGAACCAATCAAACCAACTTCAATTTTTAAAGGCCAGCCGTTAGCTTCGGCAGTTGCCCGCATTTTACTGATAGGAGTAGCCAAATCGGGTGTAAACGGACCATTCAGGTGCGGTTCCAGTTCATCGAGGTTGATCTCAATCAATTGATCGAAATACTGCCCAGGGTTGGCATAAACTTCAGGATCAGCAGTTAAATGCTCACGAATTCCATTTGCCATATCAGCTACTTCTGCCCTTCCGGTGCTGCGCAGATAACGTTCCATGGAATCGTCGTAACCAAATGTGGATGTGGTTGCTCCGATTTCTGCACCCATGTT
>Ga0169931_10012916_pt1 | contig 11494 bp, 10 predicted proteins | sample Kivu_15m_20L_FD_129675 | JGI IMG/M metagenome (GOLD analysis project Ga0169931, IMG submission 129675) | Freshwater microbial communities from Lake Kivu, Western Province, Rwanda to study Microbial Dark Matter (Phase II) - Kivu_15m_20L... | ecosystem: Environmental > Aquatic > Freshwater > Lake... | reverse complement strand
TGGATATTTTTTCAACGGCCTACGCCGACCCCCTCCGCGTTGAATTTCTCGGCGACACGGTCGAGGCGATCCGCCTGTTCGACGCCGCCACTCAAACCTCCGTCAGCAAGCTGGACGAGGCCTGGGTGTTGCCGGCCCGGGAATATCTGCGCCCGGCCGGTCATCCCGACGCCTGCGCCCCGGTGGCGCCCGATGCTGAATGGCGCGCCCCGGACCTCTATCCGCAGATGGGCACGCTCTTCGACTATTTCTCGGCGGAGCCGGTGCTGATCCTGGATCAGCCCGCGGCCCTGCAAGACACCTGTGTGAACCTCTGGGAAAAAATCAATGACGGCTATCTCCGCCATGGCGAGCGGGATGCCGCCAATCCCTATCCCACTCCCGACCGCCTGTTCATGGCCTGGGACGAGATCGACATTCTCACCGCCGGGTGGCCGAGCCTGGCCTTGGAACCGCTGACGCCGGCCAACGCCTCGTGGAACCCGATATTCCCCTTTCCGGCCCAAACCCCGGCGACGGCGGGCTTGGGCATTCGCGGCACGCCCTTCAGCCAGACTTTGGCCATCTTGAACCAGCTGCGCGAGAGCCACCGTGTCGTCCTGATCGCGCGCAGCCACGGCCAGGTCGACCGGCTGCTCGCCCTGTTCCGCGAACACGATCTCCCGGCCATAGAGTGGCAGCCCTCCGCCTGGACGCGCACGGACTCAGGCAAGCCGCCGTTTGCCGTCGTCCAGGGCGAGCTGTCCGCCGGCTGGCTCTCCGGCGATCTCCGGCTCGCGCTGCTCACGGAAGAAGAGCTCTTCGCGAAGGGCGCGCGCCACAAGCCGCAGCCCAAGAGCAAGACCGCCACGTTTCTCTCCTCGCTCGAAGACCTCAACGTGGGCGATTATGTCGTCCATGTGCAGCACGGCATCGCCCGCTATCTCGGCCTCAAGCGCCTGACCGTGCAGGAGTTCGAAAGCGATTTTCTGATTCTGGAATTCGCCGGCCACGACACGCTCTACGTGCCGCTCGACCGCCTCAGCCAGGTACAGCGCTACAGCGGCGCCGAAGGCCACATGCCCCGCCTCGACCGCCTCGGCGGCACCAGCTGGGCCAAGACGACGGCCCGCGTCAAACAAGACATCGAGGAAATGGCGCAGGATCTCATCGATCTCTACGCCAGCCGCGAACTGGTCAAGCGGGACGGGTACGGCAGCGCCAGCATGCTCTATCACGAGTTCGAAGCGGCCTTCGAATATGAAGAGACGCCGGATCAATTGACCGCGATCAAGGACATCCTGCGCGACTTGGAATCGGGCAAGCCGATGGACCGCCTGGTCTGCGGCGACGTCGGCTACGGCAAGACGGAAGTGGCCATGCGCGCGGCCTTCAAGGCGGTCGAGAGCGGACGCCAGGTGGCCGTGCTGGTGCCCACCACGCTCCTCGCCCACCAGCATTACGAGAATTTTGCGGAACGGTTCGCGCCGTTTCCCGCCAAGGTCGCGGTCCTGTCCCGCATGCAGCCGCCGAAGGAGGCGGCCGCCACGCTGAAAGACCTGGCCTCCGGCGTCATCGATGTCGTGATCGGCACCCATCGCTTGCTGCAAAAGAACGTCGCGTTCAAACGCCTGGGCCTCGTCATCATCGACGAGGAGCAATGGTTCGGCGTCAAGCACAAGGAGCGGCTGAAGCAGTTGCGCACGCAGGTCGATGTGCTCACGCTCACCGCCACGCCGATCCCGCGCACGCTGCAAATGGCGATGTCGAGCGTGCGGGACCTCTCGATCATCGACACGGCGCCCGCCGGCCGCCTGGCCATTCGCACCACGGTCATCAAATCGAACGACAAGGCGATCCGCGACGCGGTCCTCCGCGAGCTGGGCCGCGGCGGCCAGGTCTACTTCATCCACAACCGGGTGGAAACGATGCCGGCCACCGGCGCCTGGCTGCAGCAGCTCGTTCCGGAAGCCCGCATCGTCATGGCCCACGGGCAGATGGATCCCGCGCTGCTCGAAGCCATCATGCTGAAATTCGTGAAGCACGAGGCCGACATCCTGCTGGCCTCCGCCATCATTCAGTCGGGCATCGACGTCTCCCGGGCCAACACGATCATCGTCAACCGCGCCGACACGTTCGGCCTGGCCCAGCTCTATCAATTGCGCGGCCGGGTCGGACGCGGCGGCGAACAGGCCTATGCCTATCTGCTCATCCCCGACGAAGGCCGCCTGTCGGACGACGCGCAGAAGCGGCTCATGGCCATTCAGCAATTCACGGAGCTCGGCTCCGGTTTCCGGATTGCCGCGGCGGACCTCGAAATCCGCGGCGCGGGCAATCTGCTCGGCAAAGCGCAATCCGGGCACATTGCGGCCATCGGGCTCGATCTCTACATGACCATGGTGGAACAGGCCGTCCAGCGGCTCAAGGGCCACGTGGTGGAAGACGAGCCCGATCCCACCCTGCGGGTGCCGGTCTCCGCCTATATTCCCGAAACCTACGTGGAAGACGTCCACCAGCGCCTGTCGTTGTACAAGCGCCTGAACGGCTGTGCGCAGGTCGGCGAGCTCGCGCTGATGCACGGAGAACTCCAGGACCGCTACGGCCTGCCGCCGGAGCCGGTCGAACGGCTACTGGAAGTGATGCAACTGCGCGTCCTGGCCAAGCTGCTCCGGCTCAGCGCCATCGACGTGACCCATCAGTCGGCCATCGTGACCCTGGGCCCCAAGGCCTCGATTGCCGACTCCGCGATCCAGGCCATGATGGACCGGCTCAAAAAGCGCCTACGGTTCATCTCCCCCGCCGCCTTCGAGATCCAGATGCCGCGTAACGACTGGCCGGCGGCCTTTGCAGAACTCAACACAACCTTGCAAAGCCTCGGACACTGTGATACCAACAAATCCACCGGATGAACCCATACGAAAAAGGCCCGATCCATCGCGTGATGACACCAGGCATTAGAAAATCGCTTTCGCTCCCCGTGACATCTGTATCGACCGGCCTCGCCCTACTGCTCGGCGGCGCCCTCTGGCTGCTGGCCGGCTGCGCGCCGCCGCAGGACGACGACGTGCTGGCCCTCGTGAACGGCCGCACCATCACGCAGGCCGAATTCGACATCCGCTGGAACGACCTCTCAGAAGCCACCCGCTCGCGCTACGGCAAGGACGGCGGCAAACGCCGCTTCCTCGACGAATTGATCACGCGCGAACTCCTGATGCAGGAAGCCCGGCGCCAGGGACTGGACCAAAACGATGTCATTCGCGACCGCACCCAGCGCTATAAAGAACAGCTGATTCTGGACGAACTCTTGAAAGAGCGGCTCCGCGAAAAAGTGGAGCTGGAACCGGCCGAACTCACGGCCTATTACGACAAGCATGCCCATGAACTGCTCGCGCCGCTCAAAATCCAAGTGTCCCAAATGCTGCTGCCGAATCTGCCCGCCGCCAAGGACTTGAAGAAGCAAATCGAGACCGGAGGCGATTTCGCCAAGTTCGCGCAGCGCTATTCCCTCGACGAGAAAACCAAAGCGAAGGGCGGCGACCTGGGGCCCTACCGGAAAAGCCGGCTCGATCCGGAGGTCGATGCGGTGGTCCACAGCCTGAAGCCCGGCGCGATCAGCGAGCCGATCAAAACCGAGGCCGGCTATTACCTCGTGAAGGTCAGCCCGCTCGACCAGGAAACGATCCAGGCCGATTTCGCCACACGCGAACGCCTCCGCCAGGAGCTGCTGGCCGACAAGCGGCGCAAGCGGTTCGAAGATGTCATCGCCGACATCCGCGCGAAAGCCACAGTGCGCCTCGCCGAAGGATCCCGCTACATCACCGAAGATATCGGGACGCGCTAACCGCGCCCGTTCCGGCACTCCTCAAGCCAGGCCGGTTCGTGTACAATCCGCGCATGCGTCATCCACGCCCTACCGAAGACCACGGCGCCAGGCGCCACAGGCAATGGGTCCGGAGCATCGCCCCCTCCCTCCTGCCGGGGCTGTTCGCCCTCCTCTGGCTCACGCCGGCTCCCGCAGCCCTGGCGGCCATGCAGCTTGAAGACCGCATCGTCGCCGTCGTAAACGCCGATCTCATCATGCTCTCGGACGTCAAACGGGAACTGGCCCCGGAACAGGAGCGCATCCGCAAGCAATCCCATGGCGGCGAATTGGCGCAGCGGCTCAAGATGGCCGAATACATGGCCCTGACCAAAATGATCGAACGGCGCCTGCAACTGCAGGAAGCGAAGAGCAAGGGCGTGGACATCTCGGATCAGGAGGTCAACCAGACGATCGCGCAAATGAAACAGCAGGGTGAGCAGGTGAGCGACGCCGATCCGCTCACCGTGCAAAACGTCCGGGACCAGCTCACGCTGCTCCGCGTAGTCGACCGCGAAGTCCGCAACAACGTAATGGTGGGCGAAACGGAAATGAAGCGCTACTACAAGGAGCACCAGGACCGGTTCGCCCTCCCCGAGGAATACACGCTGAGCCAGATTCTGATTCAGCCCCGCTCGGCCGACGGGACGGCCGAAGCGCGGGAGAAAGCCCGCATCGCCCTGGCGGATCTCACACGCGGCGAAAAGTTCGAGGATGTCGCGGTGCGCTACTCGGACGGGCCGAACGCCTCGCGGGGCGGACGGCTCGGGCTCGTGCGGCAGGGCGAGCTGATGCCCGCGATCGAACGCGCGATCGCGCCGCTCGCGCCGGGCGGCATCTCAGGCATCGTTGAAACCGGCGAAGGGTTCCACCTCATCCGCGTGGACGAGAAAACCCCGAAGCAGTTCCGGCCTTTCGACGAAGTGAAGTTTGAAATTCAGGCGCTGGTGTTTCAGCAGAAGAGCGAGGACATCTTCCAATCCTGGCTGGTGAACTTGAAAAACAAAGCCTACATCGAAATCAAATTTTCGCCAAATCCCTGAGCACGCCCCAGAGATGATCCCGCCCCTCGCCCGTGACAATGGAATAGGGAATCAGCATCTGCCCTTCCGGCAACGCCAGCTCGCGATGCGTCTCGCGGAGCGTGCGGACCCGTTCGCTCGGCTTGAGCTTATCGGCTTTCGTGGCGACCACCAGCGGCTCGCGCCCGATGGAGCGCAGCCAGGCCACCGTCTGGCGGTCCTGTTCGGTCACCACCCGGCTTTCGACCAGCTGCATCACGCCGAGCAATGACGGCTGTTCGGACAGATAGGCATCGATCAAGGGCCCCCATTCGGCGCGAACGGATTTCGAGACACGGGCGAAGCCGTATCCCGGCAAATCCACCAGGTAAAATTTCGCCAGCCCCGGATCCGACGTCGTGACCAGAAACAGATTCACGGCTCTGGTTTTCCCCGGCGTCCGGCTGACTTTGGCCAGGCCTTTGCGGTTCAGCAGGGAATTGATCAGGGAGGACTTCCCGACGTTCGACCGCCCGACGATGGCGATCTCCGGAATGTCGCCCTGAGGAAAATGTTCTGGGGCCACGCAACTTTTGATAAACTCAGCCGAGAGGATTTTCATCGTCGTCTCATACGTGGAAGGCCGTAGAATTCCGGCTCAACCCGTTTCACACACTAACAGAACGACGCCCGAGAAACACCCCCTATGGCCAAGACCACCAGACGCCGGACCTTCTCGCGCCTCCTGGCGTGGGCCATTCTGTTGATCGGGATCCCCTTGAGCCTGCTCGCCTTCTCCTGGCTGCTGACGCTCCCGGATGTCTCGGCGCTCGCCACGGCGAATCCCGGCCCGACCGCGCTCATGGAACATCGCCAGGAGATAGGCCGAACGGAGCGCCGCCCGGCGCCGCGCCAATGGGTCTGGGTGCCGCTCGCGCAGATTTCCCCCCATCTGCAGCATGCCGTGATCGCGGCGGAGGACGCCTCGTTTTTCGTCCACGAAGGATTCGATTGGGAAGGCATCAAGGACGCGGCCATTCACAATCTCGAAGCCGGGGAAATGAAACGGGGCGGGAGCACCATCACGCAGCAACTGGCGAAGAATCTCTACTTGTCGTCTGAACGGTCAATGCTGCGCAAGGCGCGCGAAGCGCTGATTACACGCTCGCTCGAGCACCATCTGACCAAGGAACGGATTCTCGAACTCTATTTGAACGTCGCGGAATGGGGGAACGGCGTGTACGGAGCGGAGGCGGCGGCCCGCCATCATTTCGGCAAACCGGCGCAGGACCTGACGCCCGACGAAGCGGCCTGGCTGGCGGCGATTCTGCCCTCCCCGCGCCGCTACGACCCGCTCCGCAAGACCGCCTCGCTGACCAAGCGCCATCTGCGCATTGCCAAGAGCATGAACAAGATCCCGACCATCTCTTCGGGGCGTTGAGAAGCGAACGCCCCGCATCTCTCACCCAGCACTCGTCACAGGTTCGCTAAAACCGGTCTTTCACCACCGGCTTCCCCTTCCCACCCCACCAGCCTGCCACCATGCGGGGCGTCACGTGATGGATGGCGAAGCGGCCGTCCGGCGCGATGACCAACGTACCGGCAGCGCCATCGATTCTGTCTACCAGCTTGCGCAGCACAGCGCGAGCCGCCATGGCCGGACTCGTGCCTCGCTCCAACCGATCGCAGATGGCCTTGGCGACGGCGATCCGGACGATCCCTTCCCCCAGCCCGGTCATGGACACGGCCCCGCTCTCATTGTCGGCATAGACGCCGCAGCCGATGATCGGCGTGTCGCCGACGCGCCCCGGCAGCATCAGATCGATCCCCCCGGTGGAAGCTCCGGCAGCCACAGTGCCGGTCCGGTCGAGCGCCACCGCGCCAACCGTTTCTTTTCCGGCCCGCTCGCGCAACGCCAGACCACCCGCGATCATCGCACGATAGAGCTGCAACGCCTTCGGTGCCAGGGCCCGCGTCATCGTCGTCTTGCGCCGCGCCTGGCCGGATGGCCGGCGCGGCTGCCGTTCCAGCTGGAAATGTCTCGCGAACGCCGATGCGGACTTCCCGACGAGCAGGACATGAGGCGTCTGTTCCATCACCAGCCGGGCCGCCGAAATCGGATGGACAATTCCTTCGATCGAGGCCACAGCCCCGGCCAGCAACTCCCGCCCTTCCATGATCGAGGCATCCATGCGCCGCACCCCGTCAAGCTGCACATGCGAGCCTCTGCCGGCATTGAACAGGCCGCTCTGTTCCAACACACGAATCGTCTGTTCGACGGCGGTGAGCGCGGGGGCGCCTCGATCCAGCCAGTGATAGCCGATCTGGAGCGCGGCGGTGAGGCCATCGGCTTGGGCCGCGGTCATCCGGCGGAGGCCGGCGCCGCCATGCGCGAGAAGAAGAGGGCGGATAGGCTTCAATTGAGCAGCAAATCCCTGGCCCGTTGATAGGCGGGGTCGCTCATGCGGTCCAGGTCCGACCGGACAAACCCCAATCCCGTGACACAGAGTTCAAAGTTTTCGGACAGCGTCCGGAACAAGGGCGGATCGATCTCGGACCCGTGGTCGCCGATCTGGGCCACGATCCCGTAGGAACGTTTGCCGGTCTTCACATAGTCCACGAGAAAATCCTTGTGGTAGATCAAGCCCGCCGATTTGAGGCGGCGCAAATATTCCGGAAAGAGCCCGGCCATGAACAAGGTAAAGTCGCCGATATGCCGGTGGACATCGCGCTCGCGTTCGAGCGACTGGGCATCGAGCAGGACTTCGGATTCATACAGCAGATCCACGACCGTCTCGACCGGCTTCTCCTGCCGGTCGCGTATCTTATAGAGTTGATCGGTGGAGGTAAAATCGACGAGGAGATTAGAGACGTAGCGGGTCACCGTGAGATCGGGCCAGCCGAGATGCTCGGTAAAGCTGCGCTCCGTGAGCGCCCCGAAGAACTGACGGAGAGAATGCTGCGGAGATACGCTGGTTCCCATGCGCCACCTCTTACAACATACACGGAGACTGGCCTGACTATACCAAATCTACACCTCGCGCCGAAGGCTGTCTGCTTAATAGACCTATCGGTTCCTCCCCTCCAGACTTGAGCCTCCTCTACGATGAGGGCCGATCCCGGCTGTCGAGCGTGAACGTGACCGGCCCGTCGTTCACGAGCGACACCTGCATATGGGCGGCAAACACTCCGGTTTCGACCCGCGTCCCCAAGGCCCGCAGATCCGCCGCCACCTGCTCATAGAGGCGCTTGGCCTCGTCAGGAGGCGCGACATCCTCGAAGCTGGGGCGCCGCCCGTTCGTCGTGCGGCCCAGCAGCGTGAATTGCGAGACCTGCAGGACCGAGCCGCCGACATCCACCAGTGACCGGTTCATCTTCCCTTGCTCGTCCGAAAAAATCCAGAAGGTCCGGAGCTTCTCGACGAGGTAGCGGCCATCCGCCTCCCCATCGCCCTTGGCCACGCCCACGAGCACCAATAATCCCGTCCCAATCTTCCCGACGACCGCCCCATCGACTGCAACTGAGGCGCTCGTGACACGCTGAAGAATCGCCTTCATCGATCACGTCCGTCCGCGTTGCAGCTGCGCCAGCGTGCCTTCGAGCGTCAGCAGTTTGCGCTTCGCCGGCAGCCCGCCGGAAAATCCGCCCAGCGTCGCATCCTGCGCCACGATGCGATGGCAGGGCACCACGATCGGCAGCGGATTGGCGCCCACCGCATTGCCGACCGCGCGGGCATACTGCGGCCCGCCCACGCGAGCGGCCACCCATTGGTAGGAACGGAGCTTCGCATAGGGCACCTGCAACAGCGTCCGCCAGACCTTGCGCTGAAAGGCCGTGCCGCCGGACAGATCCAGCGGAAGCTCGAACGTCTGCCTGGCGCCCTCCAGATATTCGATCAGCTGCTGCTGCGCGGCCTTCAGCCGGGCCGTCGCCTCGCTCACGAAGGGCGGAGCGGATTGTTTGCGCAACGCATCCTCCACCGCCCGCTTCGACTTCTGCGGCAGCGCGATCCCGTCGATGCCCTTGTCCGTCTCGGAAATCCCCATCCAGCCCCAGGGGGAGTGAAATACCATCGCTCGTCTTTCTTCTCTCTTACCCATCGCCCCTAGCCTCGTGCCACTCGCCCAAGTTTCCGTTTCACCATCCCCCAGACCACGTCCAACTCTTCCGATTTCAACAGCGCATGAACACCCAGATACCCGCCCACGCTCAGGCCAATCGCCACAGTCAGCATCACCGTTTTGGCCATCCATTCATCGGGACGGGACCAGACCTCCGCGTCTGCCGCCCACCAACAGGCTGCCACCAGCGGAAGACAGGCAACCAGCGCCCGGCCCAAGGAGAGCCCCACCTTGGCCCAGGCCACCCCGCCGAGCCGCCGGTTCAACACCACGATCAGAATGCCGCCATTCACCATCGCCGCCAAGGCGGTCGCCAGCGCCAGACCGGCCGCGCCCAGAGAGGACATCAGCGCCAGGGAAAACACCAGGTTGGCTCCGACCGCGATGGCCGCGGAGATGGCCGGCGTCTTGGTATCTTGCATCGAATAGAACGCCGCGACGATGATCCGCACCCCGCCGAAGGCCCAGAGCCCCACGGCATAGCACAAGACCGCCAGCGCGGTTTCCGCCGTGTCGTAGGCGGTGAACGTCCCATGCTCGAAAAACAGATGCACGATCGGCTGGCGCAGCAGAATCAATCCCACCATGGCCGGCAGGATGATGAAGAGGATCATGCGCAGGCCGAACCCGAACGTCGTGCGCAATTCATCCAGCGCGCCCCGCGCGGCCTGCGCCGAGAGCGTGGGCAGAATCGCCGTCGCCAAGGCGACCCCGAAAATCCCCAGCGGAAACTGAATCAGCCGCATCCCGTAAAATAGATAGGTGGGGCCTCCCGCGAAAAAGGAGGCGAGAATCGTGCTCACCGTAATATTGATCTGCGTCACCGAGAGGCCCAGCAGCGAGGGAATCATCAGCCGCCCGATGCGGCGCACGCCGGCATGGCCCGGCTCCCAGCGAAAGCCGAACAGCATGCCGCGCCGTTTCAGCCCCGGCACCTGCATGGCGAATTGGGCCGCGCCGCCGGCCACCACACCGGCCGCCACACCGAAAATCGGCTCCGGCAGCGTCGGCGACAGGAAGAAGGCGCATCCGATGATGAAGATATTGAAGAAGACCGGGGAAAACGCCGGGGCGGCAAACGCCCGCATGGAGTTCAGAATGCCCATCGCCAGCGCGGCCAGGCTGATGAACAGGAGATAGGGAAACATCAGCCGCGTCAGCAGCGTCGTCAGGCCCAGCTTCGCCGGATCGTCGTGAAACCCCGGCGCCAGGAGCCAGACGATGCCCGGCGCCGCGATGAGGCCGAGCAGGGTGATGCCCGTCACAATCGTGAGCAGCGTCGTAAACACCGCGCTGGCCAGCTCCCAGGCATCGCGCTGAGTTTTCAATGCGCGATACTCTGTGAAGACCGGGATAAAGGCGGAAGACATCGAGCCTTCGGCGAATAGCTCGCGCAAGAGATTCGGCACGCGATAGGCCACGAAAAATGCGTCGGCCGCCGGCGTGGCTCCAAACAGGCGGGCCAGCACCATGTCGCGGATAAATCCAAGGATGCGGCTGGAGAAGGTCGCCACGCCGATCAACCCGGCGGCTTTCACCACCGAGTGATTGTCGTCTTGGGCGTTCGTCGCGGGAGGCGATCCGGCTGAAGTGGACATGGAGGCGGATTCTAGCGGAACACGTGCGGGGCGTCTATGGAATGAACGATGGTGCTCCATGACTTTGATGCCGATACATGACTGTGCTAGGGTCCGCCGATCATGCCGGATCCGGTTCAGCCCTTCTCGCTCGTCGATGTGCCAGGCGGCGCCCCGCTGCTCGGCCACCTGCGCGCGTTCAAGCAACGCCCGTTGGAGACGATGGCGGCCTGGTGGCGCCAGCACGGCGATGCCCTGCGCTTCAGGCTCGGCCCCAAGACCATCCATCTCATCAGCCATCCCGATCTCGCCGACGAGATTCTGGTCCAGCAAGCCGACCGCTTCGTGAAAGTGTACGACCCTCGGCGGCCGGACGGCCTCGCGCTCGTCCTGGGCAACGGATTGGTGACCAGTTCCGGCGAGGTCTGGAAGCGGCACCGGCGCATCATCCAGCCGGTCTTTCACCGCTCCCGGATGGCGGCCATGGCCGACCGGATGGCGCAGGTGGGCGAGCAGTGGCTTGCCGGGTGGGTGGATAAAGCGGGACAGCCGGTCGATATCGCCGCCGACATGATGCAGCTGGCCTTGGAAGTGATCTCCCAAACGATGTTCACGACCAGCGTGGCCCACCATATCGATCAGATCAACCATGCTCTGCGCGTGAGCATGAAATACGCGTTCGACTCGTTTCACAATCCGCTGCGCCTGCCCCTGTGGGTGCCGACCGCGCGCAACCGTGAATTTCGCGCAGCCTTGCAGTTCATGGACGGGCTGATCTACGGCTTGCTCGCCGAGCGTCGCCAAAGCGGGGCACAGCATAATGAGCTGCTGCCAGTTTCAAAGACACCGAGTTAGGTGTATGAATGAAACCGGAGGTAGGTCATGGAGCGACGCAAGTTTACGCGAGAGTTCAAAGTGGAGGCGGTGAAGTTCATCCAAGAGCGCGGGGTCTCCGTG
>Ga0169931_10012915_pt1 | contig 11494 bp, 13 predicted proteins | sample Kivu_15m_20L_FD_129675 | JGI IMG/M metagenome (GOLD analysis project Ga0169931, IMG submission 129675) | Freshwater microbial communities from Lake Kivu, Western Province, Rwanda to study Microbial Dark Matter (Phase II) - Kivu_15m_20L... | ecosystem: Environmental > Aquatic > Freshwater > Lake... | reverse complement strand
ATACCCGCCGATTACCGGCGACCTCCATCTGCACCGCAGAGAGGCCGCCGGTTTGCATTTCGTGAACCGCTACGGCTCCTGCATGAGGGGCCTGGACATGCCGAAGAATCTGACCGAACTCCGCACCGAGCGAGAAGCTGCCGCGAAAGCGTACACGGACCTCGCCTCGAAGCTCACGGCGGACGGATACAACCCGACCGCGGAAGACGAGGCGGCGTATGCCTCGGCGGAGGCCGCCTATAACGCGGCGTTCGCGGCCGAGACCGCCGAGACGGATCGGCTGGCTCGTGCGTCCGCGGTGACGCGGGTCGCGGAGGAGTCGCAGCGGCTCAACGCGGCCCAACGAAACCTGCTCCGGCCGAATGCGACTTCCGGCGACTCCGGCCCGGCTGCCCGTCAGTCGGATCGCGTGCCGGCCCGCCCGCGTCGTCACGGGCCGCTTCGGGCGTTCCGTGGAGAGGATCGCGTGGAGCGTGCGGAGCGTGCGGGGATGTGGGCGGCCGCGGCTCTGTACGGCGACGCCAAGGCCGCGGCGTGGTGTGCGAACAACGGCATCGGGATTGACCGCGGCGGCTTCGCGGACTCGCCCGGCGCGACGCTGAACACGGTGGACAACAAAGCCGCGGGTTACTTCGTGCCCACCGAAGTCGATAACGCGGTGAGCGAGGTGATGCTCGAATACGGCGTGTTCCGGCAGTATGCCGAGATCGTGCCCATGTCGAGCGGCACGAAGACGAGCCCTCGCTGGACGGCCGGGATGACGGCGTACTGGGTTGCGGAGGGCTCGGCTCCGACGCAGAGCGATCCGGCGTGGGATCTGATTACGCTCGTGGCTCGCGACCTCGGCGCCCTCACGAAGATGAGTCGCCAGCTCGACGAGGACTCCGCGGTGGACCTCGGCGACAAGGTGACGCTGGCGACGGGCCAGGCGTTCGCTTACGCGGAAGACAACGCCGGTTTCAACGGCGATTCCACTTCGACGTATGGCGGCATCACGGGGCTCATTACGAAGATCCTCGAGCAGTCTGCGGCGTACTCGACGGCGGTGAGCGGGAACGTTTCGGACGTGACGCTCGACCTCGACGACTTCAACGCGTGCGTCGCGAAGTTGCCGAACTATACCGGGCTCATGCCGGTGTGGTTCATGCACAAAACCGTCTGGGCGAATAGTGCCCAGCGGCTCCAGATGGCCCTCGGCGGCGTGGTGCCGGCCGATGTGCAAGCGGGCGCCCGACCGCAACTTCTCGGCTATCCGGTCGTGTTCGTGAACGCGATGGACCCGACGCCGACCGTGAGCGAGGTCGCGGCCATCCTGGGCGATCTTCGGTGGACCTCGAAGCTGGGCGATCGCCGCGGGCGGACCATCGAGGCTGGGCTCATCAATGACGACTTCACGAAGCAACTGATGACGATTCTCGGGACGCAGCGTGTGGCGATCAACAACCACACGATCACGGACCCGCGGAGCACGTCGAACACTGGCCCGATCGTCGGCCTGAAACTCGCGGCTTCGTAAGCCGTTCCCGGCCCCGCCTCGGCGGGGCCTGTCCTTCATCATCAAGCCTTCGAGGGAATCATGAAGCCAGTGACTGGAAAACTCGTCGCGATCACGCCTCCGGGGGCGATCGTGGATGACGCGTCGTACACGACGGCGGCGGTGGACACGAAGGGCTTCGCGTTCGCGAGGATCGTCGTACTGCTGGGCGCCACGGACATCGCGATGGTCGCGTTGAAGGTGCAGGAGTCGGACGACTCGGGCATGAGTGGCGCGGCGGACATCACGGGCGCGGTTTTCGGCACGAGCACGAACGACGCCGGTTCGACCAGCACGCTTCCGAGTGCGACCGACGACAACAAGTTCTTCGTTTTCGAGATCGACCTCAAGGGCCGGAAGCGGTACCTGGATCTGGTCGCGACGGCGGGGAACGGTTCGGCGGGCACGTACCTGACGGCGTTCGCGGAGTTGCTTGAGGCGGACAACGTTCCGACCTCGGCGGCTCAAAAGGGCGTCTCGCAACTGCTGCGAGTGCCCGCACTGTAAGGGGGCTCGCCGTGAGAGTTCGACTTCTGAAGCCGCACGGGAACTTCCGTGCGGGCGTCGTGATCGAGTGCCCGTGGGCATCGGTGGCGGCTCGTCTGATCGCAGACGGCATCGCGGAGGCGGCGGATGCGTTCGCTGATAACAGTGGTGGCCCCAGAAGCGGAGCCGGTCAGTCTCGCACTGGCCAAAAGGCATCTGGCAATCGACCACGACGACGATGACGACTGGATCACGGCGGCAATCGCGGCGGCTCGCGAAGCGACGGAGGCATACACGGGCCGCCGATGGGTGACGCAGACGGTTCGGCTCGTGCTTTCGACGTGGCCGAATCTGTTGGATGTTGCCGATGCGGACTTCGATCCGACCGGCAGCATTCGCATTCCGGTTCAGCCGGTTCAGAGCGTTTCGTCCGTGAAGTATCTCGACGATTCCAAAGTCGAGCAGATGGTCGATCCCGACGAACTTGATACGTGGCTGGACCATGCTCCTCCGCTTGTTGGCCCGGACACGGTAACGGGATATTGGCCGGATCACGGCGACTATCTCGGGGCCATTCGTGTGGCGTTCGTTGCGGGGTACGGCGACGCGGAGGACGTGCCCGCAATGGTTCCGCAGGCGATGCTGCTTGCGATTGGGAACTGGTACGAGAATCGTGCGGATCAAAACGTGACGACCGCGAAGGGGCTTCCTCCTTCCTCGCGCCACTTGCTCGATCATTTGTGGACCGGCACACTCCGATGACCAAAGGGGCAACCATCGCCGGAATCGACTTGCTCGCCGACGTGAAAGGCTAACCGATGCCGCTGGCGCCAACGGGGAAGTTCACGAAGCGGATCGTGATCCTGCCGGTGGATCGCGAATCGCAAGGCGACAACGGCGAGGAAATCGGCCGTTGGCCTGAGGGCTCCGGCGTGTCGTATTTCGCGGCGGTCGAGTCGTTCGGGGCGAACGAGGTGGTCGGTCAAGGGCAAAGCCACGCGACCGGAACGAAACGGCTCCGCATCCGTGGCCGTGCGATTGCGGTCACGACGGCGGACAAAGTGCAGGACAAGGTGACGGGCGAATTGTTCCACGTGACGGGAGTTGCTCGGGAGGATCACGATACCATCCTCGACGTGTCCCGCGTGGTGGGGCAAGAGGTGAACCAGTGATAACCGCGAAAGTCCGAATCGACACGAGCGGATTCGGTTTCGTCGTCGCTCAGAACAGGAAGCGAGGGGTGACGCAAAAGGGCGCCCGTGCCGGTGGCAAAGTTCTCGAGCGTGCCGTGAAGTCGGCGGCTCCGAAGCGTAAAGGTTCCGGCGCCCTTCGCGTGGCTCAGGGAATCAAGGTGGGCAAGGGCAAGAGCGGATCAACGACGGCGTTCGCGGTGCAGGGATCGAAGAAGAAATACTCGAAGATGGCGAAGTTCCCGCGATCGAAGAAGCCCGTGAAGGTTGTGCCTCACCTGTACGACCATTTGGTTCAGGGCGGGACGCGACCACACTCGCTGAAGAAGGGCTCAAAGTCGAATCGTCGAAGACTGGTCCCGGCTGGGCTGTTGCGATTCGGCCGCATGCTGTTGTCGAAGGTGTCGAAGGTGAAGGGTCATCCGGGTGCGAAGCCGAATCCGTTCCGCAAACGTGCGTTGTCGTCCGCGAAGCATCGGATCAGGGGGGCGATCCTTGACGCGATGGCGGAGGAGCAAAGGAAGTTGATCGCACGGGCCGCGGCAAAGTTAGGAGCCTGATTCGTGGCGTCTCCCATCACTGTGATTTCTGGCCGGTTGAAGGAGGCGGGTCCGCTGACGGCGTTGATTCAGAATCGGTCCTACCCGAGCAAGCCGACAGACAACTGTCCATTGCCGTATGTGGTTTACCTTCGCGTGAGCGGTGGCGACGGCATGAACCTCGGCGGACCTCGGCGGCTGAGCCAGCATGATATCCGAGTTGAGGCGTATGCGGAGACTGAGCAGCAGGCCGAAGAAGTGCTCGACGCTGTGCGGGATCAGTTGCACGGATGGCGTGATCGCACGATTGGCGTGCAGGGCTGTTTCGCTCAGGGCGACGCCGATGAATCGACCGAAGACGATGGAAACCAGGTGAGCGGGCAAACGTTCTCGCTTCACTTCTGTCCGCAACCGTGAGGGCCAGAACATGGCAGTCGGCGACGCAACGATTGGCTACGGCGGCACTCTCGCGATCAACGACGGGAGCGCGGATGCGTATGTGCTCGTGGATGCGATCACTGCCCTCGGCATCCCGAGTTACACACTGGGCACGGTCGAGAGCAAACGACTGACGGCGGACATCATCAAGAAACTGCCCACGGTCAAGAAGGGCGATTCGTTCGTCATCAAGCAGGAGTTCACGAACGCGGGTTTTGACCGGATGCGAACGCTGCTGAACGCTCGCATTCAGAAGCTTTTCAAGTTCACGATCCCGGACGACGACGGCGACACGGAGTACACGGTGCCAGGCATCGTGACGCAAAACAAAATCAGCGACCTCGAATCCGACACGATCACGATGTTCGATACGACGGTCGAGATCAGCGACGACGAGGTTTGAGCATGAAGAAGGCGGAACTGCTGGCGGCGATCAAAGGAAAGCCGCAACCGTTCACGACGCCATTCGGTTTAAGGGTGGACCTTCGACCGATTACGGCTCCGGAGCGAGTGCAAATCATTGATTGGCTTCGTGGGAGTGATGCTCCGGACCTCGGCTGGCGACTGCGATTCCGGTACGCAGCACTGGGCATCTGTGACGGCGACGGCGATGCGATCTTCAGCGAGGAGGAGATTGCGGGCGTGCCGTTTGCGGCGGGCGACATTGACGCGATCGCGGATGAGGTGGCCCGGCGTGCGGGGATGCTGGTGGACAAGCCCGCGGGAAAAGCATTGCCGGCGACCCCGAACTAGAGTTCGCCGGCCGATTAGCCTTAGCGACCGGCCGCACGCTTGCGAGCATCTTCGCGCCGGATCGGTGCGGCGAGCCGATGAGTGCGGCCGAGTTTTCTTTCTGGGTGGCGTTTCAAAATCGGCATGGGTTCCCGGATGAGAGAATCGCGGCAGGAATCGCGATGGCTGGCGCGGCGAGTTGTCAGGTTCACGGCGCGAAGGTGAAGCCGGTGGACTTGTTGCCGAAGTTTGGGGCCGTCGAGGGCAAGGTTGATGCTCGTTTGCGAACGTTCCTCAGTGGCGTGCGCGGCGTGAAGATTCGGAAGATTCCGAAGGGCGGCAACTGATGGCCGGGAACAACGATATCGGGTCCGGGGCGGTCGTGTTGACGGCTTCGGCGGACCCGCTTGTAAACGGGTTGAATCAGGCCGAAGCGAAGGTCAAGAATTGGGGCAAATCCACGCAGAAATCGCTCGCCTCGGCCGATCTTGGACAGGGGCTGGCGAAGGGGATGAAATTCGGCGAGGTGATGGAGCTCGGCTTGGCGGGCGGCGTGGCCGCACTGGGCCGCACGATTGCGAATGCATTTCTGACGGGGCCGCTTGAACTATTCAACGCCGAGCTTGAGCGGTCGCAAGACCTTGTGAACAAGCTCGAAAAGGCACTCAATAAGAGCCAATCTGAATTCCTGAAACGAGTGGATGCGTTGGGCGGCCCCGGTTCGGTTGCGGGCGGGAAGATGCTTCGCGAGCGAATTGACTCTGCTGAACAGGCAACAACCGGAAAGCAGGATGAACTCACTGCCGCCCGTAATTCGCTCAACGATATTCTGAAAAACCGAAGCGAGATGTTCGGTCGGAATGGGCAACTGGTCAAGCTACTTCCATTCCAAGAGGAGCAGCGTGAAACGGAACTGAAGACCGCACAACAAAGGCTCAAGGACGCTGAATCGAGTTTGGCAAACCACACGGCACGTATTGAGAAGCTCAAGGAAAAACTAAACGAGCCGGTTCAGCTTGGGCCATTCGCGAAGATGTCGCAGACGGTGTTCGACAAGGCTCAGGAGTCTGCAAAGGCACTTCAGAACGACGTGGACACGCTGACGGCCAAGTACAAGGCGCAGGCCGAGACGTTCGGCATGACGGCGGCTCAGTCGGAGTTGTATTCGCTCAAGCAGCGTGGTGCGACGGACGAGATGCTGCGTCAGGCTGAGGCTCGGGCTCAGCATATGCAGGATCTCACGAACATCATGGCCGACAACGGGCCGAAGTTGGCGGGTGCGATTGAGGCGGGATCAACGGAGGCGTTCGCGGCGTCGTTGCAGGTTCGCGGGTTCGACGTTGGCGACGCGAATGAGGTCCACCGAGACAACGGCAAGAAGCTCGAGAAGATCGCGGAATCGAATGCGAGGTTTGAGAAGCTCATGGAGGAGTTGAACGAGAAGTGGGAAGGCGGCGGCTTCTAATTCAAGGGGTTTCGCGTGAGCGTTGTTTCGTGCGAAGAATTGTGGAACGGCCGCCGTGCAAAGGACGGCATCGAGCGTATCCGCGAGTACACTCGTCGCTACGAGGTGGTGACGAACAACGCGGCCGATGACGGCACGGTTGCGGGCGGCCCCGAATCGGCGGCATTGGGATTGCCGCGTAACGGCGATCCGTTCCCGAGCGATCCCGATGCGGTGTTGACGAGCATTGAACCGACATGCTCGGACGAATCGCCATATATCTGGTATGTCGATTGCCAGTATTCCTCGAAGATCCCACCGGACCTCGGCGCGGAGTCGCAGGAAATCGACGACGACGGGAACTCCGTTGCGACGCAGACGGCGCCCGGTGAAGGGCAATTGCCGGCACCGGCTCAACGCGACCCCAACCCGATCAACTGGACCGCGACCTACAAGGTAACGCATGAGCAGACTCAGGAGCCGTTGACGCATGACTATCTCGGCAATGCAATCGTCAACTCGGCGGGCGATCCGTTTTACCCGCCGTTGATGATCGAGAAAAGTTATGCGGTGTTCACGGTCACGAAGAACTACGGCACGGTGAATTTCGATTACCTCGAAACCTACGTTGACACGGTGAATCTGAACGTGTGGAAGGGTCGAGCCGAGCGAACCTGCCGAATGATCGCGTTCGAGTATGAGGCAGTTCAGGCGAACGGGTACACGTATTGGCGGGTCGTGTTCCGAATCAAGTACAAGCCGGGTTCGTGGGTGGGCGATCGGCCCGGTGGGCTCGTGGGGAACAACGATATCGGGCAAGGATGGGACATGCGGATTCTGGATCAAGGATTCCGCACGCGGGCGGTATCTGATCCTGGTCCGCCGGCCGTATACGAGTGGACCGACATCACCGATACTCGAACCGGCGAGAAGCCCGAGAAACCGGTCCTGCTTAACGGCACCGGTGGCAAGCATAATAGCCTTCTCGGTGTAACAAGCGACGAGCCTCGCTACGTGACTTGGGAAATCTACAAACGCCGTGACTGGGCGGGTCTTGGCTTATGATCGGACTCACGAAGGCGACGGCGGAACGCATTCGCCGCCAGTTGGATCGTTCTCCCGGCAACTCTCAGACGATTGGAACGGGCCGATGGCGTGGCCATCGTCCGTTCGTTGTGCGATGCACCTCGGCGACGGCAGCGGCAGTCTCGGGCGTCGGTGCCCAGTGCTACGCTGGCGTGATCGTGGATCTTGACCCGGCGGCCACGTCGCAGAGCGACCTCGGCGAGGTGTGGCTTACGCTGTACGACGGCGGCGGGAACCCGGTGAGGCCGCGGGCGGGCAAGCATTACACGTGTCTGGTTCAGGGCGACGTTGAGGCGGCGACGGGTGACACTCGCCCGCGTGCGTTCGGTGTTTCGGGCGGGGACATTTCCGACGCCGCTTGCAAGTCGTTCCTCACGCTGCCGCAATGTGCGACCCTCGAAGTCGTCGAGGTATACGGCTCGTGCGCCTGCATCACGACCGGCCAGACGGCGAGCCTCACGCGGAGCGGCGCGGCACTGGTGAGCGACGACCTGCTCTATGGGTGCCCACCGGGTGTGACGACGGCGACGTTCTGCGACGGTGGCAGTGCCCCTCGGCTATACAGCTTCACGCTCGCGGGGCTCACGGGCGACTGCTCGGTGATGAACGGCGGGTGGACGGTTGCATACACGACGGGGAACACGTGGGTCGGCACGCGGGGCGGATACACGGCTACGCTCACGCTATCGAGCACGACGAGCGGCACCTTGACCTTCACCGACGCCGAAAGCTCGGAAGTGCTCGTCTACACGATTGAGGGCTTCGACTGCTGCTCGGCGATCACGACGGCCGAGCGCGACGCGTGGACCTGCGACGACCCGCCCGCAAGTGTGACGGCAACTCCGGCCACGGCATGCGGCAACGGCCCCGCGTACACGCCCTACCTCACCATCGAGCAGGACACGTGCGGCGACTGTCTCAAGCTCCTGTGGATTCCGGTTGCCGGGAGCGGCGCGGCGTCCGTGAAGTGGAAACTGGTTGGCTGCGGGGTGGACGGCGACGGCAAGCCATACGCGGAGTTCGCGTCGGCGAGTTCGCTGGTGTGTACCGACGACGTGGAGGAGTGCGGCGAGAACTCCGTCGTGGTGCGGGTGACGTGTCGGGAGTGCAATCCGCTATGCGACTGCGAAGAGAGCATCGAGTGGACCTCTTCCGGGTGGTATTGCGTCAGCGGAACATGCACGGAGTACACTATTGCCCCTGCTGGCGAGGAGGTTCTTTGCTACGGGCCATTTGCCAGCCAGAGTGAGTGTCAGACCAGCATTACGGCTCCGGAGTGCGTTGGGTGTGAAGTGATGCCGCGAGATATCTGTCTCACACTGGAAAGCACCACGACTCCGGCATTCCTTGACGGTGTTCGGGTTCCGCTGGTGTGGGTTGCAGCAAACGGCCAGTGGGAGTGGACGGGATCAATTGTGGAAGCCCTAGGGAACGACGTCGATGGCGAGTGGGCACTTGAATACGTCTATGTGTCCTTCGTCGGCGCTGGATGCGGCGGTCTGGAGATTAACATCGGCGGCACAAGCTACTCGGCCGCGTTTCCCGAAGGTCGCCCGTGGGGATCAAATCTCGCTGGTGGCGACAATGGTGGCCTTGACGATACCGTATGTGATTTCGTCGCAGCCGAGTCTTCAACGTGGAGCGGATTGGACGTGGGAGCGGCTGGCGTCTATCAGGGGTCGTTCGAGGGCACTCTTAGTTTTGAGTCGCCCTGTGAAGTTGCTCCTACCCCCACAACCTACAACTGCGTGAACGGAACGTGCGTCGAGGTGTACGACGGGAGCGGTGAGTACGCGACCTCGGCCGAGTGCGAGACCGCTTGCACCGGCGGCGGTGGCGGCACAGGAACGGACGACTGCTGCGGAATCACCCCCGGTGATTCCGTGCGTCTCATCATCGTCGATGGGGCCGATGCGGGCACGTACAACTCGACATGGTACGAATCCGGTGGGTTCCTCTATGCCGACTTCAAGGGCGGGGAATACCGCATGGCATGCGGGCTCACTGGCCCTGGCTCGCTGTCCCTCAGCAACTTCCCACCTGGACACACTGGCTTCGGAGCCGCGACTTCCTTCAGTTGCGGCCCGTTCGCCGCCACGTTCCCCTTGTCCGTCGGTCCGTCCGGCACCACCTCGATATCGGCGATGCAGCCATGAGATTGCCACACCAGCCCTGTGAATGCGATTCGCCTCGCATCCGCCGGCGAGGCGGCCTCGTGATGCCGTTTGATGATGTCGCGGATTGCTCAGCCTGCTTTCTCGCCGCGACCAACAGCGAGATGAACCTCGCTTGGGGCGGCGACGGAGTCGTGCTGCCCGTGAGCGTGCCGACGCCTGCATCGAAGAAGCCGAAACGCACCTCACTCCCGTTGCTCCCGCCGTGCAAGTGGGAGGGGCCGATTGTCTCGCACTGCACGACATGCGGGAACAAAGACGGGCGGCACGAACGACTCTGCGGCCACCCGGACGGCGATCGCGACAAATGCACGCGCGGCGACACGCGGAGCACACTCCAGCGGTGCAACGCGTGCCCGCAGTACGAACGAGAGGCGCCGGCCAAGCAATCCGCCACCGCCCGACCTGCCCGCGAGTGGCCGGTACGATCCGACCTGCTCCCGCCGCTGAGCCGGACATTCGTGGACGTGCCGGGATTCAACCCCGGCATGGTTGAGCATCGCGGCACGCTGTGGTTCGCTCCTCGGAACCATGAGCGGCTCTACCTGTATGCCCTGGACGCGGGCACGTTCCAGCCGCAAGCCCGCACCGCTCCGCCGCTGAATCTCTCGCATCCGCTGGCAACGAACGGCCACGAGGACGCGAGGCTATTCGTCCACGGCGGCGAACTGCACGCTGGTTTCGTGGGGATCAAGTCGGGCAAGAAGCGGCACGAGTTGCGAATCTCGCAACTGTACGCCAACCTCACGACGGGCGAAGTCGTGGCGCCGTCGTTCCCGGGCGTGCAACCCGTCGAAAAGAATTGGGGCTGGTTCGAGCACGACGGCGAACTTTACGCGGTGTACTCGATCTCGCCGCATGTGGTGGTCCGGCTCCGAGATGGCGAACGGTTTGCCACGGCGAATCAGTTGCCGTGGAGCGGCGGCTACCTCCGCGGCGGTGCTCCTCCCGTGCGTGTCGGGGATCGGTACGTCTGCTGGTTCCACGGCGCCACGGAAGAGAAATCGGGCCGCGTCTACAACGTGGGCGTCTACGAGTTCGAGGCCGCGCCGCCGTTCCGCGTGCTGCGTCAATCGCCGGCCCCGCTGCTCTGGGCGAGCGGCGAGGATGCCGTCGAGGACGGGTCGAAGCGGGTGGTATTCCCCTGCGGGGCTGTGCTCCGCGGCGGCGAATGGCTCGTGTCGTCCGGCTCGGCCGATGCCATGTGCGAGGTGATGCGGTGGCGAGCGGACGACGTAAGCGGGGTACTGGCGTGACCGACTTCGAATCGCTTCCAGGCTGGTGCTCGCGGGAGAAGGCGGCCGAACTGGTCCGACTCGTCCACGAACATCGGCCCGCGGTGGTGTGCGAGGTGGGCGTATTCGGTGGGCGGTCGTTGCTTCCGATGGCCGCCGCATGCCGGGAAAACGGAATCGGCGTCTGCTACGCGGTGGACCCGTGGACGAAGGCCGCGGCCCTCGAAGGCACGGTGCGGGCTTGCGATTCCGAATGGTGGTCGCAGGTGGACCTCGCGGCGGTCAAGGCCGCGTTCCTCGGCGCGGTCCTGCATCACGAGCTAACCACGTGGGTGCGGGTGCTCGAAGGCCGATGGTTCGACACGCATCCGGCGGTTCCCGAGATCGACCTCGGGCATATCGACGGCAACCATTCGCCGGAGGTGAGCGACACCGACGCAAAGTTGATGCTGGACAAACTCCGACCGGGCGGCCTGGTCGTGATGGACGACACGGATAGCCCGGACCAGATTGAGCCAGCCCTGCGGCAACTCGACGAACGTTGTCACCTGCTCCGCGATTGGGGCACGTGGAGGGTGTACCAGAAGAAATGGTGAGCCGACCTCAATAGAATTGCAACAATCTCGGCCGATTGTT
>Ga0169931_10012914_pt1 | contig 11494 bp, 10 predicted proteins | sample Kivu_15m_20L_FD_129675 | JGI IMG/M metagenome (GOLD analysis project Ga0169931, IMG submission 129675) | Freshwater microbial communities from Lake Kivu, Western Province, Rwanda to study Microbial Dark Matter (Phase II) - Kivu_15m_20L... | ecosystem: Environmental > Aquatic > Freshwater > Lake... | reverse complement strand
TCCATAAAACAGCACTTATCGAGATTGACTCCACGAATGGAGTTGCGCATGTCGGGGCAGGCGTATCGGTCGAACAGATGTTGCAGGCATTTGTGCCCGCTGGTTTTTTTGTTCCGGTGACACCTGGTACTCGTTTTGTGACATTAGGTGGCGCAGTCGCAGCTGACATCCATGGCAAGAATCATCACCGTGACGGCACTTTCGGGCAGCACGTACGATCGATATCTGTCTTGCTGTCAAGCGGAGACGTTGTAGTGCTTGATCGCAGCACACAACCAGAATGGTTCTGGGCGACAATCGGGGGCATGGGCCTAACAGGCATCGTGCTAGACGCCACGATTGATCTGATTCCTATTACATCCTCACGCATTCAGGTGACCACTACTCGCTGTGCACACATTGATGAATTGTTTTCCTTAATGAGTGATGCAGAATCAGATGACGTTTACCGATACTCCGTTGCCTGGGTTGACATGCTTGCAAAAGGGGATGCGTTCGGGCGTGGAGTTCTCACGAGAGGTGACCACAGCGATGTGGGGGGTGCAGAGGGCGATACGCTGCGTCACACGTTGTCCTATGACCCCAAGACACGGATTGGTGTGCCACGGTATTTTCCGAATGGAGTACTCAACGCCGCAACGATCAAGGCTTTCAATGAGTTGTGGTTTCGCAAAGCGCCAAAACGCACAGAGACCACAGAAGAGACAATCTCTGGTTTCTTTCACCCATTAGATGGAGTGCGCGACTGGAACCGAATGTACGGTTCACGAGGTTTTCTGCAGTATCAATGCGTGGTTCCACTAGAGGCAACTGAAGTGATCAAAAAGGTGATCGCAATGATGCAGAGCGCGAAGGTGCCCACCTTCCTTGCGGTGTTGAAGCGAATGGGGCCCGCGAATCCGGGAATGTTGTCGTTTCCAAAGGAGGGCTGGACATTGGCAGTAGATATTGCAGTGGGTTCAGGAAACATCGCGACGTGCTTGCGCGACATCGATGAGGTTGTGATCTCAGCCGGAGGACGTCATTATCTAGCAAAAGATGCCCACATGGCCAGGTCCACTTTTTCACATGGGTATCCGCAATTAGACACGTGGCAAGTAATTCAAAAACAAATGGATCCAACAGGTCTGTGGACTAGCGACTTGGCGCGACGATTGCATTTGGTAGGAGACAGATAATGAAATCAGCGACAGGGACATTTGGAACAGTTGTTCTCTTTGGCGGTTCTAGCGAACTTGGTATCAGCACGATTCGTCATCTTTTGACTCCAACTGTGCAACACATTGTGTTGGTGAGTCGGGACATCGATGCTGCTCAGGTAGTGGACGACGAGTTCTCACAATTATCTCCAGACGCTGATATCAGTCATGTGCGATTCGATGGAGCGGATAGCGCTTCGATGTCAGATGTGATTCATGAAGTCGTCTCCATTGTGGGTGACATAGACGTAGCGGTGATTGCTCACGCTGTGTTGGGACAAGAAATCGACGGCTATCAGAACCCGAGCGATGTGAAAAATCTGTTTGATGTGAATGTCACCGCCACCATGTCACTTCTGTACGCGCTCGCCGCACGCATGAGAACGCAACGTCACGGAACCATCTGTCTGTACTCCTCGGTCGCTGGTGTACGGGTTCGTAAGGCCAATGCACCCTACGGAGCCTCAAAAGCGGCGATTGACTCTTTTGCTCTCGCGCTGGGTCATGACGTGAAAGATGCCGGGGTCTCTGTGGTCGTTGTTCGTCCCGGGTTTGTCCGCACAAAGATGACGGCCGACATGAAGGCCGCACCATTTGCCACAACTCCCGACGTTGTGGGCAAGAAAGCTGCAGAGGGTATTCGTGACCGGACTGCAGTTGTGTGGGTGCCGGGGATAATGCGCGTGATTTTTGGTGTGTTTCGCGTGTTGCCACTGTCGTTGTGGCGTCGACTACCGATTCACGATTGATGAAATTCGTTGGCGTGGTCCAAACTTTGGTGCCAGCCAACCATCAAGTTCTAGCCACCGAACAACACGCGCACGTTGTCCCCGATATGGCTCCATCAATGCCACCATTTCCTCGTCAGTGCCACGCGCTTTGCCCGTGAGAGCAAATGAGACTGTGTTCTTCACGTGATAGTCACCGACAAGTAAGGCATCAGGATCTCCAAAGGCCACACCGCCAGCGGTTGCAGCGGTCCAGACGCCGATGCCAGGGAGCTGAGTGAGTTGATGGGTGAGTGACTCTGGTGCGGAGTGAGAGAAATCAATGTTACGAATGAGTCGCTCTGCATGAGAGGCAGTGCGTGTGAGTGAGTCAGCTCTGCGTTTTTCAATCCCGAATTTGTGCAACACAAAATAGGGTTGGCGCGAGAGCACTTCAGGATCTGGTGGTAAGTACAAATCGTCGCGTGGTCCTGGAGCACGTGTTCCATAACGCAGACACAGTTGACGCCATTGTGCAAACGCCTCGATTGCGGTGACACGCTGACCCAAGATCGCTGGCATAACTTCGTGGTACGGGCTGTGTGTGCGAGGAAGTGAGAGTGAGCCAAAACGACGTTGCGCACGGTGAACCGAAGTATGGATGGCTGTGATCAGGGGCTGTTTATCGCTGTATCCGAGTAGGTCGAGGCCACGATCAGCCAACCATTGTCCACCAGGGCCAAAATGGGAAATTTTGGGAGAGGGATGCGACCATGCCGTGATGCAGATCGTGCCAGCACCGTGAGGGGTGTAGGTAGCGCGCCACAGCGAGTCTGGTTCGATTTTGGTTGTGGGGTCGTGGCGACCATTGCGCAACGTTCCCACGGTGTGGTGCATGAGTCGTAGCGCATGTCCTGACGATTGTTCTGCGTGATGCATACACCGCGAACATAGCGACTGGGAGCGTCGTCTGTCAGGATTACGTCATGACACAACTCTCAGACCCTGGCAGTGCAGAAGTTCTCCTTAGTCGTCCTCGCGAGGGCGTAGCGCTGATCACATTGAACCGTCCGTCACGACTCAATGCGTTGACAACAACATCGGTACAGGCGCTCCACGACACACTCGATGAGGTTTCTGTGGATAACACCGTTCGCGTGGTCGTGATTACTGGTGCAGGGCGGGGATTTTGTGCCGGTCTTGACCTCGGAGGTTATGGCGATGCGCCAGGGATGCAGTTCAGTGGCAAGGTGGAGAAGGGCTTTGCGACACAAAAGCACATTGCCAGCCTTATTCCGCATCTTCGACGTACTCCGCAGCCAATCATCTCTGCTGTGAATGGCCCTGCAGCAGGTGGGGGATTCGCAATTGTCTTAGGTTCCGATATTCGTATCGCAGCGCACAGCGCCAAATTCAATGCAGCTTTCATTCGCATTGGACTTTCTGCTTGTGATATCGGGACCAGTTGGTTGCTGCCGCGCTTGATTGGCGCTGCCCGTGCTCACGAATTGATGTTGACCGGGCGCATTTTTATGGCCGATGAGGCAGAAAGTATTGGATTGGTGTTGGAGACAGTCCCCGACGACGTTCTGATGGAGCGTGTCTATGCAAAAGCCGATGAGATCATGTTGAACTCGCCAATCGGTGTTGCGCTCACCAAAGAGGGCATGTGGTCGGCGCTAGAGATTCCGGGTCAGCAGGCTGCAATCGATTTGGAGAACCGCCAGCAGATTATGGCGAGCCTTTCGGAGAATGCGACCGAAGGTATGCGCGCATTTATGGAAAAGCGCCCGCCGCAATATCGTCCGTGACATCTCATTGCGACTAGTTTCTTCTTCGTGAGCGAACGCGAGATCCTGACCTGGGAAACATTTGGAACTGCAAGCCGTGAGTTGGCGATGCAAATTGCTGACTCTGGTTACGATGCCGACCTTATCTTGGCTATTGCACGAGGTGGCTTATTGCCGGCCGGTGCACTTGGTTATGCGTTGGCGGTAAAGAACTTGTACACCATGAACGTTGAGTTCTACACGGGTGTTGATGAACGTCTTCCCGTGCCAATGATCTTGCCACCGGTTCCTGATTTGGTGGAACTTCGTTTTGCACGCATTCTCGTTGTTGATGATGTCGCAGATACTGGGCATACGTTGAAGATCGTCCAAGATTTCTTCAAGGGTCGCGTGAAAGAAGTGCGATCTGCTGTGTTGTACGAAAAGCCTCGCTCAATTGTGAAGTGTGATTACGTGTGGAAGTACACCGACTTGTGGATCAACTTCCCGTGGAGCGAACAAGGCCCCGTCATCAACAAAGAGGGTGCAGTTCTCGACGCGTAAGCGTGTCACCCAGCCGTTTCGGTTGGAATTGAGATTGTGGGGTCGATGTATTCGTTGGTGACGAGGTCACTGGTGGAAAGTGATTGTTTCACCTTGTTTCCACGAGAGGCGTAAATCGGTGCAGCAGTGGCGATGAAATCCTCAACACGCTGCAGGTCAAATGAACCGAGTACCCCGTCGGGGCTATTTGACACGAGGCGATCGGTGACTTGTTTGGCGGCGGACGCCATCGCGAGATCGAAATCGTATTGAGTGGTGGGGTTGAGTGTCTGCACTACATCAACGATGACTTCGTTAGTAGCAGTCGGATCTAGAACGTAGTCAGACTGTGCCTGTTGAATAATCGGCACAAGTTTCGCGAGGCATCCGCTGTATTGGCTCTTGTTTTCTGGAGTGACGGCCAGAGTCTGTGCATACGGTGTCCAACCTGTTTCATGGAGGTACTGATACCGAATGGGCTTCATCCATTGGCCCAATTTGTTCTCGTAGAAGATCGGTTCGTTTGTGCCGAATCCTTGTTGCGCGACGGTGCCATTAGCGGTGATGAACTGTTCAGGAAAGCCGTCATATGAATCCTGCACCTGTTCTTCGCTAAGGATCCCTGTTCCCGTCAAGTACTTCATGTACGCAACGTTTCGAAAGTACAGCACCGTGACATTGGCGTCTTTCAATTCATCAATGGTTCGAACATCAGGGTAAGTGGCCGGATCCCACATGATGACTTGAGGATTGATGTTGAACGGAGCAACGACTCCAATGGTGGGGAATTCTTCAGATTGGGAGATTGCGATGTCCGTTCCCATGAAACCGAGCAATATCTCTGGCTTGCTGTACATGCGGGAGATAACGGGATCAAAACCGATTGAAGGACCACCCGCATTAATTTGGAGACTTACGCCGGTGTTTCGTCCTTGCGACACAAGAGGGCCCGTGACTGACATTTCAGTTGTGTTGACGTTGTACTCGGGACCGAGAAGTTGATAGACGAAGCCGTGTTCTGCTTGTGGCCACCAATCAGTTTGTACAACGACTGTGGACGGACACACAGCAGCGAGATCTATGTTCTGTGCAATTGATGAGTCCGAAGGGATCGAATCAGTGGATTGCGAGTCATTGCCACAAGCAGAAAGAAGAAGTATCGAACTGATGGTGATGGTTACTGCAGGACGGAGACGGCGAAAGATCACGTTATGAACATAGCGTGAGAAGATTGACGAACATGTGACAATTATGTGATTACTGAACTGTTGGCTTATGCCAATGGCCGACAAGTCGTCGACTGAGCCAAGAGAAAAAGATGAAAAGTACAATGCCGAGACTTGAGGCAACGATGACAGCAGCGATCATGTCAGGACCCCACAGTTGAGCGCGGTACAGGTCAATCTGTGCGCCGATTCCGACACGACCACCTTGGCGGAAATAGAAGTCACCCACGACGGCGCCGACGACAGCAAGCCCAGCAGAGGTCCGTAATCCCAAAAATACGGCGGGTAGTGCATGCGGTATTTGCAATTTCGAGAGTCTCTGCCACCTCGTGGCACGATGGATCGTAAAGAGATCATGCAACGTAGAGGACACAGTAGTGAGGCCAAAGTATGTGGCGCTACTGATAGGAAAGAATGAGATCAAGATGACGACAAGAAGCCGTTGTGATGTGGTGTTGTCGATGAGCGCACGAATCAGTGGTGTCAATGCAATGATCGGAGCGGCTTGTAGTGCAACAAGGTATGGCCACGAGGCGCGACCAATCCAAGGGACAAGGCTCATCAGAAAAGCGAGACTGATTCCGATAACACTCGTGATGAGCAGTCCGATGAGCGCGATCTGGCTCGTATTCCACAGTGCCGAGAGAATGTTCCTCATACCCCGCTGCTGACCAGCATCCCAGACAAAAAAAGCATCGGTCAAGACCACATCGGGTCGTGGTAACAGAAACTGTTTGTGATCGGGAAGAAAGACTTCCGAGGTCAGATACCACAGCGCAATAAACAGAAGAAAAAGCAAAAACGACGGACCAAATCCGTGCAAAATCCGCATTCGGGGTGTCGCATTTGTGGCAGTCACGCGACACCTTCCTTCAGTGCTGTGTGTACCTGTCGACAGAAATCCGCAAACTCTTTGGTGAATCGACTTTCAGCCTTTCTTGAGACTTCAAACACGATGGGTATTTGGTGGCTGATTTGTGTGATGTTGTGCGACGAGGGGGTGAGGACGAGAATCCGATCTGAAAGATACACAGCTTCCGCAATGTTATGTGTCACGAACAAACTGGTCAGCGTACGTTCACGGTGGAGTGAGACGAGCAAATCCTGTAGTGACTCGCGTGTGATTTCATCTATCGCTGATAAAGGTTCATCGAATAGAAACAGATCGCTGTCTGTGAGGAGCGCTCGTGCCAGCGACGTCCGCATTTTCATGCCACCAGAAAGTTGATGTGGATATTTGTCTCGATGTTCAAAAAGCCCGACTGCACCAATGACTTCTTCTATCTCTTTATTCGATGTACCCGCACTGGCAAGGTCACGATGCAACGCGACATTGCCGCGCAGTGTGCGCCACGGTAGAAGAGCCGGTTCTTGAAACAGTAATTGTGTGCTTCGCGCTGACGTAGTGATGGTCCCAGATGTCGGGGCATCAAGTCCTGTGATCATGCGAAGAAGTGTCGTTTTGCCACATCCACTTGGCCCCACGATTGATACGAATTCTCCGGATGCAACAGAAAATGAGATGTCCGACAACACCGTGTTGCGAGTGTCAAAAGAGCGCGAAACGCCTGCGAGAGAAAGAAGAGTGTCGGGGGTCATGTGGGTCATACGGTATTGCTAGTTTCGTCCACATGACTATCCGAGACGAGATTCTTGCCCGCATGACGGGCCCGGGTGCGCCATTTGAAATTGGCAACGAAACCATAAACGGCATTCCACTGCGGGTGTTTACCCATGCCTCTGCGTCTATGCGAGACATCATTGCTGCCACATGGGATAGCGCAGATCGTCCGTACATCATGTTCCACGACGAAGTTCTGACGTACGGGCAATCACTGGAAAAGATCGCGTCACTCGCTCAGTGGTTGATTGAACACGGTGTAAAAAAAGGCGATCGCGTAGCGATTGGTATGCGCAACTATCCCGAGTGGCCACTTGCGTACTGGGCCGTGGTTTCTATCGGTGCCATCTCGGTCAGTTTGAATGCGTGGTGGATTGCAGATGAGCTGGAGTATGCGGTTGCCGATTCGGGGTCAAAGATCTTGATTGTCGATGATGAAAGACAAGATCGCATCTCCACAGAGGTAATGCGCAAGCTCAATGTTGCTCACATGGTTGTTGCGCGGGGAAAACCACGGTCGGGTGTGTCGTCATTTGATGAGACAACGTCGAACACTTCCGCACAGTTGCCATCTGTGCCAATCGCGCCAGACGACGACTGCACAATTTTGTACACATCAGGAACCACGGGCTTTCCGAAAGGTGCGGTCGGAACGCACCGCAATCACGTCACGAACATCTTCAATACTCTTCTTGTAGGTTCGGTGTCAGCAGAAATGGCGACTGCCGCAGGCGTCGAACCGAAGCCCATCACGCAGCCAGTGTCTTTGTGGACATTTCCGTTCTTTCACATCGCTGGTGTCACTGGTATCAATGTTGCAGCAGCGACACGCGGCGCTTTGTTGTCGATGTACAAATGGGACGCGACAGAGGCGTTAGGACTCATTGAACGCCACCGCGTGACCACAGTGGCTGGTGTTCCTACAGTTGTTCGTTCGCTCTTGGAGCACCCCGATGCAGGCTCTTTCGATCTGTCGTCTCTTGCCACGATCTCTCAAGGTGGATCGCCGGTGCCACCTGATTCCATTAAGAAAATCGAAGGGGACTTTGAACGACGAGTGAACCCCACTAATGGCTATGGACTTACCGAAACAACGTCGGCGATTGTCTCCAACTCGGGATTGTCGTATTTCGCCAAAAGTGACAGCGTCGGCCTGCCCATGGTGGGCGCGGATGTGCGCATAGTTGCCGAAGACGGAAATGATGTGCCTGCGGGTGAGGTTGGCGAGTTGTGGGTTCGGAGTCCAAACAACGTGCGTGGTTACTGGAATAAGCCGGAAGAGACAGCAAAGGCTTTTGTTGATGGTTGGTTCAGAAGCGGAGATGCGGCGCGGATCGACGAAGACGGTTTCGTGTTTGTTGTGGATCGCATCAAAGACATGGTGTTGCGCGGTGGGGAAAATGTGTACTGCGCTGAAGTGGAAGCAGTTCTCTTTGAGCATGATGCGGTAGAGGACGTTGCTGTGATAGGTATTCCTCATCCTTCATTGGGTGAAGAGGTTGCTGCTGTCATTGTGCCTAAGGCGGGTCACGGAAAAGACGACACCGATGTGGTGCGCGAATATGCAGCAAAGAAACTGGCTGCGTTTAAGGTTCCCGCGTATGTGTTTTGGCAAAGTGACCCGTTACCGCGTAACGCCACCGGGAAGGTACTCAAGAAGGAACTACGCGATACTTACGCCGACAAGTAGCTGCGCACGGAGAGTGTTAGTACCACAATTGGCGTTGCGTGAAAACCTCACGGAGAAGTCGTGTCTTGTCCGTCATGATGCCGTCAACTCCCGCGTCGAGGAGTGCATTCATCTCGGCTTCATCATCAATGGTCCACACATGGACCGCAATGCCAAGTCGTCGCGCTGTTGTCAGCAATTTCGAGTTGGTTAAATGGATGCCAGCTTGGCGCACAGGAATTTGTGCCACTACTTGAGATAACGACTGCGCGATCTTGCTTGATGTCTTACTCGCGAGGAGAAGTTGGGCGACTTGTCGTGGACCCATGGACGTGCACAAACGCTGACCAAAGTGGCGACGCAATGCCCCGAGACGTTTGTCGCTAAATGAACCAACGCACACACGGTCAAGACAGTTGTGATGAGTCAACGCATCAATCAGAGGTTGTACAGCATTGTTGGTCTTGCAATCAATGTTGATTCGTGCCTCGGGGAAGGCTTCCAAGATGTCAGCGAGGAGAGGTATGCCTTCGTTTCCGTGTACTTTCACATGACGAAGTTCGTCCCATGTCATGTCTTTGATGTGTCCGGGTCGTCCGCATGTGCGACTGAGATCATCATCATGGAAAGCGACTAATGCGCCATCTCTTGTGGCGTGAACGTCAGTCTCTAAATATTTGTAACCCAAAGACACTGCGTCAGCGAACGCAGACATGGTGTTCTCGGGCGCTTCAGATGCTCCGCCTCTATGCGCAAATGGAATTGGGCCAACATGTTCAAGGTACGGATGCATGAATTGTCAGATGGAACGCCCGGCAGCTTTCCAGTACTCATCTTTCAAAAGACGCTTGTACAACTTTCCTGTGGGGTGTCGAGGAAGTTCGGGACGGAAGTCAACACTACGCGGGCACTTAATGTCGGCCAGCTGTGACCGACAGTACGCAATGAGTTCTTTTTCGAGTGCCTTCGCCTCGTCGTCAGATGTCGGCATAGCGACAGGTTGTTCGACTGCCTTCACTACTTCGCCAAAGTCATCGTTCGGAACACCAAAGACGGCTACGTCGATAACTTTTGGATGATTGACAAGAACATTCTCAGATTCTTGTGGATAGATGTTCACGCCACCAGAGATAATCATGAAGGCCTTACGATCGGTGAGGTACAAGAAATTGTCGGCGTCAAGATATCCAACATCTCCCAAAGTGCTCCAGCCGCGCCCTTTTGGATCACGTGACGCTTTGGTCTTTTCCTCGTCATTGTGATATTTGAAATCTGCGCCGCCTTCGAAATACACGGTGCCAGATTCCCCTTGTGGCACTTCATTGCCTTCGTCGTCAAGGATATGCAAGGTTCCTAGAATTGCTACACCGACAGTTCCCGGATGTGCCAACCACTGATCGCTATTGCAGTAGACGAAACCGTTGCCTTCTGTTCCTGCGTAGTACTCATGGATGATTGGTCCCCACCATTCGATCATCGTGCGCTTGGTTTCCACCGGACACGGAGCGGCTGCGTGGATTACGCATTTCAGAGATGATACGTCGTACTTGCTTCGTATATCCGCGGGCAGTTTCAACATTCGGATAAACATTGTGGGCACAACCTGAGATGCATTGGCCCTGTACTTCTGTGCGTACTTCAAGAAATCCTCGGCATCAAAGTGCTCCATCACAACAGTTGTGCCACCGAGCATGTGCACTGCGAGGTTGAAACGCAGCGGGGCAGCGTGATACAGCGGAGCGGGTGAGAGATAAATCGTCTCTTCGTTGAATCCAAACAGTAAGGACGTGAGGGTGATGACACCAGGCGCATTTCCGATTTCCGTACCAGGCAATGGTCGTGCGACACCCTTTGGCATTCCGGTTGTGCCACTTGAGTACAACATGTCGGTGCCGTCAACCATGTTCGTAAGCGGGGTCGTACTTGCCGCAGCAACGACATTTTCGTACGAGTCGTAGCCATTGATTGTGCCATCGAGCATCAAACGCAATGAGACGTGCGGTATCTCATCGGCGATTTCAAGCGCCTGGTCCGATTTATACTTCGACGTGATGTACCCCTTGGCTTTACAATCATTAATGATGTACGCGAGTTCAGCCTTGGTGAGTCGACTTGAGCATGCGGTGTAGATGAGGCCTGCGTAGTGGCATCCCCAGACAACTTCGAGATAGCGCGGATGGTTCTCCATACATAGCGCAATGTGGTCTCCCTCATTAAGCCCCGCAGAGCGCAAAACGTTTGAAAGACGTACAGCCGCTCCGTGCAATTGTTTGTAGGTGGTGATCTCGCCCGTTGCAGCCTGGATGAGGGCGGGGCGATCGGGAGCGGTTTCTGCGTAGTTGCCTGGATACATGGCTCCAACTTACTGAACTGTACGATGTGGGCACTACCTCCGTACAGGACTCACGAGTCCCAACCCCAAAGGAAGTGTCATGGCTGTTCTTGAAGTCGGTTTGTCTGCAGACGAAAAACGAGTGGTTGAACTCACCGAAGAGTTGTTGAAAAATTTCCCACCATCTCAATGCTCACCCATCGAGTTTCTCAGTGCGCAATATGACGCTGGGCTTGCGTGGGTGCATTTTCCTGTCGGTCTCGGTGGTCTCGGAGTATCTCCAAAGTTTCAGAAATTGGTGAATGAGCGCGTCTTCGCAGCAGGTGCGCCGAACCCAGTGGTGCGTAATCCGATTGGTCATGGAATGTGTGGTCCCACTGTTGTTGAGTGGGGCAGTCAGGCACAGAAAGAGCGCTACCTGCGTCCTC
>Ga0169931_10012913_pt1 | contig 11496 bp, 10 predicted proteins | sample Kivu_15m_20L_FD_129675 | JGI IMG/M metagenome (GOLD analysis project Ga0169931, IMG submission 129675) | Freshwater microbial communities from Lake Kivu, Western Province, Rwanda to study Microbial Dark Matter (Phase II) - Kivu_15m_20L... | ecosystem: Environmental > Aquatic > Freshwater > Lake... | reverse complement strand
GCCAGGTTGACGGTTTTGGATTCTGTTCTGGGTTCCTTCGGGCTTCAAGGACATCTTGGATCTTCATCGGGTATTTATCTTAGGGAGCCACGCCCTTGAACTGCTGGCGTGGTTCGTAGAGGCTGCGGCCCTCCCTGAAGTCTTGGAGGCATTCCGCACGGTATCTCGCATCGTTGATCTCCCTGGTCAGCCGCTGCTGTTCGAGCTCACAGTGTTCTCTGCTCCAGTGGTGAGAGATTAAGGTGAAGTTAGTGGTGGTTCCAATCCAGATGATCAATAACCATTCTCGCAACATCTCTTATTTACTGCTGCTGCCAGTCTTGCCTAGGTCTCTCTGGGAGATCTGTAAATAAATCGTGGACACTATCGATATCAAAGACTGCGACGTGGTATTCTTGAGCTATGATGAGCCGAACTCGGAGGAGAATTGGCAGCATCTGCAGAGCCACTGTGCTCGTGCCCTGCGTGTGCATGGGGTGCGGGGGTCTGATTCAGCGCACAAGGCCTGCGCCCGTCTCGCTGCCACTGAGAGGGTCTGTGTCATAGACGGGGACAATTGGGTCGATCCTAGGCTGTTTGGATCTAGCTGGTGTTTCCCCGAGGGCTTTGACGTCACAGGCAGCGTGCTCAGCTTTCCCGCGGAGAATTCTGTCAACGGCCTAGAGTACGGCAATGGAGGCATAAAGATATGGCCTCGAGCTGTGGTGCTAGGCATGCGGACCCACGAACTCGCCCAGGATGATCTAGGGGGTGCGGGACTGGACTTCTGCTGGGCCTTGGACTATGTGCTGATGCCCCAGACCTTCAGCGAAACCCGTATCAATCACAGCCCAGCCCAAGCGTGGCGCTCAGGTTTCCGTGAGGGTGTTAAAATGGCCATAGTCGACGGAGTATGGATCAGAGACCCTCAACAGTGGCATGACTCTATTGCCAAGATAAATCTACGTAGATTAGAAACATGGCTGCAAGTAGGCTCAGATGTCTGCAACGGTCTATGGGCCATTTTGGGCGCACGCCAGGGCCTGAGCAGGGTCATGCTGGAGGGCTGGGACCCACGCAGAGTGCATGACTTCACAGTGCTGGATCACATATGGTGTGACACTGTAAAGCCCCTGGGTGACCCCTTTCCTGAAATACAGAGATTGGGCGCAGAACTACAGAAACAGTTAGGCATAGCCGTGACTGCGGATCCCCTGACAGCAGCCCAAAGTCAATGGTTCCGGCACTGGCTGAAGTGGCAGGGGAGGAAAGAACCCAAGAGGCTAAGGACATGACTGACCGTCAGACCGAACACAGCCTAGGTGCTCTGCAATGGTTGCATGGGCTCGAAGACTATTTTAAATTCATCGACGACCCAGCGCAGCAGTTTCCGAGATTCCTGTTGGGCCTGCTGTATGCGCAGCAGCCGTCTATCCAGCTCACTGACGATCCTTGCACCAAAGAATTCGTCTATGCCCTGAAGAAGTTCGTCTCAGACGAGACGATAGATTGCCTCTACAAATATCACAGAGAAGGGCTCGATCCCATCGCTCTAGAACATGCTTTCAGCCGCGGCCAGATACAGAGCAAGTGCTGGCTAGCACAAGAACTGGCACTGATCAACAAAGATTGGACATCCGTCGCGATCTTCGCTGGATGGTTTGGACAACTTAGGCTTATCTTGAAAAAAACCATGGATTTCCAATGCATGCGGATCCTGGATCAAGATCCTCAGGCCTGCACTATATCTGACAGGATATTCAACAGCTCGGAGTTGGAGAACTACAGAGTAAAATCGATCTGTGCGGATATCAACGATCTCACCCTACATTCTGATGGATACCTATGGCCAGTGGAAAACTTCCGTAGCGGCAAGGTCTATACGGAAAAGTTCCTGCCCGATCTGATCATTAATACCTCCGCAGAACACATGACGGAAGATTGGTTCTTCCAGATCAAACATAAAGATTGGTTACAGACTCCTGTGGTCGCTGTACAAAGCAACAATCTCTTTGATATACCCGAGCATGTGAACTGCGTACATAGTGTGGATCACATGATGAAAAAGTTTCCGATGACGGAGGTCTTGTTCTCTGGAGAGCTACAGCTCAAGGGCTATAAACGTGTGATGTTGATAGGTAGGGCATGAATCTCGCTGACCTCGATCTAAGGAGATTACAGCAAGAAGCTGCTCGTGCGCTCACCGTCATCAGTGCTGCGAACAACGATATCTACAAGTACAATGTCCAAGCACATCATGACAGCCAGCGTTGGTATCGTGCGGTGATACAGGACTACATAGATCGCTATGGCGGCCTGCCCAGCGAAGTAGGACCTGCCAGCGAAGTAGGACTGCGATTACCCTGATGTATAAGTACGACGAAATACGCACTGTACACCTAGAAATCACGGACAGGTGCAATGCTAGCTGTCCCATGTGCGCTCGCAACATCAACGGAGGAGAATCCAACCCCCAGTTGCCCAACACGGAGCTCTACATAGAAGATATCAAGCAGATATTTGAACCTAGATTTGTCGCACAGCTAGATAGGCTGTACCTGTGCGGCAACTATGGTGATCCCATCGCTGCCCGAGACACCCTAGAAGCTTTTGAATATTTTAGATCCCATAACCCCAAGATAAATCTCAGCATGCACACCAACGCTGCTGCGAAAAAACCAGACTGGTGGCAGTGTTTGGCCCGAGTCATCGGAGATCGAGGCTATGTCGTGTTCAGCATCGATGGGCTAGAAGATACCAATCATCTGTACAGGCAGAACACCCAGTGGTCTCGGATCATCGCCAACGCGGAAGCTTTTATCTCTGCGGGAGGTCGGGCTCGTTGGGACTATATCGTGTTTGCGCACAACGAACATCAGGTAGATATCGCCGAACAGCTGAGCAGGAAGATGGGATTTGAACAGTTCAAATTTAAAAAGTCAGCGAGGTTTTTCAGCACCGCATCGGGCGTGACCAAAGAAATGCATCAAGCAGCGAACCGCAAGGGCATGATGACCACACTGTTGCAGGCACCTAAAAATCCTAAGTATCGCAATGCTGCCTTAGAAGAACTCAGCAAAATTGCCAAAAGCGAACAGCCGGTGAAATTTTTACCCAGCCGTGCCAACGAGATCGAGACTAAGCTTTATCCGCAGGTATTTCATCAGGATCCAGAGAAGAAAAAACCCATGGAACGGTATTGGGACGAAGTAGAGATAAAGTGCAAGGTCAAAGAAGAAAAAAGCGTTTATGTATCTGCAGAAGGTATCGTGCAGCCCTGCTGTTGGACCGCAGGACAGATGTATGTTTGGTATTGGACACCTCGAGGTGGACAGATATGGAAACTAATAGATCAGGTAGGCAAAGACTCACTAAACGCAAAATTACACAGTTTAGAATCTATAGTCAATGGTGAGTTCATGCAGGAACTGGTGCCTAACAGTTGGAATAAAACCAGTTGCGCCGAAGGAAAATTAGCCGTTTGCGCTAAAACATGTGGTGTGAATTTTGATGCTTTTTCCGGACAGTTCAAGTAACCTAAGTTAAGGTTTCAACATAGCTTTTGAAGGATTTTAATTCTGGAAAAGTCTGATCAAAATTTGTTCCACGCTCTTGATCAAATGATTGTATACCTAATAACCAATTTTTGATATCATATATATTTCGAATTTGATCAGTTCGCAACCAATCCTGATGTTTATCTAAAAATCTACTCCATCCTATTGGATGTTGATTGCTCAGCTTAAGATTTTTTAATGCAGACAGAGCTCGATCTCGAGTTTCGCCATGGAAATTATAAAGTTTGATGCTGGTGCTTGGATTCGACCATATCGTCAAGGTTCCTTGGGGAATCTTGTCATTCACTGTGCAATTATCCAAGTACCATTGGGCGATTTCTTCTATGGCTATCCCATTAAACACATTAAGACAGGTTTGTATATTCAAATCTATTTTAGCTTCTTTAATTTTACCATAAGCCTCTAACCATTTTTTATCACGATATCCAAATCTGATATATTCTCCTCTGAGACCATTTCCGTCATTGCTTATCGTGATAGATGCATTATTACCCCAATGTACTAGATAATCGTTAACGATATCTATCCCTTTATAGCTTTTTGTTATGCTGCCATTGGTATGGCTCCAAATTTTAATTTTCTTTTGTAGATTGTTTTTAAGAAGGACATCTAATAATTCAAAAATATCTTCGCTCAGGAAAGGTTCTCCGCCGTTGAGATGTATCATTTTAATTGTATCGCTATGCTTTAAAATATAATCTATTTTTGATCGATTATTATTTTTCCATTGGAGATCATTATCAGAAATGTCTGGATAATTGATATTATTAAGAATAGAATAACTTTTTTTATAGTTTTTAGCGATAGTAGTGCTAAGTTCTGGACTACAACCGAGACAGGCAAAATTGCATTTATTAGTCCATAGAAGATCTAACCATTCCGGCTTGTGTAATTTTAAAGTTCCGTCGGGTTCGGTATTCGAAACTAGTTCATCGATAGTTTCGAAACCCGACGAATTGCTAAACATTCTATTATTAGCGGCTTTGTCAGTACCTTTTTCTAGTTCCCAGCATCCTAGACATTGAGGATGTTTTTGATTTAATAAAAATGCTTTTCTAACAGATTTAACATGCTCGCTGTTATACATTTCTTCAAATGTATTATCTTTGCTATTACCAATGGCTGCTCTCGTCTTGCAACAGGTACTGACTAATCCATCTGGACCTTCATGGAGGCTATTGAATGGTGCAGCACAAAAATTGGAACCATGCTTCTCTATAACTATTTGATGTTTTTTTTCTAGGCTTAAATTCTGGTGCATAAATATTATTTACTTGTTTTATGCTAACATAATGAACATTTCCGATATCAGAAAAATAGAATTAGAAATTACGAGTAATTGTAATGCAGCATGTCCGGGATGTGCAAGAACCCAAAAAAAAGAATTATTAAAGATACAGAGTTTCGGTATCGACGATCTTAAAAAAATTTTTCCTAATAAAGAATCAATCGATAAGAAAATATTTAAATTCTGTGGGGTGCTAGGTGATCCTGCGATGAATTATGAATGTTTAGATATGGTTCATTATCTCGTTGAGAACGGCGGCTGGTGTCAATTAAGCACGAACGGTGGCGTCCAAAATTCTGATTGGTGGAAAGAGATGGGAGAATTATCTGCTAGATCGAATTCTGTTGATATTAATTTCTGTGTCGACGGACATAGGGAAACTAACCACATCTATCGAATTAACACGAAGTTCGACGTGATCGAAAGGAACATGGCAGCATATTCGGCGGGAGGTGCCGGGAAGGCTAGTGCAACTTGGATGTATATTATTTTTGATCATAACGAACATGAATTAGAAATAGCGAGAGAACATTCAACTAAATTAGGATTTAAATTTGCCATTCGAACTGGAATGAGAAATAGTTATTATAATTGGGTCAGCGTTAGAAAATATAAAAATAAAGAAACCAAACAGATAGAAGAAAATAAACAGATTATAACGACCACAGGTGATAAGGAACACTCGGAAAAACATAAGGTTTTAAAAATAGGCAAGACTATAGAAAAGATGAAAACGATTAAAAATCAATCAAATGATTCTCAATCTACAATAGAGATAATTAATGAAGCTAAAAATCTTTCAAAAACTATAACTTGTAAATTAATACACGAGGGCGAAATTTTTATTTCAGCAGATAAAAAAATGTGGCCGTGTTGCTTCCTTTGGGATAACGCATTTTCTAACAAAGAAAACATAAATGAAAAACTTTCAGAGTATGGAGGAGATTGGAATGATTTAAATTTTCATAGTATAGATGAAATTTTATCTCATCCTTGGTTCGATAAAATTTTAGAAGAAAGCTGGGATCCTACACACAAAAAACATCTGACAAGATGTATGAAAACCTGCAGCCTTAACAAGGTATATCAAAATAAAATTAATTATATATAATGTCAGAATTAAGATTAGAATGTAATCATTTAACAAATCATGTAGCTATTGTTAATACCAGCGGAGTGATATCGCCGTGTTGTCAATTTAAGGATTTTCGTCAACCTAGACAATATAGAACAATATTTAATACGGAATCATTAGATTCTATTTTAAATTTAGGTTTTTGGGAAAATACTAGGAACGCCCTTGCCAGTGGTGAGAAGATAAAGAATTGTGAAAATTGCTGGATTCCCGAAAGTAATGGAAACGAAAGCAAAAGAATATGGATTAACAGAACTACTACTCCAACAGAACCATATCATATAGAAGATTTAGAAATAGGGTTAGATTATACCTGCAATATGATGTGTCGCATATGCAAGCCTAGTCAGAGTTCTAAATGGAATAATAGTAAAGCAGCACAAGATCTTTATGCTCGAAGACCGAGCATATATCTAAAGAACGAAAATAACAATTATCAAGAGCATATAAAATCATTGTTGGAAAACTCAAACCTAAAAAATCTTAAAAGGATACGATTAGTTGGTGGAGAGCCGTTTTATAGCAAAAATTTCCAATGGCTGATAGATAAACTAAGTGATGAATGTGAATTAGAAAAGTTAGAATTCGCGTTGAATACAAATGGTAGTATTTTTCCAAAAGATCAAATATTAGAAAAAATCTTAAAAATGAGAAAAGTTAGCATCGATTTTAGTCTTGATGCTGTTGGAAATCTAGCTAATTGCATTCGGTGGGGAATAGATTGGGCTACGATAGAAAAAAATATCGATCAATGGATAGAATTATCAACAAAGTATAAAAATTTAAAACTCAGTGTACATTCAACTTTTAGTATTTTAAACATTAATAAGATACAAGATCTTATAAATTTTTGTGATCAAAAAAAATTATTTCTAAATCATACAGTATTATATGATCCTAATTTTTTAGATTTTAGACAGATACCGATCGATGAAAGATCAAAATGGGTAGTGTCAAGCGATTTTCAAAGTTCGTATTGCGTAAATCAGATCAATCAATCTATCCTATCGGAAAATTTATCTTCGAGCAAACTCTATGATTTTTTGTATTTCACAGAAACTATGGACAGGCATCAAAAAAATGAATTTTCTGTTGTAAATGAAGAAATTCTTAATTTAGTTGAAAGATACAAAAATGTCAAATATTAAAAACCCTCCACCCTCAGAAACCTTTTGTATATTACCATGGATACATCTTAGCACTAGACCCGACGGAAGTATGAGAGTATGTTGTACAGCTAATGCTAGTAGTGTAGGTCCTACTAATGATAAAGAACATGGTGGTATGGTTGGTGTCCTTAAAACCGATGAGGGAAAACCAAACAACCTAAACGTATCAGATTTCCTTAGTAGTTGGAACAGTAACTACATGAGAAATGTTCGGTTACAAATGCTTAGAGGCGATAAACCAACTAGTTGCACAAAATGTTTTAAAGAAGAAGCTTCGGGTCACCGAAGCAAACGGCAATGGGAAACAGAGTATTGGTCTAAAAGAATCAACATACAGAAATTAGTCGATGATACGAAAGAGGACGGAAGCGTTCCTCCTAAATTAACTTATATTGATTTAAGATTTGGAACCAAATGTCAATTAGCCTGTGTTATGTGTAGTCCACATGACAGCAGTGGATGGATAAAAGATTGGAAAGAGATACATCCCCAAGTACAGAATTCCTCATTAAAAGAAACCATGCAATGGAGTGATAAAGGCAGTATTAATGGTAGTAGCTACAATTGGCACAAAAATAATCGGGTGTTTTGGGAGCAATTTTATGATCAGATACCTAACATGCAGCAAATTTATTTTGCAGGAGGGGAATCGTTGATTATCGACGAACACTATGATATCTTGAAACAATGTATTAAGCAAGATCATGCTAGAAATTTAGAAATTCGATATAACAGTAATGGAATTGAATGGAAACATGATCTTTTTAGTTTATGGAAGCAGTTCAAATTAGTTAGATTTCATTACAGCATTGATGATATAGGTGTAAGAAATGAGTATATACGATATCCTAGTAATTGGAATCGAATGAATGAAGTTTTTAATATTTTAGATACTGAGACCTCTAATAACGTTGAAGTGACCGTGGCCTGTGCGGTACAGGCATTAAATGTATATTATCTACCAGATCTATTAAGATGGAAATTAGAACAGAACTTCAAAAAAATCAATAAATGGCCATTGGGTGCAGGTGGGGTAAATTTTCATTTTGTATACCATCCTCCTCATCTAAATGTTAAAGTTTTACCGAGTTGGTTTAAGCAAAAAGTTAGAGAAAAATACGAAGAATTTTATCAATGGTGGGAAAAAAATTGGAAACTAGGTTTAACTGAGGATCAACAAGAAAAAGTAAGTTATGACCAATGGAGAAATTCTGAGTATGGAATAAAGCGTCTGCAAGGAATAGTTCAATTTATGGAGTCGGAAGATTGGAATAATAGATTACCTGAATTAAAGGAATATATTTCGTTGATCGATAAGCAACGAAATTTGTCATTCGAAGATACATTCTATGAAATGAAAGGAATTTTTTAAATGGAAATTGATGCTATTAATTCATTATACGCTAACTCGGAATTATCTAAGAATATGATAAAACACCAATCTAGGAGATTAATTATTCCGTTTGACCCGTCTTGGAAAAATGTAGCGGTTAATGTGTCGGGAGGTGCCGATAGTGCCATGCTGTCGGCTAGCCTAGCAAAAATCATAACCGAAAATAATTATGATTGCAAAATACATTTTATCTCTTTTGTGAGAGTTTGGGAATATAGACCATGGGCTCCGTTTATAAGTTTCGAAGTATACAATAAGATTAAAGAAATGTTTCCTAATGCTATAGGAGATAGGATAGAAAGTTTTATACCTACTGAACTAGAAGAAGGTGTTTCGGGCGAAAATCTGTTAAATGATAAAAGTGGAGATAGGATAATAGTTAATTCTTTTAACAAATATTGTACTTACAGATTCAACCTTGATGCTGTTTATAATGCTACGACGTTGAACCCCCTAGATAAAAATATTGGTCTCATAGATGGAACGAATAAAAGACCTAAAGATAGAGAAGCCGAATGGTATAATGATAAAGGTATTAGTGCGTTAGTAAAGAAAACTGAAGCTAAGAGTTTATCTTGGAATTTATTTCCTTATAGATATACAGATAAAAGATATATTATTAAAGGTTATTATGAAAATGGTTGGAATGATCTATTAGAATTAACTCGCAGTTGCGAGGGAGATAAAAATACCGACCCAGATCTGTTTTCTTCCTATCTCGGATATCAACACAGAGTCAGCAAACTTCCATTATGCGGTCATTGTTTTTGGTGTGTAGAAAGAAACTGGGCCACCAAAGAAATTTTAAAAGATGAAACCTGAAAAAGATAACACTTTTTGTTATTATCCATTTTATCAAATCGCTCTAAAAAAATGGGATGACTCTGGATTTATTGACGCTGCACCTTGTTGTAATGCTATAAGACCAGAAAATGACGATCCTCTTGACTTAAATAACAAGCTTAAAAAATTGACACATGACGATGTTTTTAACAGTGACATCATGAAAGAAGTGAGGTCCAACATGTTGCGTGGGGAAAGACATACTGCTTGTACTACCTGTTGGAAGATGGAAGATAAAGGAATGCCCAGCTATCGTCTCCACAGCGATGTTGATTATGAAATAACCACAGATCATCTACACAATCCCCGATTGACTTGCATCGATTTTAGTTTCGGTGATAATTGTAATTTAAGATGCAGAATGTGTCAGCCTGGTCTCAGTAATAAATTAAGAATCGATTATAAGTATTTTTTAAAAAACAATCTAGATTCTTCAGGAATTGATGGATTTGAACTCGATGTCGATAATGATCATAGAAAAAAATGGAAGGAAAAAGGTTCTGAACATAAAGTTATATCCTGGCCAACAAAGAGTATGCAATGGGATTATATTTTAGATAATGTAGATAAATTAACACAGATAAAAGCCGCAGGTGGCGAAACCACGATAACTGAACCTTTTCTACAATTTATTAACAAATGCATCGAAGTAGATCATGCTAAAAATATGAATCTACATTTTCACACTAATGCGACAAAATTTACTGATGATTTATTGGATAAATTAATCCAGTTTAAAGGTCTAGATTTAAATTTTAGTATAGACAGTTTTGGAAAGAATTATGAATACATAAGATATCCTATGAAATGGGAAGCTCTGGACAAAAGCATTAGGAATTTTTTTGAAAAAACTAAGAACGAACCCATAAAAGTAAAAATACAATTTACCAATGTATTAAGTTCTTTGAATGCTTTTAACATATATGAATTGTATGATTACTGGAAACAGATAAATCGAGATTATTCACACATCAAACTTAGTTTTTGGATAGATTTTATATGGCCAGAAAAAAAATTTATAAACGTAAAATTTTTGAGTAAAGAACTTAAAGAGGAACTAATCGAACATTATTCTACCATCTTTATCGATTATGAATATCCAATAAAACACATTATACAATATCTTAAAAATAATTTAAATTTAGAAATAACATCTGAAGACAGAAAAAATATGTTGCGAGAAATAGTTATTTTTGATCAAGTTCGAAATCAAAATTATAGAGATTATTTAGATCCTAGGATTTGTAATTTTTTAGAAAAAGGATAAAATGAAAGACACTTTTTGCCCTATACCTTGGATTTTTCAAGCTGCCAGAGCGAATGGAGATTTGAGAGTTTGTTGCCAAGCTAATGTAACTAAAAATAAAGGAGTCATTAGGAAAATTAATGGTGAAGCATTCAATGCAGGTAGAGACAATCTTACGGAATCGAGAAATGCCTTATTAATGAAATCTATGAGATTGAATATGTTAAATGGTGTATGGAATGAAGAATGTGGAAGATGTAAACAGGAAGAAGAAACTGGATTAGTTAGTCGCCGTAGTTATGAAAATGACCAATGGAATTATAGTATAGAACAAGCCAGAAAAGAAACAGATATTACTGGATTTATAGATAGTTTTGTAACGCCGGTTCGATATTATGATTTTAGATTTGGAAATTTCTGTAATTTAAAATGCAGGATGTGTGGACCAACTGATAGTAATAGTTGGTATGAAGACTGGATTAAATTAACAGGTAATTATAACTACGAAGATACATCAGGTACAATCAATATCAAAGAAATTAAGGGCAAATTCATTACCGAAGATTATGATTGGCCAAAGCATGAACCTTTTTGGCAACAATTAGAATCTAATATCCAAAATATTGAACATGTTTATTTTGCTGGCGGAGAACCTTTGATTATTGAGAGACACTATGATTTTTTAGAAAGATGTGTAGAAAAAGCATTTTCTAAAAATATAATAGTAGAATATAATACAAATATGAGTACGATACCTAGTAGGGCGTTGAAATTATGGACAAAATTTAAACAGGTAAGGATTGGCGCTAGCATTGATGGAAAAGATTCGGTTTTAGAGTATCAGAGACATCCGGTAAAATGGGAG
>Ga0169931_10012912_pt1 | contig 11496 bp, 12 predicted proteins | sample Kivu_15m_20L_FD_129675 | JGI IMG/M metagenome (GOLD analysis project Ga0169931, IMG submission 129675) | Freshwater microbial communities from Lake Kivu, Western Province, Rwanda to study Microbial Dark Matter (Phase II) - Kivu_15m_20L... | ecosystem: Environmental > Aquatic > Freshwater > Lake... | reverse complement strand
TCGTGTGAGTCTCGACCTCGTGGGTCCTGGGGGAAGCCAATGGACCGTAGGAATCGGCCCGATGGGGACTATCTTCTCTGTTCCTGGCCTAGATGACTCTGCTACCATAAGTGCTAAGATGACGGTTAGTGACTTGTTGAACGCTGTGTCGTCACCTAGGCCGGGGGCTGGTTTTGAATCCTCGTTCGCGAAATGGATTCTGACTCTTTGCGGCCAGCACGACACAGGAACCATGCCCCGAATTCCCTGGGCATCGACCCTACCGATCCAAGGATGAGTGATACGTGGAAGCGAGTGATTCCGGCCAAGGATTGCCCCAATCACCCCCGAACCGGGAATGGCCTCCCCGATGGATTATATTTCTCTCTATCATTTTTGTCCTAGCCTCCTACCCGCTGGTCGCTTGGGGAGCACGCGGTGCTTGGCTCAAGAACCAAAACCGAGTTGAGGACTGGTTGCCGAGAAGCTTCTCGGAAATGCGTTCCATGAGCCGATTTTTTACGCGGTTTGGGAGTGATGAATTTCTGATCATTAGCTGGGAAGGGTGCACTCTTTCGGACCCGCGTGCCAAACGCCTCGCTGAACTCCTCGTTTCATCAAGTCCTTCGGGTAAGGCCTATTTCGGTCGAGCCATCACGGGAGAGGATATTCTTACGCAAATCCAACTTGGAGTACGGGGCAAACCACGCGAATCGCTCAAGCCGCGGATTACCGGATTATTCTTAGGGCAAGACGGTGAGCAAACATGTGTTGTTGCGAGTGTATCTACCGACGGACTAAGAGATCGCAAGTCCGCTGTCGCTTGGGCCAGGGAGTCGGCATCTCAAGCAACGTCCTTGCCAGTTGACCAAATCCACATTGCAGGATCGACTATGGATTCCGTAGCAATCGATGAGGCGAGTGCGAGGAATCTTGCCGAACTGAATATTTTGTTCATGGTCCTGTGCTTCTCGATTCTCTATTTTTCGATTCGCAACTTTTGGATGGTTGCATTCTTGTTCCTCGGAGCCTTGTTCAACCAGCAATTAGCTCTTGCCATAATTTACTATTCGTATGGTCGAATCGATGCAGTTTTACTGCTAGTTGCCAATCTCGCATTTGTTTTAACCCTCTCGGCGGGCCTACATTATCTGGGGTACTTTCGCGAAGCCGCTGTTGAGGGAGCGAGTTCACAAGCTACCCGTGCCCTTCGCGCCGCATGGGGCCCCTCATTATTGGCTGCGATCACGACTGCGATCGGATTCGTCTCGCTCTGTTCTAGCGAGATCGTCCCAATACGCATGTTCGGATTGTTTTCCGCTGTTGTGGTTCCAATCAACTCCGCCATCATCGTGCTCGGTCTTGCTATACATGCCCCATGGGCATCCAACCGCAACTGGCGACTCAAGCCTATGCCGAGAAGACAGAGAAACGTAATGCAGTGGCGAGGTGCTGGCCCCTTGGTTCGAGCGATACGCCACCGCCCGTTGCTTTTGATCATCGCATGGCTCGTCGTCGCGTCTGGACTTGGGCTCGGAGTTTCGAAACTGAAGACGAGTGTTGGGACGCACCAGTTGCTTCCGAAAAGCAATCAACTAATTCAAGATTATCTTTGGATTGAGGACCGCATCGGTCCCTTGGTTCCTATCGAGATCTCTCTGACCTTTCCAACCAATAACCCTCTTAATTCCATCGAACGTATTCGCATCCTAGATAGCTTGCGGCGCGAGGTCCTTCGGATTCCCGAAATCAAATCGACCTGGTCCGTGATGAACATCCTACCTCCGATTCCGCTCTCTTCAGGCACTCGCCCGACAGTCAAACGAGCTGTTATTGAAAAAGCGATCGTTGACTCGGAAGAGCAGTTGATTGCCATGGGCCTATTGTACAAGTCCGAATCGGAGGAGTGCTGGCGGATTAGCGGACGGGTATTCGGCCTTGGTCGGACCGATTATGAGCGACTGGTGAACGAAGCCGAAGAAAAAATCAATGGCTTCCTGACTAAGAACTCGGAATCGGGGATTCAAGTTGATATCAGTGGAGGAGTTCCTTTCGTCTATCGCGTTCAGCGTCAATTACTTCTTGATATGCTAAACAGCTTCTCGAGTGCTTTCGCAATGATTGCCATTACCATGGCTATCGTGTTTCGGAGCATTTCCGCGGGACTATTGTGCATGCTTCCTAATGTGACACCGGCTGCAGTGGTATTCGGAACCATGGGATGGCTCGGGCTGGAGGTTGAATTGGGTACGGTTCTCACGGCGAGCGTGATTATGGGTGTCTGTGTCGACGATACTTTGCATTTGATTACACACTATCGGATGCAGCGGCAAAAAGGTCTAGATCCTGCTGCTGCGGTGGAAGACGCACTCGCCACCTGCGGGGGAGCGATGACCCAGACGGCTCTTGTGTGCGGTCTCGGAATGCTGGTGTTCGCGCTCAGTCCATTCACTCCCATCGCTCGCTTTGCATGGCTGACGTTCGCTCTGCTGATGGTGGGGCTCATCAGCGATCTTGTCTTGACCCCCGCAATCCTCTTGTCTCCCTTCCATCGCGTCTTCACAAGAGCGAACAAATTCGAAACCGCATCTTCGTCTGAGAACCCGCCCCAGGATAATCATGCAAAGGAGGCAGTCGAAGCGACCAGCGGGGCAATGCCATGACCCGAGCAAGGCTGCCCCTCACTGCGTTTGAACACTTGATGGTGGCCCAGGATAGTCCAGCCTATCCCTGCGTCGTCTACTGCAGGATGCAACTTCATGGCAAGTTGGATCGCGAGGCATTTCTCTCCGCGCTTCGCGAGATGTTCAACCGTCATCCGCTGCTCCGCTCACGCGTTCAAAAATCCTGGCGAGGTCTGCACTGGGTTCACGAGGAGAGTGAACGCGTGCCGATCCAATGGCTGAATCAAGCACCGGACGAAGATTGGGTTCCGGACAGTCGACTGGATCTATTTTCCGAAGTAGGAATGAAGGTATTCGTGCATGACCTTCCCGAAGCGTTCACGATCATCTTCCAATGTCACCATGCGTGTGTCGACGGACTCGGCATGCAATCTGCAATCGATGATCTTTGGCTCGTATACGATTCGCGAACCGTTGGCAATCATCGCGATTTACCTCCCTACGAACCCGCATTACTTCCTGAGAGGAATCGCTTCGGCATGAATCTCATCAGCTCGATCGCCGCAATCCCGAAACAAGCCGTTGGACTGCTGGGTGTGCGCCAGTACTTGATGCGGCAACCGGTCCCTATCTTGCCGCATGCAGCTATTTCAGACACAGCCCCCACACCTCTCCCGGCAAGCTGCCATATTGCGAGAATCGACAAATCGCTTGCTAAGAAGCTTCGGCACGCTGCATCGAACCGCAAAGCCACGCTCAATGAAATGATCGCCTGCGCAGTATTTGAAGCGATCGCAGGTTTTCGTCAGGCAAGGGGATTACAAGAATCGCAGGAATGGATCCGTATGATGGTTCCGGTCAACATGCGAACCACGCCGCAGGATCAACTCCAAACCGCATGCAATATCGTAAGTTCCGTATTTCTGGATCGAACTCCAAGCCAAATAGAAGACCGTCCGAGTTTGCTACAGGGGATCCACGAAGAGATGGAACTGATCAAACGCAATCGCTTGGGATTGATCTTCATCGCATCCCTCTGGCTCAAGAAGCAATTGCCAAAAAGACGCTTTCCCAAGCTTCCACGTAACCGCTGTCAAACGACTATTGTTGTGACTAATGTAGGTAGGTCATTCGCATCTTCACCCCTCCGTTCACCAGATGGGAACTTCATCGCAGGAAAATTGAAACTTGAATCTATCACGATGTTGGCTCCTATGACCCCATTTCTTTCGGCTGCGATCACCATCAACGAATATGCAGGACATCTCTATTTGGCAATGCGATTTGATGGACGCATTTTCCCTCGTGATGCATCCCGAGAACTTCTCGATTTGGTTGTCTCAAGGTTGACAGATTGGATCGCGGTTCAGCCAGAGCTTTCAGAGGCCTAAGGCGATGGCGAGCGTCACGACAGCATTGATTACCACGATTGTTATCTCCCTTGCTATTCAATCTTGGCTCGTGTTGGGGTTCACGCAACTCATGAGGCGTCGCCAAGGAAGGCTCTTGGATGATAGACAGTGCCCCGAGGCTGCTGTCATTCTGTGTCTTCGGGGGGGGGACCCGTTTTTGCATCGATGCGTTGATGCACTTTTGCAGCAGAATTATCCATGCTACCGAATTGTTTTTGTCGTCGATCATCAAGACGATCCTTCTCTAACCATTTTGCGTGAAACACTCGACAGTCACGCGAGCAGTCATTACGAGATTCAATTCCTGCACGATCCCTTGAGTACTTGCAGCTTAAAATGCTCCAGCATCATTCAAGCCTATCGTGCTCTCCCCGATTCGGTGAAAATCTTGGCCCAGTTGGACGCCGATACGATTCCTCACCCTAGTTGGCTTCGGGAATTGGCGACCGGTCTGGCTGAAGAATCGGTCGGGGCCGTCACGGGAAATCGTTGGTATGCCCCCGAAGAGCCCAGCAGAGGCGCGATGGTTCGTCATGTGTGGAACGCTGCAGCCATCGTTCAAATGAGCTGGTATCGAATCGCATGGGGAGGGACCCTTGCGATCAAGATGTCCGCTATCCGCGAAGCCAAACTGGATGAACGATGGTCTGAGGCCTTGTGCGAAGATACGATGCTCACTCACCAGTTATCGCGAATCGGCAAGCGAGTTGAGTTCCAACCCAACCTTATCATGGTCAATCGTGAGGACTGCAATCTGCCATCGTTTGTCCCTTGGGTAAGCAGGCAACTGCTAACGGCACGCCTGTACCATCGTGCTTGGCCGTTGGTTGTACTTCACGGTATCGCTTCAGCGGCAATCCTTTTCTTCGGCTGGATATGGGTCTTGATCCTGGCATTCATGCAGCAATATCAGCATGCGCTCTTGGTCGCCCTCGCTATGACATCGTTTCAAGTGGCTCTTGTCCTGCTGGTGATGTGGATCGGTCGATCGGTCGAGTCATCGCTTGCCCGAGATGGCCGATGGGAGCGATGGCGAAAACCGACTTTCCCTCGGTGGTTATGGTGCGTCACCATCACGCAGTGGGTCTATTCCTGGGCATTGTTCCAGTGCCTTTGCAGTCGTTCAACCCACTGGCGAGGCATCCGATACCGGGTAGCCGGTCCCTGGGGAATTGAAATGGAAAGCTATCAACCCTTCTCGGAATCAGTCCAACCCACGCGGCCTAGAACTCAGGTATCCCTATGAGTCGACGATCTACCGGTCTGGTGTTGCTCGTGATCGATGAAGGAGGATATCGGGCGACCGAAAGAGCCACGATCATCGACCTACTGTCCCAACGCGTCGAAACAGCACCATCATGCTTTGTCTCGTAGGAAAAAAGTAACCGGCAACAGAGAAAAATAACAAGCGAGGCGACAGAAAAACCGAAGCAATGCGAGGAGGTTCTGTCAAAACATCGAAAACGTTGCCATGCCGCCGAACATACTCCCACACAAATCGCGTGTTGACGGCGGGGAATAGCGTATCCAAAAAAAATCGGCGATAGATATAGGCTGGCGTCAAACCAAAAGGACGCCCCATATCGATCAACGCAGACTCCGACAGGAGATGTCGATGATAGGGTTGGTGCAGTTCCGGTGTATCTGGTAGCGATAAATCGATTTGGGCTGCATTGGGCGTGCTGACTGCAAGAATTCCCCCAAGCTTAACACGACCTGCCATCTCGCCGAGCAGATCGCGGGGATCTTCCACATGTTCGATGACTTCGTACATCGTTATGGCATCGTATTTCTCATTCAATTTTGTAGGGGTAGAGAATTCCGGCACGAAGGGATCGTACCCTTCAACTGACGTGTAACCTCGTTGCCTTAAGTACTCGACGACTAAGCCTTTGCCGCATCCGTAGTCCAAGATGCGGTGATTGCGTTGAACCCCAACTTTCCTCAATAAACGTTCCCGATTCCAAGAACTGCAACGAGTGAAGTAATCGAGTACCTGATCCTTCAGGTAATAGTCGCGATAGTAAAAATCGAGATCGACCATTTCCTTGCAATGCAGTGATCGGCAATGATTGCATCTCCATACGGTGAATTCCTCGTGTCTGTGAGGCCGCGTATTGGGCCTCACCTCTGCGATATCTGTGGAGTCTGCAAGATTTGTCGGCCTGTCGCAGACGTTACAGATAGTGAAGTCGGTCATGGTTGATCCTATCCTACTCGTTTTGCGTAAACCATAGACACTTGGTCGGTCGTCGCCGCCAACGGTCTTTCGACGACTACAGCGAAATGCCGCTCTCGAAGAAACTTGTCGATCTCCTGTAGTATCTGCTGGCCGTGATGGACTTCAATAACGAGTTGCCGAATCATCAACCAGTGGTGAGGTTGGATCCCTCGCAGTACATCTTGCTCCGCTCCCTCCACATCAATCTTCAGCAGATCAATTCTTGTAAGCTGCCGTTGATCGATGACTTCCGAAAGTGTTCGCAACTGGCAGGTAACTTGTTCCGCCTTTTGGTAGTGAATGCGGATCGCTTCAATGATCGGCCACCAGAAAACCTGGGGGGTTATCCGCATCAACCACTTCAGGATCACACTGTGGTTTCGCATCGAGTCTGCCACTTGACGCCGGGTTTGCTCTCGAAACTCCGGTGAAGTTTGGGGGAACATCGTTGAGCCGACATTGCTGCGAGGGAAGTGTGTGAACTTTGCAACACCAGTTTGAGATGATAGTCCGCACGGATGCAGTTCGACTCGCAAGTGGTTGTGCCGCTGCACGTTGCGTTCGAGAACCTCAAATGTTTCAGGGATCGGTTCGAATGCGTGTACGATAGCGTCCTGAAGGAACTGGTTCAAATACAGCAGGAACATGCCGATATTGGCGCCCGCATCGACGATGCAGTCCCCGTCCTGCACCAATATTCCGTGACGAAAGTAGGGATTCTCTTCGAATATTTCACGAGCAACGACATCCAAGGTCGTTTTCTGCAAATAGAAGACCCGAAGCCCGTTGGGTAGTGTGCATTCCGCTGGTTGTAACGCCATAGCATCTAGCTCCTGGAACGACGCCGCAAGCGGCTCATCGCGTAGCGGAACTTTGTGACTAGCTTCATGCCTGGCGAGACCCAGTTCCCATCGTAATGGTGTATCGCATATGATTCGAGTTCTTTGGCCTTTCGTTGCCTTGCTTCCGCTGAACGTTCCAAATGATCCACCGGGTAGAACATCTCACAAGGATAAACTTTCAAATCGTCATGAGTCCGTTGGTAATCAACCACTGCCTCATCCAGTAATATTGCCCCTGATGTGCGTACGACATAGAACTCCTTGATTTCAAAAAAACCCTTCGGCCGATTTGCAGCGATTGTTTTTTTCAATAAAAGTTCCCAAAATGGATGTCCAGGAGATGAGGCCATTAAGGCATTCAATACAAAGTCTTCGCCTCGAAGCATTTTTCCCATCCCGCCCTGTTCTCTACCTAAAACGACACGGTGACCTTCGAAAAGTGGCTCCAGCGATTTCATGCACTCGAAATCCAAGTCCACGTACAAGCCGCCCAACCTGTGAAGAAACAGCACTCTAGCTAAGTCGATTCTCTGGATCCGGTACGGGAAGGCTTCATACATATTCACGAGATCGGGATAGAAACTCCGCACAAACTCGTGGCATTCCTCATGTGTCCACAGCCGGTACTCCCAATCAGGATGATACGTCAGCCACGATTGCTGATACCCCCGATACCTCTCCGGGATTTCCTTGGAATCCCAAATCTGATGAATGATACGAGCGATCACGTCGTTACCGCCCGCTTCCATAGCAAGACTTCCTTCGTTACGTTCGCAGGAGCCAGGGGAAACCTAAGTACGTTGAATACAATGTTCATGTCGAATTGCGCTAATTGCTGTGCTGGCAGCATGAACGGCTCTCCTCGGAGTTTGAGCGGGCGCCAAGCACCGTCACGGATATCGCAATTAGGCGTTTCCGTACCGGTCCGCCACAGGTTGGCCCACCATCCTTTACGAGCAATACCTATATCGTTGGTAAGCAAAGCATACCGGTAATTCGAGAGTTTTTTGAGAAACTCATGAACTGCAGAGTTCGACAGGTGCTGCAGGCAATCCTTGATGATGCACAAGTCGGCAGCGGGAAGCTCATCCGTAATCAAATTACGACACAGGAATCGAATGTGGTTATTTCCGTATCGTTCATTGTTGCGTTCCGCCAATTCGGGGACGATATCGATGCCCGTATAGTCGATTCCCGACCAGTCGATCAATTGAGAGAACGCCCAATCTCCGCATCCGATATCCACCACGGATTGAATTTGATGAGCTTTCAGAAAATCAACCACAATGGCCATGTAGCTCTGAAGCCGCTGCGGTTCGGAACCAGGACCACTTCGAGACGTGCTCCCCCAAGAGTGAGAGTTATAAATCTTTCGGAAAACGTTTTGCGCGTTGTTTTTCATTCGTAGGTTCCAGCATCCACCATCACGTTCGACATCTGGGTAATTTGCAAGGTTCCGGACAGCAGAAGCAATCTCTCGCTCATGGTTCCAGTCCCTTTAACCATCGAGTCTCTCGCTTTTGCATCGCCCGAGTCGCAACACGACAATGGGGCCAGTTCCACCAACGAGCCAAGGCGAGAACGAGTCCGCTGATTTTCAAAAGCGCTATCCGCGTTGTCCTGTCACGAACAGGTTGCGCCCCAGGCTTGACCAATACAATCGGATCCCACCAAAAGCGACCGTCCACCAAACGCAGGCCATTCGAACTGTAGAGTGCATTCAGATCGCCACTGTATTTTCGATTACTAGTCAAGTGCGTGGGATTCAGATCGCCAACAAAGAAGAAAGGAGCATGCACAATCAAACGGCCGCCGGGCCGTAGGTAGCCCGTTAACTGCTTAACAAAAGCAGGCGGATCCGGTATGTGCTCCAACACGTCCAAACATACCACGACGTCAAATGCCTCCTGCGACTCCTTTGCTAAATCATCCGTTATCCGAACCGGCACGTTCGACTCGGTAAACATCCGCCTCGCAAAGGCAATACTGGCACGAGATTCCTCCGAGTACGTGACGCGATGACCGCATAACGCAAAGTAGAGGCTGTCAAATCCCGACCCATCACCCACAGTAAGCAAATCGAGCGGAGCTTGGCTGATCTTTCCCAAGTAACGGCCAATCCAAGCCCGGAGTTCTAGTTTTTCAGCACGCCGATTCCAAACCGGATTGCCAAAAATACCCATGTTGGTGTTTCGGTAAAACTCGATCAACTTCGCGTTCCACACACCCGGCTCGATGCCCCACCGCTCCGCATCGCGGCGCTGATACGCGCCCAGAGCGATCTCCTCCTCATAGAGAAGTCGCCCCACTTCATCCCGCGGAAGTTGCAAAACATCACTGATCATGGTGACCAAGTGCTGATTGTCGGTCAACGGAGCAACCAACGCCGACGGCAATTCGGAAGATATCGCTGCAGCGGGGATCGACCCAACGGAGGGGGAAGCAGAAGACTGTTGGCTTATCATCGGATATCGAATGAATAGGGCGTATTGTGGAAGCCAACGGAAGACCAACCTGGCACTTCAGCCCAGATTAAACAGACCTTCGGTTCGTATCTAGGGGGAGTTGAAGAGGTTTTAGTTTTATCGCTACAGCGAAACATTGGATCCCGCCAATTCTTCTGCCTGCTTGTAGGGCTGATCGCCGACCACCGTAACATCAAAAGCCGTGCGAACACGATATGTGATCCCTCTCCATGTAACTTGCCGTTGGAAGGTCGCGAGGAATACGGCGCTCAAATACACGAACTGTGTCAGCGGAATAGCACATGCTAGCTTCAACCATTTCCCGATGCCAAACTTTTCCAGATTGTCGCCGCGAAGGCGGCATACATGTCGAACGCCCCCTTCCATCCATCCAAACACCGATGCCATAGTCAGTAAAAAAACGACGAAGCTACCTCCAACCCAACCCGCAATCATCCATCGCCCTGTTACTGCAGCGATCACGGTTACCAAGAGTGCCCCGAAAATCACCGCCGATGTCGATACTGCGTGAAGAAGAACAGGTGCCCAGTTAGGGTGGTATATGCGAGTCCACATCATTTGACGCTTCATGAAATCGTGACTGAAGGCCAAATCGCACCGCTCGCGATTGACCATCATCAGCGAGGGGACAAAACATATCCGTAAACCCATGCGGGTTAACAGACCCTTCGAAGGAGCATCGGGTACAATCGTCGTAGGCCAAAGATCGAACAATCCCGATTCCAACAAAACTGACTTTTTTATCGCTAAGCTTCCAGCCCAAGGAATGTGCAAATAGTGCATCGGCACCACAGCCCCCGCATTCCAAAGGACGCGAACCAGCGATCCCCAGTTATTGATCGACGGAACAAACCAGCGATTGCCGTGGGAGATACCTGTCGTCGGATCCAATAAGGGGTGTACCAATTCGCGAAGCCACGTTGGATGCGTCAAAACATCTCCGTCGATGATGACTACCACCTCGCATTGCTGATCCAAGTTGCGAACGGCTTGAATCAAGGCACTGCATTGAGGGCTACAGCGTTGGCTTCGTTCCTTGACGATGCTTACGTGCACGTTTGTTGCCCCAGTCGCATGCACAACGTCCTGAACCAACTGCCAAGCGGGGTCTTCATGCCGATCTACGACAATTTGCAGGTCGTACCTCGGATAATCTTGAAGCAACAGCCGCCTCAACCCCTCTGCCAACTGGGGATCGGCACCTCGCAGAGGTAACAGGATCGAGGCAAACGGCAGTCCGGTATCCTGAACTACCGTGGGGCGACATTGGTACAACAAACGCGCAAAAAGCAACCCGAAAACCGTCTGCCAGATAGCTGTTGCGGCTAGCGTTGCACAGATGATCGAAGCCAAAAGGGTCATACACTCGCCGCCTGAACAGGCCCGAAATGAGCCTCGTCACTTATCGGCTGAGCAACGAAATCATTGCGAATGCTGATGATACGCATTTGACCTCTTTCGAAATCGCTTGATCGCCTTTCACGCTTACTTCGTCTTCGGAAGCATCGAAAGCAGTACACACCGTTGTGGGCTGCAAGGTAATTGAGGTGGAAATTCGTCAACAAACGGCAATGTTCTTGGTCGAGCCCCCCATGAACATCCATATCCTGGCCAGGCTGTAGTATAGCTTACGGTTCCCTACGCCGCAAAGGATGAACTTCCGGCTCCCTGGGACGGTGATTGCCCGACGAGGCGACGAACAGATCCACTATCGACGCCTCGACTGGCTCCAATTGCTGATTGCGATTCCGCTGAAGCAGTTTGTTTACACGTTTGCAACCATGGCTGCGAAACTGGCCCGCAATGTAACGTGGCGAGGGGTGACGTATGTGATGAAGACCCCCGACGATGTAAAGCTTGTCGAAGACAGTCTCAACACCGATAGCGCTTTGGGCCAAACGGTATCCCTATGAAGCGACAGGCAAATTCTCT
>Ga0169931_10012911_pt1 | contig 11497 bp, 11 predicted proteins | sample Kivu_15m_20L_FD_129675 | JGI IMG/M metagenome (GOLD analysis project Ga0169931, IMG submission 129675) | Freshwater microbial communities from Lake Kivu, Western Province, Rwanda to study Microbial Dark Matter (Phase II) - Kivu_15m_20L... | ecosystem: Environmental > Aquatic > Freshwater > Lake... | reverse complement strand
TTGTGATTTCTTAAACAATGAAAACAGACTTTCAACCCCGTAAGCTCTTACTACAACACTTTCGGTTTCGAAAGAATTTTTATAAATGAACAGGGCATTTTCCTCCCAGGCAGAAAGTGCCTGGAGAATTGAGCCCTTTACATAATCATTTTTAGACTTTTCATATTCAAGTGCTAACAGCTCACTGATTCGTTTTTTCATTAAATCATCAGCATGCAACAAAGCTGCCTTGTAATAATAAAATCGCAAACGCATAAATGCGGAATTCTTTGCCATCTGAATCAAGCCTTCAGCCGAAACGGCTGAAGAATCGAGCATGCATCGCTCAGCAAACAATTCCAGAATTTGTTGTGAGGTTTCTTTTGCAATTTGTTTCAATTCATTTTCATGAACCGGTATTCCGGAAGATAAACGACCTCTCATAAATCCAATTTTTGACAATTCCGTTATTTCTTGCCAATTTTCAGGTAAATAAGTAGGATGCATGTGTTTTCCAAGCACCGAAGCCAGCTGAAATTTTGTTTCATCGTCATTTATGCGAGCAAACAAAGCAGGAAGTTCAGCAAGAACCTGAGCAGAGATATTATTAATACGATTTAGTGTAGCTGCTGCGTAAAATGTTCCGGGACTTTCATTTTTAAAAGCCGCCAGTATTTTCGAATGAAATTCAGGTCGGATTTCATGTTGAAGCGCTGCATAAAATACACCTTTGAAATACTCGGGATGTTCATCAGTCATTGTGAACAACAAGGAATCACCACCCGATTTCCCAACAGCAACAGCCAACTGAAGAGCAGCATCTGAACTTTTCTCATTCATGAGTAAACGCCCTAATAAATGGTACAAGCCATGAATTCTGAATTGCCCAAGAGCGAACGCTGCATGGGCTCTTACTCGGGATGATTCATCAAATTCAGCCATTTTCAATAAGCTTGCGATAACCGAAGAATCAGAATATGAGCAAAACGCTGTAACCAGTTCGTAACGAATTTCCTCCTCGGCATTTTCAGCATAAGAAAGAAGTGCTTCCGTATCCCTGCGATCAGCAAATTCTCTCACCTGCCGTATTTTATCATTTTTATAGCGATTGGTTTCATTGCAGGCGGAAATTAGAAATAGCGCACTAACAAGGACTTGTGCATAAATTAGTTTGTTAATAATCCATTTACCTGAGTATCTCTCCAAAATGCAGGAATGACGGGAAAAGTCAATCAAGCTGTCTGCAAAGTGTCGCATGTTATTAGTATACAGGTAAAATGCAGTTTTCATAAGCCTAACTTCTTTTTTACAGACAGATTATTTTCAGGGTTGAAATTTACAGAAACCAATGACAAAATAATGTATCAAACAAAAACCAATAATCGACCTGTTGATCTGGTAGTTATTTCGGATGTTCATTTAGGTACCTATGGCTGTCATGCCAACGAGTTAGTTACCTACTTAAGAGGAATTAAACCCGGAGTACTGGTTTTAAATGGAGATATCATTGATGGCTGGGCATTTTCCAAGCGTTATTTTCCGGCATCGCACCACCAGGTGCTGATGGAAGTCATGCGACTGCTATCGAAAGGCACAAAAGTCTATTATCTTACCGGCAACCACGACGAAATGCTTAGGCGATTCAGCGATTTGGAATTGGGCGACTTTCATTTAGCAGATAAACTGGTACTTGAAATTGATGGTAAAAAAGCTTGGATTTTTCATGGTGACATTTTCGACCTTTCGGTTAATACCGGGAAATGGCTGGCTAAAATCGCAGGAAAAAGTTACGATTACTTAATTCTGCTTAACCGGGCAGTCAATTTTATGCTCGAAAAAATGGGCAAGGAAAAAGTATCTATTTCCCGCAAAATAAAAGCAGGCGTAAAACAAGCCGTAAAATTTGTAGGTGACTTTGAAGAAATTGCAGCAAAGCATGCCGTGGAACAAAATTATGACTACGTCATTTGCGGACATATTCACCAACCCCAGCAAAGAAAAATTACCATAGGAACTAAATCTGTTACTTATCTAAACAGTGGCGACTGGATTGAAAATTTAAGTGCTCTTGAGTATTACCAAGGTAAATGGAGCATTTATAAATACGAAGAAGAAATTAAAACCTTATTAAATCAGGTGAATATTGAAACAGGCACTGAAAAAGAATTGATTTTCCAGAAAAAGGGGCCTGTTGAAAAAGAAACCATTTCATTAACACTTAATACCCTATTATGAAGATATTGTATGCGATTCAGGGAACAGGAAACGGTCACATTAGCCGTGCCAGGGAAGTGGTACCTATTTTAAAAAAAATGTGCGATGCTGAAGTTTTTTTAAGTGGAGCCAGAACAAATATGCCACTTCCATTTGAAATCAATTATTGTAGCAAAGGCTTAAGTTTTGAATACAATAAAAAAGGAGGGCTCGATTATTATAAAACAGCGCGCCATCTTGAACCACGAAGGATCATGAAGGAAATACGCGATTTTCCTGTCGAAAAATACGATCTGATTATTAATGATTTTGAATTTATTTCGGCTTATGCCGCAAAGCGAAAAAACATCCCTGTTATGGCATTTTCGCACCAGGCCGCTTTATTAAGTGAATTCACCCCAAAACCAAGCGGATTTAATCCGGCAGGTTCACTCATTCTGGAACATTACGCGCCTGCACAATATGCGGTTGGCTTACACTTTAGGGCATACGATGACTACATTTTTACTCCTGTAATCAGAAAAGAAGTGCGTATGCTGCAATCGCGTGATAACGGTCATTATACGGTTTATTTGCCCGCTGTTGGTGATAAAGAACTCACGGAAGTTCTTCAGTTGATTCCGGAGGTTCGTTGGGAAATATTTTCGGGCAATGCCAAATACCCGTCGATTGAAAAAAATGTGAGCATTCGCCCGGTTCAAAACGACCAGTTTTTAAGAAGCCTCGAAGCCTGCACAGGAATCTTAACCGGTGCCGGATTTGAAACCCCTTCGGAAGCGCTGTTTTTACAAAAGAAACTTTTTGTGATTCCTATTCAGGGTCAGTATGAACAATATTACAATGCCGAGGCATTGCGACATTTTGGCGTTCCGGTGGCTTCTAAATTCGGCAAACATATTCTTCCCCTTTTGCAAAGGTGGATAGAAAGAACTCAGGAAATCCCAGTGCATTTTCCGGACATCACAGAAAAATTAATTGAACAAATGCTTTTCGATCAGGATCCCTTTTTTATTCCAACCGTTGCCATTGGGTAAATGAACTACATCTGCTGATTAACAAGCTTTTCAGGATTCGAGACTTTTAAAATCCGGTAAGAAACAACAACCTGAGGTTTTGCTTGTTAACTTAGTGCAATATGGAAGGTTTCCGTTTTACCAAATTTGATCCGGGCGATCCACGTCCCCCGTTCGACCGCTTATTCGATATATTTAAGGAAGTTTTGTTGCATACATCCGGAGATGTAGCAGAAGCCTTGAGCTGGATGAATGAAATCGATCGTCAGCACAAGCTCACTACCGATGAATATGGCATGGGTGATTTCATTGAAGATCTGAAAAAGCGAGGATACATTCGTGAAGAGGATCAGGAACTGGTGATGACACCCAAAACGGAACAAAACATTAGAAAAAGTGCGCTTGATCAATTGTTTGGAAAGCTTCGCAAAGGCAGACAAGGAAACCGAAGTACCCGATATAGTGGGCAAGGCGATGAAACATCAACCGATAAACGACCTTACGAATTTGGAGATTTACCGGAAAGCATATCATTAAGCGACAGCATTCGGAATGCCCAGGTAAATCACGGGGCGGAAGAATTCAGACTGGAAGAAGGTGATTTGGAAGTATTTGAACGTGAGTACAAAACGCAAACCTCTACCGTGCTCATGATTGATATTTCGCATTCCATGATTTTGTACGGGGAAGATCGAATTACACCTGCTAAAAAAGTCGCTCTGGCTTTGGCAGAGCTGATCAAAGTAAAATATCCAAAAGACACCCTGGATGTGATTGTGTTTGGAAACGATGCCTGGCAAATTGAAGTAAAAGACATTCCCTACCTGCAGGTAGGACCATACCATACCAATACGGTAGCCGGGCTGGAATTGGCTATGGATTTATTGCGCAGAAGAAAAAATCCCAACCGGCAGATTTTTATGATCACCGATGGCAAACCCACTTGCTTGAAGGAAGCTGATGGTTATTATAAAAATTCGATGGGTCTTGATCGTAAAATAATTAATAAAACATTATCACTTGCGGCGCAATGCCGCAGATTACGGATTCGTGTAACCACATTTATGGTTGCAACCGATCACTGGTTACAGGATTTTGTGAGTGAATTTACCGAAACCAACGGTGGCAGTGCTTTCTACACCGGATTAAAAGGACTGGGAGACCTTGTTTTTGCCGATTATGAGAAAAACAGAAAACGAAGTATTTAAAATGAAAAACAAAACCGAAATAAAAACCTGGGGTGCTTTAAAAGCATCAGGCTACCAGCCAAAAGACATAAAAACCGAGTTGCGCGATAATTTAATGGATGCATTAAAAAATGGGAAGAAAATATTTCCCGGTATCCTAGGTTATGAAAACACCGTAATTCCTGATTTACAAAGAGCCATTTTATCGCGACATAACATAAATTTATTGGGACTCAGAGGGCAAGCCAAGACGAGAATAGCAAGACAAATGACCGAATTATTGGATGAATACATTCCTGTAATTGAAGGTTCTGAAATTAACGATGATCCCTTTGGTCCGCTTTCGTATTATGGTCGCGAAATACTCGCCACTAAAGGAGATGAAGCGCCCATTGCCTGGTTGCACTGGGATGATCGGTTTATTGAAAAACTGGCTACACCTGATGTGACGGTGGCTGATTTGATTGGTGATATCGATCCCATTAAAGCTGCCAATTTAAAAATCTCCTATTCGGATGAACGGGCCATTCATTATGGATTGATTCCGCGAAGTAACCGATGTATTTTTGTTATCAACGAATTACCTGATTTGCAAGCCAGAATTCAGGTTGCGCTATTTAATATATTACAGGAAGGCGATATTCAGATTCGGGGTTTCAGAATGAGACTTCCACTGGATATTCAGTTTGTATTTACCGCCAATCCTGAAGATTACACCAATCGTGGAAGCATTGTTACACCTTTGAAAGACCGTATCCAAAGCCAAATTGTAACCCACTACCCCAAAGATCTTGCAACATCCAGAAAAATTACGGCTCAGGAAGCCGGAAGTGATTCTGCCAGGGATTCATTTGTTGAAATTCCGGAATTACTAAGAAACATTATTGAGCAAATTAGTTTTGAAGCCCGGGAATCGGAATATGTGGATGCAAAAAGCGGAGTTTCGGCACGACTCAGTATAAGCGCTCTTGAAAATCTGGTGAGCACTGCCGAACGCAGAGCTCTGATTAACAGAGAGAAGAAAACAATTGCACGAATTACAGATTTATGGGGAACTGTTCCTGCCATAAATGGAAAAATAGAACTCGTTTACGAAGGTGAGCAGGAAGGGCCGGTGAGTGTGGCCAGGTTTTTAATTAATCAGGCCATTCGCTCACAGTTTGTAAATTATTTTCCTGATCCGGAACGATTTAAACGTTCTAAAGAAAACAATCCTTATTTGTCTTTACTGGACTGGTTTAACAATGAAGGTGAGGTGGATTTATTTATGGATGATACTCAAGCCGCTCTCGAAAAAAAATTATTTGCAGTTAAAGGCTTAAAGGAATTGGTTGATCAATATTATAAAAAACAAAGTGCCGAAGAAAAAGTATTGTTAATGGAATTTGTATTGTACGGTTTAGCTGCATACAGCCAGCTTAACCGCGATACCTTGGATCAACATGTATTGTTTAAAGATTTATTTAGCTCCGTATTTAATTCAGAGGAAGAAGATTTTGGGCTGAATTGATTTGAATTTTCTCAGGCTTAAAATAAAAAATCCCGCCTGTAGCGGGATTTTTTTTATTACTATTTTTTTAATGATTACCAGGTTTCTGATTTCTTTTTACCTCGTGTTCTGGGATCTTTCAAAGTAAATACCCTTGAAAGGTTAAAGCCTGTAATAATGTCGCCCTTGCCCCAGGAACCGCGGGTTTCATGAATAAATGCGCGTTCAATCATAGCCGGACTATTCGTAAATGAAAATTGAAATACGTGTCCTCCGGTTTCCAAGTCAAAACCCAAAGAAAAACTATTGGTGGTTCCATCGGGTTGTGTGCCGGGCAATTGGTAAATGTATTCAGCATTTAAACTCATGCGTCGAGTTAATTTAATTCTTCCGCCAAGCACCACCGAAAATAAATCGTGTGGATCATTTAAAGTGGCAACCAGGTTTCTGTGAACCAAAGTTGGGGCGATCATCAGGGAAAGACTTTCGTTGAATTTTCTTGCCACAATTAATTGATGAACGAAGAAGAAATTAGATGTAAAATAATTGGTTCTGTTAGGATCGGCAAAAGGTATGGTTTTGGTTTGCCAAGCTGCAAAATAATTAATACTCAAGGGTCGTGAACGATTGCCTGTGCTTTGGCGCATTAATTTGGCCTTTAGAAAAGAATCGTAGGTTTTTTCATAGGTACTTCGCCCTCCGCCAACCATGAGCCAATCAAAAATTCCGTACTCCAGGGCGACACGCATACCGGCCTGATCGAGTCCGAAAAAATTCTGAATACCTGAATTGATGGCACCGAATCGGTGCGATATTCTCATATCAAGAACGCCCCCGGCCACTTGCTCATTGGTATGCGCATTAATAAGCCTGGTTGTTTTGAATGTTGCCGTAGTGTAGTCAGTTACGGGTTCGGAAGCCATTTCTTCTTCCATCATTTTACTCAAATCATCAGGCTGCGCCTGGATAAAAACAGGAACCAGAAAAAAGAGAAAAAACCATTTTAATGTGTGCATGCCGATTTATTTTTTTGGCTCGTATGAAGCGTCTATTGAAACGGTTGCTGTTTCATTAATTTTATCCTTAACAACCGCAGGTCTTTCAATGCCATAATCGCTGAGATTTAGTTTGAACTTGGAACGAGCGCTGAATTTTCCGGCTTTCACAACAAAAGTAACGGGAGCCTTCACCGTTTTACTAACGCCATGCATGGTGAGCGTACCTTCTACTTCCACCTGGTATTCTCCGTCTTTTGAAAAGTCAATTTTAGATAAATTCAAAATCTTGCCTTTAAAATCGGCTTTCGGGAATTTATTGCTTTCCATGTAATTCTCATTGAAGTGCTCTTCCATGAGTGCTTTTTGAAAACGGAAACTTTTAATCAAAACGGCAAAAACTACATCACCGGTTTCTTTGTTTACGAAGCTGCTTGCTTCATTATTGGTCGCCTCAATTTCTTCTACCGGATTGGCCGGAGTGGCGTCGAGGCTCACTTTAGCTGTTTTGGTAAAAAATATATTTTGCGCAAAAATCGCAGTGTTAACTGCCAACAGGATAAATAATAAAATGGACTTTTTCATGTGTATGTTCGTTTAGTTTTCAGGGTAATTATTGTTAAACCAGGTTTCGATTTGTAGAATTTCGCAGGCCGGAATCGGCGGTTGACCTTGAGGCATAGATGATGCATTTCCATCCTGCTTGATGGAGGAAATCAAACGTGAACCATTGATATCCAGGTAAGATTTGATTTCCTGGTAAGAATCGAGGCGAATGCCTGCTGAAGCATTGACCCCGGAATGGCATGAATTGCAACGAGTGTTAAATATTTGAGTAACTTCAACCGAGTACCTGACATTGGAAGTGTCACAAGCAGTTGGATCACCGTTGCCCGGATAAAGCTCCTCCTCAACATCGTAATAGCAACTTTGTAAGGCAAGTAGCACAGCCATAGTTGCAAACAAGGTCTTTTTCATAGTAAATAATTAGTTATTGGGGTAACCCGCATTGATCCACTTCGTGATTTTCGTTCTGTTGCAAATATCGAGCATTGTTGCGTTTTTTGGCATAGCCGAATACCCATTAGAATGATTAATTGCCCCAAAAAGTTTACCCGATTGTGCTATTGCGCTCAGGCCCTGATAATTAGAAGTAACAATTCCTGCTGATGGAGCCGTGCCGGAATGACAACCATTGCAATACGTTTGCATGATAGGTGCGATGCCTGCGCTGTAGGTAAATACTGAAGAATCGCAATCTGCCGGACCGCAGCCTGTGGTATTTTGAGCTCCCTGTAGAATCCACAAGGTAAGCAATGCAATCTGATCCTGGCTGAGTGGCGCAGCAGGTGGACGAGGCATGATTTTATCGGAATCATCTTCGCGAATTGCTTCCATAATATCGCCTTCGGCGGGATTTCCGGGAACTATTTCTTCCATGATTCCATAATAATTATCGAAACGGAGTCCATCTGCCTGGGTATTGGCATCGTGGCAGCCACTTTTGGCGCAATTGGTTTGAAACAAAGGCAAAATCTGAGTTTCAAAACAAACGACGCCATTGTTGTTATTATTATTACTATTATTAGGATCGTCTGCCAGCAAAGGTTCGTGCTTGCATGCAGTCATTGAAAACAGGCAAACAAAGGCCATTAGGAATCCGGAGAAAAGTTGAATGGGCTTGCACTTTGAATAAAACAATTTCATACTTGAGTTCTTTTGCTAATGATGCAATTGCAGATAGATTTGCGCTTAACAAGATTCAAATGTAGCTTGTTTTTTAGATAAATGAGACCACAAAATGACAATACATTATATATTCATAACTATTTTTAATTAGTTATATATTTGACTGTATGATATGTATGAATACTTTTCATTACAGTTTCAAAGTAAACGTACATGAGAGGTTTTGATTGATTCAGGATTCACAGATTGTTGAAGTGTCCGAATGCAGCCTGGAATAGGTACATTCTTGCTAGTAACAGCTTTGTTTGAATGGCTATGAGTATTTCCTGAAATAAACTTCCCGCACTGCGGGCAAAAACGTGGCTTCTGCATGGTCCTTTCTTTTGTGAAAATCAAATTTCGTTCTTGCGCATGGCAAACAAAATATCAAACACCTTTTATCTTATACGTTCAAACCTTACATTAATACATATTTATTACATAATCAATTATTTACAATCAATGATCAATATGTATCCAAGTCATATTCAAAAAAATAGTATAATTTTATTCAACAGTGACGAAGGAATAAAATACATATGCTGAAATTGCCACCCTTAAAACTTAATAAACATGAATAAAATACTGAAATGGAGCCTGGCAGGCTTGCTGATACTGGGCGCCATTGGAGCGTTTACAGCTTATAAAATGTGGAACAAACCTCATGCAGATGCGGCGGAATTGCCCGGTTTGCCAGTTACAGCTCAGGCGTTGGTGCAGGCTTTTGAAAACAACGAAGCAGATGCAAACGCTAGCTATTTGAGCAAAGTACTGGAAGTGAGTGGAGCTGTTGAATCGGTAAAAACGGAGGATAGTCTGACCTTTGTGAGCCTTTCGTTTCCAGATGCCATGATGGGTGGCGTTCAGATTACCGTTGATCCGAGATCAGCCGATGAGGCCAAAGCCCTTGTTCAAGGTGAGGAGGTAACGTTTAAAGGTTTTTGCAATGGCTATTTAACAGACGTTATTATTAAAGACGCTGTTCTGATTAAAAAGTAATTACAGAACGGCTAACTTGGATTCGGTGTATTCCAGCATGGTATAACGAACGCCTTCCCTGCCCGTCCCGCTGTCTTTAATTCCGCCGTAAGGCATGTGATCAACCCGGAAACCGGGTGCGGAATTCAATAATACAGCACCGTATTGCAATTCGTCAAATGCCCGTTTAAATAATTCAGTATCGTTGCAAAACACACCGCATTGCAAACCAAACCGTGATGAGTTTGCTAGTTTAATGGCTTGCTCTGTATTTCGCACAGTTTCAAGAATAGCTATAGGTGCAAAAACTTCATCCTTCTGTAAAGAAGTTTCGGGGTGAACCCCACTTAACAGACTTGGTGCTAAGATTCGCGATTCCGGATTGATTAAAAACCCGCCGCAAAGGAGCTCTGCTCCTGCTCTTTTGGCTTCTGATAGTTTGTTCATTGCATTTTCTAGGGCTTTTGCATCTATCAATGGACCATTGATTGTATCCAAATGCGCGGGATCACCACTTTTAATCGATTCGGTTTCTGCAAGCAGAAGTTCTGTAAAAGTATCAGCAACTTTTTGAGCGACGTAGATTTTTTGCGTTGAAATACAAATTTGTCCGGCATATAAAAACGCGCCGTAGGCAATTTTTGCGGCTGCTTGGTCCAAATTGGCAGTTTCGTCAACAATAACAGGTGCATTTCCACCCAATTCGAGAAGTACTCTTTTTTTTCCGGCAATGGACTTCAGATACCAGCCTACACGGTCAGAACCGGTAAACGACAATACGGGGAAGCGATTGTCACGAACCAGTTTTTCTGCTAAAGTCAGATCGCAAACCAGCACATTAACTGCTCCGACCGGTGCCCCGGCCTGATGAATGAGTGATGCCAGTTTCAACAAACTCAAAGGTGCCTGAGGGGCTGCTTTAATGACAATGGAAGTCCCCACAGCCAATGCAGGAATTATTTTATGCAGGGCTAGATTGAGGGGGAAATTAAATGGGGTAATTCCTAAAACAGGGCCATAGGCAAAACGCTTCGTGAATGCCAGTTTTTGACCATCGTACATGGGCACAATCTCTCCCATTGCATTTCCTGTTTCCCGAATTCCTGCGCGAATAGTTTCAATGCATCTCAACACTTCCTGTTGAGCGTAAAAAAGAGGCTTACCTGCTTCCATACAAATGGTTTCCGCCAGATGGTCTTTATGCACGAGCATCAAGGCAATTAATTTCTCCATGCATTCTATACGTTGCGCGGGACTCCATTGCTGCAATTCTTTAAATGCTGTATGCGCAGAAGCGATGGCAGTTTCCAGGGCCTTTTCATCAGCCTGCTGGATTCGTCCAATAACATCTCCATTGAATTTATGAGTAACAACTAATTCAGCAGCAAATGATTGCTGATGATAGTTACCATGTATAAACGAAAAATTCTCCATTTCAATCATCTTACGAAAATATAAAAATTGCTTAGTTAATCTTTCTGCCTGCTTCGCATGCAGATGAATTATTTACTTTTATAAATCTAACGTAAAGCCACATTTATTATGAGTAAGCCGTCGCTGATTGAAGAATACATCAACCAATTTACAGGTGATTTACAATTACGCTTAATGAGCTTAAGAAGTCTGGTTCTGCAACTTGTCCCCAATTGTTCAGAAAGCATAGCATACGGAATGCCTGCTTACAAATACAAGGGGAAACCTTTGATCTATTTTGCAGGATACAAGAAACACATTGGTGTGTATGCAACACCAGAGGCACATGCCTCTTTCAGCAATGAATTATCGCTTTAAAAACAAGGCAAAGGATCGGTGCAATTTCCTTTACACATGGAGTTACCCGTAGAACTAATAACAAAAATGATTTTGTTTAAAAAACATTCATTGGATTTTACGGAAGAATCATGAATGACAATA
>Ga0169931_10012909_pt1 | contig 11497 bp, 12 predicted proteins | sample Kivu_15m_20L_FD_129675 | JGI IMG/M metagenome (GOLD analysis project Ga0169931, IMG submission 129675) | Freshwater microbial communities from Lake Kivu, Western Province, Rwanda to study Microbial Dark Matter (Phase II) - Kivu_15m_20L... | ecosystem: Environmental > Aquatic > Freshwater > Lake... | reverse complement strand
CCCTGGCCTCCAAAATTATTTTCTTTTCGTAATTTTAGGATCTCGCAAATATTTGGCAACTATATCATTGCTTATTTTGTTTTGCAAATATTGTTCAAAACCATATTCGATTAAATCTTTAGCAAAAATAAAATCATTTTGGTTTGACTTAAAACTATGTTTTTCGAATTCCTTATTGCCATAACCACACAAATATTCATCTGCCTTTAAATTTTCTTGAATAAAATTAAAATTTTGAATTTCATTTGGATGAGTTTGATGGAGTTCTTTATTTTCAACTTGAAATTGAGCATAATAATATTCATCGCCACTAGCTTTGGTTATAGTAACAATTTTTTTAGCATTATTTCGATTCTTATAAGCCAAAACTTGGCTAGAACTTAGGGTAATACAATCAGCTTTGGTGGCAATTGCGAACATTTTTAAGGTTGCCAAAGCAACTCTAATTGCAGTATAGCTACTTGGACCGTTAGTTGCAATCACTAAATTAATATCGGCATAATTAAGATTTTGTTTGTGGATAATTTCATCAATAGTTGCCACTAGTAATTCTGAATGTTTCGCATCGCCATTAAAATTTTTTTCATCAAGCAGTTTTATGGTATCGCCATCAGATTTTCCAAGGGCAATCGACATAGAATTAGCGGAACAATCAAAAGCCAAAACCAACATTAATTTAGAATTTTTTTGTTATTTGGTAAATCCAAGGAAAAGGCTGGAATTGTAGCATTAAATTCTTCTTCGATTTTACTATCATTATTAGTTAATTTGCGCATTTTATACCTGCCCATCATAATGCCCGAAGGGTGCTTTAAATGGACTGCGCTGGTATATTGAAATGAAGAGTCGGGTTTGATTTCTGGCTTTTCGCCAACCACCCCTTCATCATCAACCTCTTGAACATTACCAGCCTCGTCAACAATACGCCAATAGCGGTGTGTGAGCTTGACGATATCGATGGATTTATTTGCAATTAAAACATGATATGCCCAAATAAAAATATCGCCCTGTGCAGTGGATTTTTTGGTGATATATTCTGGCCAAACATTAATTTCGATGTTGTGAGTGGTTTCAACATATGGCTTTTCATGAAGCAAATCTTCGAAGGAATCAAGATCAAATTGATTTATAAAATTTTGATAAAATGGCTTCATAAATAATTGCTATTTTTATGTTTGTGATATTAAAAAAAACTAATTTAGGATTTATTAGAATTTAATATAACAATTATTTATTTTCTTATTTAAAAATCAAATCAATTAATTTTAAAATTTTAACATAGATTACATTCTGTCGGTTAAATCTACAACTCGAATTAATTCCTTTAAGTCAATGTCACCAGATACAACCTTTGCAATCCCGTCATCAACCATTGGTACAAAATTATTTTCCATAATATATTTAAACATTTCTTTACGGGTTTTGCCTTGAACCACCATTTCATCTAGCTCGCGGTCAAATGGAAGGATTTCAGAAATTGCCATTCGCCCTTTATAGCCAGTGCCTTGGCATTTTGGACATCCGACTGCCTTATATAATTTGGTAACAGCATTATATTTATTGCCCAATAATTTTTTTTCGCTATCATCAATTTGATATTCAGTCTTGCAATGAACACATAATTTTCTGGCTAATCTTTGAGCAATAATTCCAATTAATGAACCCGACATTAAATAGTTTGGAACCCCAATATTCATTAATCGTGGAATAGCACTTAAAGCGTCGTTAGTGTGTAAAGAGCTATATACTTGGTGTCCTGTCATTGCGGCTTGAATTGCGGTAATCGCGGTTTCTTTGTCACGAATCTCCCCAACCAAAATCACATCTGGATCTTGACGCAAAATGGCTTTGATACCAGTTGCAAAATCCATGCCAATATCACTCTTAATATTTGATTGACGAATCAGTGGAATATGATATTCAACTGGATCTTCAAGCGTCATGATATTTTTATCGATAGAGTTAATGTAGTTAAGAACGGTATATAAGGTAGTAGTTTTACCAGAACCAGTTGGACCAGTTAGGATTACAACGCCCTCGGGTCTTTTTACCATTTTTTTCAAAATTTCGATGCAGTGATTGGAGAAGCCAAGTTTATCAAGACTCATAACCGATTGCTTTTCGTCAAGAATACGCATTACAATGTTTTCACCATTGATAGTTGGTTGAGTAGACACACGAAAATCGATTTTTCTGCCGACAATTTCTGATTCAATTCTTCCGTCTTGGGGCTTTCTGGTTTCGGCAATGTTCATGCCTGACATGATTTTAATACGAACCACAATCGCTGACCAATATTCTTTGTGAATACTACGAATTTGGACCATTTTGCCATCAATTCTGTAGCGAATACGCAAGAAATGATCCTCGGGCTCAAAGTGTAAATCGGAAGCTCCATGGTGAACGGCATCATTTAAAATGGCATCTACTAAACGAACCATTGGACTTTTATAATCCCCTCTCAATTGAGATTCATCATTCATTTTAGTGGCACCACCACTTTCAATTTCTTTTAAGATACCCTCAATCGACATTTCATAATCATAATATTGGTCGATTGCTTGCATTATTTCAGTTTCGGCAACAAAGACTGGGTCAATTCGATAATTGGGTGGGAAAAACCTACGCATTTGATCAATGGCGATAATGTCAAATACATCAACCATCGCTACCATAATTACATCATTTTCGAAAGAAACTGGCATTAATTTATTGTGAACCGCAAAATCTTTTGGAATTTTTTTAACTAATTTTGGGTCAACAATAGTAGCTTTTAAATCAAATTTTTTAATACCAGCCGATTCATTTAAAATTTCACCAAGAGCACCTTCAGACACAAAACCAAAATCAACTAAAATTACCCCTAAACTTTTGGAATTTCCTAATTTTTCACGCTCTTTGATGGCAATATTCAGCTGATCTTCGGATATAACTTTTTTTTCCAATAATTTACTTCCAATATCTCCGCCAGCATTTTGAGTATTTTGAATAGGAATATTAGTTTGAGCTGGTTGCATATTAAAAAAATTTTTATGGTAATTTAGGATAACTAATAATTTGCTATTTATTTAATCGATTGTCAACAAATTAAAAATTTTTCTATCAATTTTTTTATTTTTAATTAATTTTATTACATCAAAATTTCATATTAAATTTAATCATTTTATTTTATGTCGATAAGAGTCAGATTTGCTCCATCTCCAACAGGTTATTTGCATATTGGTGGTGCCAGAACTGCATTATTTAATTACTTATTTGCCAAGCATCATAATGGAAAGTTTTTGCTTAGAATTGAAGATACTGATTTTGAAAGATCAACTAGTGAAGCGGTCGAAGCCATTTTAGATGGTTTAAAATGGCTGAATCTAAATCCAGATGAAGAAATTATTTATCAATCAAAAAACCAAACTAGGCATCAAGAAATTGCAAATATACTTTTAGAAAATGATAAGGCATATTTATGTTACACTTCTGCCCAAGAATTAGAAGAGATGCGCAACATTGCTCAAAACAAGGGTGAAATTTTTCGCTTTCAAAGTCCTTGGCGTCACAAAAAAATGTCGCAACAAAGTTTAGTTAAGCCTGTAATTCGTCTTAAATCGCCCCAAGATGGTTATACAAAAATTCATGATTTGGTTCAGGGAGAAATTTCCGTTGCTAATGCAGAAATTGATGATTTGGTTTTACTTCGAAGTGATGGAACGCCAACTTATATGTTGGCAGTTGTAGTTGATGATTATGACATGAATATTACCCACATTATTCGTGGCGACGACCATCTAACCAATGCATTTCGTCAAAAAATTATATATCAATCCATGGATTGGAAAGTACCTGAATTTGCTCATATTCCTCTTATCCATGGAGCCGATGGTAGTAAAATGTCAAAAAGACATGGTGCTACATCGGTAATTGAATATAAAAATTTAGGTTATCTTGCACAAACCATCCGAAATTATTTGTTAAGGTTGGGCTGGTCAAATGGCGATGATGAAATTATTTCAGACGAAATGGCAATCAAATTATTTAATTTAAAAAATGTTGGAAAATCGCCGTCAAGATTTGATTTTGCTAAATTAAATCATATTAATAAATTTTATATAAAAAATTCCACCAATGAAGATTTATTAAATATAATGTCTCTTGCAAATTCCAGCTTTATCGATTTAAAAATCGATTCACAAAAATATTTGAAAGTAATAAATTTTTCGAAGGAAAAGGTTGAAAACATCAATGATTTAAACAAAATTTGTCAAATTTTTTCAAAAAATTTTCGTGATAATATTTCACAAAATGATAGAAATATTCTTAATGCCAAAATAAATATTATCGAAGATTTACAAAATATATTTTTGTCAATTGAATCATGGAATCACGATATTATAAAAAATAAAATTGATGAATATTGTCAAAAAAATAATTTGAAAATTAAAGATTTTGCTCCAATCCTAAGAATTGCCTTAACATTCTCTTCAGCCTCAGCGGGCGGAATTTTTGAGGTAATAGAAATATTAGGAAAAGATGAGGTGATCGACAGAATAAAACTTGTGCTTTAAAATTACATAAATTATAACTTTAAAAAAATTAACCCAAATATCAAATTTATGAAAAAATATTTCGCTTTTTTGCCATTATTTTTATTGTTTTTTAAGCCAGCCTATGGAGGTATTCTTAGTCCTTTAGCCGATACCTTTATCACCATTGAACTTGGTAAGGCTATTATGTCGCGCGATTCGGTCAAATCTGATTTTAGCAATACAAGCGGAGCCATTGAGGCAATTCGTCAATTTGAAGATATTGCGATTGGGGGTAATGTTCGGTTTTTGAAAAAATTTGGAGTGAATGTGAATTGGTCAAAAACTTCGCTAAAAAACGATAGAATTAACGGGGTAAATAATTTATCCAGCTCAGCAAAATATAAAGCTGACCAAATAAATTATTCAGGGCTTTATTATATCACTTTAATTCCAACTAGAGCTGAAATTTTCTTTGAAGCTGGTGTTGCCAGCATTGGAAATAAGTTGAATTATAGTTTAAGTGATGGCACAAAATATCAAAAAAATGACCGCGAAATTCTTGGCTTGGGCGGGGTTGGAATTCAAGTTTCGCCACTTGGTGGCGATTATATTCGCCTGTCTGCTCACAGATATATTGGCAAAATCGGACTTCTTGACAGCAATTATACTCAAATTCGCCTCGGATATTTAAAGTCGTTTTAATAAACTATTTTATTTTAAATAGATACAATTAAAATATTTTTTTGAAAAATTTTGGAAAGCCTTCCATAATTATAAAATCAACAACAATGCTTAAAAATTATTTATTTACCTCTGAGTCAGTATCAGAAGGTCATCCCGACAAAGTGTGCGACCAAATTTCCGATAGTCTGGTTGACGCTTATTTATCTCTAGAAAATCAATCTAGACTTGCTATTGAAACTTTTGCCACCACTAATCGAGTTATTATTGGTGGAGAAATCCGAGCTCCAGAAATTTCAAAAAATGATATTGAAAATATTATCCGCCAAACTGTAAAGGATATCGGATATAATCAAAAAGGTTTTGATTGGCAACAAATTGAAATTACCAATTTAATTCACGGTCAATCTCCAGATATAGCGCGCGGGGTCGATGCTGGTTCCAACAAAGACGAAGGAGCGGGTGATCAAGGTATCATGTTTGGCTATGCCTGCAACGAAACTCCAGAACTAATGCCGGCACCGATTTATTATGCTCACCGTATTTTACAAAATATAATTAAAGCAGTTCGGGAGCAAAAAATCCCAAATTTTGGTCCTGATGCCAAAAGTCAAGTTACTCTAAAATATGTCGATGATAAACCAATCGGAGCCGATAATATTTTAGTTTCTATTCAGCATCCAGAAGGTTATAGTGCAAAACAGATTAAAGACTTTATCATGCCAATTATTGAGCAAACTATGCCAAAGGGTTGGATGTGCAATGCTGATAAATTTTTAGTAAACCCAACTGGCAATTTTGTTATTGGTGGGCCAGATGGTGATGCTGGTTTAACTGGTCGAAAAATTATTGTTGATACCTATGGTGGCTCGGCTCCTCATGGTGGCGGTGCTTTTTCTGGTAAAGACCCAACCAAAGTTGACCGTTCGGCCGCTTATATGGCTCGCTACTTAGCTAAAAATATTGTTGCAAGTAAATTAGCTGAAAAATGCACTATTCAAATTTCTTATGCCATAGGTATTTCTAAACCATTGTCGCTATATGTAAATAATCATGGCACTGGAATTGATGGCGAAGAGTTGGTTAAAATTATAAATGAATTGGTTGATTTATCGCCAAGGGGAATTAGAAATCACTTAAATCTAAATCGTCCAATTTATAAAAAAACTGCTTCATATGGTCATTTTGGAAGACCTACTGAAGCAGATGGCAGTTTTTCTTGGGAAAATACTGATCTAGTTTCAAAATTAAAAAAATATTTATAATGATAAATAATATTCTTTTAGTAGCGCTTGGTGGAGTAATTGGCTCCACTTTGCGTTATTTTATCAGTGAAATCTATATTAATTCTTGCAAAGATATTGTTGGATATGTTGGAAAATTTCCGATTTCTACTTTTACCGTCAATATTATAGGATCATTTTTTGCGGGAGTAATATATTTTTTTATTATAGAAACCACCAATGACGCTTCATCAAATTTAAAACATCTTGTTTTAATAGGATTATTAGGAAGTTTTACCACTTTTTCTAGCTTTTCTCTTGATAGCTTTAGACTCCTAAACGCAGGCAATTATTCACTTTTTTTCATTTATATTTTTCTTTCGGTATTTTTATCAATTCTGGTTTTTTTTGCAGGTTTTAATATTCCAAAAGCAATTTTTTAATGACTACAATTTTAGTTAAACTTACCGATAAATTAGGAAGAATCGATAAATTTTTATGTCATAAATTTGATATTCCATTTTCATTATCGCAAAAAATTATACGCGAAAAGAAAATTTTAATTAATCAAAAAATCGCTCAAATCGATAACAAAATTGCAGTTGGCGATCAAATTATTGTTAATGACAAATTACAACTCAGAAATCATAAGGAAGTTACAAAAATTTCAGTAGAAAAAATAAAAAAATTTTGGCAAAATATAATTTATGAAGATGAAAATTTAATAGCTATAAACAAGCCATCTGGCTTAGCTTCTCAAGGTGGAAGTGGAATTGAAATTTCTGTTGATGATTATGTTAAGGAGCGAAAATATCAGTTGGTACATCGACTAGATAAAGATACTAGCGGATTATTGTTGAACGCTAAACATAAGGATAGTGCCGATTTTCTAAGTAATTTATTTAAAAATAAGGAAATTGAAAAAACCTATATTGCTTTAGTTGATGGTGTTGTGAAAAAAGCAAATGGAATAATTGACATTCCTTTATCAAAGCAAAATATTGGTAAAAATGATAAAGTGCAGGTTGACATTGAGTTTGGAAAAAAAGCCATTACTAAATATCGTGTTTTAAAAATTCACAATAATATTACCGAGCTAGAGCTAAAGCCAATTACGGGCAGAACTCATCAGCTTCGAGTTCATTGTAAGGAAATTGGTCATCCAATTATAAATGACTACAAATATGGTGGAAAAAAAGTTGCAATCAAAGATAAGTTTCGACAATTATGTCTTCATGCATTTGAGGTAAAAATTCATAATTATTATGGCAAAGAACTTATAATTCAAACCTCCTTCCCAAATTTTACTTTTAATTAAAGTTGTTTTAAAATATAATTTAAAAACTATAAATTTAATTTATAATTGTTAAGATTACCTGAAAATAGCTAATTCATGAATACACAAAATTTATTACTTAACCCAAAATTAATCGAAGACGAAAAACACGAAAATGTCCTTAGACCAAGCTTTCTAGGCGATTTTATTGGTCAAAAAAAACTTAAGGAAAATCTCGAAATTTTTTTAAATTCCGCCAAGAGTCGCAATGACTCTCTTGACCATACTTTGTTTTACGGTCCACCCGGACTTGGCAAAACTACTCTGGCTCAAATTATTTCTCATGAAATGGGGGTCGGTTTTAAGAGCACCTCTGGACCAGTTATTTCAAAATCTGGTGATTTGGCTGCGATTCTTACCAATCTTCAGGCGGGGGATGTTTTGTTTATTGATGAAATCCATCGGCTTAACAAAAATGTTGAGGAGGTGCTTTATTCGGCGATGGAAGATTTTAAATTAGACATTATAATTGGTGAAGGACCATCGGCTCGAGCAATTAAAATTGATTTACCAAAATTTACTTTGGTTGGAGCAACAACTAGACTCGGTGCTATTGCTAACCCGCTTAAGGACCGCTTTGGAATTCCACTTAGAATTAATTTTTATGATGTTTCTGAACTCGAACAAATCATCGTGCGTGATAGTAAAATACTTAATATTGGCATTGAAAATTTGGCAAGTAAAGAAATCGCAAAGCGTTCAAGAGGGACTCCCAGAATCGCTATTCGACTTTTAAAAAGAGTTAGAGATTTTGCCATTAACGCTAACTTAAATATTGTAAATCAAAAAATCGCCGATTACGCCCTAACTCAGCTTGAAATTGACCAGAATGGTCTTGATTCTTCCGATCATCGTTACTTACGATTTATTGCTGAAAATTATCGAGGTGGTCCAGTTGGTATCGAAACCATCGCTTCGGCAATTAGTGAAGAAAAAGATACTGTCGAAGATTCAATTGAGCCTTATTTAATTCAACAAGGACTAATTGAAAAGACTCCGAGGGGAAGAGTTATCACCGAAAAAACATGGAAAATACTAGAAAAATTATGACTCCAAAAAAAATATTACTAATTATTACTGGAAGTGTCGCTTGCTATAAATCGCTTGAATTGATTCGACTTCTGCGCAAAAATAATTATGAAGTTAATTGTGTTTTATCAAAAGGAGCCAAAGAATTTATTACTCCACTTTTAGTTTCGTCGCTCTCTGGCACTAAAACCTATGATGAATTATTTAACAATGATGATGAGGTGCAGATGGGACATATTAACTTATCAAGAGCTAATGATTTAATAGTGGTGGCGCCAGCATCTGCTGATTTTATTGCCAAAATTGCCAATGGCTATGGCGACGATTTGGCTAGTGCTTCAATTTTGGCTAGCAATAAAAAAATTATTATCGCACCAGCAATGAATGAAAAAATGTGGAATAATTTAGCAACTCAAGAAAATATTTGCAAAATTGAAAAAATTGGACATCAAATTATTGAGCCGCAAAGAGATTTGCTAGCATGTGGTGAAGAGGGGGTTGGAAAAATGGCCGACATTGAAAAAATTTATGAAAATATTTTACAATATTTCCAAAATAAAGCCGAGTTTAATAATAAAAATATTTTAATTACACTTGGTGGAACCATTGAAATGATTGACCCTGTGCGTTTTATTGGCAATAAATCATCTGGTAAACAAGGCATGGCAATTGCAAAATATTTTCAAGAGGCTGGAGCCAATGTAAAAATTATTGCAGGCAATATTTCGCAAAAAATAAATTTTCCAATTAAGGCTTTATTTAATGTAAGAACTGCTCAAGAAATGTTTGAGGAAGTCAAAAGCAATTTATCTGAAGTGGATATTTTTATTTCATGTTCGGCAGTCAGTGATTATAAAATCAAAAATTACAGTGAGCATAAAATAAAAAAATCTCAACAAGGTGAGCCAATTTTATATTTAGAGCAAAATCCTGACATTTTGCAATATGTTGGAACTTGCACTCAGCGTCCAAAAATCGTAGTTGGATTTTGTGCGGAGAGTGAAAATCTAGCGGAAAATGCCAAACAAAAATTGTTAAACAAAAATTGTGACATTGTGGTGGCCAATCACATTGATAATGGAAAAATTTTTGGAAGCGATTTTACTTCAGGAACTATCCTGCAAAAAGATTTAAAATTTTATGATTTTGAAAATATTTCCAAAAATAAATTGGCAGAAAATTTAGCAAAACTAGTAATAAAATTATTGAAATAAAAAATTATTATAAATTTTATTATTTTTTTAAAAAAATTCGTTTGACAAAATTTATTTTCTATGGTTAAATATATGCCCCTTATGAAAATTTTTTAATTTTAAAAATTTAATTATTTTTTTTAAGCCTTTTAGATTAAAGGTTTATGATATGGTTTTTTAATTTATAGATAATTCATGGATTATTTCATAAGGATTATATAATTGAGCTTCATAAATATTTTATGAAGAGGGTTAATTAATTTAGATGTTAAAACACCTAAAATAAACTCAAATTTCTAATAAAACTGTTTTTAGATTATGAATAAAACATATGTTGCTAAGCCAAAAGATATCGTTAAAAAATGGTGGCTAATTGACGCCGAAGATCTTGTGGTTGGAAGGTTATCAACTATTATAGCGAATCTTCTTCGCGGTAAACACAAAACTACTTTTACTCCAAATATTGATTGTGGAGATAATGTTGTTGTCATCAATGCTGACAAAATTAAATTTACAGGCAAAAAATACGCCGAAAAATTATATTATTGGCACACGGGCTTTCCGGGTGGCATTAAAGACAGAACAGCTCGTCAAATTCTTGAAGGAAAACATCCAGAAAGAATCCTTGAATATGCTGTATCTAGAATGATTTCTCGCGGTCCATTACAAAGAGATTTAATGGTTAAATTGCATATCTATAAAGGAAGTGAGCATCGTCATCAAGCGCAACAACCTGAGCTTCTTGATGTTGGTTCATTAAATCGTAAAAATAAAAAAACAAACTAATTGATTATGAGTTCAGTAAAAGAAAAAATTTTAGAAGTTAATCAACAAGATTCTAACTTTAAAACTTACGAAAAAGTGCAAGATTCTCTTGGTAGATCATATGCTACTGGCAAAAGAAAAAATGCAATTGCTAAAGTTTGGATTAAAAAAGGCAATGGCAAAATAACAGTAAATAAAAGAGAAGTTAAAAATTATTTCGGAAGAGAAATCTTAGTAAATATTGCAAAAGCCCCACTTGGTAACACTAAAAATGAAAATAAATTTGATGTAGTTGCGTCAATCGTTGGTGGTGGAAAAAGTGGTCAAGCTGGTGCTTTATCACATGGAATCAGCAAAGCTCTGGTTTTATTCGACCCATCATTACAACCAATTCTTAGAACTCAAGGCTTCTTAACCCGCGACCCTAGAGTTGTTGAAAGAAAAAAATATGGCTTGAAAAAGGCCAGAAAAGGCAGAACTTATCGTAAGAGATAATTTTTGCATCATAATTTTGTTATTCTTAATAGTAAACTTTACTATTAAGAAAACCAAAATATAAAAAACTCCCCAAAAAATTACAAATTCAACTAAATCATCAGTTTCTAAAGTTTTTAAAAAATTGAATTGATATTACACATTTTGTTATTCTTAATAGTAAACTTTACTATTAAGAAAACCAAAATATAAAAAACTCCCCAAAAAATTACAAATTCAACTAAATCATCAGTTTCTAAAGTTTTTAAAAAATTGAAT
>Ga0169931_10012908_pt1 | contig 11499 bp, 7 predicted proteins | sample Kivu_15m_20L_FD_129675 | JGI IMG/M metagenome (GOLD analysis project Ga0169931, IMG submission 129675) | Freshwater microbial communities from Lake Kivu, Western Province, Rwanda to study Microbial Dark Matter (Phase II) - Kivu_15m_20L... | ecosystem: Environmental > Aquatic > Freshwater > Lake ... | reverse complement strand
GTCATCGAGCAAGAGGTCAACTTAAAAGGCTTGGTTGCGTATGAGAGGTTAGGAAAACAGCAACTCATCTTCATGTTACATGTTGGACAAAAATAATAATTATCATTTTTGAAATAGAGTAAAGTAAATAAATCCACTCATAGAAACTTATAAAATTATGAAGGAAGGAGCTTTTCTATTGGCCAGGATTGTTTGGAAAGTTGATAATTTTACTGTAATCAGTAAGAAATACATGTAAACATTATACAAGTATAGACACGATAAAGGCAATATGAGATTAAGAGATGTATTTATTTACTCAAAACTTTTTCGCCATTTAATATTGCTGTTTTCAACGACAAAAAAAGATATTTCATTTTATTATTTATAGTAAAAGTACTCTTATTAATAAAATTTATAGTAGAGTCTATAGACTACTTAATTGTAACACCCTAACTCTTATGCTTTATGCCCATATACTATAACTATAAAAGAAATATTAATATTAATTAACCATCATGTAAAAACACCAAACCTCAATCCACTCGTTCCTTTCAAAATACCAAAAAGACCTCACCAGCAACGTCTCATCACAACCCCAATAGCACATCAAAGCAAGGATACTTCATATAGAAGAAATTTAACAGGCAGCAACATCCATCCAAAAAGGATAATTAGTCGCTTTCCCAACTGAAACTGTCTATGGACTAGGCGCAAATGCTTTGAATGCGTAGGCACTCAAACAAATATACTAAACTAAACGGAGACCTTTGACAGATCCGATCATCGTGCATGTCACCCATCTCGAAGATGCTAAAAAACTAGTCATTGTAAGTCAACAATAATAACATATTTTTGAACTTTTAGCCAAGAAATTTTGGCCTGGACCTCTCACTGTCATTCTTAAAGCGAATTTATAAGTTTTGCCAATCATCGTGACTGCTCAAACTGGTTTCGTAGGAATACGCTCGCCTAAACACCCCTACGCACGGAAACTGATATAGAAAAGCGGATTGCCTATTGGAGCTCCAAGTGCCAATTTATTTAGTCATGTAAGTCCCACTTAACCTGTACATGTTTTCAATGATTTCTGGGATTGTCCTATCTCGATAGTCGATGGATAAAGATGCGAATTTGGAGTATAAAGCACTGTCATCAAGCTGGTCGATGGGTAGATACACGTTTTCAGAGAGGGAAGTTTGAGTGTATCAAAACTTGAGTCTTTTTTGGCTTCGGAGCTTAAAGAAAAAAGGCCTCGGTTAGTTGTCCATAAAAAGGTTATAAAATCATAGACTAATATGTAATGTCCTGGACAGTTGCTCAAACACTACGCACCCAACATTCCTTGTTACTTTGTCGATCAATTCTCATAATCTTCACAATATAGCAACTAAGATAAATCCCTTACTTTTAATCTCAAAAAATCAGCTTTTATTTCTTTCCACACCCTGTATTAACCTTTGAAGCCTTAATGCGCCTATTTCTTCAAGGTAGGAGAAAACATATCCGAATCTTTAGCCGAATAATAGTAGTAAGAACTATTCTGCACCAAATAAGAAAGAATACTAATGCGTGAAGTGTATTATCTTCTCAGAAAATGCTAAAACTTACCAGTATAAGTAATACTAATAGGCTGGGGCGGTGCTAAATAAGGAGCTGTTTGGGATAAAATTTTTAGATCCACCCAAGGCAACAAACTTTTCAGCCTATGATATCTACTAACACTAATCCGTTACATCTTTTGTATGATTAATGTTGTTATTAATGCTGTATGATAGGTTTGATTTTATAATTGTTGAATGATGATATAAAGCAGTGGTTTTAACGATTCCATGATTAAATGCTTCGCCCCTATCTGATCACAACTTATACACATTTATCAAGAGCTATTCACAACATCATACTCAAAAACATGCATTGAGACGCACTTTTCTTCTATCCATAAGGCGATTTGAAGAAAAGTATTGGGGTGGTGTTTTGATATTGTTGAAGATTCCGCCTTTAGGTTTACAAAAATAGATTAGTATGCTTATAATATTAGTGAATTTGAAAAATAGATGCCTCCAACTGTCTCCAGCGACAACACCATCCGCAATCGTTCCATCATGCTCGAATCAGAAAAGTCCATTCTAATTCGCAAAAACAAAAAAATCCACAAAAAATACAAAAACATGCTCGCAGCTAACAGCAAGCAACGATAAACAAGAAATTGTCCTAGAAATTTAGTGAATCGAGTCAAAAAATTCCCCAAAAATAGATACTCCCCTGAACACGTACTCAAGATCAATTCCGATTAAACTCCACTCTACCACTCGGATTAGTACGAGCCCTGTATCACTCATTAACATCAACAGTAAAATTCTCAACAAGTGACTTCTTATATCGATATGGAAGTATTGAGAAAAATGTGCCGCTGGAGAGAAGAAGAAAAATTAATCGATCAGCTCAGGTAGTGTCATCTCAAAGGATAATAAGAAATGAAATGATTTTATGATTTACTCGCTATTAACGCCTTCTGAAACATTTTAAATTTTATTAAGATTTCTCAACAAAAAAAAAATCTTTCCGATAAGAGAGGTCTTCTTGAGATTAATAACTGGATTAATAATATGGAAATGATTGATACGGTCTTAGTTTAGATAATGTTGTGAGATCACATCAGGCTCATTTCTTGCCCTTTCCCTTGGCGGCGGGCTTAGCGGCTTCCTTGGGAGCGGCTTTTCCTTTTCCTTTTCCCTTGGCGGGCTTCTCCTCCTCTTCCTCATCATCATCCTCATCCTCATCATCATCGTCTTATTCTTCCTTCTTGGCCTTTCCCTTGCCCTTAGCAGCTGCCTTAGCGGGAGCAGCAGGTTTTGCGGCAGCCTTAGCCTTTCCAGCGAATGCAGTGCTGAGCATGCAGAAGATCAGGGCAATCAGAAGGAAGATTTGTTGGGTGAAGTTCATATCTCAATTTATTATTATAACGTGGTGAAGCTCTAACTTCCACTTATACTGAAAATAGTTAGCACATCAACAGTAAATAAAATTTCAAAAAACGTACCCACACACACTCTCAATATCACACACCCCCTATCTCCATTTTCACCCCCTTCAATAAAATTAAAAAAGAACCCCTCCATTATAATTTTATCAAAGTTTAATTTAAATTTTATTTTATCACTAAAATATCAAATTAATTAACTAATTAATGATTATGCTGGATCATCATTAAGCTGGTGGTGCTGCCTATTACTATCCCTATTATTCTTTAGCTTCTGGTTTGATTTAGATCTAACCTAGACCTCCTTCTTTAAGCAGTGCTGCAAATCTTTATTAGACTTTGTTTATTTCTTAGATTTTCTTTTATTAGAATTTCTTTAGGGCTGCAGTCATGTCTTTGGGAATTTTTTTCTTTTACATTTCTTGGAGTCGCCTTAAAGCTTCAAGATTTTTTTATTTTGTCATCTCTCTGATGAAAATATCATTCATCACTTCTCTTTCATTCTTCTGGAGTGTGTATAGAGATTAACAAAGTTATAGGATAGTGACAGTACCGTCTTGATCACCAATAGCCGCATACTTTCCTCCGACTATCTGATTGCCACTCCCCACATAACTGACCTTAATACAAGTCAGAGGAGCATCTGAGACTTTATGACTGAAAGCGATCTAGTTTTGCCGATAGTAGTAATCCCACACATCCAACCAACCATCTTTTCTAGTCAAGAAAAACGCACCCACTCTAGTAGGAGAAAAACATCCATCACTCAAATAACTAGAATGATATCTAGTCTTGACCAAAGGAGTTCTCAAATCATCCATCCAGATCTTAGCACTCCAATCACCAACTGACATGAATACTTTTGAAAACTGGATATTTCTATTAATCGCATAGATAGGTCCTAAATGTCTTTGTTACCATCCTAGACGATAACTGATCTAAACAGGTTTTTTAAGTTTTTTGTTAGCGATTATGATGGTTCCTTGTTAGGTACCTATCACGAACTTGCTGGTTGTTTATGGACTGTTCTAGAGGGTTGTTGCACCTACTTGGACTTATTTCCCCTAGGAATTCATATCGGTTATTTAGAGGGATTAGACTCTGTCTTATTTTAGTTTTCTTGTGTCCCAGAAATGAGCATATCCGTCGGTTGATACAGAAACACATTCAAATCCTGTTTTTGTCATCTGCCATTGGAAATGAGTAACTGGATCGCTATGTGATTTTTATACATGAGTCAAAGCTACAGGCTATGGACCTCTTCTTACATCCCACATTCCTATTATACCGTTAGCACAGCCTCCACCTACTATATCAGTGAGTTTGTGATTATACGAAATATTAGTAATCGGTGATGGTGAATTCAAAGCAAGTTAAGGGGCGTTGGGACTAGTCACATCCCAGATGTAAGAATGCGTTTTCATTTTATCTGGAGTTTGTTGGAAGCGAGGGATGGCATATGAAACTGCAAGTTTGTTAGGTCCATCTACATGCCAGGATACTTCACTGACACTTCTCTTGCAAATATCAGGTGGATCTCTATGTGATTGATTATTTACTTGAACAGCATCATGGTTTTAGTGGAAATGTTTTCAACAACGTGATCGGATTCTTCACCTTGGAAATACTATTAGAACATGTCGATTTGCTTGTTTTTTAGCATACAACGCTAAGCCACATCACAGAGGGCTTTAACTTGACTTGCAAAGCCTTGGTCTTTGTCTATTTTTTTCATAAATCTAGCATATTGTTGTTGTTATGTCGGGTCGATTGTCTCTGGCCAGCCTCCCTCGCGATGGTACATGCCTTTCTAGCCTGTGCTGACTCGTTTTGTGTTGACCTGGTGCAAGGAAAGTTGGGTTATGTTGTCGAGCTCGATAAAGTTAGGATTTCTCAAGACGTAATCTTAGTCCTTAAGTGCGTCTTTGGCAGTGGGATAGAAAGCAGTGCCGATCGGAGGAGTGTCTGCGAAGGCTGGAGGTCTGCCGAATTCTCTACGTGCCCGCGTATACTGGAAATATTCAGCCATAATACCAAACTATAATTTGTAACTTATCTTATTTAAATCTACTCGTGGCAAATCATTCAATCTCAAACAACAATAAAAAGTCAAAATATTTTTAAAGTTATGAAATTTAATCAAAATTTTGATCAAATCTTTATCATTCTTGCTTTTTGATATTTTGTATTTATACTTTCGTTGTATATTTTAATAAATCAAAAAAGGGACATTCCATCGCAAGATAAATATAAAAATTTATCAATATTTTGATTTTTTCATATTTTTTCGTTAGATTTGTATACTGAATCTTATCCTTTTATTAAGACAGGCTGATTATAATCTTCTAAATAACTAAATGGCACTACAATTCAGATCTCGCAGAAACTCAATGCAGACCTAAACTCTATACCGCAACATCTATCTAGCCGTCTACCCTTACAAAATCACCTTCAATAAAGAAACCCCATTCAAAACCATTTTCTACTTTGAAAAAGGTATGTTTCTTCCTATTGAGGTAGTCAAACTTTAGGCAGAAATCATGGGTAACCTATTTCCTTTGAACCTCAAAACAAATAATCTACAATATCTATACGAAATATTTAATGGATTATACAGTATCGTTCATTTTCGTCGTAATCTGTCAACCCTTACAAATGGTCTTTGTATGCTTCAAAGCCATAGACTACTTTTTTGTAATAATCTGAAGTAAAATTCTAAGATATCGGGCAAATATTACCTCAAATAAAGACTTAGTCTAAAATAGGGGCTTCTTCATTGGGTTCTAGCTATATATTAAAACATAATTAGTATGTTTGTAAGTTCTAAAAAAGTTAAATAACTCTTTATTTTGCATTTTTTGTGTCTACATGTTTCGATGACATCTTATCCTAAGTCTAAAAACTTTATTTGAACCCTTCTTAACATAGATAACTACTTTAATTAAACCCCAAAACAATAGTGAAAAATAGAAGTCCACATTAAAACTCAATACTTTTACTTACGAATTCCTAACTAAAAGCCAAACCATAACCTTAATAAAAACAAAATCTAGATCCCACCGCATCGATCAATCTCCATTTACAGTAATAGCAAAAAAAACAAAAAAAGTAATAATAAAACCGCCTGACCAAAAAAAGCACATTCGCTTTAAAATCAAATTCACTCTAAATATAAAAACTACTAGATCTAGACTATCTCATCTTATCCTAATGCAAATAGCTTCCTCAATAGGATCCATAGATCAATAATTTATTAAGTAAGTAGCTTTAAGGCAGCGATTTGGTGTTTGGTATCGAATAGAGCAAAGACAAATCGAAAAAGAATAAATTAGATAAATAGAAAAAGAATAACTTAGATTAAGGTATGCTCAAACTATCAAGCGATGCAATCAAAAAATAATAAATTGATAATTAGCTCTAACAAAAATAACTATAACTTTATGTCATCAAGTAGGATCACTAGTAAGATATTTCTCATTCATTATAAATGAATGGTTTACTCATGTTTTAAACAACAAAATAACTAGGATCATAACACAACAAAACTTCCTAAAAAACAAAAAATAATAATTAGAGGCTAAATATTGTCTCTCAAGATAAACATATATTGCTGGATCTCGATAGCAATAGGACTATCAAATCGTTAGGAATATAAAGCAATTCTTCATTGCTTCCTAAAACGATTAATTGTAAGCAAATAGTATTTATTTTGATATTGGCTATTGGACTTTTTGTTATTGGAGTTAGTATTAATTTTAAAAAGAAGGAAAAGGGGTCGAAAAAGAGTCAAAAAATATGATATTCTTCAGTTTTTGTTTATATTTATGCATCATCTTGCAATAAAAAATATGATGTCTAATGATAGTATATGATGTTTCCTTCATTTGACTCAAATGCATCCAATTTCAGTGTCCTTGACGCCCATATGGATTGCAGCCTTAAGGTTTAGAAGGAGTCAATATAGGTCTAGTGAGACTCAAACAAGCAACGGATAAAACATCCCCTTGTCCGATAACACTGACCATATTTTACGCTTTGCATATCTTTATTTATTAATTGATGTTTATTTTGTGTGTGTGGTCAGAGATGTAAGTTTCATCAAGATGCAGTTGGTTGATCCAATGATATCATCACCATAACATAATATTTATTAAATTAAAATAATCAATCCACAATTAATACTACTAACAATATATTACTCAACTAGTCCATTTAGAATAAAGTCAAAGATACCATCTTCACATCAAAATTAATAATTCTCGTCTTAGCTGATTACCCCGCTATCCACTAAATGATCGTAGATAGGTTCGACTAGTGTCCAATCGATATTGAACATGTCTTTTGCGTAATCTCTGTTGACTTTCGGGAAGTTCATGGCTTATCGAGTCAAAGTCTATTTTATTATTATGTAGTGTCGGTAAGATAACCCCAGGCGATTGAAGAGAGCCTATTACATCTTGTCATCGAAGGGTGGTCTTCGCTATTTCTAGCCAGAATGCTCTTTTCTCATTCTACGCATCTTGCTCTAAGTAAACAATAAGTTACCTTATCACCCAAATACTCCACCTCACGTTTTCTAAGCTTATCCTCTTTCCTCTTCTTATTATGCAGCTCCTCTTCAGCCTATGTAAGATTCCTATATCCCTTTTTCTTCAGTTCTTTCAATTCCTAAATCTTCTGCCTCAACTGTTTCTATTTAATCAATCCTTGAACCAATTTCTAATGTTATTCCGCAGTGGTAAACCTCGCAAACACTTTCATCATATTATATATCTCCTTCTATTATTTAGTCCTGGTCTTATCCAATCGAACTTGTTCCCTCAGATCCAATAACCTACGATCTATCACAAATTTCTTCCTTTTTATCCTCTAAGTAAGTTTTTAGTTGTATATATCCATCACTCTAAATTTCATTGCTTTTTATTATTAGGTGTCTTCATCGTTGAATTACATCTAAGCGAGTAAGAGTTAGGCGTCGTTGTCGTATTATACTTAAAAATCTCCTCTTTTTGGCATAAAACCTACGATCTATGCTTGGTTTGATTGTTTTGATTAGGGGTTTTGATTTAGAGTTAGAGTGGCTCGTTAACGATCTGAATGGGAGGTGGAGTACTTTGGTGGGGATTAGTCGGAGCTAGGTTTCTTGTAGGATTTCTTGATTATTTTTTCTGAGGAGAAGAACTTACCTTATGGGATGTTATTCCTTTTGCTCCTCTCTGAGAAATAAGTTATCTTGTCTAGCTTACAACAAACTTACAGGAAGGAAATTCGAACTACTAAGATACAACTTGAGGTAATGTTCTTCAACTTGTTCTGCAGTTTTTTAAGTGATGTGATCGGCAATATCATTCCAATTTCCAAAACCATGCCTATGTATAAAATCAACTACTTTTCCATTCCCTCGAACATCAACAACTAGTCCTAGGCACTCCACTACGCTTCAAAGAGCGGAAAATCAATTTTGTTTATCACGTGATATTGCCTCGGAAATGGTCTGAGTTCTGCAAAACAAGCACAACAGTAATCATGGTCCTCGACTATGATTTTAGCCGTCTTGCTGATGTCCCTCTTGCACTAATCACACTGAATTTTGTTAGATGGATTCAAAATATTCTACCATATCATCAAAACTACCTAGTAACAACGTTCAAGTTAGACAGAACGAGGCTATACGGATCGAGGACGACCCCTAGGATTTTTCAGAAATTGCTCGTTTTTGCTATATTCCATAAAAACTACCTGGCCATTTGAGGTCTATTTTAATTAATCTCAACTCAAATAGCACCCAGAGCGCATCCTAAGTCTATAACAAAACATCAATAAAAATGTGCACAATGGCGGGCTCATTATAAACATCTTTCAACGTTATTTTGAATATTTCGTTAGATGAGAAAAAACAAATAATTCAAATAAAACAAACGAAACCAGTTATTCAAGTATATCCAACCTTCACAACCTGTCAAAAATCATACAAAATCATTGGCATAGTTCTAACCTAATATGAGGTATCTACCAGCTGCTCGGATACATAATAAAGAGAATCATCATTCAAGTCTGACTAATAATGATAGTAAAGCTATGTAGAATTGTAAATCTAGCTCTTTGAAGAAGTTTTTGTCTATTTTTGGTAATACTAATAGCAATCCGGTTCTTCAGTCTGTAGGGGATACTACTAGAAGAGAGGAGAAGTCAAGTGGGAGGCATTCAGGTAGACAAGTTTTTACGTGTAATATCAAAAATATGAATGTTAATATGAGTCATAGCAAAGAAAGGTAGTCTTCGGAGTATAGGACACTAGCTGTAAGAAAGTAAACAAGTCAGCAAAGATTTTAAAACAAAAATAATGAGTAATAACTGATTAAAAAACTGAGAAAGGAAATATAAGGGTATAAACAAAGATAGACACAACTTCAGAAACAAAAAGCCACACTTTAGTGTTAGAATGCCGCATTGAAAAGCTAAACGAACGAAACGATCAAGGAAAGACAGCTGATTTAGTAAAGATTTTTGTTCAGATAACGCTAAATGTAAAGAAAAATCTAAGGCCTATAGAAGACTCTTAAAAAATAAAGATGCAGATAACACTAACTAGTCATCTAGAGTTTAAGTAAACATGTATTAACCCAGAAAAAGTAATCAACTAGCAGTTGAGAAAAATAATTTAACTCTAAAAGTTCAAAATATAACGATAGTAGATATAAAAACTCTAAGAACGCATAAACAAAAATATAACCGATCACTCTCTATAGGACTCATAAAAAAAGATGAAACTTCTCTAAACAGCTTCAATACAACTCCACAAAAAAGGATACGGGTATATCAAAATAGATGACTGCGTAACGCCTTCACAAAGTGATTCAGGTTGCGATGGCTGCTAACCTATCTAAGAAGCCAGCTAGGCGTAGTAATAATCCGCGAGAAAGACTTAAGAAGAAGGCGATTCTATACTGTAGGAAGTGGATCGATATCTCATTGAGTGGAAGAATAAAAAATGACATTATTGGTCATATATTGATGTGAATATAATATTATGTGATTTGTTGATGATATAGCATCATGGGGTGATCCTATGCGGGTCTCTAGGGAACAATGAAGCATTCCTGATATTCTTCAAAGCGCAATACAACATGACCACTCTCTATAGACCGATACCACCGCCACCGTGAGGATATGCTCCGTATTGGAAGCATTCGATATAGTCGCTTATAGTGCTAGGGTCGATTCCTTTTTAAATGGCTCTTTGTCTCAGGATTTCAGGGTCGTGGATTCTTTGAGCGCCTGAGAGGATTTCTTAGCCTCGCATGAAGAAGTCGTAGGAACATGTTAGTTTGGGGTCGTCGTGGCAGAGCATGGTGTAGAATGGTCGGGCTGTTGCTGGGTATCTGTGGAGCATGTAGAAGTCAGTATCGTATTTTTGACGTACTAAATAAAAATAAAAGTACCAAACTAACCCAATTTTTTCTAGACCTAGGTGCTCAAATCTTCATCAGCAGGCCAGTCGATTCCATTTTCCTTCAACATTTGTATTCCCTCAGCAAAGGTAATCTTGACTACTGGAGTCTTGCACTTGAACGGTGTAAACTCGAACTGTTCGTTGATCGCTTTAAGTTATTTTTAATATTTTTTAGCCAAGTTGTCAAAAATATATGGGAATAGTTCACCATAGAAATCCAAGATCTCGAAATAATGTTCTTTGATGGTCATTTAGATATCCAATCCGACGAACTCGCACATGTGACGATGAGTGAAGGAGTTCTATGCTCGGAAGACTGGTCCGATTTAGAAAACTCTTTGGAAGTCACCCATAACTGACATTTGTTTGTAAAGTTGAGGAGACTGAGCAAGACATGCTTTTGATCCGAAATAGCTGAGAGTAAAGACGTTAGAGCCACCTTCAGATGATCCAGCAATCAATTTAGGTGAATGGATCTCTACGAATTATCTGTCTAGCAAAAACTATCTGAAAAGTTGACAAACTCCTGATGACAACTTGAAGATGGCTTGTTTGGCTGGAGTTCTGATATCGATTACTCTGTTATCTAATCTTGTCTTCATTTTGACGATAGGAGCCTATTATTTTTTCTATTACTCTACCTTCTTTTCTTCTTTCTTCTTTTTCTATTTCTTCTTCTTTTCACCCTTAGCTTCTCCTTCTTATTTTTTCTCACCTTATTGAGCAGCTTACTGTTTGACTTCAGCAACAGCCTAGGTCTTTTCTTCTACTTTAGCCTCAGGTTGAGTTTCCTCTTTCTTTTAACCCTTCAAAGCATCAATTTTCTACTGAATTCTCAATTTGACGGTATCTTATTCTTCCGGATCGAACTAATTATTCTAGACTTTTCTACTAGCATCAGCGATCTGCAAAGGCAACCTATTGGTAGCTCTATTAACCACATAAAAGTTCTATATTTGAAGCTCGACTTGCTGGGTACAACTCGCAATAGCTTTTTGGGGCACAGACACAGTACCCACAATATCAACAATGCTCTCATTAGGCACCGATGACATGTACTTGATCATATCTTTGGTAACTGACT
>Ga0169931_10012907_pt1 | contig 11502 bp, 11 predicted proteins | sample Kivu_15m_20L_FD_129675 | JGI IMG/M metagenome (GOLD analysis project Ga0169931, IMG submission 129675) | Freshwater microbial communities from Lake Kivu, Western Province, Rwanda to study Microbial Dark Matter (Phase II) - Kivu_15m_20L... | ecosystem: Environmental > Aquatic > Freshwater > Lake... | reverse complement strand
CTCTCACCCACAAAAAGCCCTCTCTCGATTTCACGCTAGTGTTTTTTATTCCTGGGACCAAGTTATTCATCTCCGTCCTCGTCAACAGATATGTCATCATCCTCCATCGTATCCTCCTCTACTGCAGCAGCTACAATAGGTCCTGCTACCACTCGTGGTGATGGTATAGAACCTGTCACTCCAATCTCCGTCGTCGTACCACCCGTACCCTCAGCAACAACGATAACAAAAAGTCAAAATTATATTCTTTCTGAAAAAGTAATGCAAACGTTACAAATACCAACAGATACACCGGCTATGCAAGCTGCATGGGAAGCTTTAGCATCTTTATCATCTTCATCATCATCCTATGATACGTCCATGGGAGAAGGAAAGCAAGATGATGGAATCACGCCTCCTATACTTTTGGATGCCAAGTCCATTCGTACCGCTGTAGAAATGGATGCCTTACAACAAGCTTTACTCTTTCAAAATCAATTAAAACTTATAATGAATCAAGTTCAACAAATGAAAGGAGAGATTCTTATGATACGGGATATGTCACAGCAACTTTTACATATCCTAGAACCAGCAGCAGCTGCATCATCATTATCTCGATCGTTTCCAGAGGAGAATTCTCTTCCTCCTCCTACAAAGGACGATGAACAAGAGAAGAATCATGATGCAAGTATTCCTGCACTAACCTCTATTTTCGAAAAAGAAGAACAAGAATTAGCACAAAATATTGCACAAGCTTTTCTGAAAAGAAATCAAGCACAAATGTATTATGAAACCTTGTATGAATTTTTAAATCAATATGAATTAACTCCTGAGGAGGGACATTTATTAGATACCTTTCAATTAGTACCTCCTTCTTTGGAAAAGGCAGATTGGACTGGATTATTACAACAAGGATTACAATTTATATTTGTGTTGGATAAAATACAACACATTCGATTACAATTGATGAAACGCTTTGAAGATCCACTCAGCCGTAGTAGTAGTAGTAGTAGTAGTAGTAGTAGTAGTGGAATGATAAATCCGACAATAGGTGTAGTACATGAAGAAGATATCATTATGGATGCTACTGCTTCTTCTTCTACGTTCGAAACTACAGTAGCTACTTCAACATTACGAATGATGAAATCTTTAATTCAACGACAAGAATATGCTTTTGAAAGATTATATCAATCATTATCCACCTTGTTACAACAACAACAACTACAAAATCATGGTGGTGGAGATAGTACTGGGGATAATAGCAACTCTAATTCTCATGTATTACCACTGGAAGAAGAGTTCTATTCTCATCCTTTTTTTCACAAGGCCTTGATGATTTTATATACCCATGTTCCAACATATTATCATCATATTGTAGATTTATTTGCACAAACAAGACGGACTATTGTCACAAGGAATTTCTTAATTGCCTTAACTACCGGTAGCACGAGTTATCATAACCATAGCACTACGACGAATACAAATATATCGGCACCCTTGGAACGTATGGCACATGATCCAGTGACTTATGTAGGTGATATGTTAGCACATGTATATCAAAGTTTAAATGATGAGAAAGATTTAGTTCAATCTTGTTTCATGATAACCAATCATAATCAAGACAACGAAGAAGAAGATGATGAGGAAAAAGACAAGTCTGATGTGCTTCTACAGGACTTGGAAAAGGATATGTATCGTGTATTAAATCATATTGTAGGTGGTGTTGTACGTCCTTTACGTGGGAGGATATTACAGTTATTTGAATCCTTAACACGTCGGCCTACCCAGGACGAAGAGAATGGAAATGAAGAAGATGATGATTTCGTCGAGGAAGATGGTGATAATGAAGTAAATATGGCTTGGATGCGTGATCCCATGGATCCCAATAGCTACATATCGGATAGTGTACATTCGTCCTCGATTCGTCGTTTGGCATCTCTTTACTCTATTTGTGGACTTCTCATTTTTTATCATGAGAAAATGAAGAATAGTCTTGAGCGAATAGAAGATATGAAATCATCGCATGGTATCGCAAAAGTTGATCATCTTGGATCTATTGAGGAATCACTCAATGACCAACAACAATCTTTATTACGTGGTATTGTGGACTGTTTAAAAGAGGGCGTGGACTCATTTACGATCTCACTAAAGGTTTATACAGCCATTGTAGAGCGTCCTCCAGCAACTCCTCAAATCGTTTCTTCATTGTTACCGACCAAATCACATACTCGACATGTGAAAGAACTAGTCCATAGTCTCTGTGTAGTGAATAATACATCTCCTGGATTTGCCATCGATTTGGGCAATGATATGTTTTCGGATGATTCAGCTCTCTATTTGAGAAATATTGGTGATTGGATACTAGGTGCCGCCTTATCCTCCTGTGAACTAGTGGATGACGTCTCTGCATTGCATTCATTAGTTGAAGAACTTACTCTTGCAGGTGTGCCTGCTGACCGTATCTCTTCTTGGAAAGATAATATTTCGGTAAAAGAGCGTTCTTTGATTGATTCCTTGATCTCGAGTGAGACGCTTGTTGTTATCGATCGCGTTGGACTGGGAGATTCAGTTAAGGCATTAGTACAGAATCCAATGCACGATGAGAATTTCGCACCGCACTATACGGCTTTGTCGCCCCAGCGTCTCCAATCAGCGTTGACACGATTTTATACTGCTCTGCATTCTCCACCGATTCCAACGTACGAAGAACAGATCAAGGATATCAAACTTCGGAAATATGCGCGATCTATGATAGCAGATGGTGTTATTGAGGCCTACACAAGATTATACCGTTACATTTCTAGTCATTCGACTGATGTTCAACTTCAGACATACACACCCGATCAGGTGAAGTCTTTACTTGCAATTTAAATTTGCGAGCTTAGAAAATGATAATAAAATATCGTGCATAGTTTTTCCCGGTAAATAATTTTAAATCAGTGAGCAAAATAACCATAACAGGTCAAACGAAACGCAATTTTAAATTAATTGCCGACCGTAGTCAAGAATGAGATGATTGGGAGATTTTACTTATGCTTTGTCAGTAAACGAATTTAATCTAATAAACTTATTAAGGTTACAACTTATTATTATAGTAATATTTGAGCTAATAGCATTTAAAAGATGATTTTATGACATGAACCTATTGAATATTACGCTGGTATTTATCTTAGCTCAAGAATGCGCATATGTATGATAAAGATTGGTATATTTCATGATTATAGGAAATGAAGTGCATTAGAGAAATCGCTATTATAATCGATCTCCTCACCGCATTCAGCAAAGTTCCCCGCCATCTCCGCAAGTTTATGTGCAAGCTGCACTACTGATGGAACTTTGATAGGACCTATTTGAGACAGTGTTAACGACGGAAAAAATCAGCAGATTTTACCGGGATTTTCATCAATGCAATAAAAACATACCTGGCCAGTTCGGATAATCATGAGATAAAGCCCAAGCAAGTTCTGGAAGACTTTCATGTTGGACACCGTCATCTTTCTCTACAACTAGATAGCGGATACTCCTGGGGGTTGAAATTGGCGGGGATGGACCATGGATATAAAACGTTTGATACGTGGAGGAGCCAACGTCCTGAATCAATGCACCTGGCGGCATACCATCATTGCCGTATACAGAAATAAACTTTGTGCTGATTCGTTTCTGACAAACAACATATGCCGTGGGGATTGTGAATTTATCCGCGTTGATTAAGCCCTTCCTAAGCGCAGGTATTTCGCCAGTCTTCACATGAGAAATTGAGGAATCACCAACACCATCTCTCCAGCAAATGCAGCATCGAGGGTTCACCTTGAATCGACGCAGAGCTTCTCTTACTGTGTCTTCGAGAAGGTTCCCAACCTCATACTCACCTCCAGCTTTTCTTCGTTCGGTCTTAGAAAAGACCTCAAAGACTGGTTGATCTTGCTTGACGAATCGACGAACGAGTTGCACCACTACAGCGGCAACGGATTCTTTGGCGAAATACTTTCCCAGTCTGGGATCAAATCGACGTGGTGCATGGAATACATCAACACCTACTATTACGGCTGGCAAGGGGATTGATCTCGGAATGTCTACCCACCAGATCCTAGCGCCACATTTATTTAATATCTGTCGACCTACTGCTCCAAGAATGAGATTAGAACGCCTGTCTTGATCTGTATGGCTACTGCAATTAAAGTTGACAAATTGTGAGAGAAACCCATATCGGGCAAGAAACTCTTTGATTACGGGGTAAGCGGGATCGGTGTCAGATCTACGCAGGGGTTGATTAAAATCAACAACAAATATATTTGGTGGTAACTTCCTATCCGAGCGGAAATATTGTTCGACAGCCTCCCAATGATGCTGTAGATCACCCGCCTCAATGGAAGCATAAGGTAAGTCCGAAAGACGGAATGAAGCTGAGTGTCGATTAACCATAGATGCCAACTTTTTGTACACAGTTAGATAATTTCGGAGACGCTTATTGTAGACAAGGACTATATTGAGCAAGGTAGCATTTCCTGGTCGCACATCAAACGTGGCTTTCGAAGCTCTTTGATACAGCGCGAGTAAAAAAAGATATTCATTGAATCACAGACATTGGAGAAATAGAAGCAGTAACAAAAACTTACATCGGTGCCCAGTTGGAGCCACGACTCTTCGGAACGCTTACACCTGAAAGAAGTATATCCGGAAGCGGAAGGACGTCGACCGGAACATTGACTCTATCCTCTGCTAGAACTATCCCGATCGCCGGTAATAGTCCACTTAAGTTCTTCGACTTCTGTGCACCAGCCTTGAGATATCGCTTCATCTCGTCAATGGCATCATTCCTTTCCTTGGGCATGAAGCTAGTGATAGTTGGAAGTTGAGCTTTCAGTTCCATATCGAATTGATTACCGCAGACCAACTCCGCGGGAAAGTAAATGGTGGATTTATTGCGTCCATATACCTTCAGTAAAGGAGTGACGTTCGGAAATTCAAGTACGATACCCTTCTTCTTCTCAAAGTATTCCGCATGACTCATATTCAAACCTTCGACAGGCATGGTTGCTGGGCTACGATCTACAAATCAAACAACAGCGAAACAAATTAAACGATGAATCTTTACCACAGCAGGAGGCGCTATATGAATCCTCGAAAAATACATACCAAATAAGATATCCACAACTGTATATGTCTTTTTGTCATAAAGACAAATTACTTGCTCATTTATCCATCGTTGTCTCATCTCCGCCACTGTCGCATCATCTAAGCGGGTAATACGAGGATCACGACCACCATATATCGCATCTAATACGCTTGTTGTGCGGATGACCTTAGCGTTAATGTCAATAGACAATATCAAAGTATCCTTATCCGCCACTTTACCCATGGTAAATTCACAACGAAAGGCTCGGAATACCCGCACACCCAAGGACTTACCAAATCGATTCGACGGTGTTGTAAAAGAGGTGCTATCAATGAAATCTTTTCCCCAGCGTGCCAATCTTTCTGATAAAGCTCTTTGTAATGCTACATTACAAAAGGCTAAGAAAACTTCTAACATGGCAGGCCTCACCGTTGAAATTCCTAAGGTCGTATCTTGAACATCGGGGCCAGATGATTCGACAAGTTCTGGTGCAAAGACGGGTGAATGTCCAAGACTTTTACAATGGCTCAATAGTGCATCTTGAGTTGCAAACGCTGTCGTACAATGGGCACATCTAAAATCTACCCCAATCATCGTATTTTCATCAATTGTTAAGGAGTTTTGAAGACAGGTAGGTGCACGGAAACACTCAAAACTCGTAACAGTACATGTATCTCCATCTTGTACATCTTGGTAAACTAAAAAAGGCAAATCGCTTTTCTCAATACCCGGAATTTTCCGCGAAGACAAGACAGCTGATCCTTCAAAGAATACCACTCGTAGAACATCATCGATTTGCGCCTGAGTGTAGGCCATCTTCTCACGTAACAATGTCTCAATGCCATGGTAGAATAATTTTCCATGTATAGCATTCGATCCATCCAAATTCTTAGCCTTGGAAGTGCAACATAAACCATACAGATAGAAATGAAAGTTACGAGTAATATCTGCGGGTATGATGTTTGTTACTGCGGTTTTGGGGTTAGGATCGATTTGGACAAAAGGTTTCTTATTGGGTCCAGGATCGTGTTTTCCTTTCCCAGTCGCAAATGAGATAGGGGAAGAAGTATCTATTTTACTCACGGGATAAGAAGAAGATGATGATGAAGAGGATGGCGGCCGTGAAGGCTCTTGATAAGCCCAAGCACCATTACCCCCAGCACCATATTGGGGAGCAGGAGCAGGATAATTATTTGACCGTGAATAATCCACAGAAGATGAAGCGGGAGCAGGGTAGCTGAATCGTGAATCCATCGAGTTTGCCGCAGTTCGAGCCGTTGAAGATCTGCCTGAAGACTCCTCATATCTCAATACACCATAGGAGGAGGAGTCTTCATATCGTGAATATGAACTACTACGTCTTGAAATGGGTGAAAGACTCCGACGATCATATCCATTACCAGAAGAAAAGGTAGAATGACTTTTCGTACGATCCCGTGGTTCTAAAGATCGTCTATTTACAATTGATTAAGAGTTTAATAGGAGATGAAGAAGGAAGAAAGGCAGTGGATTTAGAAAAGTAAACCGGGATAAAAAGAGCATTACGTTTCTATACAATACGTACGAATAATGTCTTCGATCGTCCTCATAATATTCCTCTCGTTTCGAAGCAGTATGACGATCACGATAATAGGCAGGGGCATTCTCCTCCACCTTCGAGGAAGTTGTACGATAGTAGGATGACTCGGAAGGTGGACGATACGATGGTTCTGGGCGATTGTAATAACGATCCTCCGTGATCGAAGAAGAGCATCGACGATAATCCTTCTCATCATCATCGTATCGATTACCATTCGTCGAATTATGATGAGACCGACGGGGTGGTAATATTTCTTCCTCTCGATGATATCGCTCATGAGATCGACTGCGTGGCCGAGAATGACGACCTCGATGGGTATATTCGGATGACGAAGATTCATACCGATCTCTCCCTCGTGAAGTTGAATTTATAGTAGTAGCGTGTGGTGGAGGGTAATCTTTTGACGAGGAAGGAGGACCAGCATGGGTACGGCGACGAGAATAATCATCTCCTTCATATTCATCACGACGGTAGTAAGACATAATAAAAATCGTAGTTCCTTCGTTATGGAATATGTTGTATCTCAAAGGAAGGAAGCTATTCGGTTACGAAGTGTTCTGTGATGCAGCCAAGGTACGCGAAACAAAACCAAACCTGACTCTTGATTTCTAATGTGTAGCTCCTCCTTTCAACTCACAAAGAAATATCCCTATTCTACGAACTTTCTTGGCTTTCTTCTCTCATGTACACACACAGTCGTCGCTGCTGGTAAAAGCTGTCGAGGTGTGTGGTAGGACCTCTAGAGGCCTACTGTACCTACGTAATGAACCCACTACAGTATATATTTATTAAAAACCCTCAAGCTACAAAAGCGTACGTACATCCGCTTTCACTGCGTGTTACTGTTACAGTACATAGAATCTCTGGCGATCTCTGGCTATGTATTATTTATGTAGCCCATTTTTGTAGAGCGTTGATTGATAGCTTGGTCAAATAACGAAGCAACGTAAGCGAGCAAGGAACAAAGACCCAGATGCCCGCTCGATCGGAGGAAGAAAAAGCTAGAAGGAAAGCAGAATATCTTGAAAGAGTTGCAGCGCGGAAAGCATCACGTGAAATAGTATTACATTCAGATTCTGCGAAATCTACTCTAGATGACTGCTCGAGTACTTATAATTCCAAGAAAAACTCATCATCGACCTCATCATCGCCGACTGTTTGCTATTTCAACATTTTACCCGAGGATACAATACATATTATCAGTTGCTTTTTACCAGCGCGTGAACTGGGTGCCTTATCTTTGACATGCAAAGCCTTAAATACCACACTCAAGGAAGGACGGATGGTTCATTTACTCTCGAGGTTAAATCATACTCATGGTAGAAGTTGTATTCATCCCGCTAAAGCTGGACATTCCATGGTAGCTCTGAAATTATGCAGGGATCCTGCAGATGCTCGAGTGCGTAGTTTTTAGAAACACATCATATGCATATAACAGCACTTACAGATTACGTACTTATTTGTCTAACCTTTGATTACAACAAAAATGACATAGATTTTATTAGACCAATCTCTACGGGCAGGTGGAAATACAGGTAGATTAGTTACTAGAAACAAAATAGGTGCTGATGAATATGTATCATATGCTAGATATGTTGAAGAAGCTGTTTCGGGGTATGCTGTTTTGTCGAAGATGGATAAAGATTCAAATCAAGCCTTGACTTTACCGCCTTGTGTTCAAGGAAGGTTTGCCAGTGTTTCTCCAGAACATTCCCTTTGTCGAGTGGGAGGAGACGGTGCCACGGGAGGGGGCAGTGGTGTAGCTTCCTGGGGGGCCGGTCGACGAGGACAATTAGGTCATGGAAAACGACAAGATGAAGAAGAACCGCAAAGACTTACAGGCGGCTTAGGATATGGTATTCGTATCGTCCAAGTATCAGCTGGTGGTGGCTTAGTTCGAGTAGCGCATTCACTGTTACTCACAAGTACAGGACGGGTTTTATCTTTTGGTTGTGCGCAATATGGAGCTTTAGGACATGGATATAGTGCGGGTAAACAATTGCGAGATATTTTACGCCCACAGTACATTGAAAGCCTTTCCGACTTAATTTGCACGTGTGTTTCTGCAGGAGAACTGCATAGTGCAGTGTGCACATCGGATGGTGATGTGTATTCGTGGGGAGATGGCTTTTGTGGACAATTAGGGCAAGGTGACAAAAGGCGTAAGTTTTTATTGATGCCTTTGATGTATGTATACACATACAGCAACATGTATCATGATCTGCACTGTGTTTATTGCAACTCATAATAGCTCAGCTCTTACCGCGCCAAGTAACCGAGGGAGATTTGGGAGATGAATGTGTCTTATCGGTTAGCTGCGGTGCAAGGCATACTCTATGCGTTACAGAAGAAGGTGAAGTATTTTCGTTTGGCTTGGGTCATTACGGTTGTCTAGGTAGAAGTTACACTCCTTTTCAAGTAAGTACCATATTTATTGCCGTCATCGGTGCTATTAATTTGATTCCGAAAAATAAAATCACGGGGATGTTCAGTATCATGCAGATAGAGCCATCGAAAGTTTTGTAGGGGAAGAACGATTCGATAATGTAATTGATCATCCTCCCCCCGCCGTTATTCAACCGGATAATGTTGCGCATACACAAGTGGAATTGAATGAACTAGTATTTCTTAGCGATGATATGAGAAGACATTTAGATCTGTTAGGCACCCTGACTCTAGATGACAATAGCGATCAATGTATCCCCAAGTTGATTGATTCGTTGAAAGGAATCCGCATTATTAGCGCATGTGCAGGACACAGACATAGGTACAGATACTTTTCCTTCTCTTTAAAATATTCCAAAACGTTTACAAATGCGATGTCTGAAATTGTTTTGCTATAGTGTGTTATTGGATACTCTTGGCGACGTCTACACCTGTGGAAGTGGTGCTCTAGGTAATGGGAACAATCAAAGGCAAGAATATCCAATGAAAGTTCATGATTTGGGTACGTGGGCTAATTGTCTCTTTCAAATGATTTTGTATTTATGAAGCATCGTTGTCTCATTTGTCGAATCTATTTCATGAAACGTTTTTACAACCTTTCATCATTTCTCCCCAGAGCATAATCATGTTAAGATTATTCAAATTAGTGCTGGAGTCGATACCAGTATGGCTGTTTCAAGTGAGGGTGACGTTTATGCTTGGGGGAAATCATCGAAGGGTCAAATAGGCATCAATACCGGTGGCGTTGAGGTCTTTACTCCCCGAAAGGTTACACTGAAAGACAATCATGGAGAAGCGATTCGTGCAATCGACGTTGAATGTGGATATGAGCATAGTATAGTCATAGCACTTGATGGGACTGTCTATTTCTGTGGGCGACTCACCAAGGATGAAGAAGTAGCAACGCAGCGGAACCAAGGTAAGATAGTTTATCTCTTAAGAATCCGTTCTATCGACATAATTTCATCATATTTAATCGGGATTTTGACATAGACCAACCGTATGTATTAAAAGACTTCAACATTTGGCATCGAATATTGGAATTCAAAGAAGTACATCCAGCTGTCAAATGGAAGAAATATGGAAAATACGAGGTCAAAGGACGATCAACCATGATGGAAGAATCAAAGAAGTGGAGTTAAATTGAATATCGTGGGTGACACCATTTTAGAGTATTTTAAATATGATCAATCCTAAAGTGCATAGCTAATTTAGCACCGCTTTTAATTAATTTCATGAGCTTTGACTTACATTACATGTATTTAGGTAGGACTACTGTACATAGGGAACGCACTTATTATATGGCTGGTCTCATCATGATTGTGGCATGTACATTGTACCAGTAGGATAGTAGCCTACGATAAAAAGGATTCAGGATGATCCAAGAACAATATGTATTGGCTAATATACAGTTGTTTGTATGTGCATTTTTATTTTCCAAATTATCAATGCACTCGGGGACATGAACAGTGGGACCTTTCTGATGGAGGTGCTCTGCATGGCTACATACAATAAGGCTTCCAAAAACATTTTTTGTTTGCCGAATTATGAATTATCCATACCCTAGTCCCAATACCCAGTGACACTCGTAAACCTCTCCTAGTAAAGTGAAGATCTTAGTGTTACCATCAATCAGCTCGTCACATTTTTCTCTTGACATACTACATACTATTGATGCAGAGACTATGATTTGGAAGCGTTGATTCAGATCTCTCCTCACTGAGGCGTTAATTGACACTGCACTTATCATAATGGCGATGACCTCCATAATTACAAATTATACACTTACGCTTACCTTGGGGTCGAATCCATCTTCGATATCCTGGTATGTCACAGATAACAGTACATCCAGCAAATTTTACGTTATAAGTAATTCTTCTGACTTTGCTAAGGCCGGACCTCGAAAGACGATTGAACAAAACTTCTCACTACCTGATAGTCGTACCTATATTTTTTCGTTTTCGAACCCGTCCGGTACTGGTATAGACTGTCAAAATCCGACATTTTGTTACAGTCTTCAGATTAAACAATCTGACAGCGTACAAACACTTTTTGTAGGATATGGTAATTTTACTTGCCTAGAGCAATACTACGTTGGAGTATACGCCCCGATTTTACAAAAGCCACTTTATCGTGGATGTCCATCTCGTTATAGAGGGCCCAATACTGGCTTTTTTATCCTTGCAGGTGTATTCGTTTCTATCGTCCTCGGGGCACTTATTAATAAATATAGGTTACTCCGTTTCGAACGCATCATAGCAGAAGAAGACGAACGTCAAAGAATAGAAGAAGCTGAGCGACGAATAACGGAGGAGTGTGCATTAGAGATTGAGTTCCAGGAAAAATTGTATATTGCTCGTAAAGGATCCATATTATCTGTTTT
>Ga0169931_10012906_pt1 | contig 11503 bp, 7 predicted proteins | sample Kivu_15m_20L_FD_129675 | JGI IMG/M metagenome (GOLD analysis project Ga0169931, IMG submission 129675) | Freshwater microbial communities from Lake Kivu, Western Province, Rwanda to study Microbial Dark Matter (Phase II) - Kivu_15m_20L... | ecosystem: Environmental > Aquatic > Freshwater > Lake ... | reverse complement strand
TCGCCCTTGATCGCGGCGATGAGATGCGTCTCGTGGGTGATGGGCCAGAAGTAGCTCTCTGGGCGGTAGCTAAGATCAAGCTCAGACTTTTCGACAGACATGTTAAGTCTCCTCTTTAGCGGAATGGGCGATGGCCCGGGGCCGCAATTTGGTGAAATCCCCCGACCCTTGGGGTGGGCCAGTCCTGAAGCAACTATCCATTAAACTAAGTCACTGGATCAGATAATGATTCTGTAGGCTGCCGAACTAAACGTCAGCCAAGAGACACCGTTTGACGGTTAACCGAGGGGCCCCTAGAAGTGACGCCTAGGCAACCGTGATCAACCGCTGACTCGTTCGCAGTGCGTACCTGGCCTCAACCGATGCCCGTGGGTAAACTCCTGGTATCCAACTACTAGGCAAAGGTGGGTGTTGGTAATGAGTAGTAAGTTTTTTACTAATGAAGGTGACAACACCCTACTGAAAAAATTTGCGGGTGTCTTCGCAGCCAACAGAGATATTGAGCAGTTCGATGCGTTGGTTGGATACTTAAGATCATCGGGATACTTTTCTATCCGACCGCACTTGGAAGCGGTTCCAAAAATTCGAATTTTAGTGGGAATTGATGTCGATGAGATAGTGGAAAGCTATCATCGGAAAGGACACCTTTTTCTAGCAGATCCTGGTGCAGCTCTAGAAAGATTTAAAAGGGATTTGGCGCAAGATATTCAGGAGTCGACGTACTCGCCGCAGGTCGAGCAAGGGATTCTTCAGTTCGTCAACGATGTAGTTGAAACGAAGCTAGAAATCCGTGCTCACCCGACTCGAAATCTTCACGCGAAAATCTACATTTTTGTCCCTGAGAAGTTTAATGAACATAAGACCGGGGCGGTTATCACCGGATCGTCCAACCTGACAGACGCTGGACTAGGGGCAAACGATAAGGCGAGTAACTACGAGTTCAACGTCCTGCTTCACGATTATGGCGACGTGAAATTTGCCAGCGATGAATTCAATAGGCTTTGGGAAGAGGCGATTCCTGTACTGCCGAAAGAAATACAGGAAGTTCGGGATAAATCGTATCTGCGTGAAGATATCACTCCATTTCAGCTCTATTTGAAGTTGTTAATTCAGTATTTTGGAGCTGCTATTGAGTACGACCCTAGCAGCGAGGCGGATCTGCCGGAGGGCTTTCTGCGACTGGCCTACCAAATGGACGCCGTAAGCCAGGGTTTTCAGATGCTAAAAAAGCATCGCGGATTCTTCTTATCAGATGTTGTGGGTTTAGGAAAAACGATTATCGCACTTTTAGTTGCGAAGAAATTTTTTTATCACAACGACTTTCCTAACCATATCTCGAGCACACTCATTATCGTGCCGCCAGCATTAAGGGAAGGATGGGAGCGATACGTAAAAGATTTCGAGTTAAAAGAAGCTCATATTGTGACATGCGGGAGCCTTCACAAGGTTAATAGTCCGGAGAGATACGACCTGGTGATAGTTGATGAAGCCCACAAGTTCCGTACTGATGACGCTTTGAGCTATGAGACGCTTCAAAAGCTCTGTAAGACGCCATCAAAGCGACGTTATCCAGACGGATCTCTCGCAGAGAAGCGCGTAATTTTGATCTCAGCGACGCCACTTAATAACAGTCCTCTCGACATCCGAAATCAGCTTCTTCTATTTCAGGACGGAAAAGACTCGACGCTAGAGGTGGCCAACTTACAGCGGTTCTTTCATCGATGCCAAAAAGATTACGAGAAGGCGCTTCGCGCATCTGATCGAAAGCATGGAATGATGGAAGTAAAGCGAATTTACCAGGAAATTCGAACGCGAGTTCTTCAGGAGGTTACTATCCGTCGCACTCGTACTGACCTTGAAAAGACAAGTGAATATAAAGCAGATCTTGATCGACAGGGTGTTCGGTTTCCGAAGATTTCCCCCCCAATAAAGATTTTTTATCGACTAGATTCCGCGACGGAAGCGCTATACGACAGTACCCTCAGCGCCTTGACTTCCGGGTTGAGCTACAACCGTTATCGTGCGATTAGTCATCTACTTCCCGCCAAGCGAAAGCGGTACGCGAATCCGGATTTGCTATCTACACAGCTCGCAAAAATCATGCGAACCATGCTGATAAAGCGTCTGGATAGTAGCTTTCATGCGTTCAAGCTCTCTTTAGCACGCTTTCGGAATGCGAACGATGCAATGATTCGAATGTTTGCCGAGGGTAGAATTTATATTGCTCCTGACGAAAACGTAACCGAAGCAATCCTAGATGGGCGAGAAGAAGAGCTTTTAGATCGACTGACAACCCTCGCGTTGACCGATGAGAAGATTTTAATATGCGGGCCGTTAGACTTTTCTCCAGGATTTCTAACCGCGTTGGAATCTGACGGAAAAATTTTATCTGACCTTGTACGACAATGGGAGGCGGTATCGGTTGATCCAAAATTTGACGAATTTGTTACTCGGCTCAGAACGCAGATTTTGGATAAGACGAGGAACCCTTCAGGAAAGGTGATTATTTTTTCTGAGGCGAAGGACACAACCGCCTACCTCGCGAAACGCCTTTCCGATGCTGGAATTGAGAAGATTCTGTCGGTATCCGCCGAGAATCGGAAAAGCGTCGTTCCTTTGTTGCGAGCGAACTTCGATGCTAGCCAACCAATTTCGGAACGGGCCGAAGATTATGACGTTGTTATCTCAACCGAGGTTTTGGCAGAAGGAGTCAACCTACACCGCGCTAATACCGTCGTGAATTATGACACTCCTTGGAATTCGACTCGACTGATGCAGCGTTTAGGTCGCGTGAATCGAATAGGTAGTACTGCGGACGCCGTTTACGTCTACAATTTTTTCCCAACCTCTAACGTAAACGACGTAATAGCCTTAGAGCGGAAAGCGCTATTCAAGCTTCAGGCGTTTCACTCTGCCCTTGGCGAGGATAGCCAGATCTACTCGCCGGAGGAGGAACCCGACTCGTTTGGAATGTTTGATAAGACGCTAGAGGAGGAGCGTGACGAGCGACTTGAGTTCCTCGATGAGCTAAGGCGATTCCGGAGGGAAAACCCATCGCAATTCCGTCAGATAAAAAACTTGCCTTTACGGTGTCGGGTAGGGCGGTCAGATCGTGATCGCGACGAAATTACGGTGGCCTATGTTCGTAATGCGCGACGCGACGCGTTTTACAGAGTACAGGTTCAAGACGGCGATGAATTAAGCGTTGAGGAAATTGGATTCGTCGAGGCGGCACGAATTTTTCGGGCAACAACTAAAGAAAAAACCGTAACTCTGCCGCGAGACCATCAGCGACACGTAGCGGCTGCTGTGGACGCGTTCCGCGCCCATCTTTCCAGCGAGGCTGTTCGCGACTCTACGGCGGTAAATCAGATCGGTCCCGATGAGCGCCGAGCAATGGAGCTGCTTTCTGGCCTTCAAAATCTTCCACCGCTTCACAAAGGGTTACTCTCTGATGAGGATGCGGAGAGACTACAGGCCGGAATAGATGCCATAAAAGCGGCTCGATTTGACCCTATGCGGCGAAAGTTAGTTCGTCTTGTTAAGGCGCATAGAAAAGCTCCTCTGAAAATTCCAGAGCTCATCGAAAAAACTCTTGCGATCCTCGCTGAATACCCACTGACCACGCAGTCTGACGTAAGCCGTGAAAGTCGCTTCGCTGGGTTCGCGTATCGACAGCTATTACCGGAAATCCTACTGTCGGAGTCGTTCTCTAAATGATTTCTGAAATCCTTCAGCAACCTTACGACCGCACGTCATGGACGAAACTAATCCACGAGGTATTTCCTAATGTCACTATCTATCGGACGCCTGAACGTTCTAGCGAAAAACCTGGTTGGATAAGGGAGTTCTTCCAACTCGGTAACGTTCGGCTACAAGACGGAAAGAATCTCGCAATTTTTGAAATCCAAGTAGACGACCGAATTGAACTGTCACGAAATAGAGTTGCATTGAGAGAACTGATCGCCAAGAAAATTGATCTTGGGACAACTCATGGAGTTCTTTGTGTTTTCAACTCGTCCTCAGAGCAATACAGGTTCACATTCGTAGCGCGAGAAGCGGGATTTGATGACGAGGGATGCTTGGTTACTGCTGAGACGAGTTCGAAGCGGTATACCTACGTTTTAGGACCAGGGGAAACAAGGCGTACAGCGACGCAGCGATTCGCTGAACTGGCCGCCAACAGGGGTACCGTCGGGATAAGGAATGTCATCGAGGCGTTTTCAGTCGACCGCTTGAACAAAGAATTTTTTCGAGCTTATAAGTCGCACTACCAGTCGTTCGTTGATCACATCATAAATCGAACGGACTACCCGGCAGCTGTTTTCGGAATCATTAATTCCTCAAAAGGAAGCTTCGCCGACGATGCGTTCAAACCAATACGTGATTGGGTAAAACAATTTCTCGGACGAATTGTTTTCATTTATTTCATACAAAAAAAAGGTTGGATGGGCTGTACGCCTTCTTCACGAAGCTGGAAGGACGGCGATCCGCAGTTTCTGAGAAATTTCTTCGACGGAATTGAAGATAAATCTCGTTTTTACTCAAGGTATCTCGCGCCATTATTTTTTGACGCCCTCAGCACGGCCGATCGGCCCGGCGATCTATTCGAGCCAACCCAGTCAAAAATTCCATACCTTAATGGCGGATTATTTGAAGAGGCGAACGAAAAAACCAAGTTAATTGATTTCCCGGAGTTGCTATTCAAAGATCTTTTTGACTTTCTCTCAGCATACAACTTTACGATCGATGAAAATGATCCGGAAGACCATGAGGTTGGTATCGATCCGGAAATGCTCGGCCATATTTTTGAAAATCTTTTGGAAGAAAACAAAGATAAGGGGGCATACTACACGCCAAAACCCGTTGTTCAGTTTATGTGTCAGCAGTCGCTACTGCTGTATTTGCAACGGCATTTTGGCGAGCGTTCCGATCTTGAGGCTCTTGTGCGAGAAAAGAATCCCGGACTCAATAGTAAGTCAAATTGGATTCGTTCTAACGCGGCAACAATCGAAGAGCTTCTAGATCGGCTAACTGTTTGTGATCCAGCGATAGGCTCCGGTGCGTTCCCGATAGGAATGCTCAATGAAATATTTTGGATTAAACTTGCACTAGATTGGACGCTCAATGACTCGAAGAAATATTCTGAAGTAAAGAGAAAAATAGTTGAGAACTCGATACATGGCGTAGACATCGACGCTGGCGCAGTGGAAATAGCTAAACTCAGATGCTGGCTTGCGATAGTGGTTGACGACGTGGAGCCGACGCCCTTACCTAATCTCGACTTCAAAATTTACTGCGCCAATTCCCTCGTGGAATACATGAGAGGGGAGCCGGTAGATTTCTTTAGGCATAAACTTTTAGACAGAGAGTCGGAAAAGCATATTGGAGCGTTAGCTGATGCCAAAGCCGCGCTCTTTAAAGCGGTTCGGAAGCAAGATAAGCGAACGGCTAAAATCACTCTCTATCGGGCATTAGTGGAGATTGGCAGGTTAGAGTTTGTTTGGCTGAAAAATAATGCCGGAATCGCCGCGTCGGAGGAGCGGATTCGGCAGCTAGATGAGGGGTTAACGGAGTTAGATGGTTTCTCAACCGAGCTTAGCGGGGCGTCGAGGCGCCTAGTCAAGGATCAGGACACGTTATTGGGCCGAATCATCCGATGGTTTCAGCATCCGGAGCAACCGACTTTTGGATGGCGGTTGCATTTTGCTGACGTCTTTCGCGCGGGAGGATTCGACATTGTTATTGCAAATCCCCCATATGTCCGGCACGAAAAGCTCGATGCGGGCGTTAAGTCACGATTTGGCGTGCTATATCCGGAGCTCTCTAGGCGGAGTGACCTTTTGTGCTACTTCTTCATCCTTGGAGAGCGTCTATTAAAGAAGGGTGGAGTAGCTGTGTCCATAGCCTCGAATAGCTGGATGGATGTTGGTTTCGGTGGGCAACTTCAATTCGAGATTTTGCGCAAGACGCAATTGATCGAATTAGTCGATACATCAGCCGAGAGAATCTTTGAGAATGCAAACATAAATCCTGTTATTTCATTTCAGCGGAAAGAAACTAGCGAAGGATCTTTTAAAACAAAGTTCACAAGACTCGACGCGGCATTCTCCAAAGCGGTATACAACGACAGTCTTAAGCGCGTACTTCAGACTTCGAAAACTCAGTTGCTGTCTATCGGATCTGGTCGAAAGGGTTTATACGAGGGCGGTAAATGGGGAGGAGTTTTTTTTAAGGCGCCCGAGGTCTATTTCGATGTTATCGAAAAAATGGGTGTCCACTCCAAATTGCTCGGTGAGCTTAGTAGAGTTGAGTTTGGATTAAAAACGGGCGCAAACCGTTTTTTTCATGTAACGCTACTAGGCCGGTCACGGAACTCGATGACCATCCAAACCGAATGCGGGCAAGTTTTCGAGTTGCCCGATTCCGTGACGGCGTCCCCGTGCCTAATTTCAAGTAAGGAAATGAGGCGGCCACTGATCTTGTCGAAAGATCTTTCGCAGCACGCCCTGTTCATTCCTAAAGAGGCCTGTGTGGATCCGTTAGTTGCGAAATATATCGCGTGGGGCGAGGCACAGGGTTTTCACGATAGGCCATCAACAAAGTCGCGTAAGCCGTGGTACTCATTGCCTCGCCCCGAGTTCGCGCGGATAGCATTCGCGTCAGCGTATGACAAGCGCGTGTTAATCGGCATCGTCGAGGAGGAGTCACAGATTGTTATAGACAAACGTTTCTATTGCATCTATCCGAACGAGGGTGTTGACCCTGTGCTTCTCGCGGCACTTCTATGGTCTTCGTTCTCAGTCTTATGCAGAGAAATACTCGGACGCACAAATTTTGGCGATGGACTTTTGGAGGTCGTGGTGGGGGAAGCAAAAGAAATACCGCTACCTATCCTGCTATCAGATAGTCTGAAAAAAGATATAAAAGAAGAGTTTTTGTTGCAGTCGCAACTGCCGATGGACTCGTTTTATAACGAAGTTAAGGCAAATCGCCGAGACAGGCTCGACTCGCTATTTTTAAAGGCTTGTGGCTTCAAAGATGAAGATAAAATTGGAGATCTGGTTAAGACGATTCAGTTAGAAACCGCAAAGATCATGTGGAATAGAATCGCGAAATCAGGAAAATCTTCAGAATCGAAGCAATCTTTTGTGGAGTTTTGGGATTGAATGAACGCTTTAGACTTGTTCTGTGGATGTGGCGGAATGTCTCATGGATTACGGAGTTCAGGAATTCGAGTTAAATGGGCAAACGAGAAGTGGGAGGCCGCGGTCGACACGTACTCGGCAATACACCCCGAGGTGAATGTCTTCCGCGGGGACTCCTCTAAAATGTTGTTTGAAATTCGGGAGAAGAACAGCGCCTTACCGTCGAAGGGAGAGGTCGATCTTATCGTTGGCGGGCCGCCATGCCAGGGATTCTCTGGGTGGAACAGGTATAGAAACATAAACGATGAGCGGAACTCGCAAGTCGACGTTTTTTTGTCATTTGTGGCCTTGTTAGAGCCTGAATATGTTTTGATGGAAAACGTGACGGGAATTCTGTCTTTAGATAACGGTAGAGCTGCTAAGTCAATTTTAGAGAGCTACAGTGAAATGGGTTACAGCTCCAGGCTATTTATTCTTCAGGCAGGATCTTTTGGTCTGCCGCAAAATAGATGGAGGGTGTTCTTTGTCGCAGCTAAAGGTAAAAGGCGTATTCCCGACGCGATGCCTAGTCACGAATTCCCTCGTACTGCGCCGTTTAACACGACCGCGTTTAAAGACTGTGTCGTCCGGCCTGTCAGTCCTGAAAAGAACGGATTAGGCCTGTTCGGAAAGCACCTGTCGGTGAAAGATGCGATCGGTGACTTGCCAGAAATCGAAAATGGGGGAGAGTTCACCGGACAGTATGGCGTTGAATGTGGCTCGGAGTTCCAATCCCGTCTTCGAATTGGCTCTCCTTTGATAACAAATCATAAGACGTTTAAATTGGGACCGGCGTACATGGATCGTATAAAGATGCTTGGCCCGGGAGCGAGCTGGGTAGATTTGCCGCCCGCTCTCCAGCCTGCTAATTTGAAAAAAGGCGGAGGTAGTTACGACAATAGGTTCGGGCGCCTTAAGTGGGATGGAATTTTTAATACGATTGTCAGTAAACCTGAGCCGTATTGGGGCCGTTATATACATCCCACCCAAAATAGAGTTCTATCGGTACGTGAATGTGCAAGAGCCCAAAGTATTCCCGATGTCTTTAACTTTCAAGGAACTCTCAAAGAGCAATATCTACAAGTCGGGAATGCAGTTCCACCCACTGTGGCGGCTTATTTAGGAACTCTAATTCAACAGATAGGCTAGTCACATGCCCGGCAGGCCGGAACTCCACCCTCAAATTGTAGAGTGGGGAAGACTGTTCAAAATTCGTAAGAAGAACGTTTTTTTTGAGAGAGTTTCGCCGAGAGATGTATTAGATAGTTTTGGCGAAGACTTAAAAAACTACTTCAGCTTAGCCGCTCTGTCCCGTAACGCTTCGGCTGTTCCTGCGTTTCGTGCTTCTGCGAGACAAGACGTTTTCGCAGCACGCGCTATCTTAGAAAAGTCGATCATTCGCGCGGTAGAGCGAGCATCATGCCCGGAATTTGAAAAGGTGGACGGAGTTCTTGCAAATAATTTGTTCGGCTTTAGTAAGAAGCAGGGGACTAGCCTGCGTATGCCTCTCGCATCATGCAATCCTACAAAGCTTTGTGCGCCCGGGTGTTACGCGCACGATGTGCTCGACGCAGCGCCGTACGCGGTAATCAGAGGAGCCTTAAACGGGTGGCTTGCGAGTATGTTTGAGAGGTCGGACGCCACTGCTCGATCTAGGCTTTTAACGAAGCTAACTCCTCATGTGAAGCGCGCAATAAAAAATTCGCAACGGGAGCTTAAGTATTTACCCGAAGGTTACCGAAGACGTCCATTCATTCGTTTCAGCCATGTTGGTGAGATTGTAGAGTACCCGGAGTTTTCGAACGCGCTCGCTAGGCTTGTAAAGGATTTGTCACAAGGAGAAGTCGACTCGGTCGTCTATACAAGGCACCAAAACGTGTCGAAGCTAGATCCGTCGCTCTGGGTAGTTAATTTCACGCTTGATCCGGTCAGTGTTAAGCGACTCAGATGGGCTCCTCCACACGCTAGGATCGTCTTTTCCGCATTTGGCGGTGTTACATCGAACCTCGCAGAGATCAATTTCTTAGAACATCACCGGCATGTCCACCTAGGAAAAACTGCGGGGGATGGAATAGTTTGTCCAGCAACGGCTCCGGAGACGATAGTGCGTACCTGCGACGCATGTAAGTGTAATAAATGCTTTACCAGAAAATAGATCGTTTCGACGAATTGTTGACTTTATTCTCATTGGAGAAGTTGGGAGCAGTCGGCATGAGTGCGCTGAAATGTGGTCTGCCTCGATTGGGGGTACGGACGAGGAGTGTCTTCGGCCACAACCGTCTTGATTAATGTGCTGCGTCGGGCAGAGTGCTTCGATGAGGCGGACTTATTTCTACGCCAAACGTCCGAAACCGCGAAAACGCTCATCATGACAAAGGTATTGGATTTTCAGCGTTGGCTGATCGCCGTGTCTGACGTGGACGTCTATACAGTGGAGCAGGCAGCTGCCGCATACCGGTCTCCTGACATTCTGAAGTCTCGAAGTTTTCTTAGATTCGGGTTACGGTAGGCCGACCAGCGGTACGGTAACCGCGAAAGAAAAAAATGCCTAGAAAGCGGTCGAAACCAGGCGATCCCATTGAGCTCTCCCGAACGGCAATCGAGGACTTTCTGCGTTGCCCGAGGTGTTTTTTTCTGCATCGGAAAAAAGGGCTTAAGGCGATACCCCGAGTTCCCATGACGCTCGCGGTGGCCACCGATGCCTTACTCAAAAACGAATTCGATCTCGTTCGGTCATCCGGCGCATCGCACCCATTGTGGGAGAAGGAGAACCTCCCGGTGAGGGCGTTTTCACATCCCGACATGGAGGCGTGGCGAAATAATTTCAAAGGATTACGAGTTACCCATCAGGGCACCGGCGCGACGATTTATGGAGCGATAGACGACATCTGGGAGCATCGTGAGAGCGGCGCTTTACACATCGTGGACTATAAGTCGACCGCAAAGCAGGGCACGCCGGATATCGAGGGCGGGTTTGGACCGAGCTACAAACGACAGATGGAAATCTACCAATGGTTGTTTAGACAGACGGGATTTTCGGTCAGTTCAACGGGGTACTTCCTGTACGTCAACGGAATAAAAGAAGGCCACTTTTACGAGCACGGCGAGGGCCGCATGCGATTCGACACCACGCTCATTGCGTATGAAGGGGAGACGAGCTGGGTTGACGCGAGCATCTCCGCGGCCGTGGCCTGCTTTAGCGCTGAAGCCATTCCCGCGCCGGGAGCCGAGTGTGATACCTGTCGTTATGTTGAATCTCGTGCCGAGATCAAAATCTGATCCGGTAATCCAGTAACCACCTCATCATGGCTCGCTTCGAGAAACTACAGCAGCTATTTTCAATTTTCTGTCGCACTCGCGAAGTGCGATCTCTTGATTCGCTTTGCGGGGAGATGGAATCGTCCCCCGCCACAATCAAACGGCTGATCCGCTTTCTGCGCGATCAACATGGCCTAGATATCCAGTACGACCGGGAACTCGCCGGATACCAGCTCATTCGCAGTCCGGACGATCCGAGCTCTGCGGTGTTGTTAGGGCTTTCGGGACGAGAAATCTCCACTTTGCTCGAAGCAGAGGCACTTCTTGAGCAGATACCACCGGGTTTCATGCGTAATGAGACGGAGGCGGCCCGAGCGCGCTTAGGAAAAGTTCGCCGCCAAGCCCTCGGTAAAGGCGATCTTAAGGAACGGGTTCGTCTTCGGATGTCGCAGATCCGCTCGACGAGCACGGATGCCTTCACAACCGTGTTATCGGCGTTGCGGTCGCGAAAGCGTCTCGAGTTCGTTTATCGAAGTCGGGGACGCGACGAAGAAAAAACGCGTCGAGCTTCGCCTCTTAGGCTGACCTTCTATCGAAGCAATTGGTACTTGGCCGCTTGGTGTCATGAGCGTGAGGAACTACGTGTTTTTTCGGTCGACCGTATCAACCGGCCGAGGTGTCTTGTCGAGCCGGCATACGATCCGCCTGCAGATTTCGTTGCTGCAGAACTCGACTCGAGCTACGGCATCTTTACTGGGAAGGCGGACAAGGTCGCCGTACTGCGCTTTAGCAATCTTGCAGCGCGATGGGTGGCTGAGGAGGAGTGGCACCCGGGCGTACGCAGCGAACCGCAAAGCGACGGCGGCGTGATCCTGCGCATTCCCTACAAGCACGAGACGGAGCTCGTCATGGATATCCTGCGCCACGGCCCGAATGTCGAGGTGCTCGGGCCCGCCTCACTGCGTCAGTCCGTCGGCGAGGCGCTAAACAGAGCGGTCTCTCAGTACTCAGGAAAAGCGGGTTGAGGAGGTGACGACATGACTTGCACACCCATAAAG
>Ga0169931_10012904_pt1 | contig 11504 bp, 8 predicted proteins | sample Kivu_15m_20L_FD_129675 | JGI IMG/M metagenome (GOLD analysis project Ga0169931, IMG submission 129675) | Freshwater microbial communities from Lake Kivu, Western Province, Rwanda to study Microbial Dark Matter (Phase II) - Kivu_15m_20L... | ecosystem: Environmental > Aquatic > Freshwater > Lake ... | reverse complement strand
ATTTCCGGTGAGCATCGGATCAGAGGTGGGAGGAACTACACCAGAGCCGTTGGGGAATGCGCGTACCGCGACAAGTCGATACCGTTGCGATGGGAATGACGACCCGACGTGCATTGGCTGTTTGCGTGTGTTCTTGTTTGCATCTATACGACCCACACCATTTTCATCGGTAAACATCGTGCCGTCGTGAAACATCTGGTACCACGCGAACTTGCTCGACGATTCAGTAGACGTCCAATACGGGCCCACGTCCATACGGGGACGCATCGTCATCGCGCGATACGTGTATAACGCGTTCAACTCATCTTTTGATGGAAGATGCCAATCATCTCGTCCACCAATCACGAGATCAGATATGAACTTCGCCGCGTACCGACCCGGCCCATACGCGGCCACAATCGCATTGGTGTTTATGCGACCCATTCCGATTGCTTTTGCATCCATGCGAATACGTCGCAACACTTGCACATCATCATTTGTATAGAGGGCGGTTGGTTCGCCCGGTGCCCACGGCAAACCTCGACCCTTGGTGATCACTCGCGCTTCCAGATAACGGCCCCACCACTGCAACGAACCCGCGTCATAAAACACTGTTCCACCACCTGGGCCAATATCACCAACTTTGCACGGCCCGCCATCGGCGCATGATTTTCGCGCGACGAGATCAGGTAACGCATGTGCTCGATTGCTTTGCACCATTGCTGCCACCACAGTCATCGCGATGCACAGCAGCGCCACAATGTGCTTTTTCATTCGAGTACTACCGACGTCAATCATCCATCAGCGATGATTACACAGTCTGTTGGCGAATGTTCATCAACTCCGCCAACAACTCCTGAGATCGTGCGACAACTGGTGTGCGCCGTTCTTCATGGTCGCCGATGATGAGATCACGACCGAGTGCCTCACCTATTGCGCAACCTGCTTCGCGACAAATAAGTAGTGCACCGAGATAATCCCACACACCATGATCATGGAAATCGACGTATCCGTCGAGCGCGCCTTTTGCAACAAGACACATGTCCAGTGCAATTGCGCCGAGTGCGCGAAACTGCCACCATCCAGGATTATGTGGAGGCAAGCCCGACACCCCAATTACTGATTCTGATAGCCCCATTGTTCCTTGCACGCGCATTGGCACACCATCACACAATGCACCTGCTCCTCGAATTGCGCTGTAACGCGTTTCTGTTCCAGATTGTTCGGCAACTAATGCAACACGCAAACCGTCTTTATCGATCACGCACAAAGATGTTGCAAACCACGGTACGCCTTTGCCCGCGTTTGTTGAACCATCAACGGGATCAACAGCGACCATTAATTCATCGCCACTGACGGGCCAGGAAAAATTAGTGAGGCCGCTCTCTTCTGACAGCACACCAAAACCTGCTTCTTCAAGAAGATCAAGCACGAGGTCATCAATTGCAATGTCTGCAGAGTATTGCCCCTCACGCACACCCGAAAATGACCAGTCAGTGAGTTCGTCCAACTCATCAGCTGCAGCGTCTGCAACATCGTGCAAGAACGCGAGGATCTCACGGTCGTCCGATTCATAATGAAAGCGCGCCACAACTAGAACGGTAGTGTCATTGGTCGTGGCAGTCATTGATATCGCCGGTTTTGTTGCCGACATGAAAAGCCACGCCGTTGACCATGGTTTTCACGTGCACGACGAACGCCATTTTGTGGAGACGTATTCGCTTCGCCAGTTGTGGGAAGTGGATCTTCACCCCGAAGAGGCCTGCAGTGGCCCGATTGACTTACACCTCAGCCTCGAGATTGATCCACGTGTGTTGCTTCAGTTCGAAGATGAAGTGGTGAAACTTGAAGATCCCGACGACGTCCCGGAAGGTGACTTTTCTTTTCCGCTTCTCTTTACATGGACGATGCCACCACTCACGTCGCCACCTGATCTGTTAATTCTCGCCACCGAGATCGCAGGAATCGGTGGAGTTGATCTACCGGTCGAAGTCTCTGCGATCGATTCATTCCACGCGGTCACTGATGCGCCAGAGCGCAGCTTGTCGATCGTGGCACGTAAATCAGTGTCACTTGTTGATGTCTACCGACCACGTGACGACACGTTTTGTGATGTCCTTGATCGTTGTCGTGATGTCAGTCTTGATTTATTGGCGCGTGCACCACAATGGACCGAATAACGGTTACTTCACCTGGTTAACAGTTGCGATCAACGAGGGAATTGCCGGACGCGTACCGTTTGACACCAATGAATTGTCGGCGAACGTGTTGTTCCACGTGGTGATGTAGTGGGCCAGGCAGGGATCGAACCCGCGACCAAGGGATTATGAGTCCCCTGCTCTAACCAACTGAGCTACTGGCCCGAGCCAGTCACGCTAGCGGTTTGTGTTGTTATGACCCGACTTTGCCTGCCAGCGCAGCTGACGCAGTGACTACTGCTTTCTGATGATCAAGCAATGGGAAATCAGCCATGTAGTCAAATGCGCCGAATGGATCATCCAACACCTTGACACCACTCAATTGCTCCATCACTGCGAGACCACAGAACGGCACATACACCGCGTTGTAACCACCTTCGTGTGTCATCGCAAGACGGCCACCACATACATCGTCAGCAAGATCCATGAGAATCTCAGTCATACGGCGATATCCGGAAGTGGTCACCATCTGACGGGCGAGCGGGTCCATCAAACTTGCATCAAAACCGCTTGATACCAAAATGATATCGGGATCAAATGCGCGGATTGCAGGAACAACAACCTCGGTCATTGCCAATTCGTATGCAGGATTTCCAGAACCTGGGGGCAACGGAACGTTGAGTGCGTAACCAGCACCTTTTCCTTCGCCGTTTTCTGCAACGAGTCCAGAGTTTGGTGGGAAGCAGTTGTCTTGATGCATCGAAATAGTGAGTACCGACGGATCGCTATAGAAGATTTCTTGCGTTCCATTTCCGTGGTGCACGTCCCAGTCGACAATTGCGACGCGACCAACACCATGTTTTGCTTGCAAGTGACGTGCAGCGATAGCAACGTTGTTGAACATGCAAAAGCCCATACCCATACTTGATGTTGCGTGGTGTCCTGGAGGACGTACTAATGCATAACCATTGCGAATTGTTCCGGAGATCACTTCGTCTGCAAGTTTCATGATGCCGCCGGCAGCCATCAGCGCGATGTCGTATCCACCGTGACCATACGGCGACACTCCGTCACCAGCATCGCCGCCTTTTGGCAGCTCTGACCCCGCTTGGATGTACGCGAGATGTTCGCGAGTGTGACAACGCAAAATGTCTTCCTCTGTTGCGCGCTTGGGATCAATGCGGAACAAGTGATCAATAAGACCAGAGACGACAATCAACTCATGCATGCGACGCTTGGTCTCAGCATTTTCCATATGGATGAATGGCTGAATGCCACCAAATGCATTGGATGGCATCATTGGGCCAGAACCCGTGTCATGCCAGGAGTAAATCTCGTGATACAGGTAGCCCGTACGGTTTGTTGTGCTCATGGTCACACCGTAGTGGCTCCGGGGGTGGGGCTCGAACCCACGGCCAACGGATTAACAGTCCGTCGCTCTGCCAACTGAGCTACCCCGGAAGGAATTGTCAGGCTATCAGCGCGTGTGCAGTGTAATCATGGTGAATGAGCCCAAACTTTGTGTATTGCGACATACAACAGCACTCCACTTGCCAGTATGCCCATCCCAATGATGAGGGATTCGCCGTCAAGGAGCGACAACATCCACACCGTCACTGCGAATGCAGCAATCGGAAAGACCGGCACTCCCCTCACTGCCCATGGAATACGAAACGGGCGAACGGCGTCTGGCTGACGGTGCCGCAAGATAATCACGATTGCATTTACTGCCAAGAACATCACGTAGACGAGCGCATCGGTTGCGCCGGCGATGACGGTGAACTCCCCCCACAGCACAAACCCTGCACTTGCAATAACCACCACCAACGTCGCACGTTGCGGACTTCCGTTGGTGTTCAATCGAGAGAGCACGAGAGGCAGATCGGCTCGCCGCGCCATGGCAAAGACCATGCGCGCAGCGGCTGTGACAGCCAACAACACCGTGCTCGTGGTTGTGATCAATGCCAGCGCGCTCATGACATCAGCCGACGCACTCCCCAACGCTTCTTCGGCCACTTCAGCTAACGGGTACGGAGACGCTGCTAAGGCGTTGGGGCCAAGGACGCTGACCGCAATACAGCTCAACACAACAATGAACCATGCAGCAGCGTGAAGACCTCTTAATGAAACGATGGCAATCGCCGTTAGTAACAACAACGCTGGTGCACGCGGGTTGACATCGAAGAAGTACTCGGCATAACGACCAAACCCGAGTGCGACAATTCCATGTAGCTCATTGCAGTCAGTGCGCACAACATTGCAGACAACAGGAAAGCAAGCCACACGAGACCACCAGCACGCTCTGTCGCAGGGCCGAGTAAAACATAAATGCCTGCACCAACAATGATCCCCACACCACTCGCAGTGACATGGATGAGGCTCAGTGATTTAGGTAATTCCACCTCATGCTGAGGTGGACCCGTCGTGTCAGACATGGAGATAAATGTATCTAGCCAATGTCATCTAAAAACGAACGCAATTTTCTGCTGTTGTTCGGATGACGCATTCGAGCAAGGGTCTTTTGTTCTATTTGACGCACTCGCTCGCGAGTAACGCCTTCTTGTTTTGCGACATCATCGAGAGTTTGTGGTTTGCCATTTTGAATTCCGAAACGTTTTTCTAAAATACGACGGTCGCGCTCTGGCAGTGCTTGCAACTCAAAAGCAATTGCATCCATCAACATTTTTCGCTGTACATGCTCTACGGGGGAATCATTTTCATCATTAGACGACACACGGTCTGACCATGTTTGTGAATCATCTTCGTTGCCAACAGGTGCATCGAGGCTGATCGTCACCGACGAAATTTGTCGTAATTCCAAAATACGTTCCGGTTCCAATATTGTGCGATGAGCAATTTCGTCCAATGTTGGTCCACGTTCTAGTTCCACCGTCAATTCGCGTTCGGCTTTCGCAATGCGGTGCAGTAATTCCACAACATGGCTTGGTACACGGATCGTGCGGCCTTGGTCAGCCATCGCGCGCATCATCGCTTGGCGAATCCACCACGTCGCATACGTGGAGAATTTGAATCCTTTCTCCCAGTCGTACTTTTCCGCAGCACGCATCAACCCAATATTGCCCTCTTGAATGAGATCGGGTAACTGCAAGCCTTTGCCGTCGTAGCGACGAGCAATCGACACCACGAGACGCAGATTTGCCGTGATGAGATGTTCGCGCGCAGCATCTCCGGTGTGCACAATTCCACGCAAGCGTCGCTTCTCTGCCACCGACAACGACCCTGCCTCTAGTTGCTTCTTCGCTGCCAACATGTCTTGAATTTGTCGACCGAGCGTGCGCTCTTGTTCCGCAGTAAGCAGATCCACCTGGCCTATCTCTTGCAAGTACATCTTCATCGGATCGTTCGATTCGCCACTGTGGCGTTGCACTGTGCGCTTCTCTGGCAGTGGCTCTAATTCAGGTTCAACATGAGAAACCGTGACGCCAGCGTCAACGAGCGCTTTTTCCACCACATGAAGAACTTCTTCGCTGAGTTCCACCTGGCGCAAGACATGCGCAACATTGTTTGGCTCCACTGTGTTGTCCGGGGAACGTGATTCCAGCAGTAACTGCCACTCACCGGGATCAATACTTGGGTGTGGCGGGCTGGGAATCTGCATGATCAGCCATCCACCACTGCCCGTTGAGACAGCCACCCCAATAACTCAGCAGCTGCATGTTCAGCTTCTTGAGGATTGCTCAGATCATCAAGACGCAGTCGGGCATGACGGTCGTCGCGTATTTGGTCAGGATCATCAGCGTGAATGCGATGCGATAACGCCCGACGAACTGCGGCACCAATCAACGTCTTTGCTTCTGTAAACGGTTCAACTTCGTATTCGAGTACTGCTGCGCGTTCGATGATGTCTGCAGCTTCTCCATCGACACTTGAGAGTGCGCTAGCAACATCACCTTCTGCGCTCACGAGTGCATTAAAAGCTTGTTGGCTTGCTTCATCAACAAATAATTGCTCGGTTAACCACGGAGCAATGTCATCCCACCGATGAATCAACATCGACAATGCAACAAATCCAGCACCGTCAGGCATGTGGCGAGTAGCAGCCACAACGATTTGTTCAGACGAACCTGTCTTTGCGATCTTCACTAATTCCGATGCGGCAATACCCGTGTGAGTTGCCACTTGTGCCGCGTACAGACTGCGCACGTTCACGTCTGGATGCTCATTGATCACACGCATTGCTTGTTCAGCAGTTCGAGCCCTACCTTCTGGTGACCGCACATCACCAGCGTCAAGAACGCGCTGAAGTCGGAAACCAAGAAACGGAGTCGCGGTGGCGATCGCCTGACGCAAGGCCTCCGGGTCATGCTGAGCCAAATCACCAGGGTCACGACCCTCAGGGAATTTAGCCACCGACACGGACACCGCGTATCGCTTTTCCCATTCATAGAAACGCGCTGCTGCACCTTGACCAGCAGCGTCAGCATCGAACGCAAGAATCATCTTCGACGCAAATCGTTTCAACATCTTCACGTGTTCTTCGGTCAACGCGGTGCCACATGTTGCGACTGCATTGGTGAGTCCGGTGCGATGAAACCCGATGACGTCGGTGTAGCCCTCACAAATGATCACAGTGTCGGCTTTGACAATGTCGGTTTTTGCCCAGTTCAATCCGTACAGCGTTCGTGACTTTGTGTAGATCGGCGTTTCTGTGGAGTTCTTATATTTCGCAGGGTCAGTGGAACCGGGCAGGATGCGTCCACCGAATGCGACCGCATTCCCTGACTCATCAAAAATAGGAAACATGATGCGGGCTCGGAATGAATCCTGTAATCGATTTCGTTTGTTGACGAACGCAAGTCCCACTTCGCCGAGCATGTCGCCGGATGCACCCATCGATGTGGCAAGTTGATCCCAATCATCGGGAGCCCACCCAAGTTTGAATGCACGTGCTACATCACCTGTGATGCCCCGAGCCTTGAGGTATTCGCGCGCCGACCGAGCAGCAGGGTCAGTCAACAATCGTTCGTGATACCAGTCCACTGCTTGGTCCATGACCACATACAACTCTTTGCGACGCTGTCGCGTTTTGTCATCAGGCCCGGATGTGTAGTGGAGTTCGATTCCCGCTCGACCCGCAAGTTTTTCCACTGCTCCGACGAAGTCGAGGTGTTCAATCTCTTGAATAAATGTAAATACGTCGCCACCGGCATTACACCCGAAACATTTGTAACGACCCGTGTCTTCGCGAACACTGAACGATGGTGACTTCTCCGAGTGAAAGGGACATAGCCCCGACATGTTGCGTCCCACACGACGCAATGTGACGTATTGACCAACCACGTCAACAATCGAAACCGACGAACGAACTCTCTCGATATCGTCGGCGACTATCCCCATGTCGCCACATTAGTGCCGACTACGTCGCACCCACGCCGACAGATACGCCACACCTCATGACAGTTATTCCTATTTGGTCTCTGTTTTGTTGCCACCGATAACGGCTTGCGCTGCCGAGAGACGAGCGATGGGTACGCGATATGGCGAGCAACTCACGTAATTGAGTCCGGCCCTATAAAACAAGGCGATCGACTCGGGGTCTCCGCCGTGTTCGCCACATACACCCATCTTCATTCCACGGTTGACTGATCGCCCACGCTGTGCGGCCAGTTGCACCAACTCACCGACACCGTTTTGGTCAATCGTCTCAAAAGGATTGCGCTTCAATAGACCTGCCTCAAGGTATGCAGGCATTGTTCGACTCTCAATGTCATCGCGACTGAATCCGAACGTCATTTGAGTGAGGTCATTCGTACCAAAACTGAAGAAATCAGAAACTTCCGCAAGATCATCGGCTCGCAATGCTGCACGCGGTGTTTCAATCATTGTGCCAATTGTGATCTTTGGCCGCATGACACGTTTACCACTGCGACTCTTTGGCGCTGGCCGTGACTGCATCTCTGCGATGACTTCTTCCACCCAACTACGTGCGAGTGCCATTTCTTCTCGCGTCACAGTTAACGGAATCATCACTTCAACAATTGGCTTGTATCCCTTTGCGGCTACTTCGTCTGCAGCCTCAATGAGCGCTCGTACTTGCATCGCATAAAGGCCCGGTTTAATCACGCCCAGTCGCACGCCACGTGTTCCAATCATCGGATTGACCTCTGACCAACTGTGCGCGACACGCAACATTTCTTGTTCTTCGTCTGTTAAGCCCTCGGTGACTTCCTTTATTTCAAGTTCGTCGACACTGGGCAAGAATTCATGAAGTGGTGGGTCGAGCAAGCGAATGGTGACCGGCAAACCAGACATCTCTTTCAATAAACCCACAAAGTCTTCCTTTTGCACTTTTCGAAGTTCTTCAAGGGCCTCTACTTCTTCTTCGGGTGTGTGAGCAAGAATCATTCGACGCACAACGGGCAAACGATCTGGCGCCAAGAACATGTGCTCTGTGCGACACAAACCGATTCCCTCGGCACCAAGTTCACGGGCGCGTTTTGCATCTTCTGCAGTGTCAGCATTTGCGCGTACGGAAAGTTTTCCTTTACGAAATTGATCTGCCCAACGAAGAATTGTCTCAAACTCTTTCGTTGGCTTCGCAGCCATCAATTCAAGCGCACCAATCATCACCTCGCCGGTTGCGCCATCAAGAGAAATCACTTCGCCTTCGCGGACGACAATTCCACCAACGGAGAATTCCTTACCGTTGATCGCGATCGCATCGGCGCCCACGATGGCGGGTGTTCCCCATCCGCGAGCAACTACTGCAGCGTGACTCACCAAACCCCCACGCGCCGTGAGAATTCCCTTTGCGACCATCATGCCGTGAACATCTTCCGGGCTCGTCTCAGCGCGCACCAAGATGACGTCTTCTCCCTGTCGTGCAGCCCGCTCGGCGTCATCTGCATCGAAGTAGACCTTGCCGACTGCTGCACCAGGGGAAGCCGCAAGGCCTTTCGTCAAGACACTTCCTTTGGTCTTGAATTGTGGATGCAAGACTTGATCAAGATGTTCTGCTGTGACACGCAACAGTGCTTCTTTCTGACTGATCTTCCATGCGCCTTTTGTTTTTGACGATGGTTTCGTCATGTCGACAGCCATCTTCAGAGCGGCAGCTCCTGTGCGTTTTCCCACTCGCGTTTGGAGCATCCATAATTTCCCCTGATCAATCGTGAATTCGGTATCGCACATGTCTTTGTAGTGCTTTTCGAGACGCGCAAAAATAGTGAGGAGCTCAACGTGAATTTTTGGAAACTTCGCCTCTAACGCATCTAAGTCTTCGGTGTTTCGGATGCCCGCAACAACATCTTCTCCTTGAGCGTTCACAAGAAAGTCGCCGTACGGCTTGTTTTCGCCAGTCGCAGCATTGCGCGTGAATCCAACACCGGTACCTGAATTGTCATCTCGGTTACCAAAGACCATTGCTTGCACATTGACTGCAGTACCAAGTTCATGGCTTATCTTTTCGCGCACACGATAGGCGATTGCGCGAGGCCCATTCCACGAACGAAACACCGCTTCGATCGCACCGCGCAACTGCTTGGTGGGATCTTGAGGAAATGGCTTTCCTGTTTGGCGCGCGACTTCCCCCTTATATGTCTCACATAACTGCTTCAATGCTGCTGCGGGAATGTCCGCATCGGTACGAGCTGCGTGTGCACGTTTGACCTCGTCCAGTGCATGTTCAAACGGCTCTCCGGAGAGACCAAGAACAATGCGGGCATACATCGAAATGAACCGTCGGTACGAGTCATAGGCGAATCGCTCATCTTTCGTTGAGTCAGCGAGGCCCTTCACGCTCTTGTCATTCAATCCAAGGTTCAAGACCGTGTCCATCATGCCTGGCATAGAAAACTTCGCACCCGATCGCACAGAGACAAGCAGTGGATTCTTGGCGTCTCCAAGTGTGTGACCCATCTTGCGTTCAAGGCCAGCGACATGACGCTTTACTTCCTCGTCAAGACCACGAGGCCACCCTTCGTGCATGTACGCACGACATGCATCGGTGGTGATGGTGAAACCATGCGGCACCGGCAACTTCAGCACGCTCATCATCTCGGCGAGATTTGCTCCCTTGCCACCAAGCAGGTCCTTTAATTCTTTTGGCGAACGACGATGTTTGTGATCAAAAGCGTAAATGTAGGGCACGTCGCGAAGTCTAGGGCTGGGTGCCAGAGCGAGCCCATTTGCACATCCGTAGGCTGAGAGAGATCACGATGCCTACGACAACTTCGCGCCCCCGTCTTAGAATTCTCGGTTTTCCCACACAAATTCGTCCGGGATTCATTGTGTTTATCGGATTAGTTGTCGTTCTGTATGGCGGCACTCTCGGACTCTGGGTTGGTGCGTCGCTTGCAGTGTTTACTCTGATTCACGAACTTGGTCATGCTCTTGCCGCACGCGCAAACGGATGCGTGGCATCTATCTCGCTCAATTTCATGATGGCCTATGCCGCATATGAACCGACGCGTCCACTCACGTGGAGACAACGCATTGTTATTGCTCTTGCCGGATCAAGCGCTCAAGTGATTGCGGGCACGATTGTTCTCGTAGCAATGGGCGTAAATCCGTTTGACTACGACTCCGTAAATAACTCTGAAGCAAGTGCTGCAATCTGGTGGTCTGCGATCATTCTCGGATTAATCAACTTGGTCCCACTTGTTCCACTTGATGGAGGAGCTGTGGTCAGTACGGTTCTGGAACACCTCTTCCCCACTCGTGGTCGTTGGATGATGTTGCGCGCGAGTGTCGTGATTACCGCTGCATTTGTCTTCCTCACGTTTGTCACCGATGTGTTGCGCGGCTTTCTTCCTTTTGGTTTGTTTCTGTTATTCATCCAATACCAAGCATTCAACGCCGAAAAGCTCGTCAGACAAGGAAACGCCAAACCATTTGGGGAACCCATCATCGATTCACAAGTGGTGGAGCAATTTATTGAGATCGGGCGCCATGATGCGGCAATCCGCTATGCACGTGATGCATTTCTGAAAAGTCCCCACGACAGCATTGCCTTACAGGCAGCACGCGCAACCGCGGCTCAAGGCGACATCACTGCAACCGTGTCGTGGCTGCAGGCCGCACTGGCTACGACAGTTGATCCGTTGACACTCTCACATGGAGTGAACTCCTCAGAGGAAATTGTCTCGATTGCTCATCAACCTGATGTTCAATCAATCGTTGCTTCTATTGCGCTTCGGGCAAGTCAGTAATCAATAATCGGTAATCAAAAATTATGGCTCTATCGCCACAACGTTTGCAGTTCATCCCCGCGCAACTCACTACGCTTCACTTTTGCGAACACATGTTGTGTTCCGCGTGACGTGATGTCATCTTCGGAGATGACGTCAGCCGCTGTGAATACTCGCAACACAACAGGTGCAACCGTGGCGCGCGAATCCATGCGTTCAACAAGTTCCTGACCCGGAT
>Ga0169931_10012903_pt1 | contig 11504 bp, 7 predicted proteins | sample Kivu_15m_20L_FD_129675 | JGI IMG/M metagenome (GOLD analysis project Ga0169931, IMG submission 129675) | Freshwater microbial communities from Lake Kivu, Western Province, Rwanda to study Microbial Dark Matter (Phase II) - Kivu_15m_20L... | ecosystem: Environmental > Aquatic > Freshwater > Lake ... | reverse complement strand
TTCGTGGACTCTCATCTTTCGTCAATGAACTTCTCGTATAATTAGTTATATATTACAGTACTTTGAAGGCCATCCATCCATCAATAACAAAACGCATCGTCGTTCTGTGTTTTTTTTTAATTTGCGGCAGGGGTTATCAATCCCTGTCTGTAGGTCGACCGTTAGACGTCAGATCTGGACTGCACGTCTGCATCGGCATAAAGTAGAGAGCACGAGTGATTTTCGAAGCGCGGAATTCGAAAACAACACAATATCAACCCCAACCAAGACCCCTCCCACTTGTATCATAAGTATGAACAAGAAATCCTCGTCTTGGTCTTCAAGTAGTAATTCCGGAATGTATTCTCAAATTGATTCTTCAACAGATAATATCATCATGGGTGGAAATAGTCCAGCGCGGTCGGATTTACGTCAGAATCTCTTGGGACTTAATTCGACTAGCAGTCATGGAGCGACTGATTACATGCCACTTGACAATCGTGGACATGTAGATCTAACGAATGATGTAGAGCGGGGAACAGGAACAGGATCTACAGTATCATCCAAACCTGGGACAGTGTCTGGAGACGTTGATCCCTTCTTTGTCTTCAAGGATGATTTACTTATCAAACTGAAACGAATGGAGGACAGTCTTTCACATTTTGTTACACTGGTTCACGATACTGTACGTTTTTTTTTTGTTTATAGCACCTTCTCTTATCCGATCCGATTGATGTACGCCTTGATTCTGATAAACTGAATCTCTGTTTTCGTTTTTGGATACCTTTCATATTATTAGGACACCGTCACGAGTGCACCTCAAATTAAAGACTCTAAGAAACAACTCAAAAGACATATCAAAGATGCTGAATCGACATTGGAGGATTTAAATATGACTGTGCGAATGGTGGAATCCAAACGTGAACAATTTGTACATATTATCAATGATACAGAATTAAGAAGTCGTAAAAGCTTTGTTGCGGCGTCGACAGACCGGATCCAACAAGTGAAAAATAGGATGAATTCAGATGACATCAAGTCGAAATTGGATACGGATGAAAAACGTAAGGCAAAAGCAGCGGTGGCTGCTCAATCCATACCGAAACTCAATCAACAAGATGAAGAATTCGTTGAGTACAATAATATGAAAGCACAAGCTCTCTTAAAACAGCAAGATCAAACATTGGATGAACTCGACCATGCAGTGGTACGAGTAGGAAGGATGGCTGAGACGATTCAAGATGAAATTGGACAACAAAATAAAATGCTGCAAGAAGTAGATGAAGATATGGATGATGCGCAACAGAAACTGGGATATGTTATGGGTAAACTTTCCAAAATGCTCAAGACGAAAAATAAGTGGCAATTATGGACAATTATACTTCTTGCGCTCATAGTGTTTATCTTACTCTTTATAGTAATTAACTTTTAATCATCATCACTACTCATTGACATCCGTAAAAAAACGGTAATTTAATTACCTTGACCATTTCTTTGGGTGGATTCATATTCTACAATGGCAGCGAATCCTTTTTTATTTTCCATGAAAGGAGTAAAAGTATAGCAGGTCCTATATCAAGAAGACACATGCCTATATTGAATAGCAAACGACTCCATTCATTTACAATCTGCTTGGAGGCCAGTTGGTTTATACTCTTCTGGTTATCAAAGGTCAAGTCGTAACAGAAGACAGATCTATCGCTTAAAGTACGGTCCGTCCAAAATTGAGCTATCCTCGTTGAGTTTTGAAAATTAAGTGTTGAATTCAAGTCATAGAATATTGAAGTCTGATCATATCTCTTCTGTAGCTGATACAAAAGGCTTTGCACGTAAAAGCTTCTACCATGGGTTACTACTAGACATTGAACGCATCCTAGAATGATGTGGACAATGGCACAAGTGATGAAGTAGGTAATTATTACAGAACGAGTAAGTTGAAAAGTCCAGCAGCTAGATGATACCAATGTCTTATTGTGTGTGATCAACCGTGGAATTCCATACATCAACAAACAAGGAGATATAATTGCATGAGTAGCAGCTAATATAGGTGTAGCTTTTTGAATAGCCTTAGGCATGATTACAGCTGCATCCTCGTTCGAATATCCTAGAATACATTGCTTCTGATACACACACAAAATCTGCAGCATCAGTATACTATATGCTAATTGAATGATTCCAAAGAGATCCAAGACAAAGCGACCATGATTCGTTGATAAATCCAAATCGCGAATGCCACTTAATGTGTGCCACCTATTCAAATGTATACCTGGTTTATGAGTTGCTCTAGATGTGTGTCTAGTTATGAGACGAATGCCTGTGTAATTACTATCCTCGTGATCATTTTCTCCTACCGAGACTTCTTCCCATAAAACCGAGTGATAAGTAATGGTACCAAGACTTTTTTCTTCTTCAAAACTAATATGATCACTCGCTTGGTCATCTGATATTTCTCCGTGGAATTTCTCATCCTCACCTCTGTCTAAATGCTTTCGTGACGACGAATCTTGATTGAGCTCGTTTCTTCGGACATTGAGCTCATGCCTTCGTTCATAGTTCGAAGAAAAAAGAGTATCTCTCACAGCTATGTAACTTTTTCTGATGACACTGCTGATGCTGTCTTTGATGTAAGATCTCATTCTTTGCTCGTTTTCAAGGAAACGAATGAGCCAGAGACGGCATTGGGTCCGAAATTGTCGTTGCTGGTCGTCTGATGACGTATTGTCGACGGTATACCTTCTTTGAGGATAAAGAAATCGCCCATCATCTTCCTTGTTTTTAATTTCTTTGTCCTTATCGTTACGAATCAAGTATGGCCGGTCATCTGGTATCAAAGACGCGTCAGTACGATCAAGTGTTTCATTACCTTTGTTTGTAATCGTCAAGCTTCTAAAATTGCTCGTCGTTCGAGAATTTTCCAAATCAAATCGAACAGTGGGCCTATTATTGATTGACATAGCTGAAGTTTGTGTTCGCACTTGAGATTCAATATCGTCGGACTACATCGAATACCTTTTTGTCGGTACAGATTCGGAAGCGATACAAAGTGCTGGTCGATTTCGAAACGAGATAAATTTGAAACTTCTTCGCAAGATTTTGCACGCTAAACACAATCCTTTCCCCTATAGAGATAGGTTCTATGGGTCGCTCAATCTCATAGTACTCTCAGATTTTAACTCACGCTGTGACATACTCTCTCTGAAATACTGCAGTGTCTACAACCATTAAATTATACGCATTATATTTATATTGTTTACTTGGGTACAGTGGTTGCTAAAGTGGATGCTCGTAGCGTCTTTCTCTGAACATTGAACTCCACTTTGCAGCTGGGACATTTCGTAGTAGCGACATCCGAGAAACCCTCAACTAACAAAATATCACCGAAGTAAATTCTATTTTCGGCTCCACAAGCGGGGCATGGACCATAGACAATTTTGTTATCCTTAAAAAGAAAATTATCCGTTAACCACTTGGTACTCGTCCAGGTGATGGGGAATCCAAGCAACAGTAAGAAGAGAGGATTCACACGTATAATGGGTTCGAGAATTTCAAAACCGAAACCAAGCCAGAGTATGGTCGTTAGTGACAAAGCTGGTAAGTAAAGAAGATTGGAACGGAAGAAGTCATCTTGAAGTGTAACAGTGCAAATTCCCGAATCAAGGAAACATTTGGGTTCGGTAGAAACTGCAAATCGTGACTTTTCCTCCTTTAGCTCTGCCTTGAGCGCATCAAAGTCTGCATTGGACATGATTGGTTTTCCTTTCAAATAGGCTTCTACCGCAGCTAGATACGTCGCCTCCTTACGATTTAACTGTACAACTGGTGACCCATTCCATGATAAATCTTCCTTGAGCAAGTCAAAATCAGCGTCATTCAGTAACTGTCTTCCAGAAAAATAGTATGCCTGCGAAAAGAAGACATGATAATATTGGATTTCGGTATTAGTAAGTGATATGTATGTAACTATATAGAATCGTAAAACAAAATTCCCAACAAAAACGAACCTGTAGCGCATCCAAAAAGATTTGTTCCTTTTCTTGGACTGTGAGTCGAATTTTCTTTCCAGATTTTTCATCAATCGCACAATATTCATCCTCTGCAACATCAGGGGTGCATTCTGCATCGGTCTCGAAGAAGCGACTAGTCTCGGTATCGTAGCTAATAACTTTCTTTCCACTCGTAAGCTTGACTCCATCTTTCAGTCCTTTGTCCTCGTCACCAGCAGCGTTGAGGGTAATAGAATGTCTCATACCATTATGAAACGGTACTCTCTGCTGATGCAAAGATCCTTGTCTGGGTATTGATACAAATGTTCCAGCATGAAATGCAGTAACTGGTGTCATTCCCACCAACATGGCCAAGAAGGAGGACTTGGTCATTGCAGAGAATTTCATTTCTTGTAAGTTAGAATGTGGGAGTTTCGCGATCGAGGGATTTAATCAGAGAGAGGACTTTGAGAACAACTCGAAGGTACTCCGTGTGTTATCCTGAAAATGAATGAGAGAACTATGGGCTATGTTTCGTTAAGAGCAGAGACTGTCACGCAAGGAAGTAACTACGTCTGCAAGTTTCTTAGCTAGAGGAAGCTGCACGTGCAATGAAAATGAATAATTTAGAACCTTGCATACATCATCGGATGCTGTCATCATCCGATCTCCGTCATCATTCCGTCGTCATCTTGAACAGAAATCTTCTTGAAAACCCCCAATTGGAGCCCCCCATCCAAACGCGCAATGCGCACGTTTTTATATGATCTGGCTTCGGCGCGCGCGCCCCAGGTCAAGATTCCTTTTCGAACGCACGTTGAATTGACCGGTTCTTGGAAGAAAACGACAGGTACATACAGTACCTAGGACCTGGCTGTGCACTTCAGTCGTTCATGACTATGTACCCACAGCCGAAAATCGGCATCAATGAAGCACATTGTCCTAACTGTCTCATCGTGATCACACTTGGACTTCTATCTTGTTCGGTTGAATTGAACCGACGTGACTCCTTCTGGGAAGAAGAGTATCTGAAACATCTGAGTATCATTCGCACGCAATCGTATTATTTAAAAAAACAAGCAAATATGACGCTATTGACTCTTCATAGAGCACCAATGGCGTTACAGGAACAACAACAATACGAGAACTATCGAAAACAGGGATTGTTTGTTGTGCCACCAGAAAGAGCGGTAGGTTCTATTAGCTACCTTTTCCTCTCTTCACTTTTCCTTGTGTTTTCTTACAACTCTTCCGTACTCTCCCTCTTCTTTGCATGATACTGATCAAAAAAGGATGGAAATGTTGAATATAAACGACAAGTTTTAAATCTTTCGCAACCGCGATTAACTTCTTTAGCTACACAAATGTGTTATCGGTTAGATCAAGGGATGGGAAGGTGCCGATACTTTATTGGGGTGGATGACGACGGAAGACATTCCTTGCTCAATTACAGTACCGTCGCACAATCGGCGATGATTCTTGAATGTATTGCTCGATCGCTCAACGCTGTCGTGTTGGAGAGAGTTATGATTCAGGGAGAATGTCACAAGGAAGAGGATTGTAGTAATATTAATACTGCAACACCTTTGGACACTTCATCTAAGCAGGATATACTACGGAAATACGAAACACCTGTTTTTTATCGTGAGTTTCATCGATCGATTCAATACAAGGAATTCCGATCGGAAGATGCCGATAGTGATTCATTGTTATCGGACTTGGGGGATACCGATTCATCCGAATCACTATGTAATGACAGTCCTAGTATCAGCTCCTTTTCTTCCATGGTTGATTTAAGTGAATCCAATCATCATCATAACAAGCTTTCGTCCACACAGTCACTACAATTCAAATCCGTAGATTCATCCAGGATACGGACTTTTGATACAGCGGATGGCATAACTACACGATGTGAACTGACCATACAACGGATTGAGACTCATTTACTTGATACATCACCTGTTTCTATTGTAGATCTAGCTCAACGGAAACATAAGGAGATTCAATATCGTGAGCGACTACTATCCAATGTGTCGGATGGGATTTGTGCTGCTACGGAAGCTTTTGCCTTACTTTCTACCACACAGGGTCATGGAACTGATTCACATTCATCCTCATCGCCCCCAGCAGCAGAGTCCAATCATTCCTCTTTGAATGGTAGCCAAGGAAGATCCAACAATAATTCTTCAAATAAAAGCAATCAAAATCATGGTGGTGGTAATCATCCAACCCAATCTAACGATCCAGATGATTCATCCGATGATGATTCACAATCTCCGTCGAATGGACTTACGTCTTTGTGTGAAACATTGTCTTCTAGAAATATACGGGTCGCTGTTGTAGGAAATGTGGTATGTCTCGATCTGTTAATTGAGTGTGTTTTTCTTTTGAATTCTTTATTTTGATAAATCCCTAACCCTCCGTTTTGGGATAGGATGCTGGAAAAAGTACTCTCATTGGTACTCTTACTACCTCTTCATTGGATGATGGCCGAGGGTCATCTCGAACTGCCATTATGAAGCATAGACATGAAATTGAAACGGGGCGAACCTCTACTGCAACGACTCATTTATTAGGATTTCGTCATTCAGGAGAACCGATATCTGGACGTGATACTATCCGTGTCAATAAGAGGAAATCGGAGGATGAAATTGCTCGAGAATCATATCGAATAGTTACATTGATGGATTTGGCAGGGCATGAGAAATATCTCAAAACGACCATTCATGGAGTGTCGTCTGGTATGGCAGATTACAGTCTCATTCTTGTCAACAGTCGTCAGCCGCCCACACATATGACACAGCATCACCTTAATCTATGTTGTAGCTTTGGAATTCCAGTTATTATTGTTTTCACGAAGGTAGATGGTTGTCCTGAACATGCCATGAAAACCTCAAAAGAAGAAGTTTTCAAAATGTTACGCGCTCCAGATATTGGTCATAAACCATTCATGGTTCGTAACGAACAAGATATCGCCACTGTAATGGGTAAAATGCAAACATTAGCTCCCATCATTGACACATCTTGCGTCACTGGCGAGGGATTGGACTTACTACGAAAAATGTTATTCTCGTTACCCAAGAGACGGCAGCATGAAAAGAAGAAGGATCGTCCATTTGAATTTTTGATTGAGGATGTTTTCATGAATGTACCTGGTGTAGGAGCTGTCGTTTCAGGATTTGTGAATGCAGGAGAACTTGTAGTCGGTCCCACAAGTCATGTCTTTGTGGGTCCCATGGATGATGGAACTTTTTTACGTACTGTGGCCAAATCTGCACATGTAGCACGGATTAATACTACGCAAGTCACTGCCGGTCAGAGTGCTTGCTTAGCCTTTGCCTTAAAAAAGGATGATCGTCAAAAACTTCGTAGGGGAATGGTTGTGCTTAAAGAATCACCGTCTTCCACGCGCGAATTCGATGCTGAAATTTGCGTTTTAAAGGGAGAAGGGACAACGATCCGTAAATCCTATCAAGCCTATGTTCACATTCTTAATGTCAGACAAAGTGCTTTCGCAAGGAAAATCGAAATTGTCAACAATAATTCCATGGGTCTCCCACCCAGTCATTCGGCTCAACAGGATGAGGATGATGGTAGTATTATACTGCGACCTGGAAGTCGAGCGAAAGTGCGCTTTGAATTTGCGAAGAGACCGGTATGTTTATCTATTAGTACTTAAAATACGACTTTTTTATTTCCTATGATTAAATCTCTCTTGATGAATCATTTTATTACAATATTTTTTCTACGTAGGAATACATCCGTCCAGGAATGAGAATGTTATTCCGTGATGGAAGAGTTCGCGGAGTTGGCATTATTACCGGTATTCCGTCTTAAAACCTTTAAAACAAAATTTGAAATGTAATGTATCCTATTTACTAACCTACCTGGTACAGTTCCCTCGTTGATGCCACATTAACAGAATGTCACTACAGAATATTTATTGTATATATATGTATATACATTTACATCTTTAATTGTTGCATAGCATGCTGTAAAGTAGATATATGAAGATTAGGATCAATATGAAAATATTCACCTCCTCCTCCATCATCTTGTATCCCTTGAGTCTGTTTTATGTAATGAACTCCATTCACTTTAGCCATAATTTCAAAAAATTCTAGTCTAGCATGTGACACGGGTGCTAATTCTATTAAAACACTACCGGATTCCATAAAGAGTACATGACTCAATCCTGCACCATGCATACCTACAAGTATATCCAGTTTAGCAATTTGTTGTAATTGTTGTTTCAAAGTAAGTGATTCTAAATACAAAGGTGTAAGTATAGCCTTGATATTATTCCTTTCATCAAGATATTCTTGAATCGTAGTCAAAAGCTGTTGTTCATTTCGTATTTTACGAGATACTTTAGGTTGTGATCCCTGTCTTGGATGTGCAAGATAATCTTTACGAAATAAATATCCTATACGTATAGTCTTTCTCTTCTTCCTTCTCGTGTCATCATTGGTATGGAGGATATTGCTGGTGGATATTCCATGTTTGAGTAAAAAGGAATTCCTAAAATCTTCTATATGAATACTCCCAAAGCAATTATGTTGCAGTGGTAATGACTCGGGAAAGAAGGGGGAGTTATATCCCGGTCCAACAAGATATAATTCACGAAAACATACATTAGAGTATTGTTGTTTCAAATCACTGATACGAATAGTGTTACCAAAAACAGTGGCCCATGTCTCATCTAAATTACCCGCTGGATGCCCATCTAACAGTAAGACTTGTATTTTGGTGTTTCTATGATCGGATACTTGTATGGCCTGATAAAAGTTATACCAATCACACATGGTATGAAAAAGATTGGCGTAATCATATCTTGTAATGGCAAAGGTAGGTTCCATAATTGTATAGGAACAGGAAGCATGAGATGATCCCATGGATAACAACGATGCTGCTGCTGATGGTAATGCTGCTGATGCTGCTGATCCGATAGCCTCAGTCACTTGATTCAAATAATGAGGTAATTCAACTCCTGAGTTATGAAATGATTCTTTTGTACAAGTTTTCGACACGGCATCACTGTGTCTGTGGCTTCCATCTGGTGGCTGTGATGTATCAAAAAGCCATGCATTGGAGGAATAGATTGGAAATTCATCTTTCTCATCTTGTCCCAAGACATGTTCAATCGCTATACCTCCCTGAGCTACTTTCACATGATCCATAACAAGTGTTACATTTTGTAAATAGCAATTGGATGAACGTAAAACGGAACTTGTCCAGCATGTGACGTGTTCACAAACTTGCTGTTTTGATGTAAAGGAGTTTCCCATGAGTTGCGAACAGGAATCTTGCATATATTGGGCATCTTGGAATATTCGTGTATCCTGCAATGCGACTGTCGCTACTACTAGTGATGATGACGACAAGTCTTGCTGTTTGATATCCAGGCTATGACTCATCTCCGACTGGGAAGAAACAGCTTTAGTGTCCGCAGCACCCTTGAGTACAATCTGTTGGATTCTCAAAGTGACAAGGACAGGTATAGCTAACAAGGTAATCAAAGTCACGATGATACAACATCGAAATTTTCGCGGCGATGATCGCAAACCTCTCTCTGTTTTACGATTCATAGAAAGATGCAGGAGGAGGAAATTGTCGGCTGAATTCCTTGAACTTGTTTATCTACATAACATTACTATGAACGGGGTATGGAAATCGGAAATCGGAAATCGCATGGAAAAGAGAGCGGAGGGCAGCATGCACAGGGGGCAGCAACGGCTGCAAGCAGCAAATCAACAAAATCAACTCTCGTCGTCTGATCGTACGTGCTGTAAATACGTACTGTACTCCGTACTGCGGTGTTGGGCTGTATGTAGACGAGTTACAGTCGTTACAGTACTGTAGTATAGTAAGCCCTACATACAGTATTATTTGTACATGTAACCCATAAACAGAAAGCACACCATTCAGATAGTAAAAATGCTTCAACAGGAATATATATATCATGTCCGAAATACATTAGAATAGGTCACCAAATCGTCCAGACCCAAGATCGCATTTCTTGCTGTGTCATTATGGATGGAATCGAGAAGGAGCTTTCATTCGAATCCATCTTCGCATATTTATCTACTTTTCATTACTATAATCTACGAGGCATTGAATGAAGACAATCAATAATATTACTGTCTATACGTATGGCAATATATCTTTCTCTGATTGTATGACTAATTTTTTTTACAAAGAGGAACAGCTTTTGCACTCCCTCATCATGCAATAAAAATCATGGATGATAGAAAACGGTGTAACTAACATTCTTCAATAGTATATCCCATGTCAGGATGAGTTGTACACATTATGTAACACTGTATCCAACTCGCATTACCTATACTAATCATTCATCTTCTGATGGACGAGGTATGTATGAACTTGTGGACTTAGACAGAAAAAACGAGATTAATCATATACAGCCATAGTATTGCTGCTCTTTTGTTAAAACTAAATCAAATATGTAAAGATACTTTATGGTTCAAGTGCAATAACAGCATTGAGCAAATAAAATAACTCCTGTTGACAAATTTACTTCATGAAATTTCGTTCAAGTTCAGCATTCGAAACAAAGTGACTACCTCCGCCACAACGCCATCCAGAGCCTACTTGATGCCATTCATAGCCCATAGGACACGGGCACAGACGACGGATCTTGGATTGGAACGCTTCTTTTTTACGTCTTTCTTGTTCAAGCTTTTCCATTTCACGTTTCTGTGCAAGATCACGTAAGTGCTGGTCATAATTATCAATAGCACGCTGTAATTCTTCCCAATCTTCATCACTTACACCTGCATCACGTGGGGCTCGTTTCAGGGTACCTGAATCTAATAACTCTACAACGTCTACAACTTCCTCAATCATAACCGAGGACAATCCATCTTCTAGAGATAAGATATCACTCACTAGTTGTTGGCTTCTGACATCGCATTCTATGAATGACGGGTGTAATTCTTCCCAACCGTCATCACATATGGCTCGTTTCAGGGTACCTGAATCTACTTCTTCATTGTCTAAAACTTCCTCAATCATAACCGAGGACTGATATTCATTCAAGCAATCTTCTAGCGTTAACATATCACTCACTAGCTGTTCATTTCTGACATCGCATTCTATCAATGACGGAGGCTCAGGAGGATTAAAAATTGCATACTGATGATTCGCATCCATAATAATCGGTTGTGTTGATCGAACAAGCATTTTGACATTGGGAGATTCTCTTCCTCTTAAGAATTGGTCACTAGCTTCTTTTACATCTTCGATTGTGAAAGTCTTTTTTGTTTCAAGATTATCTACTACACGATTGGCTCTCGCTTCTTCTACCTTCTGGTAGAACTTCATAACATCGCGGCCATTGCCGAATCCATCCAAACTACGAAGATGAGTGAAGAATTTCTTCAGATATTTCAACACATTGTCTGATAATTCACAAAATTGGTCTTCCTCTGCCTTGCGACCGAAAAATTCGACACAGTCCTTCGCCTCCCAGTCCTCAAATTCCATAAAATGATTAAACCGGCTTTTTAAACCAGCGTTGCG
>Ga0169931_10012902_pt1 | contig 11504 bp, 10 predicted proteins | sample Kivu_15m_20L_FD_129675 | JGI IMG/M metagenome (GOLD analysis project Ga0169931, IMG submission 129675) | Freshwater microbial communities from Lake Kivu, Western Province, Rwanda to study Microbial Dark Matter (Phase II) - Kivu_15m_20L... | ecosystem: Environmental > Aquatic > Freshwater > Lake... | reverse complement strand
TTGCAGGGAATGAACGGCACGGACCCCGCGCGCGAGGCGCGGGCCCGCAAGGCCCTCGCCGAATACATGTTGGCCGAGGCCGAAAAGCGCAGGGCGATCGCCCGTGAAGGTGGCGACATGCCCGCCGACATCATCTCCGACATCGTTGCCGCGTCACTCGATGACGAGCGTCCGATCACCGATGCCGAAATGCTCTCGCTTCTCACACAGATCCTCGTTGGTGGCAACGAGACGACGACCTCACTCATCACGAACCTGATGTGGCGACTCCTTGGCGACCGTCAACTGTGGGAACAGGTCGTCGCCAACCCTGCGTTGGTCGACGTGGCGGTCGAGGAGAGTCTGCGCTTCGACCCGCCGGTACTTGGTCTCTATCGCACGGCGACGTGCCCCGTGACGATGTCGGGAACCGAGATCGAGGCCGAAGAAAAGGTGCACGTGCTGTACGCGTCGGCGAACCGTGACGCCGATGTATGGGAACACCCCGACGAATTCCGTCTCGACCGCGATCTGAACCGGTTGCGTCAGCACTTGTCGTTTGGGTTCGGCACCCATGTGTGCCCCGGAGCGGCGCTCGCGAGAACCGAGGCACGGATCGCGTTGCACAAATTGGTTGCGGCCGCGCCAACGTTGCGCCTTGCGGGTGAGCCCGAGCGCATCGAAACGTTCCTGCTGTGGGGCAAGCGCACGTTCCCCGTCACGTGGTGACGCGTAGTTACCAGTCGATCGACGGGTCGTAGACAGCGTTCTGGTTGCCCATGGCGTTGCCGGCGTCGGCGACGATCAGTTGTCCGGTGATCGAACGGGCGGCAGGTGAGCACAGAAAAATGATGTGCGCCGCGGTTTCTTCGGGGCTCTGCAGTCTGCGAATGGGTGTGTCGTCGATGATGCGCTGTGTGTAGGCGGCGACGTCGGGGGAGATGTTGGCGACTTCTTCCTCGCGAAAGCCCTGGGTGTCGACAGGCCCGGGTGCCAGCGCATTCACGGTGACCCCGCGATGGGCGAGGTACAGGGCCGCGGTGCGTGTGAGGTTGACCACGCCGGCGCGTGCTGCTCCCGAGTGGATGAACAGCGGTGCACCGCGCTCGCCGACCTGGTTGTGAACGATGTTGACGACCGAACCGTCGCCGGCTTCCACGAGGTCGGGCACGAATCGGCTCATCATGTTCCACGTGCCGTGCAGGTTGAGATCGACAACCGCCCGAAAGCCGCGGTCCGAGATCTGTGATGGTCGTGCGGGGAACTGGCCACCGGCGTTGTTGATGAGAAAGTCGAGTTTTCCGAATGCGCCGAGAACGTGATCCCGCAGGGCCTCGACGCTTTCGGTGTTGCGGATGTCGGTGACGAATGACGTGGCGGGCACGCCGATGTCGTGAAGGTCGTGGAGGGTCTTTTCGAGGTTGTCCGCGTCGCGTGCCGCGATCGCAACGGAAGCCCCGAGGGTTGCGAAGCCGAGAGCGGTTGCGCGACCGATGCCCCGTCCGCCACCCGTCACGAGAACCGTGCGCCCTTGGAAGAGGCCGGGAGCGAAGGTTTCTGCGGCGGTCTTCGGAGTACTCGTCATGGGGCGACAGTAGCGAAGTCAAGTACGGTACGAACCATGCGTGCCGTGGTGTGCAAGGAGTTTGGACCACTTGATCGTCTCGAAGTCGTCGACCGCGAGGATCCGGTGCTGTTGCCGGGTCACGTGCGGCTGCGCGTTCTTGCAAGTGGTGTCAACTACGTCGACGGATTGTTGGTGCAGGGTCGCTACCAAATCAAGCCGCCGGTTCCTTTTGTGCCGGGCATGGAAGTCGTCGGAGAGGTCGTCGACGTGGCCGACGATGTCGATGCGAAAATTCTCGGAGCACGCGTTCTTGCAAATCTCGGTTTCGGGGGATACGCCTCGCACGCGGTGGCCAGGGCCGATCGTCTCGTCACGATTCCCGACTCGATGACGACCGGACAGGCGGCAAGTTTTCTGCAGAGTTATCTCACGGGCTGGTTCGCCTTCGTGCAGCGTCTCGGTGACGATCCGGCAAACGTCACGCTAAATGCCGACAAATGGTTGCTCGTCCTCGGTGCGGGCGGAGGCGTTGGTCTTGCGGCGGTCGACATCGGCGTCGCGCTCGGATATCACGTCATTGCCGCTGCGTCGAGTGCCGACAAACGGCAACTCGCCCTCGACCGCGGTGCGGCACACGCGGTGGACGTGTCGCTCGGCGATGATGCCGTGAAGGAAGCCGCAAAGGAACTGTCGGGTGGCGGCGTTGACGTGCTGTACGACCCGGTTGGCGGCTCGCTCGGCGAAGTGTGTCTGAGGGCTCTGCGCGAAGACGGCAACTACCTCGTGATCGGTTTCGTGGGGGGCATCCCGAAACTGCCCGCGAATCAAATTCTTCTCCGCAACAGGCGGGTCACGGGCGTCGACTGGGGTGCGTGGGCCATGCGTCATCCCGAGGCGAATGCCGCCATGCTGCGCGACGTGATCAGCCTCATCGGCGAGGGACGATTGTCGCCGGTCGAGCCGACCGCCTATCCGCTGTCTCGCGCGGCCGATGCGCTGGCGGATCTTGAGGCGCGACGCGTCGCGGGCAAGGTCATCCTGCTTCCCGACTGAAGAGTCCCGACAACTAGGGTTGCCGCATGGCAAAACAGAGACCCTTCAGATTCGGTGCAAAGGCGAAGGTTGCAAACAGCGGCAAGGAATGGGCCGACATCGCAAAGCAGGCCGAGGATCTCGGCTACGTCAGTTTGCAGATCGACGACCACTACACCAAGCAGTTGGCACCGGTGCCGGCGATGATGGCGGCCGCGTGCGCGACATCGAAGTTGAAGGTCGGCACGTTGGTCGCCGGTAACGACTTTCGCAACCCCGTCGTGTTCGCAAAAGAGGCCGCGACGATCGACATGCTGTCGGACGGTCGCTTCATGCTGGGTCTCGGCGCGGGCTGGATGAAAGAGGACTACACGATCACGGGCATTCAGCAGGATGATGCGATGACCCGCATCCACCGCATGGAAGAAGCCATCGACGTGATGCGCGGTCTCTGGGGCGCCGGTCCGTACTCGCACTCCGGTCGCTTCTACAGCGTGTCCGAGATCGACGCCTGGCCGAAGCCGGTGTCGAGCATTCCGATCATCGTCGGTGGTGGCGGAGAGAAGCTGCTTGCCATGGCGGGCCGCAAGGCCGACATCGTGGGCATCAACCCGAAAATCGTCGGCCGTTCGATCAATCCGCGTTCGATGGCGACGGCTGCCGCCGATGTCGTCGACGAAAAGATCCGTTTCGTCAAGGCCGGGGCGGGCGACAGGTTCGACGACATCGAACTCTCGCTGCAGGTGTTCGTCACCGTCGTCACCGACGACCCGAAGGGGGTCGCCGAGAAGTATGCACCGGCTTTCGGTCTGCCGCCGGAGGTCGTGTTGACCGCGCCGTACTTCCAGATCGGCAGTGTCGAGCAGATCAAGGAGAACTTGATCGCGTTGCGCGAACGCTGGGGCATCAACTACATCGCGTTTCAGCAGGACGCCACGGCAGCAATGGCGCCGGTGGTTGCCGAACTCAGCGGGAAGTGACACTCAACCCACGTCTTGCACCGTTCGGTACGACGATCTTCGCGGAGATGTCGGCCTTGGCGGTCGAAGTTGGAGCGGTGAACCTCGGCCAGGGGTTTCCCGACACCGACGGACCAACGGAGGTGTTGGACGCGGCCGTCGACGCCATTCGCTCGGGTGTCAACCAGTATCCACCGGGGCTCGGAATGCCCGTGTTGCGGGCTGCAATTGCCGACCATCAGAGCCGCTTTTACGGGCTCGACTACGACGTGGACTCCGAGGTGCTCGTTACCGCGGGCGCAACCGAGGCAATCGCCGGAGCGATGCTCGGGCTGTTGCAGCCCGATGACGAGGTGATCGTCTTCGAGCCGATGTACGACAGTTACCAAGCATGCATCGCGTTGGCCGGTGCACGTGCGGTCCCCGTGACTCTGCGTCCGCCCGATTATCGACCCGATGTCGATCGCGTTCGGGCGCTCATCGGGCCGCGTACCCGGGCGATTTTGGTGAATTCTCCCCACAACCCGACCGGCATGCTGATGGACGAACACGAACTCGCCGCAATTGCAGGGATTGCCGCGGAACACGATCTCGTGATCATTTCCGACGAGGTTTACGAACACCTCGTTTTCGACGGTTTGCGGCACCGCAGCATGGCCGAATTCCCGGGGGCGCGTGAGCGAACGCTCGTGATCTCGAGTGGGGGCAAGACCTTCCGCACCACGGGTTGGAAGATCGGCTGGGTGTGCGGGCCCCCACACCTCGTTGCGGCGACTCGCGCGGCAAAACAATTCTTGACGTACGTGAACGGTGCGCCGTTCCAGCCGGCGATCGCGCGCGGCCTTGGTTTGCCCGACGAGTACTTCCGCGGTGTCGCCGACGACCTGTCGGCGCGACGCGACGAACTCGTGCCCGCACTGCACTCTGTCGGATTCGACGTGTATCCAACGCGGTCGACCTACTTCGTGACGGTCGATGCGGCACCGGTTGCCCCCGGTGTCGACGGCAAGGAATTCTGCGCACGCATGGCGCGCGATGCGGGTGTCGTGGCGATTCCGAACGTCGTGTTCTATTCGGAGGCAAGCAAGGACGCGGGACGCAGCCTTGTCAGATTCGCCTTCTGCAAGCGGCCCGAAGTGATCGCCGAGGCGGTCGAGCGTTTGCAAGGATGGAAACCGTGAAGGTCGCAGCGGTTCAGCACGACATCGTGTGGCTCGGCCGCGACGCAAATTTCGAACGGCTGGAACCGGTGATCCGCGAGGCGGCCGGAGCCGGCGCTCGTTTGGTCGTCCTGTCGGAAATGTTCTCGACCGGCTTCGCAATGGGCGACGAATGGGCATCACGTCTCGCCGAACCGCGTGACGGCGCGTCCTCGCAGTTCCTGTGTTCCGTTGCGCGCAAGTACGGGGTGTGGGTGGCCGGATCGTGTCCCGAACTCGCCGCAGGTTTGACGTTGCCGGCCAACACGCTGGTCATCGCCGGCCCCGGCGGGGACGTGCACAGATACGAAAAGATCCACCCCTTCACCTACGGAGGCGAGGACAAGTATTTCCGCGCCGGGTCGGGCCATCTCACCGTCGACATCGAAGGTGTTTCCGTCAGTGCGTTCGTCTGTTACGACCTGCGCTTCGCGGATCATTTCTGGAACCTGGCCGATTCAACGGACCTCTTCATCGTGCCGGCGAATTGGCCTGCGTCGCGCGCCGAGCATTGGACGACGCTGCTGAATGCACGCGCCATCGAGAATCAGTGCTACGTGATGGGCGTGAACCGCGTCGGCACCGGCGGATCACTGCAGTACGTAGGGGGTTCTCGGATCATCGGCCCGTTCGGTGAGTGTCTTGCCGAGGCAGATGACGCGGAAACGATCCTGTACGCGGATGTGACGCACGAACGCGTCATGGAAACGCGCGAACGCTATCCGTTCCTGCGCGACCGCTGACGGTTCAGCGCATTTTCGGCCAGTTGGTGAACCTCTCGAGCGCCGCAAGCGTCGACTCCATCGCATCGGGGTGTACCGGGTGGGAAATGAGGAATCCCTGGGCCTTGGCGCAACGCAGGTCGGCCAGCGATTGGAGTTGGCGAATGCTTTCGACTCCCTCTGCGACGGTGTCGAGGCCGAGGGCATCGGCCATGGCGATGATCGTCTTGACGAGCGATCGTGAGTTCACGTCGTCGGCCAAACCGGAGATGAAGGCGCGGTCGATCTTGAGACGCTGGATGGGGAACCGCTGCAGGAGCGACAGTGATGAGTAGCCCGTGCCGAAGTCGTCGATCGCAACGCGCACGCCGAGAGTATTGAGACGGCGAAGCGTGGCGAGTGCCTGGTCGGGCTCGGCGATCATCACGCCCTCGGTGACCTCGAGCCACAGTTGTCGTGGCTCGATTCGTGAGCGCGTCAGGGCCTCGCTCACCAGCGACGTGAAGTTCGGGTCGTGGAGTTGGCGCGGCGAGACGTTCACCGACATCGATGCCGAATCGGGACACACGCCCCGGTCGATCCACTCGCGCAGATGTGACAACGCTTCGAGGAGCGCCCAGGCACCGATCGGCACGATCGTTCCGGTGTCCTCTGCGATCGGTATGAACTCGGCAGGTGAAACCGTGGTTCCGTCTTCTTGTTCCCAGCGCATGAGAGCCTCGAAACCCACGACATCACCGAGTTGAATGTCGATGATCGGCTGGTGGACCAATCGCAGTTCGCGCCGTTCGAGCGCACGGTAGAGGGCCGTCTCGATGGAAAGGCGTTGTGTGACACGTTCGAGCATCGAATCGTCGAAAACCGCGATGCAGTTGCGTCCCGCGTCCTTCGCGCGGTACATGGCCGTGTCGGCGTTGCGCAGGAGTTCTTCGGCCGTGAGTGAACCGGTCGGGGAGGCGAGTGCCACGCCGATGCTCGCGGAGACGAAGACGTCGCCCGACTGCACCTGCAGTGGTTCGTGGAAAGCGGCGAGTACGCGCTCGGCGAGATGCACGGCGTCACCCGTCGTTCGTGACTCGGGGTCGAGAACGACGAACTCGTCGCCACTGATTCGCCCCACCCTGGCGCGCTCGGGAAGGGTGTTGCGGAGTCTGCGTGCGACAGCCTGCAATACGTCGTCCCCCGCACCGTGTCCAAGGGAGTCGTTGATGTTCTTGAACCTGTCGACGTCGATGAAGAGAACCGTCGGTCGCCGATCGGCACGCCACGACCGCTCGAGGGAATCGGCGATGTGATCGATCATGAGGTTGCGGTTCGGCAGTCCCGTCAATGGGTCGGTTTGTGCCATTTCGACGAGCACCGCTTGCGAACGTGCGTTGTCACGAACGGCTTGGATGACGCGCGCGGTGACGGCCACTGCGAGGACGAACAGCGACACGGTTCGCACCACGCGGTCGAGCCGGTCGGCGGGGTCCATCGTCGAGACGACGACGAGCGGGACGATGAGGGCAAGTGTGGTGAGAACGAGACGACCGAAGACGGGTCGACGCAGACGGATTGATCCCCGCTGACTGAGGCCCCGCACGGACGGGTGGAGAAAAGTCGCCGACGCGAGGAAAAGTGACGTCACGTACGGGGCGTTCGAGAATCGAGTCGCCACGTCGAGATGGCCCGACTTGTCGACCGCGTAGAGAAGGTCGCCGACGAGTGAAAGGCCGATGGCGCCCGATAGCAACCAAACTGCCGCGGTGCGGTTGGCGTCGGAGAACAAAAGGGAGGCGAGAAGGAACAGCACGACGGTGCTGGTCGCAAGGGTGACGCCACGCAGGCCGGTGACGACGTTCGGCTCGACGATGGCGTCGATCGACGGCTGGATGAGAAGCATCCAAATGAGGATCCACGTTCCGAGAGCAACGATCAGTGCGTCGCCGAGTGACCTGACGAGGGACGTGCCGCTTCGTCGCACCGTCACGAAGAGGAGCGCGGCGGCAAGGGTCACCTGCACGGCGAGAAATCCCGCCTCGGAGGTGACCTGCCATCCGGTGCCGTTGCCCGTGGCATCGAGGATCTGTGCCGCCGTCGACAACACGGCGATGGCCAACACAAAGGACCACGTCGACGCGGAGGGGCGGTGTGTCGCGAGTCCGGCGATGACGCCGATTGCCAGTTGTACGGTCGCCGCGAGATAGATGGCGTCGTTGGTGCCCGCGTCGTCGATGAAGGTATGCAGAATTCCTGCAGTCAGGCCAACGGCGACGAGAACCCAGGCCATGCGTGAAAAGCTTGTGCGCACTGGATTTTGAGCGTACACATGCCCGCTTTTGCGGGGGTGGACCAACTATCGTGGTGTTGGGCGGAGCTTGACCCGACTTGAGCCCTCCATGCACGTCACCCGACATTCTGCGGTATCTGATCCGACGTTGATCGATCGTTTGTGGGTTCTCTACTCGCGTGCATACCTTCCGGTTGTCGAGAGCACGGTGACCCACGAGATGCTCGATCGCCTTGAGTTTGCAGCACAGCTGCGTTCGCCGATCAATCGCGTGTGGGTGGTTTGGGAAGGCGATCTTCCGGTCGCGATGACCGTGATATCGACCGATGTTCGCGCGACGCGCTGGTTGTCCGAGCAGTTCTTCGCAAAGAACTTTCCCGAAAGATTCGCCGCCGGCCAGGTGCACTACGTCGTTTGGGCGGTCGTGGACCCCGACTACGTCGCACGGGGCGCGGTCGTCCACTTGGGTAAACATTGCCTCGCAGTCGAGGCGGAGGAAGGTGCGCTTCTCGTGTTCGACACGCCGGAAGTCAACCAACCGAAGGACACCGGAGGGTCGGCGGAACTGCTGTTGCGGCTTGCCCGCATGGTCTCCGATGCGGAATTGGTGCCAATTTCGGTGCAGAGGTACTACGCGATCAGTTTCCCCACGCAGTCCCGCTACCGTGATGGGGCAGATGTCGAACACGTTCTCCAGCGCCCGGTCGGTTGACGTCGTCGTCCCGGGTGCCCACTTGATGGCCGACCTGCTCGGTCTGCGTGACGGCAATCTTCGTCTGGTCGAGCGTGCTTTCCCCGAAACCGACGTCTCGGTGCGCGGCAATGTGATCCACCTCGAGGGCGGTCGAACCGAAGTTGTCGGTCGTCTCTTCGAAGAGCTCGTACGACTCTTGCAACACGGGGAATCGCTCGACGAAACGGTTGTCGGTCGGTCGATCGACATGGTGCGCAGTTATCAAAGCCCCAGTGCCGTGCTTTCCGACGAAATCGTTCGTGTGGCAAAGGGTCGCTCGGTCAAGCCGAAAACGGCGGGCCAGAAGCGCTACGTCGACGCGATTCGGGAAAACGTCATCACGTTCGGCATCGGGCCCGCCGGCACGGGCAAGAGTTGGCTGGCCGTTGCAATGGCGGTGCAGGCCCTGCAGGCCAAGCAGGTACAACGCATCATCCTGACGCGTCCTGCAGTCGAGGCAGGTGAGCGTCTCGGCTTCCTGCCCGGTGACCTGATGGCAAAGATCGATCCGTATCTGCGTCCCCTCTACGACGCGCTGTACGACATGCTCGAACCCGAGGCGGCGGCACGCCTCGTCGAACGCCAGGCAATCGAGGTTGCGCCGTTGGCGTTCATGCGCGGTCGAACGCTGAACAACTCGTTCATCATCCTCGACGAAGCACAGAACACGACTCCCGAGCAGATGAAGATGTTCCTCACGCGTATCGGCTTCAATTCACGTGTCGTCGTGACGGGTGACATGACACAGGTCGACGTCGCGCAGGGCAAGAGTGGATTGATGGACCTCGAGCGAATACTCACGGGAATTGACGGCCTTGCCTTCGTGCATCTGGGCAAGGGTGATGTGGTGCGGCACCGGATCGTCGCCGACATTGTCTCGGCGTACGAAGATGCCGGCCGGAACTGATCAAACGATGGTGGGCTTTCTCTCGCGTCAACGTCGCTCGCGTCGCATCGGCGGTGACGGATCGATTCAGGTGTTTTGCGCAGACGAACAATCCGATGTGGTGATCGATGTCGACAGGTGGCGACTGCTCACTTGTTCGGTGCTCGGGGCCGAGGGCGTTCGGGGAGCGGCAGAGTTGAGTGTGTTGTTCGTCGATGAGGCAACGATCGCCGAGATGAACCGCGTTCACATGGAGAAAGACGGCGCAACCGACGTCCTGGCGTTTCCCATCGACGCGGTGGTCGTTGGGGAATCGCCCGGGCCAGGGCGTGTTTCGCGAGGACCCGACCGACCCGAGGTCGACGCCGACGATCACCCTCTGTTGTTGGGTGACGTCGTTGTGTGTCCCGCCGTAGCAGCTTGGCAGGCGCCGACGCATGCAGGGAACCTCGACGACGAACTCGCCCTCCTGATAACGCACGGTGTCCTGCACGTGCTCGGTTACGATCATGCCGATGACGACCAGCGGATCGCCATGCAACGACGCGAAACCGCGTTGCTCGAGGAATTCCACTGGGGACGACCCGCTCCCAGTGGCTTCCGTATCGACCATCCCGAAGACGGCTCGGTGAAATGACGTGTTGATGTCCAGCGTTGCCCTCGTGGCGGCGGCTCCAACCGGTGGCGACTGGGGAATGCTGATAGCAATCCTCCTTCTTCTCGTCATCTTGATCTTTCTTGCCGCGGCGGAAATGGGCCTGTCGAAGATGACCAAGCCGAAGGCCGCGGCAATGGCCGACCAGGGCCTGAAGTCGGGTCGCGCGCTGTCACGTCTCGTCGAAGATCCCGCGCGTTGGGTGAACCCGATTCTTCTCACCGTCAACGTCTGTCAAACCGTGCAGGCAACTCTCACCGGTGTCGTGGCCGGCAGGCTCTTCGGGGCGGCCGGCGTGGTGATCGGTATTGCCGCGAACGTCGTGGTGTTCTACGTCTTTGCCGAGGCTGTGCCGAAGACCTATGCGGTGATCTATCCGGAGAAGGCCGCATTGCTGGCGGCGCGGCCCGTGTGGACCCTCGCAAACTTCTGGCCCCTCCAGTTCGTGTCGCGGGGTCTCATCTCTCTCACGAACGTGATCGTGAAGGGCAAGGGTCTCCAGCAGGGTCCGTTCGTTTCCGAGCAAGAATTGCTCGGCATCGTCGAAGCCGCCGCGCAAGACGAGGTCATCGAACACGAGGAACGGGAATTGATCGAGTCGATCATCGAGTTCGGTGACACGGTGGTGCGCGAGGTCATGGTGCCGCGCCCCGACATCGTCACCATCGACCATGATTTGACGGTCACAGAGGCACTCGACGTGGCGATCACCGAGGGCTACAGCCGGCTCCCCGTGGTGCGCGAGTTCGATGACGACATCGACGTGGTGGGCCTGGCCTTTACGAAAGACTTGATGCGCGCCGAGCGCGAGGGCCGCGGTTCCGAGTCGATTTCCTCACTCGTTCGCAACGTGCGGATCGTGCCGGAGAACAAGCCGGTCAGTCGCCTCATGCGCGAGATGCAGACCGACAAGTTCCACATGGCCGTCGTAGCCGACGAACACGGTTCGATTGCGGGCATCGTTTCCTTGGAGGATTGCCTCGAGGAACTCGTGGGAGAAATCGTCGACGAGTTCGACCAGGAAGAGCAAGAGATCAGGCGCCTTGCGAACGGCGACTATCTCGTCGTCGGCAAGGCATCGGTCGGCGATGTCAATGACCTGCTCGACATCCGTATTCCCGATGACGACTGGGACACAATCGCCGGTTTCGTGTTCAACTTGCTCGAGCACGTTCCCTTGCCCGGTGAGTACGTCGACCACGACGGGTGGCGTTTCGCTGCCGAGACCGTCGAGGGTCGCCGCATTGCGGTTGTTCGCGTATCCGCGCGTCCGCCCGCCGACTAGTTTTGGTCGATGGACATCTCGCTGAAAGGTCGTGTCGCCCTCGTCACCGGTGCGTCGAAGGGTATCGGTCTGGCAATCGCGAAGTCGATGGTCGAAAGCGGCGCCAAGGTCATGCTGTCGTCGCGCAAAGAGGACCAGTTGCGCGCGGCCGCCGCGGGCATCGACGGAGACACCGACGTGTTCGCGGCAAATGCGGGTGACCTGTCGGCGGCGTC
>Ga0169931_10012900_pt1 | contig 11506 bp, 12 predicted proteins | sample Kivu_15m_20L_FD_129675 | JGI IMG/M metagenome (GOLD analysis project Ga0169931, IMG submission 129675) | Freshwater microbial communities from Lake Kivu, Western Province, Rwanda to study Microbial Dark Matter (Phase II) - Kivu_15m_20L... | ecosystem: Environmental > Aquatic > Freshwater > Lake... | reverse complement strand
TTATGGGCGATATTTTTTGTTTTCATCTCCAGCATTAGCTTTCCACATGTTATTTTCATGAATTATGTATATACGTCAAAGAAATAAAATTTAAAAGGGCGTCTATTCATGCTTTTGACCTGTGATCTGTAAAAAGTTAGAACTAATTAAAAAAACTGTGACAATTTTAGTAGGCTTGTATTTTTGTTCTTGGTACTAAAAACCAGCCCATAACTGGCGTTTGGCTCAATGGCGGGCGAAGTGTTAAATTGAACATTCCACCTCGCATCAACTTTTGTGGTGTATTGATCTGGTCTTTATGGACGAGATGCTCCGAAATCCGCCACTGCGCCTAGATGCAAACCGTTAACGGTTTGTGCTTCTATTCAAGTTCAGTGCTTCAAATCGCTGGGACTATGAAAACAGTATTTCAATATTTTCTATTGACACAATTAAAGGCGATCTAACCTTAATTGGCCACCAATTAACCTATGGAGACCATCCTAGAAATTTTACAATTGATTCAAGCGGAAATTATCTTCTTGTGGCAAATCAACTGACAAATAACATTATTGTTTTTAAGAGAGATATAAAAACAGGGCTATTATACAAAACAAGAGTTGAAATAAGAGTGCCTCTCCCCTCTTGCCTGGTTATGAGAAAATATGGCAAATAAGTAACAGAACAGATACTATATAACAGGTTCAAACAATGAGAATTTTTATTAATTAATCCTGTGTGTTTTTATATTTGATTAATAATCAATAAAATGAATTTAAATCGAATCCTCTATATCCTATTTGGGATATCTTTTATATCTCTCGGGTCATTTTTTTTAATCCGAATCTCTCTTAATGAAATAAGTTGGAAACAAAAGACCCATCATTGGCAAAGTGCAATTGCAAAAGTAAAAGAATCATATTTTGAAAATGGAGAAACAATACTTATCCTCTCCATTTTTGAAAAAAATAAAACAACTAGATTGGTTAAAAAAAAGGTTCGAATTCGAGCAAAAATTCCGGATGAGTATGCTATTGGAAATCAATTTAATGTTGTTTATGATTCAAAATACCCAGATTTAGTTTATTTTGAAAAAAGTACATTTTGGGGGTTTATTTTTACTCTCCTGTTTTTTCTGTTATTCATTGTAGTGGGTTTTTATCTGGTTCTTAAAAGAAATACCGCGACCCAGTAATTTATAATTACCAAAGTTCCATTATTGTTACATAAAAAATGAGGAAATTCTACCTTAATTCAATCTAATAAATTCTGGACCGTTTTGCATGGAGATGGTTCTCAGATTTGTTATTTGAGTGGTGGAGATCAATACTTTTTTCAATATGATACTGTAATATCGGGTGAAAAATGGAGCTCTACTACTATTCAAAGATATAGACGAAGCCATGGTCAAGGAAAAAATGGAACAACTACCGCTATTTAAATTGAAAAAAACAGTGGAATACTATAGCTTGATACAAAAGTTTTAAATCTATTTACTATTTTACGTCAAAACTAAAATCAATTTTCAATTATGTCTACGAAAAACAAAACTTTACACATCAGCCTCTGGGTTGTACAATGTTTACTTGCTGCTGCTTTCGGTTTGGCTTGAATCATGAAAATAACCTCACCAATAGAAAAATTACTTGAGGCGGGTATGACCTTTGTTAGTTCCTATGGAATTGCAACCGTTAGATTTATAGGATGGAGCGAACTATTGGGTGCCTTAGGTTTAATTCTACCCTCTGCCCTGCGTATCAAACCTATTCTTACCTCTGTTGCTGCACTTTGCCTGGCCTTTGTAATGATCCTGGCTACTGCCTTTCATATGATGAACAATGAACCTTATATAGCTACTATCGTATTCTTTGTTTTATGCCTATTTGTTTCATGGGGTCGTTACAAAAAAGCTGCCATTTTAGCCAAGTAAAAAACAATATTGATTCCAATTTTTGATTATCAAAGGATAGTATGTATAATACAGGGTACTTTTATAAATGTACTTTATAATCTGAATTGAACGCAGTAAAATAACCTGTAGAAAATGGAGATGATTCTCATTTCATTCATCGCATTTGTAATAGCCATTCTCACTTTCTTCTCGGGTTTTGGTCTTGGCACCCTGCTCACTCCTGTATTTATGCTCTATTTCCCGGTTGAGCTTGCTATAGCGCTAACAGGGGTAGTACACTTATTCAATAATATTTTCAAACTATTTTTAGTTGGTAAAAATGTTGACTTAGAGGTTTTTATTCGTTTTGGGATTCCTGCGGTGTTCAGTGCATTTCTGGGTGCTTGGTTATTAGTTCAGTTAACAGATCTGCAACCCTTGTTTTCTTATATGGCTTTTGGAAAAAAAATCGAAATTTTTCCGGTAAAATTTACAATTTCTATTCTCTTATTCCTGTTTGCTTGCCTGGATCTTTTCCCATTCCTTACTCAATTAAAAATAGAAAAAAAACTATTGCCCTTAGGGGGTGTTTTAAGCGGATTTTTCGGTGGCTTATCAGGAAATCAGGGTGCTTTAAGAACTGCTTTTTTAATGAAAGCCGGGCTCACAAAAGAATCCTTGATAGCAACCGCCGTTGTGGTTTCAACCTTAGTTGACATCAGTAGATTGAGTTTTTACGCAACCGGATTTTGGGAAGCAGGTCTTACTGAAAAACTGGATCTGGTCTTTGTAGTTACCGCGGCTGGCATACTGGGATCTTTCCTTGGAAATAACCTGATAAAGAAAATAACCTATTCTTTTTTACAAAAAATAGTTGCCGTTTTCCTCCTTTTGATTTCCATAGGAATGGCTGTTGGAATTTTATAACTTTACACTACTTAACGGATATCAAATCAACTTATGCCCATCAAAAAAGTGGAGATAGAAGCATTTCTGGAACTAGCCCAGCAACACCCTGTGCTGGACGTGAGAAGTCCCGGAGAATACCAGCACGCGCATATTCCCAAAGCACATTCCTTTCCGCTTTTTACAGATGAAGAAAGAAAGGTGGTCGGAACAACTTACAAACAAACAAGTCGCGAAAAAGCAATAAAAATTGGTCTTGATTATTTTGGCCCGAAGATGCGCGAAATGATTGAAACAGCCGAGGTCATCGCCAAAAAGGCAGAAACAAAAACCTTACTGGTTCATTGCTGGAGAGGTGGAATGAGAAGCGGCGCAATTTCCTGGCTCCTAGATTTATATGGTTTTGAAGTGTATCAATTGATAGGTGGATACAAATCCTATCGTAATTGGGTACTACAGTCTTTTGGCAAGTATCAGTTGCCCTTCTTGGTTATAGGTGGGTACACCGGAACAGGAAAAACAGAAATACTGCAGTGGCTCAAAGAAAAAGATGAATTTGTTATTAATTTGGAAGAAATAGCCGGTCACAGAGGATCAGCCTTTGGAAATTTGGGATTACCCGAGCAAGCTGGAGTAGAACAGGTGGAAAACATTTTATCACTCACTGTAAAACAATATCATTACAGTTTGAAAAATTCCGACAAAAAATGGATTTGGCTGGAAGATGAAAGTAGAAGAATAGGAAACATAAACCTCCCTGAAGCCTTTCATAAAAACATGAAAAATTCTCCCTTTATATTCTTACAGGTTCCCTTTGACAAGAGACTGGAAAATATTGTAAACCTATACGGGCAATTTTCTACCGAGAGTCTGGAAAACTCCATTTTAAGAATAAAAAAAAGGATGGGAAATGATCTGAACGGGATAGCTCTCGAATTTTTACATCAAAATGATATAAAAAATTGCTTTCGCATCCTATTGAACTATTACGATCGATACTATCTTAAAAATAGTTTTCAATATGCAAGAAAAACGATGGAGCTGGACCCAATGACTTACGATACTGAGAAAATAGCCGATTACCTTATCACAATAAAAGACAAATTATATGAATTTAGCAGAAGATGAAATAAGATTAACCCAATTTGCGCGTGGTGCTGGTTGTGGCTGTAAAATTTCATCCAGTACCCTCGATGAAATTCTCTCAGGCAATCAAAGTAGTTTTTCTCCCAACCTATTGGTAGGAAATCATAGCAAAGACGACGCAGCCGTATTTCAATATAATGAAAACGAAGCTTTTATCAGTACAACTGATTTTTTTACTCCTATCGTTGACGATGCTTTTTTATTTGGAAAAGTGGCCGCTGCCAATGCTATCAGTGATATTTATGCCATGGGTGGAAATCCAACAATGGCCCTTGCCATCTTAGGCTGGCCTGTAGAAAAGCTACCTGTTTCCCTTGCAAATACTGTAATGAGGGGTGCACAGGAAATTTGCCAAATTGCTGGAATACCCCTGGCCGGAGGTCATAGTATCGATGCTGCTGAGCCTTTTTTCGGGCTCTCAGTGCAGGGGCACATTTTTATTTCCCGGCTTAAAAGAAACGATACAATTGCAGCTGATGAATTTATATTCCTGACAAAACCTATAGGGACAGGTATTTTAGCTACTGCTGAAAAAAAAGGTCTGCTAAGGCAAGAAGATGTCTCCTTCTTCCATCAAACCATAAGTACGCTGAATCAAATAGGATCTGAATTATCAGCTTTTGAGTCAGTTGGGGCAATGACTGATATAACAGGCTTCGGATTAGCGGGACATCTACTGGAAATGATAGGAGAAAAAGAACTCAGTGCCGAATTGAATGCCAGTCAGATCCCACTTTTCCCCAATTTAGAATACTATATGAATCAATTTATTGTTCCTGATGCCACCTACCGAAATTGGAAGGCCTACCACAATCAAATTGAAATCAATACCCTTGTAAACAGTACCCATATGTTTCATATCCTCCCCGACCCTCAGACCAATGGTGGTATATTATTTACTGTAAAAGCAGAAGGGCTGGAAGAAATTCAGGAATTTTTACAAAAAAAACAATTAATGGAATATGTAAACCCGATAGGAAAAATAGTAGCTGCAAAGGACAAAAAAATTGTAATTAATCCATAATATAAATTCTGTTAAGGCACAACCTCAAAGCCATTCAATTCTATCAAAAATTTGGTTTTCTTATCTACGGGCAACAAGTATTCAAACTAGGAGCAGATTTGCAAACAGATTTGTTAATGCGTTTGGATATTAAAATTGATTTACCATAGTAAGTGAAAAAACTCATCAAAAAAAGTCTCCAAACTTATCCGTAAAAAATCATATCTTAGACAATCCTTACTTACCAAAATGACCCAATGTTCTACACGTATAAAATTGTAAGAATCCTTATTGCAACACTACTCTATTTTGGAATTTCACAAACTGGATTTAGTCAAAAACAAGCCAATATTTGGTATTTTGGAAATGGTGGTGGGCTGGATTTTAACAACCAATGCAACCCACTTGTATTGACAGATGGAGCAATACAAGGGTATGAAGGATGTGCCACTATTTCTGATAAAAATACAGGACAAATTCTTTTTTATACCAATTCTGCCCAGATATGGAATCGAGCACATCAAATTATGCCTAATGGAAACCTAATTCCAAATGGAAATACGATTACACAGGTTACTATAATACAAAAACCTGGCTCAGATTCTCTGTACTATGTAATTACTTCTGAAATTCAAGGTTTTTCTGGTCAAGGTTATCGATTTCATATGGTCGACATGTCACTGAATGGCGGAATGGGCGGTATCCTATATAAAGACAGTTTACTATACAGCTCACCAGTAACAGAAAAAATGATCGCTGTTCCACATGCTAACGGAACGGATGCTTGGATGATAGGCCATGCTTATAATTCAAATCAATTTCTGGCATTTCATATTTCTGCAGCAGGCATCAATAGATCTCCTGTTATTTCGTCTATAGGTAAAATTCATTTTGACCCATCTAGCGCCGATGCTGTAGGTGAGATAAAAGCTACTCCTAACGCAACTAAAATTGCCGTGGTAACTTTAGTTAGTCCCCATATTGAACTGTTTGACTTTGACAACAACTCAGGTATAATATCTAATCCGATCCTTATTCCTGAAAGAGGAGCTTATAACTCAAATGGTAACGCAAGTGGTCTGTATGGTCTTTCTTTTTCTGCAGACAATTCCAAATTATATGCGAGTCAATGGCTTGCTCCTTCTGCCGGTATTTCTGCCAAAATCATCCAATATGATATCAGCTCAAATGATTCAGCTCTAATTCAACAATCACGCGTAAATGTTTTTACCTCAACCACAAAAAATTTATACAGCTTAAAACTTGCACCCAATAGAAAAATCTATGTAGGGCAAAACCAATCCAATGGCTATCTTGGAGTAATAAACGCACCTGACAGTTCAGGGCTGCTTTGTAATTATGTAGATAATGGGCTTTACTTAAATGGAAAAAACAGTGGCTGGGGATTAAACAACCTTATGGAATATACGGACCTATGTGAGGTTATGAGCCAGTCTGAAAAGACTAAAGAAATCAATTCATATACATTATCCCCCAATCCATTTAACACAGAAACTTTATTTACAACTACTTACCCTTTACACAACGCTAAACTGACTATTTTTAATACTTTAGGTCAGATTGTTTTTGTAAAAGAAAAAATCGCAGAGCAAAGCTTTCAAATCCAAAGCGTAGGTTTACCAACAGGTATTCATTTTGCACAAATTACACAGGAAAATCAGATACTTTTTAGCTTGCGATTGTTAGTACAAAACTAAATTGGCAAGGTCATGTTTTACGCCTATACTTTTTTCATTTGAGATCGATCCATTACATATTCTTGGGGTTAACCAAATAAAAATTCCCTAATTTTATAATAAGAATTGTTATCTTATGTGAAAACAGATTCTCCGCTGCAGTCGGCTAACTTTTTGGCCGTTTATGATTATTCAGAAACATCAAAATAAAAAATTTGATCACTACATATTTTATCATGATTATGGAGGAAAATTATGCATGTAGTAACTGAAAATAGCAACATTTAAAAAAATGACTAAAAGAGAAAAACTAATACGGGCACAACAAATTGCTATTGAACTATTTTATGAAATTGAAAAAAGGCATCTCATTCGGGCAGGTAAAGATGAACTCTGCTTAAACGAGGAAATTTACCAACTTGCCCTCCATCAATTTAATATTGAAAAACATTGGCACAAAAGAATTGTAAGGGCTGGTAAAAATACATTGTTTCCCTACAATGAAAATCCACCTAACCTGATAATCAAGGAAGACGACATTTTGTTTCTTGATTTTGGACCTGTAATCGAAGAATGGGAAGCGGACTTGGGACGAACCTTTGTAGTCGGAGCTAATCCACTCAAAAGAAAAATGATATCTGATATCGAAAAAGCATGGATTGAAATCCAACAATGGTTTAAAAATCAATCTTCAGTAAAAGCATCGGACTTATACAGGCTTGCGCAGCAAAAAGCAATCGAATATGGTTGGGAATGGGGCGGACAAATTGCTGGCCACCTGATAGGCTCCTTTCCTCATGAAAAATTAGATCCGGGAGACTATGGCTTGTACATACATCCGGAAAATGATCTGGATTTGTGTCAAAAAGACCAATATGGTGAAAAAAGAGATTGGATCTTAGAATTACATTTTATTAATAAGGAACTGGAATTTGGCGCATTCTATGAACAACTCCTCTAAAACACCAAAAAAATTAGGCGGCACGAAGGCCGCCTAACCAATCAGACACGTTCTTTGATTTTTTTACTCAAACCAAAGATCAATCGTGAAGCATCATTGATTTTTACCTGCAATAACTCGGTTTGATTTGCATTGCATAATTTTAATTTTTCTGCAATACTCAGCATGGATCTACATTGAGTTAATTTATCCTTTGCAAGGTTTAAACATTTCACGTACTCCTCCGGATCATTGTTTTCGTGACCTTTAGCAATAAAATTTGCTGAGTCCAGCGCCTTGGTTAATAAATCATCTTTGACCCAATTTTCTTCACAGTTTTTAAAAACTGTAAATAAGTTGATAATTAAATCTTGCGATTTTTGCCAAGAAAGATTTTCTTCAAAAGTTTTGTAAGCCATAAATAAATAGTTTGGGGTGAAAAAATAATTTAATTTTTATTGTACTGCAGCCATGGCCTTAAATTTTTTAGCCAACTGCTTCGCTTCTATGTGGTTACTCAATCCAATACTGAGTTTCATCAAAAACTCCAATTGCTCTAATACACTAATAATATCTGCTGTCGGGCAGATCTCCATTTTTTTTGCCAGTAGCAGCATAGAATTGATCTTAATCCAATAAGACTGGGCATACAATAGAGACCTTCTGATGTCTGAATTTCTTTGATCCTGAAATGCCTGCCTGACATAATAATCTGATTTGACCGTGTGCTCCAGTATCTGTTTGACATACCACTCCTCCTTTGAATTGTTGAACAAAGAGTATAACTGTGTGCATAAAAGTTCTGAATTCCTTTGAATAAGTGAATTTCTCATGAATAAATAGTTTAAATTATGATGGTAAAAAATTAAGCAATCATTTGGTTGTGATCCGCAAAGCTGTAATAACCCTGATCAGTAAAAATGAGATGGTCCAAAAATTCCAAATCAAAAAAACTGCTGGCTCTCTTTATCTTTTCAGTGATTTTTATATCACTTGTGCTAGGTTTTTTTTGTCCCGAAGGATGATTATGAATCAATATGAATGAGGTTGTCCTTGGTGTTTGTAGAAGTAGGTGAAATAATTTTTTAGGATCTACCAAAGTACAATTTACACTGCCGCTGCTCAACTTGAATTTTCTTTCAATTTCTTTATTTTGATTCAATGCCAACACCCAAAATTCTTCAAATCCTAATTGACATAAATCGGGATAAAAAACCTTGTACACCGCTTGTGAATCAGTAACACGGGCTTTCTCCACCTGTTGATATCGCAGTCGAATTGACAGCTCGTTCAACACATGAAAAAAGAGAGCGGCATCTTCATTTGATCCAGCAGATCTAACCAATTCTGTTAAACCCAGTTGACAAAGTTGGTACACATTTCCCTGATAGGATTCCAATAAGTTGGCGATATGCTCTATCGATTCGTTTTTCTTACTCAAATGAAGAATAAGATACAAAATTTCAATTTCATCAAAGGATTTCAATTCCAGATTGAAAATTCTTCTTTTTAACTGATTCAAATGCTCTTCATTTGCTCTGCTCGAGATATTCATACTCATTTCCATAACACTTTTACTTTTTCACTTGAGAATGGGTTGGGAGACAACCAATAACACCACAAACTTAAGGGAGAAAACAAGTTCCACGCAAGTTTTTTTTCAATTTTTTTCTCAATACAATTCGCTGAAAAACACAACAATATAAATATTGTTAAATTTTAATTTTTTTCCATTCTCTTTAAACTGCAGTAAAAAAACAACAATTAGAATACCCCCTGTTTTCGAATTGTTTCCCAATTCTGTTGTCTAGCCTGATTCTTTTCTTAATTTTGGGATAAATCCATTTTTAACTTAAAACCAATAGCCTTGGACCAATTTATTGCCAAAACATTTCAGGGATTAGAACCAGTATTAGCCAGAGAAATTGAATTATTAGGCGGCCTCAAAGTAGAACCTCTCAAAAGAGCGGTTTCTTTTGAAGCCAGTATGAAAAATATTTACAAAATGAATATGGGTTTGCGTACAGCCCTGCACATCATTCACCCCATAGCAATAGAGCGGGTACGGTCCCAGGATGAATTATACCAAGTAGTTCGGGCTATCAATTGGTCAAAATGGTTTACACCAAATCAAACTTTTGCCGTGAGAACTGTTGTCAATCACGCAGAAGCTTTTCAAAACTCTCTCTTTGTTGCTTTAAAAACAAAAGATGCCATTGTAGATCAATTCAGAGATTTTTATACACAAAGACCTAGTATCGACCGCGAAAATCCGGATATTGAAATTCATGTGAATATCTATGGAGAACAATGCACCATATCTATTGACAGTAGTGGCAGCTCCCTGCACAGAAGAGGATACAGAGATGGCAGCCATCCCGCCCCTTTAAATGAAGTATTAGCTGCCGGACTAGTTCTTTTGAGCAGTTGGGATAAAAAATCTTGCCTGATTGACTTCATGTGTGGCTCAGGGACAATCATAACAGAAGCGGCTCTAATGGCTAAAAATATGTCGCCTAACTTAAATAGAAAAAGATTCGCATTTCAATACTGGAAAAACTTTGATCAAAATCTTTATGATAATGCAAGAGATGAGCTGGTAAATGCACAGGTTGAATTTGAAGAATGGATATACGGGTCAGACATACATGAAAGGTCGATTAAAGAAGCGAGAAATAATTGTCTCAGGGCAGAAGTTGATGATATTGTTAAATTAAGCGTCTCAGATTTTAAAATGGCCAAATTACCCAAAACAAAGGGTGTCATTATTTCCAACCCACCTTATGGAGAAAGACTTCAAGTCGATGAATTAGAGCTGCTTTACAAGACTATTGGCGATACGCTGAAAAAAAATTACCAGGGCTTTCAAGCTCATATTTTTAGCGGCAATCCAGAAGCATCCAAAAGAATTGGGCTCAAACCCTCAAAGAAAACTCCTCTGTATAATGGTTCTATTCCCTGTCAATTCTTACAATTTGATTTATATGAGGGGTCTAAAACAAAACCAGAGACTAAGTAAAAAACCTATTTTATCTGATTAGGTACACTGCCGATGCCTGTAAAATGAAATGAATCTATCTTTGTTATATGATAAAGTTCATCAGATAGTGCAAACAGGCACTGTGGTACACATAGTTAGTTAGTTAGGTTAAATTTTGGTAAAAATAAAAGGCCATGCAGGTATACTTGCATGGTTTTTTATTTTTTAAGACCCCCCTGAAAAAAAGAAGGCAAAAAAGAAAAAAAAATTAATATTTCAAATCAGTAAATCGACGAGGTGAAATATTTCACATTGCGCATAGATTTTGTTTTTTAATTTTGTTAAATTAAATTATACAAAATATAATTACTGCTATTTTGCGATAAATAACCTTTTGGCAAAATAATATTTTGTTAAATATTTGCAAATTAGTTTTTCTTCCCTTAACTTTGTATCAACAAATCAGTCAAAAGTCAAACTTTACAATATATGAAAACGATTTACAGCAGCATCTTCTTCTTTCTTCTTGCCTTCACTCAATTACACGCACAGGCCGAGAATGTTTTAATTAAATCTGTAGCTGTCAAAACCAGCAGCCTTCAAATTAATATTCCTGGTGAAATCAGCGCCAAAACCTGGGACAACTCCTACGTTAGATTGGTAATCACTGTTTCAGCAAAAGAAACCAACACAGAAATGTTGAAATCTTTAGCCAATGCTGGAAGATATGATATTCAAACAGAGGTAAAAGGAGATCAAACCATGATTTTTCTCCCTAATATCATCAAGGCGCTTAATTTGAAAGGAATCATTTTGAATGAAAAATTTAAAATTGAAGTTTTTATGCCTCAGGATATGCAACTACTTCAAGACAGCCAGGAGATTTTCAATCCGGCTATGTAATCTGGTATAATTCCCATACAAATAGACAGGGCTGTACTCTCGTAGTGCAGCCTTTTTTTAT
>Ga0169931_10012899_pt1 | contig 11508 bp, 13 predicted proteins | sample Kivu_15m_20L_FD_129675 | JGI IMG/M metagenome (GOLD analysis project Ga0169931, IMG submission 129675) | Freshwater microbial communities from Lake Kivu, Western Province, Rwanda to study Microbial Dark Matter (Phase II) - Kivu_15m_20L... | ecosystem: Environmental > Aquatic > Freshwater > Lake... | reverse complement strand
TTCAGATATTAATAAATTAAAAATTTTAAAGGAAGATAAAATAAATCACAGTGTTAACGAAAAATTGAACATGTTCGGAATGGTTAATATGATTCATTTTCAAACCTTCTTGGATGTGCACAAAAATAATTTCGAACAGGATATCGTGCACAATGGGAGAGAAATAGGAAAAATAAAAGGGCAGATTAGTATATGCAACATTCCCTTAATTAAGCAAATGACTTGTGGAGTTCATACTGAAAGAGGACTAGATATAAGTCCTAATTTGATATTCAAAGGAAATATTTCTAACGAAGATGAGGACGTTACACAATTACCAATGGAAATAAGGGAAATATCTTACTTAACTTCAGAATTCATTACGAAAATCATAAACAATACCTTATCAGATGAAATGAATTTGTCTTACAGAGAATTAAATGCCTTTATAGCTACTAATTTAAATAAAGTCATTAAACTTCTTTCGTCAACACGTAGAGAAACTTTTTTAATTTTTGAATACAAGAATGAAGTAGATCTTATGAAAAGTCATGAAATTATGCTAGAACTTGGATTGAATTTGTGGAATATGCTGGAAAATTATAACAGTGAGGTACGTAATTTATGTTTCAGAATCATAGAGCTTTTGTTTGAGAGGGAGGAATTTTCATTATCTTCTCTGACTTTAATTTCGGTGTTCGAAAAAAATAAAAATATGCCATTAAGAATTAAAGTCATCGAAAATTTTTTTGAATTTTTACTAAAAAATTTAGAATACACCTTAGAACAATTATCTAAAAATGTTAATGATACACGAACAAAAAATTTTATCGAATATTTTTTAGCTGTAGCGTATTTTAGGATACCTATGTTCCAAAAAGCATTTTTAGATGCAGTTAAGAAAAATGCTGAATGTGCTAACATAAATTTTATTAATTCTAATTTAAATACTTTTGTTAGTTCGGGTACTATGACATCAACAATTACAAATCCTAATTCCTCTGCTAATGATTACGCTAAATCAACTTCATTCGAAATTAAGTTATGTCAGGAAAATCCAATCATTTCTTTACTCGACTGGCAAATTTTGTTTTATAATAAATTAGAGAATGTAAAGGAAATAAATGTAGAAGATAAATATAAAGAGTTGGAAAGAATTTTGTATAAAAAGTTTCACTGGCAAGAAAAAATTTCGAAGAGAGGTATGGGTTTTTATCATGTGATATGCAAAATAGAAAAATACATTCAATCCAAGATAGGAGCGAAAAAAAATATAAGTTGGGGAGAAATTCCTGGATTCCCAATTATAATCCAGGCTATAGCATATGAGCTGAAAGTAAAAGAAACTAGTGCATACTCTCAGCCTTTGATAGACACCCTAAAAATTTTTTTGAATGAATATGGTATAATCAATATATTATACAAAATTATTCTTGAGAAAACCAACGTTTATGATATTCCATCTGTTTTTAATGCATTAAAAATTTTGGACTGTTTTTTTGAACATTATGAAAAGAAAAAGGAAACTTCTGATTTTAATTACAAATTCGACTACAATCTAATCAAAAAGGCTATGATTGCAATATTCGAAGTTGATCACTCACTTGTTCTTGCTAAATTCATTTGGTTGTACTATAGGAATTCTCATCTCATGACTATCGTCCATATACATGAAGTCTTTTCTGAAATTTTTAAAAAATATTTTTGGTCCTTATTCTTCCATTGGTCATGGCAAGTGAGAAATATATTTTATTATCTTCTTTGGTTTGCAATTAATCATAGATTAAAGAATAAGAATTTTGTAACGGAAAGATCGAAATTTTACAAAGAGAGATTGGAGTATTTGAATAAAAATGATGACGCTGGGTTTATAAAATCTTTTAATAACGATTATTTGGATCAGGTAAATATATTAAAAATTTTATTTATCCTAGTTGAAAAGTAGTATATTGAAAGATTATTACGAGAAAATGAGAATCATAGAGTTTATAAGATCAATCATTAAAAAAGAGAAATTAGATCCTTCAAATAAAATCGAATTTAAAGATTTAAAATTTATAAATGAACATAAAATAAATGAAGAATGCAGGAAGTTTATTGTCATGTATTAATTATAATTATCCTAATTTATAGTGGAATGTGCCATTATGAGGCTGTAGAAAAATTTTACCGAGGTTGGGAAAAAAATAATAAAAGTAATAAGGATTTATTAAAATACCCTGAAATTAATTTGTTGCCTCCCAAAGACGATATTGTTGAATATTCTTCACATTCTGTTGAAGATTGGTGAAAACCTCCCCCTAAATTTACTATATTTTAAAATACAAATATTAATTAAAAATAAAGATTAAGTGTCAGTAGAAATTCAAGATTTTGTTTTTGAATTGATTTTATTTTAAATAAATAAAAATAATTAATATAGGAAATTATAATAAAAATTCTGAAAGAATTTATGAAAAATAATTAATATAGGAAATTATAATAAAAATTCTGAAAGAATTTATGAAAAAAATTCAATTCTTTAATTATGAATAAAATTAAATTATTCGGGAATTTTAGTGATGTTGAAATTTTCATAAAATAAAATTCCTTATTTTAATTTATATTAATTTTTATATATGAGATAATATTTATGTATTCAAATAATTTATTAAAAAAATTACATTTTTCAATAAACTCTCCATGTATAAATTGATTCATGGATGAAGGCATTTAACTAAGAAATTCTTTTTAGGATGAATTAAAATTCTCTCAATTTACAGACTTCATTCTTTTTTTATTAATTTTTATATGTTTCATATTTGAAGGTTTCAAAATTATGAAGCAACATGTTAAATCATCATCTATATGTAAAACACCTCCGTCATTATCAAACTCCCCGGTGTAATTAGGTGCTGTAAAAATTGTCACTAATTTCTTTTCCGCAAAAAATTCATATCCATCTTCCACTACTTGATGGCCTCTACAAATTAAATTAAGATCATTATTTTGTAAAAAGGTTTCAACCACTTCCTTTGAAAAAGTGAAGGAAACTCCCCTTTCATTAGGACCCCAGTTTGTAGGAATGTCATCGGAGGGATCACTCCAGAGTAAATCACATAAAATTCCTAAACTTTTAAGAATCTTCTAAAATTACCAGAATCTGGAACTTCGGTAGGTCTTGCAATAGATTTAATTTGTTCTAAATTTTGTAACTCATATGCCAATCCACCGTGCATAGATAAAATTTTGTTATCTATTACTGCAGAAACAGGCATAACATTGAAAACATCACAGAACCTTTTCCAAGTTTTCACACTTAAACGATTTTTGCCTAATGTAAATTATTTTTGTATCAATTATTTATAAATTTTACACTCGCAGTAGAATCCATAAATCCTGCTCACGCTGCTGGTTTCGTGATTTCCTCTAATCAAAAAAAAATCATTAGGATATTTTATTTTTAAACAAAATAATAAACAAATTGTCTCAATGCTTTGGCGACCTCTATCCACATAATCTCCTAAGAATAAATATCTTGAGTGTGGGGGCATTCCTGTACATTCAAAAAGTCTTAATAGATCATAATACTGCCCATGTATATCACCTTTTTATATAGTATAGTAATTAAAAGATACTTACCACATACATATAGTGGTGCTTTAATTTCCAATAGTACGGGTTGTGAGAGAAATATGTCATACACTGTATCACATATCATTTTACATTCTTTTTCTGTTATATCTACAAAATTAGTTTTCTTCTGACTGTTTTATTCTAATAAATTTTACTCTTTAGATTGTAACAGTTTTGAAATTAAAGTATCTATTTTTTCTATAATGGACGGACTACACATTTTGTAATAATTGAGTTAAAAAAAATTTACTTTGCTTCCACCATATATACTATATAATAAATTAAATTTGAAATGTCATTTAAACGTTTAATTATTTTAATATATATAAATTAAAAATTTAATACTCTTTTCTAATCAAATTATTTCAATCTAAAAATTTTGGAATGGATTTATAAATTTAAAATCTTAATACTCATGAACTATAATCCTTATAAGTATTGTGTATGCAATTAATTATAAATTTTAAAAAAGGTTTTTCATCATTAGAATATATTTTTACTTCGTCTTTTTTAGACTTTTATGGTAAGTAGAATTCATTTGTGAGGGAGGAATAACGTATGAAAATACTCTCGACCTTGGAAGTTTTGTATTAAGTATATTCTTTCCAACTTCTCTTTCAATTTCTTTAAGGTCAGGTTTATTAGATTTCATTTTTAATGAACTATCTTTGGGTAATTTTGAATAATTACTACCCCATTGGTTGTTTTTAACAATTGACAAATTAAAATTATTTATCTCTTCTAAGCTATTCTTAAAACTGTTTTCCCCTTGTTCTTTTTTATTATAGGAAGATTTTCTAAAGAGGTTAGGATTATCTATAATTTCTTTAGGATCTTTCAAATTTTCACTATTTTTAAGGTGAAATAAAAGCTCATCTTTTTCTAAGATAGAGTCTAAATTTACAGTGGCTGTTTTCAAGAAATTGGTGTAATTTTTACTGACTTTAAGGGATCCCGTAGTATGTCCAAAGTTTGTTTTGACATTTAGATTTCTATCAGAGATGTTATCTCTATTGATAAAAGGCAAAGTCATAGTAAAATCAATATTGTTATTTTTTGTTTGTTGTTTTTTATGTTTTGTATTATCTGTAGAGCTTTCTTTCAAAGTGGTTGTTTGATTATGCTGAGTATGCTTTAAAATCGTAAGATAATCGTTGTGTGAGTATTTTTTATATGCTTTGAAATAATCTGTTCCTCCAAATTTTGATTTTCCAGCTTCATAGAAGGTGACCCCTATCTCAGGAATGATCTGATCGTAACTTGACCCCCCTGGAATTATTGGTCCTCTGTCATAATATTTATCATTTATTCCACTAGACAAATGGAAGCTATTATCTGATTTCATTTTAGAATTCGACTTTAAATTTTCTCTTTTCGGAGTAGATTTTTCATTTTGTTTTTCATCCTTTTTAGAAAAAAAATTAAGATTTTGAGCACTTGGATATAATTCTATTTTATCTTGTGATTTTACATTTGATAAATAGTTTATTGTTTCTCCTTTTTCTTTAATCTCACATCTTGGGTTTACAAAATCGTTTGTAAATTTTTCGGCCATTTCTAATTTAATAAATATAACTTTTCCATCGGCATCAGTCGTTGCATTTTTTCTTTCTAATTCTTTTTGTTTTTTGACGTTCTCAATAGCTTTATCTTTTATAGCCTTTTCAACTTTTTCTTTTATTTTGATTTCCTCTTCCTTTTTTTTTAATTCTTCATTTTTTGTTTTTCTAAGTTCTTGTATTGCAGCTTCCTCTTCATCGAAAAAAAGTCTGTAAGATTCAATAGGTCTATCGCTTATTTCTGAATAACCAGGCTAAATACAATATGATAATTAAGAAAAGTATTGTAAATTAAAAATTTACCTTTTTGTTAGTTTTATTTAGACTATTATTCATAAAAGTCATAGTTGCTTTTTTCTGATAGGTTCTTGAAAAATTAGTCTTGGTGTCATAATAAATTTGCTCCGATTTTTCTTCGATTGGATTACCACATGCTATACAGCGATATTATATAAAACAGAAAATTATTATTTAATTTTGAATTACAAGGTGCATATTTGGTAACTTTTACACAAGATGCAGCAGCTCTATCGATTTTGGAACTTAACTATTTTTATATTATCAATTATATTTTTACAGGTTCAGGAAGAATCGACCATTCATTAACGCCTTGATATTGATTATCAAAAAATATATTCTTATCGATTTCATTTTCGAATCCATCTTTAATTCTATATTTCATTCCAAAATCCATTATATTATTATCACCACCGTCTATATTTTCAAAAGTATCTATTTCATTTAATAATGCGAAATTATCTTTTTCTCTTAATCCCTTAAACATTTCACTTTCTAATCTATGCATATTTTTACCTGAATTCTGACTAAAATTATCTTCTATTGAAGGTACTTTTTTAGATTCAACATTTAAACTAAAATCGTCTCTATCCCGACATATGTATTCGAGATGAATAAAATCATCTAAAATTTTTTGCATGTAATTCCAACATTTTTCAGGTACTTTTTTCTCAATATCATTTTGATAAGATATTGATATAGTATACGAAATTAATTTTTCAATTATTTCTTTTGCCACTGTTTCTGAATGATTATGAAATTCTCTGTTAAAATAATTTGCGCCTTCTAAGTTTACATGATTAGTTTTAGCTTTAATATAGTTGAAGTTATCCATATATTAATTAAATTATTATTTTTAATAATTATAGATGGACAAAGTATTAGGCAAAGATGAGATCAATAAGTTAAAAAGTGTTTTCGAGGAACTAGAAACTTCACCGATTGCTTATGATTTTATTAATCCAGTTGACTATGTAGGTAATGAAATTTAAATGAAAATAAATCATAAATTACCTAATTTAATTTAACATAGCACTTGGACTCATAGATTATCCCCAAATCATAAAAAACCCAATGGACATTATAACAGTAAAAAAGAAATTGATGAATTCAAAATATACAGTTTTACAAGAAGTGATTGATGATATTCAATTAATTTGGGATAATTGTAGAACCTACAATCAGGAAGGCTCTGTAAAATCTAATTAATTAATATATCTCTAATAATTTGAAACAAATTATATAGGAAATATATAAACTTGCAAATAAATGTGAGAAAATGGCAAATAAATTGCTGCACAAAAATTTTAAATTAGGATTAGTTGCAAGTAATAAATTCTATTTTTAAATACTTTTAATTAAAAAAGAAAAAGATAAAAAGAAAATTACGATGGGGGCCGGGGAACCTAACAATAATATCAGTATTTCTGAAGGGAAAAAAGAAAAGAAAAAGAGTATGAAGATCAATAAAAATATAACCTCTAATGAAGATATTTCAGATCAGAAAAATAACGAAACAATTATAAACTCTCTTCATCTTGAAGAACAACCATCATCTACCAAAAATTTCAAAGCAAATCTTTTAAAGGAGAAAAATAATCCTGAAAAAGACACTACCAAAATCTCTAAGATTTCAAATTTATCGAATCAAGAAATTAGGAGAAACATTAGAAGGATCGGTGATAAAAACTCGAGTATTCCTATAACCAATAACACAGTCAATACCTCTAACACACCTCTCAATAAGGAAAATCAGAAGTATGATGAAAATTCACATTCAATTGATGAAGAACTAAAGGAAATAGAAAATGATGAGGATGAAGAAGAATCTAACCCTGCAAAACTAAGTTTAAAAGAAAAAATTTCTTTAAGTGAAAGAGTAAAATTATTGGCGAACGATGGTTTAGCTTCTTTGGTTAGGCTTGTTCAGAAAGAATGTCCATCATCTATTGATGATTTAGATGAAGATAATTTGCAGATTAAATTGAACAAACTTGAGAAAAAAACCTATGAACAATTGAATCAGTAAATATAATCTTTATTTTTGATATTTTTAGACTTATAAACACTTTTCTAAAGGTCAAAGAAACTAATCAAGAAAATTTAGGTGCCAAAAGAGCGAGAAATGAAAAATAAATCATATAAAAAATATGTTATAATTTTTACATTAAATTTAAAAAATCTTTTAATATACATATATATATATATATTATTAATAAAATTACCACATAATTATATTTCGATAAAATTTTACATAAAGTATAAATTATAAAGATAATTTTTTCTTAAATTTATTCCAGATAATTATTATATTTTAACAACACATATTTATTAAATGTAATTAATAATATATAAAACTAAACAAATTTATTTGGTATGCATATGTGACTATTTGTTTTTAAATAGTAAAAGTATTTAATCATATTTTTATACGTGTAAAAGTTTCGTTTTCTAATTTAAATTAATTAATATGGTAAAAAATGTTCGAATCTTTCAATAACAAAATTTTAGGAAGCGGAATTAAAACATCAAAAATTCAAAAAGAGAAACATTATTCGATACTTGATAAAATCATATGCGAATATGGTTATGGGTTTGAAATTTGGAAAATTATTATCTGCACACTTATAATTTACATAATGGTGGGGTTTTCGAAAACTATATTCGCTTCTTTATTAAAGCATTTTCTGATAAATTCAAATTATCAGAAGCTGAAATTGGATTTACTTTTTTTATGATAAAAGCTCTAGGAGGTTTATTTGCAGGAAATTTATCAATTTTATTTAAATCTCGTGTGAATCTTTTGAGCACTTGTCTTATTTGGATAATGCTGTCAAATCTTACTCTGGCATTTACTATGAATATATACGTATTTTATTTTGATCGAATTTTATCTGGATATTTAAGTGGTTTAGTAGAGCCGATCATTAATTACCTTATGTGAGAGTATCTGCCTACATATTACTGAGGAATTACTCTACCTTTAGTTTGGATGGGATACAAATTGGGAAAATTATATCAAAATATAATAATGATTTTCACTATGCCACATTATGAAACATCAGAAATTTATAAAGTTTTAATATTATGTGGAATGATCCATGTGATTACAATAATTATATGTGATTTTTTTCTGAAGGATAGCCCTAGGAATCTTTTACTACATGGAAGAGAAGAAGAGGCATTTTCTATTATAGAAAAAATGCACCAAGGTGTTAAACTTGAAGCTAGGGACAGAAATTTAATATTGACTGAAATAAAAAAAGGAGTGAATCAAAATATATCTTCTGCGTCGATTTGGGATATTTTTAAGACAGAAAACAAGACCTTAATAATTTTTATCTCACTACTAGCTTTTATATGTGATTTTGTCTATGATGGGACTGTTTTGATAATGACTAAAACTTTAGATATAATAGAAGGAGATAATTCAAATAGAAACTTGTTAAGAGATTCCATAATTGTTATTTTGACATCAGTTCCTTCTTCCATATTTGGTGGTATATTATCTGAATACAAAACTATAGGAAGAAAGAAAACTAAGCTAATAAATTTTATATTCTTATTTATAGCAAGTAGTCTATCTCTGCTTTTTTATCATCAAATGTACAAATTTTTAGGATTTTATCAATTTTTGCTAATTATGGAAGTGTCATGATGAATGCCTATTCATCTGAAGTTTGTCCTTCTAGAATACTCGATTTTGCTGTTGAAATGTGTGTTTTCTTTAGTAATTTCGGAAGTGCTATTTCACAATATGCATTTATCTATTTGAGAGAATCTAAGGAATTCTATCCTTACTATTTAACAATTTTTTTATTGTATTATTGGAGGAGTAATCAGTTGTTTGCTTCCTATTGAAACTTATGAAAGACCTTTAAGTAGATTATTAGTCACAAATAGAGAGAGAGCTTGAACACATCTCAGATATTTTAATAGAAAATTATAATACATCGAATGAAAATATAAATTTAAAAAACTGTTATTATATTGCAAAGTAATATTTTAAAGTAGCAAAATAAATTTGAAGTAAATGAATAAACAAGTTGATAAATTAACAAATCTAAAAATATGTGACAATGACCTTGAAATTCCTTAAGAAATTCCCTAAAAATCAAAATTTCCTTTATTTATTGTATTTATATTTTAAAATGATTTAAAAATTTTAAAATAAATTTAATGGAAATAGGAAATTTAAATTCCCAAGAATTAGATATTACTATAGAATCTAAAATTGATTCTAATATTAAATTCAATTTAGAAATTGAAGAAAATTATTTGAATTCAATAGACAAAATCATATGCGAATATGGTTACGGAAAAGAATTATGGAAGATAATTGTTTGTATTTTTTTGATATACATAGTTTGTGGTTATTCTGGAACAATATATGCGACTTTAATCACTGCATACTCAACGCATTTAAATTTAACTGATATTGAAGTAAGTACTATAGGTATGGTTTATTTTGTTTCAAAAGCTCTCGGTGCTTTGTTTTCTGGATATTTGACAAAACTTCTAAACGGTCGTGTATTATTGTTAAATCTCTCAATATTTTTAAATTTATTTACTAATATTCTACTATCTTTGATACTTACAAAAACAATGTTATACACTGAAAGAATACTATCAGGAGCAGCTTGTGGAATCATAGAGCCAATTATAAATAATTTACTCTGTGAACACCTGCCTATAAAATTAAGAGGATTTTTCTTATTGTCTGTCTGGGGAGGATATAACGTCGGACAGTTATTTCCAAATTTAATTATGTTAGGAATAATGCCAAATTATGAACCTTCTGGGATATCCAAATTACTTTTAATATCAAGTTCTATTATATTAGGATGTTTGGTTTTTTCTTTTTTATTTTTAACAGATAGTGCAAGAAATTATATTTTGCATAATCAAAAAGAAAAAGGCATAAATGTATTGAAAAATATAACACCAGATAAGAAATTAAGTGAAGGGGACAAATTTAGAATATTGGAAGAAGTAAAAGAGGGAATAAACAAAGATATTTCTTCATCTAAACCTTGGGATGTTTTTAAAAAAGAATTTATATTTCTTACAATTTGTGTTTCTGCTTTTTCTTTTTTATCAAATTTTATTTATGATGGACCTGTGTTAATAATGAATTTAACATTATCTTCTTTTGAAAATAAAAATGAAGAAAAAAATATTCTTAATAATGCTATATTAATAATTCTTTTTTCAATCCCGTCATCAATAGTTGCAGGAATTTTCCTTGAAATATCATACGTTGGTAGAAAATGGACTATGTTTTCTTCATTCTTTCTATTACTTATATCATTGGTTTTAGTTATGTTCTACACGAATTACATTCTAATATTTTTGGGAGTTTATCAATTCTTTTCTAATTACTGTTCTAATATGGCCGCAATATATGCATCTGAAGTTTTTCCTAGTAAAATTAGAGATTTTAGTGTTGGTTTAAGTGTGTTTTTCAGTTATGCAGCAAGTGCTATTTCTCAATATGTTTTTATTTATTTAAACAAACAAAGTACATTATCTCCTTATTATTGTTCTATCGTTTGTTGTCTCATAGGATGCATAGTTTGTGCGATATTAACTGTTGAAACATATCAGAGACCTCTTGATAAAGTTGATTCAACAAATAATAAAAATGAATTAGATTCTTAAACTAAAAATTCTTGTAATCGGCGTGATCAATAAAATGCTTAAAAGATATTGTTTTAAAGTTTGATTTAAATTAATATTTTATATTTTTTATTTAATTTATTTTCTAAAAGTAATTAAAATTTATATTTAAATCTAATTATAAAGAAAAATCCTTCAGAAAATCATTTGCTTATATATTCTATTTATAAGAGAGCAATAAATGTTTTTATAATAATCTAATTTTGGAATATAAATATACATTATCTATGGGGATTGGGGATTGGGGATTGGGGATTGGGCCAATCCCCAATCCCCAATCCCCAATCCCCAATCCCCAAAGAATAATAAACTGCTTATATGAGATAATTTCATTTTTAATTCACAATAATATAAAATTAAAATTTAATTTAAATAAATT
>Ga0169931_10012898_pt1 | contig 11508 bp, 6 predicted proteins | sample Kivu_15m_20L_FD_129675 | JGI IMG/M metagenome (GOLD analysis project Ga0169931, IMG submission 129675) | Freshwater microbial communities from Lake Kivu, Western Province, Rwanda to study Microbial Dark Matter (Phase II) - Kivu_15m_20L... | ecosystem: Environmental > Aquatic > Freshwater > Lake ... | reverse complement strand
TTCCTCCCACTTCCACCCAATCGGTACTTGCAGTTCCTCCTTGGCAAGCAATGCCCACGGTGTCCCCGGGTGGTTGTCAACAACCTTTTGCAGTAGTTCCGCTGCTTCCTTCGCTTCGCGCTCCCACTTGCTGCCGACCGAGACTTCATCCGCCGGTCGGAGCAGCCAAGTGTTGTTTTTCGGATCAGAAAATGGCATCCCTCGCTTTGCTCGCGCCAGCATCGCGTTGTACGTTTCTGCACGCACTTTGTGCGCGAGTACTCGACCGCGCGCTAGATCAAACCCCGCCAACCACCGCACGCTGGTCTCTTTCTTCCGCCCTTCCTCCCCTTGGCGAAGCAATTCATCTAAAGTGATCAAGCGTGGTTCGATCCGCGCAGCCGCTTGTTGTGCGCGGCTGAGGTCTCCGACCAGCCGCGCTTCGTCGACTTTGATAAAACGCAGCTGTGGAGTATCGAGTGCAGCGACGGCCGGGAAACGAGCCGCCGCGATGAGCGCACTGCGGAGCGGACTTCGCTGGACACTTTTTTCATAATCCCGAGGCGAAACATAATCAGGACGATACCGGGCCATCACGTTGGGATCAAAAAAGTATTCGATGGCCGATGCAAACGGAGACAACTCTGCCTCGCGAACGCGGCGATGAACGTCCCGGTTGGGATGCACCGTGAAAAAGATCCCCCCCGTTTCGTAACTTAAACGAGTCAGCGCGAAGGGGCCAAAGCCGGAATCCAGCACCGGTTCGTCGCGAAAGTTTCCGACGTAACCAATCTGCACTCGCTCCGGCAGAAGGCTCTCAGGCCCTTGATCAACCTGAGCAAACTGGGGCGTCTGATCGAACTGAGGATCGGGATCAACGTATTTGATCAGAGTATTTTCACGGCCAAAAGGCGCAGGAACCCCGATCACATAGACAGGCATTCCGTACTTCTTGCAGACATCAATCGTCGTCTCGAGCCCCGCCGCATCATCCCCCCGCTCGTCAGTCACCACAACCAAGATCACATTCCGGCGGGGACCACTGCTGGCACGACTTCGACGCAGATCTTTGTACTGATTGGCCGCAGCAAAGACCGCTGAGAAGACGCGTTCGACGCCCGAAGGGTCGCTTTCGATGCTGTCGACCGTCGCCTTGATCTGGTCGACATTGGCAAGTGGTTCCTCCGTGAGAAGATGGACTCCCTCTCCGAAACCCATGATCGAAGTGAGCAGCGCAGGCTCGCCATCCTCGCTGCGAAAGGCCTCGCTGCGAAAGGCCTCGCTGCGAAAGGCCTCGCTGCGAAAGGCCTCCGACTGACTGTTTTGAAAAATTCCCAGCTCCTCATAGATGCGATCAAACCGATCGCGGATTTCGGCCCGTTGCCGAGTCAAAGAGCCACTTTGATCAAACAACCAAACGATTAGAGTCGGACGCTCTTCCAAACTTTTCAAAATCTCAAACGTCAGACGGTCCACTGCTCCCGTCGCACCCTCGGTCGCTTGCCCCACTTTGCCCTTGACTTTGATCCCCAAATCAATCGGGGCGACAGCAGCCGCAAACATGTTATTGACGTTGATCGAGGCGAGTTCCTGCGGCATGACTTCCATGGGGTTGGGAATCTCAGCCACTTCGGAAAACTCTGGAGCGGAAGCCGCCGCCATCGCCTGCTCGGCAGCACCCGCTGCACCAATCTCCGTTTGAGGCAATTCACTGTAGACGAACTGGTCGACCTCTCGCAATGATTGATCGTCGTATTCGGGGGGAGGACTCACGAGCACGACCGCCTCGTCGTCAGCCTGCTGAAACGACGGGGCCAAAGCGAGCCCAAGAACTATCCCCAGGTGCAGTAGAAAGCTCGTCGAAATCGCGATAAAGTCACTATCAAACCAGCCGCCACTTTCAACATCCAGGCCATCATCCTCCGAAGATACCTCTGGACTCATCGCGAGACGGTCATTGTCTTGATTCGCTTCCATGAGATTATTGTCTCTGAGTTGCTGGCTCAAATCAATCCAAAAGGACACTGCTCTTTTGAACAAAACGCTCTTCGATTCAAACTCGGCCCATTCGCTGAATGTACCCAGGACTCGTCCGCGATGACTCATTTTTGATTTCTGGAGACGAAAGCTGAACCACCACCCCCTCTGTGGGGCGGTTCAAATTGGGTACATTAACGATTCTCCGCGTGTTCGATTGGAGGGTCGATAGAGCTTCGGCTTTCGTCCCAACGAGCTTTCGTCCCAAGGGGACTGAAAAAAAGGGACGCTGGAACAGTCACAACGGGCCTGAGGGACGCATGAAAGGACGATTGATCGCGATTGGCGATATCCATGGCTGCTTGGGGGCCCTTGAGGCCCTTCTTGAGGCGATCGCGCCGACTCCGTTGGACACCATCGTCACTCTCGGTGACTACGTCGATCGCGGCCCCGACAGCCGCGGAGTGATCACCCGCCTCTGTCGGCTTCGCGAGGAAACTCAACTGGTTCCCTTAATCGGCAACCACGAGCAGATGATGCTCGATGTACTTCGCGGCAGGGCCCCCTACCAAAGCTGGCTCCCGCACGGGGGAATTGCAACGCTTGAAAGTTACGAGTTTGCCGGGGATCTGAACTTTCTCCCCTCGGAGCATCGTGCATTTCTCGAGTCTCTGGTTGATTACTACGAGACACCGACGCATTTTTTTGTCCACGCCAATTACGACCCGCAGCTAGGCCTCGATGCCCAGTCCCCCGAGATGCTTCGCTGGAGTTCGCTCCGCGAGTACCTTCCTGCGGCCCACCAGTCAGGACGAATTGCGGTCGTGGGACACACTGCGAACCCCGAGGGACAAATCCTTGATATGGGACACCTGATCGCCCTCGATACCTTCTGCTATGGAGGGGGCTATCTCTCCGCCCTTGATGTTCTTACGGGAGAAGTTTGGCAGGCCGCTGAAGTCCAGCGACCTGTCCAGTGGTAGCTGTTGCTGCGACTTGGTTGGGGGCGTTATTCGTCCCGCCCGCCCCCCGCATATCGAAGCACCAGGTAAAGCAAAGTCATGACCGCTTGCAAGGTCGCTGCCACATACGTCAGGGCCGCCGCGTTGAGGACTTTCGCGACATACTGTTCTTCATTTCCGTTGATGATCCCGTAGGTGACCAGCTGCTCACGAGCGCGAGAGCTGGCATTGAACTCGACGGGGAGATTGACGAGCTGGAAGAAGACGGTCGCAGCAAAGCCGAGAATCCCAATCAAAATCAGCGGCTGAATCTGGGCGATCATTCCGAACATCAGCAGAAGCATTCCCGCGTTTGAGCCGAAACTGGCGACCGGAACTGCCAAATTCCGAACCACCAGCGGAGCATACTTCTGAGCGTCCTGAAGCGCATGCCCCGCTTCGTGACACGCCACTCCGACAGCCGCCATCGAATGCCCTTGATGGACCTCCTGGCTCAAACGAATCACTTTCCCGCGAGGGTCGTAGTGATCGGAAAGATGCCCGCCGACCATCTCAATGGGCACATGCTGCAGCCCCGCCGAATCGAGCATCCTTCGGGCTGCCTGCGCCCCAGACATCCGAGCTGGGACCTGTGCCATCTGCGTGAAGGCTGATTTGACTTTGAACTGTGCGTACAGCCCGAGCAGAAAGAAGGGAAGCACCATCATCAGGTAAAACGGATCAAACGAAATAAATGCGATCATAGCGCGATTGACTTCGAAAAGAGGGAGAAACAGCTTGCGTGCGCTGCCAAACTGACACGATTTCGGTCGAACAACGCTCGCTCGTATTCCACAAGCAAAAGATGTGCCTCTGAAGGAGCACTACGATTATTTACCCCTTGCCGGGGAAATGTCCAGGAACCGCAGCGAAACATCCCACGAAAAATAGGGGACGTCGCGGTCATGCCACGCGCGCTGCAACCCCCCGAGGCGGCCGAATGTACATGTGGAGCGACTCGATCTCCAGGCGAAGCAAGATTGCGGCGATCGATCTGGCGGCGGGACGCAACCCCGCATGGTGAGCGGTCGCTTGGGCGATCAACTGATTCATTCCCTCAAGACCCAGCGAATTCCGCGGGACCAGCTCCGCAAGCAGGGTGCCAAAAGCGTAGATATCTTCTGCAGCAGAGGCCCGCTGGGCACTCGGGCTTTTCCCATCCAATCGCTCCGGCGCGGCATATTTCAGCGTTCCGCGGAAAGCGCCCCCTCGCGGCGAGCCAATCGGCTGGGCCATCCCAAGGTCGATAAGAGTCGTATGTCCGCAGCGGTCGATGAGAATGTTTTCCCCCTTCACATCCCCATGGACCCAACCGGCTGTGTGGAGCGAATCGAGGGCCTGGGCGACTTGCCGAAACCACCAGAGCAGCATTGGCAGTTTGATCTCCGCCGCTCCGCACAGCTCGACCAGTGTATTCCCTTCAATCTTCGGCATGACAAGAAACGGGCGAAGTCCGGCCAGCTGACCGTCGAGCACTGCCAACAGGTGAGGATGCTTTGCTGCTGCGGCCGCCGCTGCCTCGGACCGCAGCTGCCTCGCCCCTTCCGGGTCTTCATGGATCGTCGCTCGGCTGATTTTGACCACATAGTCATATCGCGGACTCCCCTCCCCATCGGCAGGCTGGGCACGATGGAGATCACACCATTTGCCTCGGTGAATCCGCTCCTCAAGCCTCCAAATCCCAAGCGTCCGAGAATCGCTCCCCTCCCCATGCCGAGCCGAACCGGAGGCACTGCCATGCGCCCCTCGACCGGTACTGGAAAAACCGAACATGCCGCCTCCGTGAAATTGGGACTGGAACCCTCACCGTGTCGGCATCGACCATTTCAGAACTTCTTCCGCAGCCTCCCCGTCTTGAGCGCTAAAGTCATTGGCAGGCCGCACATTTTCTCTATCCGTGCAGTGCTCCCCAGAGAATCCCGATTCTTGTCCGCGCACCGAGAAACTCTTTTCCTTTTCATCACCTTCATCACCATGAAATTTTTTTTCCAAAAAAAATTCAAAAATTTTCTTCTCTTTCACGGACTACCAATTCGCATCGACTTCCGACCCGTGCGTCTCGGTGGAACCCTTTGTTCGAAGAACATCGCGGTCGTTTGAACCTCGCCTTATCCCCGCAAAAAACGAACTAATGTTAGATTCGACACCTTTAGACCGTACGGAATGGTCATTAAGATTACGAGAATCGCGGTCGGCGCTTGATTCGAGTCAGGGGCGGCTAACTGCGCCACAACCACTCTTGATAGGGGTAAACGCCAAAACTGCGCAGAGGTTGAATTTTGTGGAGGTGTTGCGGAAAGCACTTGAGGGGATGCAGATGTGTCCCCTGCGGCAACATTTTCCTTGACCGATGTTGAAACGGGTTAATAATCCGAGAGTTGCAAAACTGCACTCCACAAGTGCGTTGCGTTGAGTTGCTCCACAGCATGCATGCTCGAGGGGCTTGATTCGTGACGGCATCTTGTCCCCCCGTACATTTTGGTTTCATTCAGTTCGAGGCTCGCGGCGATCGAAGGATTGCCCGAGGGTCCCAAGATCCCTGCCCGAACGAGTCCCCACGCTTGAAGGAATTTTTATCATGGACATTTGTAAAAACGTTTTCGAGGCAATTCTTCGTTACGGGCACGACGAGGATTTCGTGCCTCAGGATAAGGATGGGTTCGTTCCCACCGACGCGCCGGCCGGTTCGCAGGAAAAGATCGAGGTACTTCGCCGTCGCGTCGAACTTGGAGCCCCGCTGTGGCATTCGGAGGATCGCGTCGATTACAGCGGTTTGACCGGGGCGATTCGCCCGCGCGAGTAGTTTCGAGGGGACTCCGTCAAACGGAAGAGTTTCGATGAACCGCAGCCTTGCAGGGGCTGCGGTTTTTTTTGGCATCCAAGCGCGCCGTCTTGTCCAGCCCAGTTTGCGATGCCGTGATCTTCGTTTTTTTTCAAGATCAATCATTTCTTTACACCGCTCAGAACGCTCGGCATACTGTGCCGAGCGTCGATGAGGTTGTTGCTGGAGCCGACACCGGCACCGGAAGCAATTCGTCGGCGTCGTTGTGCACTCTTTTCAAATCCCTTTCTCGAGCCGGTGGCAGCACGGATGGTGAAGCTGGCAATGAACGAACTGACGACCTATCGCTGGTCGTTTGAGGAAGATGTGCTCGCCGTATCCCAACTGGGCTTTTCGGGGATCGGACTCTGGCGACCCAAACTGATGGAGTACGGGACGGAAAAAGCTCAGGAGTTGCTTGCCGAACAAGGACTTGCTGTCTCGAGCGTCTCTTGGGCGGGAGGGTTTACGGGGAGCGATGGGAGGAGCTACCACGAGAGTCTCTGCGATGCCTTGGATGCGGTCCAAACCGCGGCGCAGGTTGGTGCATCGACCCTGATCCTTCTCTCCGGTGGCCGTAACAACCATACGAAGAATCATGCCCGCCGGATGATTCTCTCGGCATTTGCCGAACTTGGCGAAGCGGCTGATGCGGTGGGCGTTTCGCTGGCAGTCGAGCCGATGCACCCCGGGTGCGGTGCGGAATGGACGATTGTGAACGATGTCCGTCAGACTTTGGAGGTGATTGGCGAGCTTGGCCGCGCGAGTGTTGGCTTAGTGTTGGACACTTATCACCTTGGTTTCGATCCAACGATCCTCCAGTGGCTGCCCGACGTCGTCAAACACATTCGAATCGTGCAGATGGGAGATGGCAAACATCTTCCGCTGGGAGAGCAGAATCGATGTCTGCTGGGAGAGGGTCGAGTACCGCTGCGGAAAATCGTTGAATGTTTGCTCCGCTGCGGATACGACGGCTACCTCGAAGCGGAGGTCCTCGGCGAGGAAGTCGAGCATCTTAGTTACGAACATGTCCTCTCCCATTCGCATCGTTTTTTGGCGGATTTGATCGGGCCCTACTGCCGACAAGATGCCTGAAGAGGGTGCTGATTAGGATTCGGCAATCTGTTTGCAGACCTCGTGCGCCGCATCAATCGTTTGATCGAGAATCGCGGCGGTATGCTGAGTCCCGAGAAAGAGTGCTTCATACTGGCTGCATGGAAAATAGAATCCGCGTTCGATCATCCCCCAGAAGAAACGTGCGAAGAGCTGGACGTTTGCCTGGGCTGCCGCTGACCAGTCGAGCACCGGACCTGGATGAAAAAAGAGTGTCAGCATACTGCCGATGGACTGGACACAGTGGGGCAGTTGGGCGCTGGCGGCGGCGCTGGCAAGCCCTTGTGCTAATTGTGCTCCCGCATGCTCCAGGGCGGCATACGGCGGGTTCTCGGCCAGCAAGCGCAGGGTCGTATTCCCCGCGGCCACGGCGACTGGGTTACCGCTGAGCGTCCCTGCTTGAAAAACCTTCCCAACCGGGAGGACGCAGTTCATGATCTCCTCGCTTCCGCCGTAGGCTCCCAAGGGCAGCCCACCGCCGACAATTTTCCCCAGCGTCGTCATGTCGGGAGTGATTTGAAACCGCTCCTGGGCTCCTCCGAAGGCCAGTCGAAAACCGGTCATCACTTCGTCGAAGATCAGGACCGATCCTTCCTCTTTGGTGATCCCGCGGAGCGTTTCAAGGAACTCTCTTTGCGGCAGCACGCATCCCATATTACCGACAACCGGCTCGAGGATCACGGCAGCAATTTCCGCGCGATGGCGATCGAACGCTTCGACCAGCAGCGGGACATTGTTGTAGGGAAGAACGATCGTATCGGCAGCTGTCCCCGCGGTGACTCCAGGGGAATTCGGCACGCCCAGGGTGGCAGCCGCGCTGCCCGAGGCGACCAGCAAGGCATCGACGTGGCCATGATAATTACCCGCGAATTTGATGACTTTCGCGCGGCCTGTAAAACCGCGGGCGACCCGCAGCGCGCTCATGGTCGCCTCCGTACCGCTGCTGACCAAGCGCACCTTCTCGATGCTCGGGACCCCCTGAATAATCCGCTCGGCCAGTTCCGATTCGGCTTCCGTCGGCGCGCCATAGCTCGTTCCGCGGCTCGCCGCCTGTGCAATCGCATCGACGACCTCAGGGTGGGCATGCCCAAGGATCATTGGTCCCCAAGAACCGATATAGTCGACGAGGCGGCGACCATCGAGATCGAACAGATACGCGCCCGAGGCGCGCTCGATAAAGAGCGGGCTTCCCCCCACCGCACCAAAAGCGCGAGCAGGACTATTCACTCCCCCTGGAATCAAACGAACGGCACGTTCCATCGCGGCAAGATTCCGCGGACCGACAGCGTGATGATCGTTCATCGTCAAAACTAGAACCCCTTCCCTTCGAGACTCGACCTACCCACCAGTACCCCGGCGCAGTTTTCAATCCCCAGTCCGGTTTCAATCCCCAGTCCGATACCATCGCCGTTACCGTTTTGCATTGTCGAAGGTTTTCGAAGGAAATCCACCGGCCTAGACCGTTTGTCGGTCCTCTCCTAGATTAAACGTCTCGCCTCGTTGCCCTCAGGCCATCCCCCCTCAACAGGTGTCATGTTTCCTGCTTTGCCCATGCCGCCGCCGGATCGGATTGCTCAGATACTGGGTTATCTGAACTATTCCTCGGGGCAGAGCGATGCAATCACGCTGGCCAATCTCAATTATCTGCATGGCTTGGCTGCCGCTGGCGATCCGTACGCGGGGATGCCGGCATGGCTCGTTGTTGGCCAATGGCTCGGAGATGGGGTCGACCAGTTGCAGGGAAGCAGTGCCGCCTTCGCCGATCTCAACCAAGCACGGCAGGTGATCCGCCGGGTCTGGAGCGATCTTCTTCCTGGATACCTTGATTTTCATCGCGACCTTCTTTTCCACCAAGAACCCGAAGGGATCTTCAATGGTTTCTTCCTTGGTCGATGCCTGGAAGCTGTCCTCCGCCAAGGTCCCCCCTGGGAAGAAAACGAGCGGATTATCGCTGGAGCAATCGCGGTTCTCAATGATTTCGTTGGCTTCCGCCCCGTTGCGCAGCTTGAGAATCAAATTGGTGAGCCTTTTGCCCACGAGTGGGTGCGACCGGTCCCGCTTTACATTGTAGAGGCGGGTGTCGCGGAGGTTCCATACCGGAACTTAATCGCCCGCACGCTGGAGATTCTACGGAACGCCGATCCCGCGATTCTGCACGCCGCGCACTTCAATTTGGAGTGCTTAGACGAGCTTGCTTTTGACCCTAGAGCCTATGATTTTGACCATCCTGTCAATAGCCGTCCGAATTATCATTTTGGGGTGTGGGATCCGCATCGGATCGACGGCGAGGGGCGGTACCGGCGATTTGTTGTCCAGCAAGTGACGGTGGATGCGTTGCTCAGTCGGCTTGATCCGAGCGGACCACGGCAGGCCGAGGTAGAGGGACCCTGCCGCGACGAGCTGCTGACCGAAGCCGCGGCGGTCCTTGCGGGGACCATTCTGATGGCCTCGGGAGTTTGCGGCTGGGGACCAGCGGCACATGATTCACGAGTCACTTTGGAATCGCTGATGGCGCCGATTGCCTCGTATCGAGACGCGTTTTATCGTGATCTCCTGAGCAAGATGACGGGTCCACACGGAGAACGTCTCCGGAGCGAATCGCAACAGCGGCAACAGCCGTTCGGGGCGGCAAGGCAGCATTTGAATGCCGCTTTGGCTCAGAGTCGTGCCCGCCAGCTGCAGCACCTCCATTTGGCACGCACTTATGCCCAGATGGGATACCCCGATGCAGCCAAGCGTCAGGGGGACATTGTGCCGGTCCCCTCTGCGCGGCTGACCTGTCGCATCGATTGCCTGCTGACGCTCGGTTTTCGACAGCTGCGGCAAGGGAACCTTTCCAAGAGCGCCGAGGTCCCCACGCAGGCGATGGATTTGATTCATCGTGGAATTGAATGTGGCGCTCTGGTCGATCCGCGCAGCATCCTTGGTTTCGCCGGAAATTTTACTCGGTTTCATGGACCCGAAAGTGGTGTCCATGACCATCGGGTCGATGACCTGGTCGCGATGATGGAGCAGCTGTTTGGATTTATGGCAGCGATCTGGAGCGAAGCCGCCGCGCGCGACGACGCGGCGCTCTACGAAGCGATGGAGATTGAATTCAATCGATCGGCCCTTTGGTGGCGTGCCTACGCTGCCCATACGATCGATTCGTTGCAGGCTGTGGATCCGCTGGAGACCTTCCATTCGGCGCGGCTCGTTGCTCGTGCCTTGCGTCTTTGGCATCGCGGCGGTGCGGCAACAGGCGATGTGAAATTCTGGGCCCAGCATGCGGAATTGTTTGATTCACCACGTGCTTATGCGCTCGTCGTCGATGCGCTGCTGCAACGAGAGGATTTCGTGGCCTCGATGGCGCTGCTAGTCCATTGGCTGGGACATGCTCCGCAGGTGGGACTGCGGCGGGGCACTAGTTCCTTGCCATCCTTGGCAGAAAAGTGGCTTAATCGTCTCCGCTATGTGTGTAACCGAGACCTTCAGGAGGATGCTCCTGCGATTTCGAAACCATGGTCTCTGATTCGCAAGTTCTTCGATTATTTGGAGGCCAATGCGGAGGCTTTTTGGTCGCCCCCCGTCTTTTTGTTGGGTAAGAAAACGGCCACCGCTCGCGATTGGGATGATGCTTTGGATGCGGCCGAGGATGATCCATCGCGAGGCCTGTTCGATGCGGCTTATGAAGGGGTGACGTATCACGACACGACCGATGATGGGGTCGAGGGAGCGATTTTCGAACTCGACGATGGGAGCCAGGACGAACTCGAAGCGGAATCGCGTCGCCTGGCAGACCATTTGAGTTTCCTCGAGTCGCTCTCGAGAATGTGGGTGGTTGCGGCGGACATGGGCAAAGTCGCCGCCTGGGAATCGAAACATGTTGGCGATTGCCAGCTGCTCCATGGTCGACAAGAGCTGCTCGAAATGTGGGCCCGGCGGGCTGGAGAGAATCGCAGTGGGCTCCTCGAATTGCTCGATGCAGTCAGCGGCTATGAGGTTCGAGCTGGGGGTGCCGATGGCGATTCGATGTCGCAGTACGACCGCCGCCGGCTCGTGCGCGATGCTTTGGTGGAACGGATCATCACCACAAGTGTCGATATGTCTGATGCTCGAAGGCTTTTAGCAGGAGTTATTCTCGCGGAAGACAACGCGACCGAGGCTAGTACCGATCTCCTTGGAGCGATGGGTGAGGATGATCAACGAGCGGTGCGTCTCTACGCGTCGCTGATCCGCGGTTGTGAAGCGGGTTTCCAGGAAAGATTTTCGTCCCTCCTCGGGGCGATCCAAGGGAAAAACCTGCTCTACATCCCGCTCAGCCGCGGCGGAGAACCCGTAAAAATTGTCGCGGCCCGTTTGCGACAACGAGTCTTGACCCATTTGCTCGCTTGGCTTCCTCGTCGCGGGCACTTTGTGGAAGCGTGCCGACTTATTGAAACAGCGCGAATTATGGAACAGCAAAACCCAGTAGGGCCAGGGGCTGTGACCGAATTCGACAACCTCTTTCGAATCGGATTTCGCTCGCTTGTGCAGAGCTTGGTAGAGACGGTCTCGCGCTGGGATGCGGTCGAAAACCGGGACGAAGCCGTCATTCCTTTGCTCGAAAAACTCACGGAAACACTGCTTGGAAGCTGG
>Ga0169931_10012897_pt1 | contig 11511 bp, 9 predicted proteins | sample Kivu_15m_20L_FD_129675 | JGI IMG/M metagenome (GOLD analysis project Ga0169931, IMG submission 129675) | Freshwater microbial communities from Lake Kivu, Western Province, Rwanda to study Microbial Dark Matter (Phase II) - Kivu_15m_20L... | ecosystem: Environmental > Aquatic > Freshwater > Lake ... | reverse complement strand
TTTGCCGCGATTGATCGCCTCGAAGAGTCGGCCCTGAGCGAAGGTCGCCGACCGCTGCGCATCCGTGGCCTCGGGCGGCACGCGCAGGAAATCACCACCGTCGGGACGGCTGGCGTCTTCCACCTTGAGGACCTCTGCACCAAACTCGGCAAGCAATTGCGTGCACGCGGGCCCCGGCAACAGTCGGGTGAAGTCCAGCACCCGGATGCCGGCAAGCGGCGGTGGATCGTCATGCGACGAGCATTCGGTCATCCTGGCATCACTCCATGGATAAGGCGGTCGGGACGGGTCTACTTGAGTTCGACGTGAATCTGGTTCCACATCGACTGTTGGTCGAGGTAGTGACCGCGTTCGTACACAAAGAGCGGGACGGTCGCAGCATAGTTGCTCAGATCACGAAAGCGCATCAGGGAGACCCGGTCCGGTTCGAAATGTTGATCCGACCCGAGCAGGGCGTCGATCTCGTCGTACAGTCTCGCGATCTCGCGGCGCTGTGTCTGGATCGATCGGCTGAGCGCGTCGTTCGTCTGCGGGTGGGCCCGTCGCTCGCCAGCGGTGGTCAGACGTTCGCGCTCGATCTGGCGGGCTTCGTCGAGGGCCAGCGCCTGTTCCATGGAGTTGGCTCGTCCCTTCAGACGACCGACCTGTTCGGCCGTTTCGCTCTTGAGGCGATACCGGATCCGGATCATGTCGTTCCCGACGACTTGCTGCAGGAGATTGTCGTAAGCCGCCTGGAGTGCCGGCCGCCCACTCAGTTTTTGTGCGAGCGCTTCGCCGCCGAGTCGTTCGACCACCGCCCTGCTCGCTACGCCCGCCCGTGTCTGTTTGAGTAAAAGCGTGTTCTTCAACTGGCCCTGTGGCGTGAAACTCCCTTTCAGAATCCGCTTGTAGCGGATCTCCGCGTTCAGTTCCACGGCTTGCGCCTTGGTGTCTTCCGCTGCGGCATTTGCACTGCCAACCCTGCCACGTGCGCTGGCCTGCAGTCCCACCGAGGCTTGAATCGCGTATTCCCGGCTCGTTTCGAAACTGCTCTCCTTCAGGCTCACGTCGCTCACCGATTCCCGGGTGAGACCGGCACCAACCTGGGCACGAACGCCCGCCTGTACGTTGACCGAGGCTGCACCGGTGGCAAGCGTCGGCGCCTTGACGCCTGCGCTCGCCTGCGCGCTCGTCTTGATGGCATCCTTTTGGCGCGTGCTCGACGCAATCTCGCGTGCGGATGCGAGATCCTCGTGGCGAATCGAGCCAGGGTCATCGATCAGTTTCGTCACGAACCGGCTCAGGGCCCTGCGGCCGGCCTCGGAATCATCGAACCTGAGCCTGAAGCCCTCGATCAGCGAGCGGCTTGCTTCAACGCCCAATTTCGCCCCGATGCTCACGATCGTGTTCGCTGGCGTGACGCTCACCGAGGCGTCGATACCGTAGAGGCCTTCGCTCCCGGCCCGCAGCGTGAGTCGATAGCCCTCAATGCCGCGCTCGATTTCCAGGTTGGCGACCTTTGATTGCTGGGTGCGGGCCGCGCCGCCCACCACGCCGATACGAAGTCCCGCACTCGCCTGCCAGCGATTGCCGCCGAAAAACTTGATGTTGCTGCCGATCTGCAGGGCATCGATGAGCCGGTTCGCGTGGTTGGAGCCCCTGGATTCGTTCGGGGACCCGGCCTCCTCCTGCCCGACCTCCCGGGGACCGGCAGCCTGAGTATCCCGGGCATTCAGGGATGCGCCGTCGATGCCTGCTTCGCGGGCCCAGAGCGCCACTTCGGTGGGCCCGAAGCTCTGAGCCAGCTGATGTCGGATCTCGGGTAAGAACCGGTCGGTATCGATGCCCCAGTCTTGCAGGCGTGCAGAGATGGAACCGAAATGTTCGGCCGGCCGAAAATTGGACAGGTTGTATCCCTCCTTGGCGCGCTCGCCCAACTCGGCCAGGATCGCCGAGCGGATGCCCGCCGTGAGTCGGGCGCTCGGTTCGGCACCCATCAGCGCCGCTCTGCCGCGGATCATCGCGTCCATCTGGACGGCGGCTTCCTTGAAACGGCGTTCGAGCCAATCGAGTTCGCGCCCGGCGTCCTCCCGGAGCAGGACCACTGCGTCGGCAAGTTCGATCAGGGCAGGATCCTGTGCCCAGCCTCGCAGCTCCGCCTCGGTGGGGGCGCGGCCACCCAGACGAGGCCGACTGAAGGTAAGCGGATCGAAACCGCGAAGCGACTGTGCAAGCGCAGCCAGCCGGCGGCGGTCAGGTACCTGGCCCGATTGCTCCGCTTCATCAAAAAGCGATTGGGCCTGGATCAGCGCTCGGCTGATCGCGAGCCCGCGCGGGCGCTCGAGGTCGAGCGGTCGCGTTCCTCGGCGCAGGGCGCGATTATGATTTTCCACACGGGCTCGGGCGGCATCCCGGCGGAACGCAAGTGCAGCCAGACCTTCGGCGAGGTCGGCCGCGCGCTCGGTCCCTTCGAGATAGTCGGCATGCAGTTTGAGCCCGGTGGTCTCCTGGGCCAGGCTTGAAGCGCCGGCCGCCGTGATCGCGAGCGCGTCGTCGTCAGGCACGGTGGGCGCGGGCAGGGCGCGAGCAAGCGCATCGCGTAGCGTGCTGCGCTCCAGGCGGTCGGCGTTCGTCATGCCGGTTGCCTGATCGAGCAGGCGCCGTCCGAGGCTTTGAGCCAGTCGTTCGTTGTCGGCGCCTGGGTGCGATGAAGCAGCGAGCGCGGGGCTGAGCGTCGTACCGATGACACCCGCCGTGGCGAGGAGCGCCGCCACCTGTTCAGGCGCGCGCAGACCCTGGAGCGCAAACTGCTCGCATACTTCGGTGATGCGCGGCAGGTCGCTTTCGCGATCCAGACCCAGCGCCGCAAGTTCAGCTGCTGTGAAGCCTCCAGGCAGGACAGTTGCGCGCGGCGCGTCAACCCTGCCGGGTGCCCCATCCATGCGCGAGGTGGACGCTTCCGTGTCGGCCTCGACCATCAGGCTTTCGGTCTGACCACTTCGAGCAGGTCCCGTAGCCGCGCCTGCGAGCGTTTCAAGCTGGCGGTCGATCGCGCGAAGCTGTCCGGCGTAGTCGCGGTCAAGTTTGAGATCGGGTCTTGCCTCGAATGCGGCGATGCGGGTGCTGAGATCGGCAATACCTGCGCGCAGATCGATCAGGCTGCCATCGTGCGCAGGGTCACCGCCGCCTGCCTCGACCGCCTGAGCGCGTGCCGTGTGCTGCTGTTCGAGGTGGAAGCGTTCCAGTTTCAGCGATGAGAGCGCGGCGCGAACCGACCCAAGATCGAGGTCGTCGCGTGCCGCGCGGATCGAGTCCCTCAGCACTGAAAGATCGCGTTCGAGTCGGCCCACCGATTCGCTTGACGCGATACGACGCTCAATGCCCAGGCAGAGGCCGAGCACCAGGCTCACCTTGGCCGGGTCGCCGCCTAGCGTAGCGCTCGCCCGGATCGCAGCGACCGTATGCGCGTCCAGACGAAAGGCATTCAAGCGGAAGGAAGGTCCGAAACCGGCCTGGCCGAGCGCCTGGCTGAGAACCGCAGTTGCATCGGCGGCCTCGCGCTCGAGTGCGGTGATCTGTCTGACATCGGACTGGATGCGCGCAAGCGTGTCCGCGGGCAGGGGCGGAGTTGCGCTCTCCTCGGCCGAGGCCGGCCGCGTGTCTGCCGATCGGCAGTGCTCGGCCCGTACCATGACCTCGGTCAGCGCCTGAGCGCGCGCCTGCTCGAGCAGGGGATCAATGATCGGGTCGGCAGGCCCCATGCCGATCAGCCCTGCGCCGGTGGCCGGCCAGGCTGTGGCCTCCTGGATCGAGCGGGCCTGATGCGCAATCAAGCGCATCGACGCGCAGACGTGCTCTGGGCTTTCGCTCAAGGCGAGCGTTCGGGCCTGTCCGGCGCTCAAGCGTTCCACCAGCGCGTTCAACAAGGTGTCGGCGGCCGCTGGCTCAAGGACTTTCGTGGGTTGCAGGGCTTGCGCAAGTGAGATGATCGCTTCGCTCGCCTGCCGCAGTTCATCGCCGAACTGAGCAGCCGGATGCGCGATGGGGACCGGGCATGGCCACCCAAGCGAGGCCGCGATCTGTTCACCGACCCGTTCCGGCAACGTGAGCGCGACCTGAAGTGCGCCCGTCCCAGGAGCAGGTGGAGGCGGTCGGGCCGGTGCGGGTTCGATATCCAGGGCTTGAGAGATGGGGGGCTGCGGCCCTGGAGCCCGCCCAATCCCGGGTTGCCCCATAGGAATGGGACGCCCGCCGCGCAACAAGGTCCGTACCTGATCGGAGTCGATTCGTCCGCTGCGTCCGCCCAGTACGACGCCCATCGACCCGCCCGGGGCACGCGTCAGGATAGCGGCCGTACCGGCCGGGCGCCGGAACATTTGGCGCAGGGCCTTGTCGCTGGCGCTTTGACCAAGGTGGAGACCGAGCCCATCGTTATTGATTTGACGGTTGCGGGTCAGTAGGCCGCTCAGTTTGATTTTCATTGCAGGACCGGACCAGTCATCGGGCGGGGGATGGGTGGACCTTGCCTGATTCAGACGCGAATGCCAAGGCTTCCCCGCGCGATCGTGTCGGCTTCGTCACTGTCCACAAGCGCTGTGTCGATGCTTTCCGCCCGCTCGATCAGGTGGGCGATCGCCGCCGCCAGATCGTCTATCGATTCGTCCGCAAGCCAGCGCACCAGTACCAGCGCCTGCGAGGCTTCACACAAGCCGATGACGCCGTCTTCCGGCCCAGACCGATAGTTCTCGGCCAGCGCTCGCGCCATGAGGGTCAGGCGGCGATGAGGGTCTGGGGTCGAATCGACACGCTGAATCGCGATTCGGATCGAAAGACCCGCCTCGCCGCTTCGCTGCAGCACGACGACCCGGTCCCCCTCGAATTCGAGGGCGCATTGCCCATCGTCATCGAAATCGAGCGGGTGTGCGAGCACCGCGGCAAGCGACCGAAGTGCCGTATCGGGATCTGACATCAGCGGACCATCAACTATTTAAACCCAGGATCATAGCGGCCAATCGGCTACAATTTTAGGATGGAAGTTTTCCGCCGCTCCCGGTTGATCGCCCAGCTCGTTCTGGCCGCTTTCGTAGTGGTCCTGGCCGGTACGGGTGCATTCTCGCTCGGCGCACCGACTTCGATGCAATGGGTGTGCACCACGGGCGGGGGCATGAAGTGGGTCAATGTCGACCCAGCCGGTCACGACGCGCCCGGCCCTTTGTCCGCCTTGTCCGGCTCGTCCGACTGCCCGCTTTGTAGCGCGGGGCCGCCGGTCGCCCAGCTTGCCGCCCATTGGATCGCGTTTGCCCAGCCCGAGGCTCGTCTCGATGCTGCACCCGACGCGCTTCACGTGGCGCCTGTCGCCAAGCCACCGTTGCCCTCGACCGGCCCGCCTCCTTTCGCCTGACTTGTCCGTACGTGAGTGATGCGGCCGTCCATCGCTGATGGATGGTCGATCGTCTTGGGTTTCGTCAGGAGCAATCATGTTGAATGTATACGATCGAGCGCGTCGCGCGCTGCTTCGCTTTGGTTCGATGGTATTGGTCTTCGCCCTGTGTGGCGGGTGGGGGGCTGCGGCCGATGCCCATGAGTTCAAACTAGGTTCGATCCTTATGGATCATCCCTATTCCACGCCGACCGCGCCCGGTGCCCGGGCCGGTGCCGTTTATTTCCGTACGCTCATCAATCGCGGCCGCACGCCCGATCGGTTGGTCGAGGCGCGAGCCAGTGTCGCCGGCCGGGTCGAATTGCACCGCATGCGTCTCGATGAGGGCGTGATGCGCATGCGTGAGGTCGATGGTATCGACCTGCCCCCCGGTCAGGCCGTGCCGTTTCGTCACGGCCAATCCGATGCCTTTCATCTGATGCTCTTTGACCTGAAGGCCCCCCTCAAGGAGGGCGACCGTTTCTCAGTCTGGTTGCGCTTTCGAGAGGCCGGCGAGATCGAGGTGAGCGCCTGGGTGCAGACGCCCAAGGGGCAGTCTGGCGCGCACCATCACCATCATCGTCATTGATCATCTTTTGAGAGAAATTCATGAAAACCTTCAACCGACTCTGCGCAGCGCTGTGGCTCGCCTGCGCATCATGGCCGGCCAGTGTCCATGCGAATGAGACGCAGACCGTCGAGATCCGATTCACCGCTGAGATCAATGGCCAGCCCTTCGCCTGCGGTCGGCAGTATGGTCCGGTCGGGGCGAGCGCCTCGACGATCCTGCCCACCGACTACAGGATGTTCGTGAGCGAGGCCCAACTGATTGCCCGGGATGGCCGTCGCGTCCCGATTCATCTGACCGAAGACAAACTGTTCCAGTTCGAAAATATTGCCCTGCTCGATTTTGAAGATGGTTCTGGCCCTTGCCGGAACGGCACACCCGCCGTCAACACCTCGATCAGGGGTCATGTGCCAAAGGGTGACTATCTGGGCCTGAGCTTTGTCATTGGCGTGCCGTTTGCGCGCAATCACGGCGATCCGACGCTGGCCCCGGCCCCGCTCAGCAGCACCGCGATGTTCTGGACCTGGCAGGGAGGGTACAAGTTCATTCGCTTCGATACCGGTCTCGCGGGGTCCGATGCGAAGCCGGCGGCCGGCCATGCTCCGGATGCCGGGCACGCCGCCACCGGTTTTTCGATTCACTTGGGCAGTACGCGCTGTGCCTCGGCCGCCCGGACGCAAGCGCCATCGGCTTGCCTGGATGGGAATCGAATGGCGATTCAGTTCGATCAATTTGACGTCGCCCGGCACCAGGTCGTGGTGGATGTCGGTGCCGTTCTCGCGGAATCCGACCTCACTCGAAACACGCCCAAGACCTCCCCCGGATGCATGAGCTTCCCCGGGGATCCGGAATGCATCCCTGTCATGCGGCGACTCGGTCTCGCCTATGACGGGGCGCCGCCCGGTGAGCAGCGCTTGATCACGCGCCGTTGAGCGGGCTTGGACGCGTGATGCCGGCCACTCATTCTACGGTTGCGGCGGCGCGTCGCAGGCGCGCGAACCCCGCAGCGACGGTGCTCGCGTGCCTGCTGATGCTCGCCCTCGGTGTCCTGCCGGTGATTGCGCGGAGCAGCTACGACTGGGGTCTTCCCCAGGGCATGCCCGAGCCGGTGGTGCCGCCCGACAATCCGATGAGCGATGAGAAGGTGCAACTCGGCCGGCACCTCTTTTACGATCGACGGCTCTCGAGGGACGGCTCGATCGCCTGCGCGAGTTGCCATCAACAGGAGCGTGCCTTCGCCGATCCGCGCCGCCTGCCGTCAGGTGTTGACGGCCAGCCCGGCGAGCGCAATGCAATGAGCCTGGCGAACGTCGCTTATCTGCCCGTGCTCACCTGGTCAAATCCCATGATCACCTCGCTCGAGGTTCAGGCGCTGATTCCCCTTTTTGGCGAGCACCCGGTCGAGATGGGGATGTCGGGCCGGGAGCAGCAGTTGTTCGAGGGGCTGCGGACCGATCCGGTTTACCAGCGGCTCTTTCCCCTGGCCTTTCCCGAGGAAGCCCGCGCGGGCGATGCCCGTCTGTATTCGCTTGCCAGCTTGACTCGGGCGCTGGCGAGCTTTCAGCGCAGCCTGATTTCGTTCGACAGCCCTTACGACCGTTATCGTTACCGCGGCCAGTCCGACGCGATCAGCGTATCAGCGCGGCGCGGCGAGGCGCTCTTTTTCAGCGAACGCACCGAGTGCTACCACTGCCACGGCGGCTTCAACTTCACGGATAACCTCGTGCACCGGAGGCAGCCGCTGGCCGAAACCGGATTTCACAACACCGGTCTGTACGACCTCGATGCGCGGGGGACGTATCCGGCCGGGCAGACGGGCCTCGCCGCGTTTACGGGCGCGCGCTCGGACATGGGACGTTTTCGTACCCCGTCGCTGCGGAATGTGTCGGTTACTGCGCCCTACATGCATGACGGCTCGATCGCCGATCTGCGCGCGGTCATTCGCGAACACTATGCGAAGGCCGGACGCTCGGCGAATAGTGCTGGGCGGCCAAGCCCGTTGCGCAGCGAACTGATGGTCGGGTTTGAGCTCGAAGCGGGCGAACTCGACGATCTGATCGCATTTCTGTCGGCGTTGACCGATGAGCGCTTCCTGAATGACCCTCGGCACGCCGACCCGTGGAAGAAACCGTAAACGGATTGCGTATTCGCTGACTCGGGAGGCCGGGGCGCCCTGACTGACGCCCGCCTCACCCCTGACCGGACGATTTCAGTCCGCACTCGCGCCGCTTTCCTTCACGACAGATTCGTACTTGGCCCATTCGCTACGTATGAAAGCGGCGAAGGCCTCCGGTGAGGTGGGGACCGGCTCGGCCATCAGCGCGCCGAAGCGGGTGCGGGTCTCCTCGTGCCGCAGCGCGTCGGTGAAGGCCTGATTCAGCCGACCAACAAGGTCTGCGGGTGTGCCAGCCGGAGCAACGAGGCCCCACCAAGTGTCTACGGAAAAACCAGAAAAACGCTCGGCAATCGCAGGTATATCGGGCAGGGCCGCACTGCGGCCTGGGGTCGTGACAGCGAGAGCCAGCAATCGACCGCTGCGGATATTGGGTGCCGCGGTTGCGAGGTTGTCGATGTTGAAATCGACCTGGCCCGAAAGCAGGCCCAACTGGGCCGGCGCGCCGCCGTTGTAGGGAATATGCACGGCAAAGAAACCCGCGCGCGTCTTGAACATTTCGCCGGCGAGATGGCCTGCGCTGCCGATTCCGCCTGAACCAAAGTTCAGTTTTGCGGGGTTGGCACGCGTATAGCGGATGAAGTCATCGAGGTTGGCAATACCCAGGCGCTTCGCGGTCTCGGCGTTCATGACCAGCACGTTGGGCACCCGCAGGATCTGCGTGATCGGCGCGAAATCCTTGAGTGCGTCGTAGGGCATGCGCTTGTAGAGCCAGGGGTTGACCGCGTGGGTTGCGGTCGCGGCGATGCCGATCGTGAGTCCGTCCGGTGCCGCGCGTGCGACCTGACTGGCGCCGAGATTGCCTCCCGCACCTGGGCGGTTCTCGACGATCACGGGTCCAAGTGAAGCCTTGACGCGATCGGCGAGCACGCGCACCGTCACATCGATCGGGCCGCCTGCCGCGTAGGGCACGATGACCCGGATCGGGCGCGTCGATGGGGCGGCCTGGGCGAGGGCGGAGGTCGAAGCCAGCAGGGCGGTCGAGCCGGCGATGAAGGTGCGGCGGGCAGATCGTGTCATGTAGGACTCCGTATGTCGTGGGCGGCCGGATGATGGTGAGTTGAGGGCCTGATTATAGGGAAGTTGAGGGGCGGGCAGAGTGCCGGGTGCGTCGTTTCATCAAATGAAACCGGTATTGAAAAACGGAACAGCTGTTACGATCCGAGCAATCGATCCAATAGCTTGCGTTCCTCGACTCATGCCCGGTTTGGTGTGAGTCAGGCAACAGTATGGGGCTTCGCTGCTTTCAGTCTGGATCGGGCTCGAGCCTGGCCCTGGGCCTGTCCCGGCAGCCTCTACGCTGTGCCAACCTACCGGATTGATGATGATGCGAGCCGTTCAGGCGGTCTCGGCGCCGATCAAGGATTTCCGCGACGAGGTCAAGTACTGCATCTCGGTCAACGGCCCGACCGTGCGCATTCAGGTCGACGAAAAGGCCATGGTCACGCTTGTCATCAAGGCCGCCGACAGCATTTCCAGGCTCTACGGCGCCCGCATTCCTGAAGTCTGACTGGCGTTGATCCCGACCCAGTTCCCCGTCTATGTCGTCCTGGTGGCTGCGCATGTAGGTCTGCATGCGGCAATGGCGGGCTTGAGGATGACAGGGCCACTGTTCGCCCTGGAGCAGGGCTATTCCGCGGCGCAAGCCGGGCTGCTTCTCGCCTTCTTTTCGATCTCCCAGATTCTGATTGCGCTGCCTGCCGGGCGAGTGGTCGACCGTCTCGGGATGAAGATTCCGCTGATGGCCAGTGCGCTCATGGCCTCGGGGGGCATTGCCTTGTCTGCCTTGTCCTCCCATTTTGTGATGGTCTGTTTCAGTGCGGCCTGTAGTGGTGCGGCGGTCGGCGTTTCGCTGATCGCCACGCAGCGGCACGTGGGTCGTACGGCCCAGTCCGACGCAGAGATCCGGCGCGCCCTCACCTGGCTGTCTCTTGCCCCGGCGATCTCGATCTTCCTGGGGCCGCTGATTGCTGGGCAGGTCATTGATCGGGCAGGGTTTTCGAGCGCGTTTCTGGTTCTGGCCCTGCTGCCGTTGTTCACATTTTTCATAGCGCTGCGCTTCTCAAGTGAGCCGGCCGCGCAGGCCCGAGACGCCAGGAAGCGGTCGCCGTGGTCGGTTTGGCGTACGCCGGGCTTTCAAAGGCTGATGCTGCTGAACTGGTTGATGACTTCGTCGTGGGAACTGCACAATTTTCTGGTGCCGGTGCTCGCGCATGAGCTCGGCCTGAGTGCTGTCTCGATTGGCACCCTGCTCAGCGCCTTTGCTTTGGCGGCGATACTGAGCCGCATCGCCGTGCCCAAGCTCGCGGAGTGGTTCAGCGAGTGGCTGATCATCTGCGGCGCGCTGGTGCTCGCCGCGCTGGTGCTCGCGGCCTATCCCTTCTTGCCCGGCACCGCAATGATGACGCTCTGCTCTTTCTTGCTGGGTGGCCTCCTGGGCAGCATTCAACCCACGATCATGATTCTGGTCCACAGGGTGACCCCTCGTCAGCGGATGGGCGACGCACTGGCCATGCGCCTCATCATGATCAATGTGTCGGGGATCTCGATGCCGGTCACCTTTGGCTTCCTCGGCAGTCTGGTGGGCACGGCGGCAGTGCTCGTCGGGTCGTCTGCTCTGGTGGTCGCAGGCTCGGTTTCGGCCTTTTTCGGTCGCCCGCGTGGCGATGGTTCAGGCGGTGAGCATGAGCAGGGGCGAAGAGGTTCATGATGCGCTCGTCGCATCGGTCGATCATTGACAGGTTCCGTTTACCGCCCAACCAGCATCGCCTCGACCAACCGCTGCACCTGAAAGGCTTCCGATGCCGTGGCGAGCTTGTGCGGCTGGCCTGCGAGCCAGCGCTGCGCTTCGTCGAGCTGACGGCGGAGTGCGCTGCGGCGCGGATCGTCTGCGCCGGTCCAGTCGATCGCCTCGACCCACGGTCCGCCATCGGACCGCCAGAGCTGATGAAACTCGCGGAACTGGTAGCTCAGCTTCGCGCAGCGGACGGTAACCTCCTGCCGGTCGGGCCGCTTGCCGCCCGTGGTTGCCATCACGGTCACCGGCCGGCCGTCCGTCGTCTCGAGTCGGGCGAGCAGGTCCAGTTCGCAAAGCAGCGGATCAGCGGGATAACGGGGCGAAGCGTTGACCAGCCGGAGCGGACCGAGAAAGCGCAGCGCGAGAAAAAGGAAATGCGAGATCACCTCCCGCGTGTACCCGCCTTCCGCGCGAAATCGCAACCAGTCCGCCTCGACTTGCCACGCACGCGGCCAGGCCGGGTAGTTGACCACGATGTCGATGCCCAGGACCTCGCCGGTCTCCCCCGCCCGGATCGCACGGTTGAGTTCTTCAAATCCGCGCGATGCGGCCTGGGTGAAATTCACCACGCCTGT